>SXGR01168080.1_pt1 | contig 17808 bp, 12 predicted proteins | sample 3174711 | NCBI WGS metagenome assembly SXGR01 (sample SAMN11356860, study PRJNA531348) | freshwater metagenome | isolation source: freshwater sample F1-60 | place: China: Fuxian Lake, Yuxi | collected 2017-12-25
AAGGCCCTTTACCACCGGCTGAAATCGCACTATCTACCCGTTTGGGTGGGCATCGACACGGCTGATGCTTATGGAAAGGGACAGGATGCTTTTGGAAAGGGACAGGAGGCTTATGGAAATGGACGGGAGAATGATGGAACGCGACAGGTAAACAATGGAAAGGGATGGGAGATAAATGGAAAGCGACAGGAGAGCAATGGAAAACGACAGGAGAGCAATGGAAAGCGACAGGAGATTTATGGAAAGCGACAGGAGAGCAATGGAAAGCGACAGGCAGCACCAGGTCGTCCGCACCTAACAGCGGTGAACGACACCCGCCGAAGCGTGGAGGTGGATGTGACCCTGCATCTCTGGCATTTTGAAGGCCAGCAAGCCCTCAAAAGCGTCCAAAAAAAGATCGTTATCGCCCCTGATGCCGCGCTTTCCGACCCCTGGCCGCGGTCGGTGTTGACCGACAAACGGTTAAAGAAACCGGGTTATTTTGTGGTGGTGGAATGGAGGCCCGATGGCGGTCGGCCGCACAGCCAATGGTGGGTGCCGCATCGGCCGCTTCAGCAAAAATGGGCAGACCCCCGCCTGCAGGTGCGTGCCTTGGGCATGGGCCTTCTGGAAGTTCGGAGCCAGCGCCCGGCGCGTTTCGTACACCTACAAATGAACAGCCGGACCGACGACGACTACTTCGACCTATTGCCCGGACAAACTAAAATCGTGAATTTTATACCCCATCATGCTGAAACATATCCTCCGAGGGTGCAACCCATTACTTTTTACGATTTGCTGGGCTCTTCTGCCGACGGTAGTCGGGGCCCAGAGCATTAATATACAAGCCGATCCCCCGCCGAATGAAGAATTGCCCCGTTTGGCCGGACATCCATTAGGTCAAGGACAAGATCCTGTTGGTTTTGTGAACCCCTTTGTGGGCACGGGTGGGCATGGTCACACCTTTCCAGGGGCCACCTTACCTTTCGGAATGGTGCAATTATCGCCCGATACCCGCAACGATGGCAGTTGGGATGGCTGTGGTGGCTACCACTATTCAGACAGCCTGATTTATGGGTTTAGTCATACCCACCTCAGCGGTACGGGGGTGAGTGACTACGGCGATATGCATTTTCTGCCCCTTACCCAGCACCCCACGGGGAGCAGCGCCCCAATTGGCGTACCGTTCCGACATGATAAAGAGAGCGCCGAAGCAGGCTACTATCAGGTGAATATGGAAAATGGGGTCAGGGTGGAGCTCACGGCCACCTTACGCACCGGCCTGCAGCGCATCCAATTCCCTGATCGCGCCACCGAACAGCTGCTGCTGCTCGACCTCAACCACCGCGACCCTGTGGTGGAGGGCATGATCGAAGCCGACGGAAATCGACACCTGCGGATCGTGCGCATCAGCAAGGCTTGGGCCGAACAGCAGCACTGCTACGCACGGGTAGCCTTTTCAGCGCCTTTCAGCCTCGAAGCCTCATCCACACCCCACCGAATGCTGCTCCGATTTCAACTCAAGTCCGGTGAACCCCTCATCATTCAAACCGGCCTTTCCCTACCAGACACGGCGGGTGCCCGGCGGAATCTGGAGGCAGAGTGGTCCAATTTTGAATTCGACAAAACACGCAGATCAGCCTACAGAACTTGGAATGATGAACTCAGCAAGATCATCATCGAGAACTTTGCCGATAGCCAAATTCGGATTTTCTACACCGCGCTCTATCATGTGATGATTCACCCCAATACAGCCTCTGATGTGGATGGGCGCTACCGCGGGCACGACCAGCAAATCCACCAAAGCGAATCGCCTCAATACACCGTTTTTTCGTTGTGGGATACCTTTCGAGCGGCGCATCCCCTCTATGCGCTCATTGATCGGAAGCGCACCACCGATTTCATCCGCAGTTTCCTGAACATCTACAAGCAGGGTGGGCGTCTTCCGGTATGGGAATTGGCCGCCAACGAGACCGATTGTATGATTGGCTACCATTCCGTGAGTGTAATTGCAGACGCCATGGCCCGCGGTATCGGAGGATTCGATAGTGCTTTAGCGCTTGAGGCCATGTGCCACAGCGCTCGCTTGAGCCATCTCGGCTTGGAGGCCTACCAGAAGCGCCGGCAGATCACGGCCGACGACGAGCATGAGAGCGTATCGAAGCAACTGGAGTATGCCTACGACGACTGGTGCATCGCCCAGGTGGCCAACCGACTGGGCGCAACTGCCCTAGCCGAGGAGTTTGGTCAACGGGCGCAATACTGGAAAAACCTGTTCGATCCCCAAACAGGCTTTATGCGTCCGAAGAAAAACGGGGGATGGATTGAGCCTTTCGACCCCAGAGAGGTCAACAACCACTTCACAGAAGGTAATTCATGGCAATACTCGTTTTTTGTGCCCCACGACATGCCCGGACTCATGGAGGCCCATGGTGGCGAAAAGGCTTTTGAGGCGCGCCTCGATCGTTTGTTCACCAGCGATTCACGCACCACAGGACGGGATCAGGCCGACATCACCGGGCTCATCGGGCAGTACGCACACGGCAACGAACCCAGCCACCACATGGCCTTCCTCTACCACATCACCGGCCGTGCCGATAAATCGCAACAACGAATACATCAGATACTGACGGACTTCTACCGAAATACACCCGACGGATTAATCGGAAATGAGGATTGTGGACAAATGAGCGCCTGGTATGTGTTGGCGAGTTTGGGTCTATACCCTGTGGCTCCCGGGGCATCGGAATGGCTGGTGGCGGCACCTATCCACAAACAAGCACGAATTTACTTAGAAAATGGACGCAAAATCGAATTGCGAACCAAAGGAACGGGCATCTACCCGGCGAGTCTGCACCGAAATGGGGTGCGACTGGAGCAGCTGCCTGTCCTCAAACACGAAGAATTGAGTGGCCTGCAGATGCATATTCGATTGGACCCCGATTCGAGCCAATGTTTGCAGCCCGACGCCTGGCCGAAATTCCCCGTAGGAACCCCACTTTTGGTGAATCCTGTCATCGAAACGCCAACTTCTGTGTTCGACAGCGTCATTCAGGTGCGCATCAACTATTCCCTCTTCGGAAACAACACACAACAAGAGCTAAGCCCCGGTCAATCAAAAATAAAGCTGTGCTATACCACCGACGGAAGTGATCCGTTGCCCGGGCATTCTACGCAGATCAGCCCGTCTGGATCCATTACGCGAACCGAAAGCACCCACCTCAAGGTCGTGGCCATCGATGCCTCCACAGAAAGGCGCAGCGCGGTGGTGGAAGCACGCATCCACAAACGCCCCAACCAGTGGCAGGTGCGCAACCTCAACACACCCAACCGCATGTATACCGCCGGGGGGGCCGCCTCCTTGGTAGACGGTCAGAGGGGTTCGGTGAACTGGCGCAAAGGCGATTGGCAAGGAATACAGGGCCAAGACTTCGTGGCGGTAGTGGACCTGGGCAGCAAAACAGACATCAGTAGTTTATCGGCTGGCTTTCTTCAAGACACGCGCTCATGGATCCTACTGCCGAAGGAGGTGCGCTTCCTGGGCTCCAATAATGGCCGAAAGTTCCACTTGTTGGGCCATTTCACCCATCAAGAGGCCGACAAGCGCATGGATGTCTTTTTACAGGAACTCGGCGGGCCACTCGAAAAAACCGGACGATACCGCTACATCAAGGTAGAGGCCCGACAGTATGGGCAGCTCCCCTCCTGGCATCCCGGCGCAGGCTATCCCACCTTCATCTTTATCGATGAGCTTCTGGTGAATTCGGGAGGCAAACCCTAGTTGACTAATTGCTGGGCATGGGTGTTTTTTGGCGGGAGAAAAACCCAAGGGCCTACCGGGTAAAATGAGCTCGAGCACAAAACATGGACTGACTGTGTGAAAGGTGCAGAGTCTCTGGGAAAAAGAGCACAATTTACATCAGGCATCGCCCCACCGCCTGATCTACGATTTGCGCAGTCTGATCGGGGTACGATACAGGTTTGAGCGGACGCTCTCGGAGCCAAACCCTCAGCTGATGCGAAAAATTCTCCTCTACCCGGCGCACCACACGAACCCCGAGTCGTTCGAGCGCTGCGGCGTTGCACAGCTGCTCGTACTGATTGTACATGGGGATAACCAGCAGTCGCTTACCCAAAAACAAGGCCTCAGCAGGAGATTCAAAGCCACCACCGGTTAACAATCCCACACAGCCGGCCAGCGATTCGGTATAATCGACCTCATTGATAGGCCGTACCCAAACGTTATGCATACGGTAAGGCAATGCAGAATGTTTACTAAACACATGCCATTGCATATCGCGCACCTGCGACAAGTGCCAAATCAAGCGTTCGTCGGCCAAAGCGGGAAGATAGACCGTGCAGTGGTTCTCGAGCGAAGACTTCAAAGAGCGAACCGCCGAGCGAATCACGGGAGTGGTGATGTAGTGGTCGTATGACTCGAAATGCAGGCCGGTATAATGCGTACAAGGTGCATAATGTCGTAAAATTCGTTCCGACATCGGTGCGCGAACACCTTTGGGGCGGGGTGAATGGGGCGACAAGAGCGCAGATTGGTGACTGATCCCATACAGCATACGTCCTTTGATACGCGCTGCCAAAGCCACAACCGGTTCAAAATCATTGATGATTACGGGGTATTGATGCAAGGGGATTGAATAAGCGTCGAGCATCAAACGCAAGGGACTGGCTTTTCGCATCGAAGACCATACATCGACGCCACCCTTCTTCCCAAACACGAATCCCAGTCCACGCACCCTATATTTCACTTCTAAATCCCCCCCAACCTCGACCTGGGACCCCGAGAGCAACAGATCGACCGTTCCATGCCGCTGAAAATGGGGCAACAATTCCCGTGCACGGCTGAGGTGACCATTGCCCGTGCCTTGAACGGCCAACAGAATGCGCAAGTCGGCACTCATCGACCCAAGGCGGTAACCTGTTGAATGAGTTGTGCCAAAAACACCTCTTCTTCGGGTTGACCGGTTCCATGGAGCATCTCCGTTTCGAGCGATACCCCTTCCATTTCATCAGCGGTGAAGGCGCCTGCCACACCCAAGTCTGTCGCTTCGCCCCCCAAGATATGAGCGCTGTCCTTCTGATCATGTTGGTCGGGGTGGCGGTAGAGGTGCCATTGTTGCCCATAATATTCGAGCGCGGTGAGGTTCTCGATCCAATCGCCCGAATTCAAGTAAGTCAGTTTTCCGCCATCCGCCGGAACTTGCCGTATATTGGGTTGATGAATGTGTCCACACACCACATAAGCGTATCCCTTTTCGGTTGCCAGATCGATGGCAATTTGTTCGAAATCGGAAATAAACCGCACAGCCGTCTTTACCCCGTCTTTAATTTTTTTGGAGAGGGATATGCGACCATAACCCAAAATAGAGGCAAACCAATTCACCCATCGATTGATGAGGATCAGCAGGTCGTAGCCCACCGCACCGAGTCGAGCCAACCATTTCGAGTATTTCATGCTCAAATCGAACACATCGCCATGAAAAAACCAGGCTGGACCCTCATCCATTTGCAGCAATAGCTTGTTCTTGATGTGCAGGTTCCCCAGGCGGGTCGGACTGAACTTACGCAAGAGTTCATCGTGGTTGCCGGTGATGTAGTAGATGGTTTTACCCTGACTGAGCCATGAAAGCAATTTTTTAACGACCTTCATGTGACTCGCTGGCCAGTAGTTTTTGCGAAACTGCCAGATGTCGATGATGTCTCCATTGAGGATAATCAGCCCCGGGTCGATGCTGTTGATGTAGGCATGCAATTCCTTGGCATGGCATCCCACCGTACCGAGGTGTATATCGGAAAGAACGAGAATATCGACCGGGCGCCTTTCCATACTTTAAGCACCACAAAAGAGCACGCACAAGGTCAACTAATCGTAAACCAATTGTGATGTTTGTTTGATGCCATACCCGTCGATTTTCAGAATTATCCCGATATTGCTACCTTAAACGTTGCTCCCATTCACTTTTCGTTCATTAGATTCGTTAATATGAAACTTCACGCCCTATCCCTCCTATTCGCTATACCGACAACTCTGCTGAATTTCCATATAAGCTTCGGGCAATTGCTGCCTCCAGAACGGCACTATTCGGCCGACGGCCGGATCCTGTATGGCGGTGGGAGCCCAGACCCAGGCTGGTACGAACTGGACAGTGTAAGACAGGTGAACCTGCAATTTCCGCAGACCAATTATTGGAGCCTGTTGCAGGCCAACTACACCAGTGAAACACTCATTCCGGCCACCTTAACGGTGGGAAACATGACCCTAGACAGCGTGGGTGTGCGCTTTCGGGGAAACACATCCTATACGAGCATTCCCAATTCGCAGAAAAAATCCTTCGCCATCGAAACCGACTTTGTGCGGGCTGGGCAAGAACTCATGGGCTACAAAAACCTCAAATTCAACAACGCCCACAGCGATGCCAGTTTTATGCGCGAGGTACTCTATAACCGACTCGCCATGCGTCACATACCCATAGCCAAGTCCAGTTACATCCGATTGTCGCTCAACGGACAGGACTGGGGTTTGTACCCAAATATACAAGCGGTCGATAAAACCTTCCTCGATGAATGGTTTTTGAGCAACGACGGCCCGCTTATCAGGGCAACACGACAAACCACCGGCATGCCGGGTGGGGGATGGGGCGACGGTACAGCGGGCATGAACTTCCTAGGGGTCGACACCAACCTCTACAAAAACTACTATTATCTGAAATCGAGCGATTTGGCCCATCCATGGACCTATCTGATGCGGGCCTGTTCCGTGCTGTCGCAAACCAGTCTGAGCACCATCGATACGGCGCAAGCCTACCTCGACATCGATAGAATCCTCTGGTTTTTGGCCATGGAGAACATCTTCACCGACGACGATAGCTATGTCTACAAAGGCAAAATGGACTACATTGTCTATTACGAACCGGAAACCGGACTCACCATTCCTTTGGAATACGATGGTAATTCCACATTCACCACCAATAACGCAACGTCGAGTAGTTGGGGACCCTTCAAAAATGTGACCAATGCCAACTACCCCCTGTTGAATAAACTGCTGAACATCCCGCAGTGGCGGCAGCGCTATTTGGCGCACTATCGAACACTGCTGCAGGAGGTTTTTAACCCCAGCATCACCAACCCCCTTATAGACCGCCTCGACACCCTAATAGCCGCACACGTAGCATCAGATCCCAAGAAATTATACACAACCAGTCAGTACACCTCAGGGGTGCCCACGCTCAAGACTTTTGTACAAAATCGGCGCAATTACCTGTTGGCCAACAGCGAAGTCGCACAGATCGCGCCCAAAATCGACTCTGCTCATCATTTAAACAGCGCACTTCAAGTCCTTACCGCCCCCATTCCGGGGGAAATTTCGTGGGTGCGGGCGTTTGTGGCCCAGGGGGGGACACCCATTCAGGAGGTGCGCCTTCACTTTAGTGATCGGGTGGTGGGTGGATTTACTTCGGTTCAGATGTTCGATGATGGACAGCACCAAGACCTGGCCGCTGGCGATGGAGTATTTGGGGCGCAGCTGCCCGCCTTCACGCCCTTTAGCTTGATTCGCTATTATATCGAAGCCATCGGAGCCAACAGCGCCCAAAGTCGATCGTACCTCCCCACCGGTGCCGAGCATGATGTTTTTGTTTTTCGCATCGAGGGCCAACCCTTAGGTGGAGGCGTCGTGATCAATGAATTTGTGTCCAGCAATCAATCGGGGGCGCAGGATGAAAGCGGCGGATTCGCCGATTGGGTTGAGTTGCACAACACTTCGGCGCAAGCCATTTCATTGGCGGGATGGTATTTGTCGGATGATCAGTCTAATCCGCTTCGTTGGCGCATCCCTGCCGGCATTTCCATCCCTGCCGGAGGCTACCTCATCATTTGGACTGATGCCGATTCGTTGGACGGTCCGCTACACACCAATTTCAGACTTTCCGCAGCGGGTGAGGATGTGGTGCTGAGCGACAGCAGCGGACAATTGGTGGATTTGGTGAATTTCCCCTTGCAAATTACCGATACGGCCTACGCACGAATTCCGAATGGAACAGGGCCGTTCGTTTATCGCGTTCCGACTTTCGCGGCCAACAACCAAGGGAATCCGAATGCGGTGCGTTCATTGACGCCCCTGCAGCTGCTGTTATATCCCAATCCCGCGCGCGACTGGCTTCGGGTGGTTCTTTTGGCCGATGGCAGCGCCTCCGCTGTGCCGAACCCGATCACATCAGGCGTTGAATCAGAAGCCTCTTTGCGCATCCTAGATCTGCAGGGCCGAGAATTAGCAGCAAACGTGAACGCAACCGGGGAAACTGAATGGAAGGTGGAACTGCAAACGATCCCCTCCGGGCTCTACATTTTGGAAGCCAAATTCGGCGGGCGGACTCAATTCGTCCGATTTGTCTGCACCCACTAAGGGGTTATTGGTCTGCTAGGGCGTCGTTTCTAAAGATTCATCAAACGGAAACCCAACCAAAAACCCAGGATTCCGACAGCCACGCTGATCAGCATATAATACAATGCTTGGCTATGTTGCCCCGACTGGAGCATAACGAATGCCTCCCTACTGAAAGCTGAAAAAGTGGTAAGGCCTCCACAAAATCCGATCATACCGAAGGCGTATGCAGGAGGCATGGTGGTTGTGTCGACCTGACCGCCGCGTAGGCTCCATGCCCAAATAAGGCCAGCGATCAGACTGCCCACTATATTCACGCTTAAGGTGCCCCAGGGCAAACGATCGCCCCAATAATGGGATAGGAGCTGACCCACGCCATAGCGTGCCACACTCCCCACTGCGCCCCCAACAGCCACCCACAACCAACCCGGCATTATGCTTAATTTTTTGGATTTGGCTGAGAATTAGTTCCGCCTGAATTGTTGCCATTCGGCGTATTTCCAGTGGATTTCTGTCCACCACTGCTGGTGTTCACACCCTGAGAACGCCCATTGATGGATCCTTGTGGCCTTGTCGTGTTCCGATCTCCCTGAGGATGACTGACGGGCATTGAACTGTCAGATTCCTTACCCATCATAAACCGAAAGGCCTCTGGCAGACGCTTGGCCCAATCGACCTCGTTATGGCGGTGACCCGCTGCAACTACGCTGCGGTACTGCTTGGGGGTGTATCCAGCCGCCATAAAAATTGAATCGGCCTGGGACTGCGAAGGCAAATACATGGCATCCAGTTCCTGATCGCCTGTGTCCATATACAACTTCCTTCGGGCGGGCTCGGGTACTGATTTTCTAAGGTACTCCAGCAACAACAAGGCTTGGCTGGTTTTGGCGTCGAAACCAACCGGCCAATGGGTGCTGAGGCAAGCAGCCGCCTCAAAAACCTCCGGATACTCCATCCATCCATAGAGTGAAATCAACCCACCCATACTACTGCCCATCAGATAGTTATGACCTGCTTCTTTATCGGTTACATATTTCGTGCGCACATATGGGAGCAACTCGGTAACGAGGAATTTGAGATAGGCATCTGACTCCACCATGCCGTCGGGAAACAAAGGTTCACCATCGGGGCGACGCATCGACAAAATCCCTGTCCGAATTGAACCATCAAGGTTTTCTATGGGCTTTTGCGGGGTATACTCCACATGACGAAATCCGGGTCGGTTCCACACCCCCACCACCAAGATGGGGCGCACATGGCCTTGTGCAATGAGGTCGGAAAGAACCTCATCGACCCGCCATTCGGTGCCATTCCAGGTGCCAGAAGCGTCGAACAACATTTGGCCATCGTGCATAATGAGCACATCATGAGGGGTCTTGCCATCATAAGTCGGAGGGAGCCAAACATCCACGGGCCTTGCGGGCACCCAGGTAGAAGGCACATCGGTATGCCGTACCACCCGGCCAACAGAGGGCACCGGCACATCTTGGGCACACACGGGCAGGGATAACGGAAGGCATAGGAGAAGGCATAACCGAAGGTATGAGCGAAGGCATAACCGAAGGTATGAGCGAAGGCATAACCGAAGGTATGAGGGAAGGCATAACCGAAGGTATGAGCGAAGGCATAACCGAAGGTATGGGGGAAGGCCAAAGGGAGGGCATTCAGCCAGCACCATAAACCTGAATAAACGATCCTTCATCATTAACTATTTAAGGGTTTGTATAAAGAACAATCGATGACAAGGGCTCTACCGACAGCGGCTCGCTCCAGTCGACTCTCTCACCAATTGGAGCCCGTTGAAGCAGGCGTTGACCCCTCAAAACCTCATCGTAGTCGGTCGCTCGCACAGAGCGAACCCGGTTGCTTCGGTTGATAATCAACAACACCTGGCCCCGTCGTGATGTACGCGCCATCACATACAACTCATCGTCGGGAGCAAAATGCAGGGTGCCACCGTAGTGTATGCTCGCTTGTTGGGCCCGCCAGCGCAACATCGCACCCATGTAGGACTGTGTCCGCTTCTGCGCGGGTGTGAGGCCAAGGCCCGTAAAAGCATCCACCGCATCGCCCTTCCAGCCACCGGGGAAGTCGCTTCGTATGTAGCCGTGGTGGCCGCGGGCATGATTACTCGAAGCCAAAATCTCAGATCCATAGTACCATTGCGGCACACCTCTTACCACACTTAAATAATTGATTGCCATAAACATAAGTGCCGTATCTTCATTTAATTGTGTAAATATACGGTCCATGTCATGGTTGTCGCCAAACACCATCAATTGACGAGGATTCTGGTAGATAAAATCGTTGGCTAGGGTCTCATAAAGCCGCGCCATACCCTCCGAGAAATCGGGCCGTGCGGGTGCGGTAAGTGCCGACACCAGACCGGCTTGCAGGGGGAAATCCATGACCGAGCCCAGGCATCCCCCAGCGGGTGCCCGACGAATGCCCGGGTATGCCTGCCAGCGTGAGGTAATCGAGGGGTTTAGGCTCCACTCCTCGCCCACCAGCGACATTCTGGGATATTCCTCCATGATGCGACACGACCATTTCGACAACAAGCTGCTGTCGCTGTAGCTGTAGGTGTCTTGTCTTATGCCCCCTAAGCGCAGCGTTTCAATCCACCAAATGCTGTGTTGTATGAGGTATGTGGCCACTTCGGGGTTCCTCCCATTCAGGTCGGGCATCGATTCCACAAACCACCCCTGCGTCATATGGTTGAAGTCGGCCCGACTGGCATAGGGATCGTGATGCACCGTGCGCCGGTGGTTGCTGATTTCGATGGGCGACTTCCGGTTGATCCATCCTTTGAGGGGTGGTTTCTGTACCCACCTGTGTTCCCTTCCAATGTGGTTGAGTACCCCATCGAAAATCAACTTCATGTGGCGCCCCCTCAGCGAATCAGACAAAGCCACGTAGTCGTTGAGGCTCCCGAAGCGCGGATCGACCCGATAGTGGTGGGTGATGGCATAGCCGTGATAGGAAGCCTCCGGCATATCATTCTCGAGCATCGGCTGCGGCCAAAGGGCGGTGAAGCCCATCGACTGGAGGTAGTCCAACCGATCAATCATCCCCTGAATGTCGCCCCCATGTCGGGCATAGGGCTTCGAGCGGTCGACCTCTTGCTCGCGCATGCCCGCCACCCGGTCGTTCCCCGGATTGCCATTCGCAAAGCGATCCGGTGTAATGAGGCAGACCACATCGGATGCATCGAAGCCCTTAAGCGAATCGGGCGAAGCGATCCGGGCCTTTAAGGGGTAATTCAGTTCGTAGAGGAGCGTTGGCTTTCCTTTTGCCAAGATCGAAAAGTTCAGTGGCACCAGTCCGGGCTTGGCTTCAGCTGAGATCTGAAGATGCACGATGATGCAGTCGGGGTGCTCGCCCGGTATGACCGAATCGATCCGAACGCCTGGGTAATTCAAAGACGCCTGGGTAGCGGCGATTCCTGGTGCCTCCACCAGGAGCTGCAGGTGTGGCCGGCGCATGCCAATCCACCAATTGGGGGGCTCAGCCGTTACCCCCGATGCATGGCTGTGCGGATGTTTTCCCTTGTCGTGCCCCGAACCCCAAGCCGAAGTACAAAGCATCAAACCGATGAGCAGGATATATTTTCTGTAATGATACTTAAACATTTAGATTATTATAATTAATTTACTTTTATGATTATTAACTACTTAATATATTATTCTTTGATGCATCTTATGGTCAGGCCAGAATGTTTAGGCATGTCCACCACGAACGATGCACCCGAATTATGGCGGAGATTAAGTGCCTTGGCATTCCAGGGATTCGACTCTGTTGCACTCCACCAATAGCCCTGTAGGGTGATGCCGGCGTCGATGCCCCGATCATCGGTATACCCACCCGGAAGGGCCCTGAAACCTCCTCCATCCACGGCAGCCGTATTGGGTGGCGACCAGAACTGGGTGCTTTTGAGAATCCCACCAGCCTGTGCGTCTCCCTCCAGTCGGCTGGTGAAAGTGGTCCATTCCTCAGCGGAAGGAATACGCCAGCCGGTCGGACATAGACCACGGGGATCAGCGGCTGCCTTGTGGTTATAGAGTCGACCGTAAGTACTCAGGTAGGTCGCCTGATTGGCATATGTTCGGTGCATGCCCTCTGAATTCTGCACCCATCGAGCAGGCTCAATGCCCAAGGTTATGGTGTCGCCGTTCGCGAAGCGGGTCACGCGCAGGTTGCGCAGCATCCAACAGTACCCCCCAATTTCCCGCGTAGGGTAACTGTTGCTGTCGATATCGTAGACCGGTGCGAGCCCACATCCATCGGTACCCCTACCCGCCACAAACTCGAGGGGGCGCCCATAGGCGGTGTCGACCTGGTTGATGGCAAATGCCCGAACCCGATAAGTACGACCCGAGGTGAGGCCAGTGAGGTACCCCAAATACAAACCCTTCCCCGGCTTCACCGTGAGGGTATCGCCCACATTCAAATCGGGATCAACAGAATCCGACCAGCACATGCCCCGCATAAGAATGGGTGCCCCCCCGTCGGATGAGACCTGCCCACTCACCGTGGCTTTGTTGGATGCAATATCGAATACCTGCAGGGTGGTGACCGTTGGGGCCACCGGGGGCGGATCTTCACCACAACAAGCGAGTAATAGAGAAGCAATCCCCCAAGACAACTCCTTTCTAAAGGTTTTGAGCCAAAGGTTGATGCTACTTCTCATGGGATTTTGATGCTGAGAACTTTTGATGCTGAGAACTTTTGATGCTGAGAACTTTTGATGCTGAGAACGGTGGGATAATGAGAACGGTTTGATATAGACAACAATTTAAAACCGAAAACAGCACGGATCGAAAGGATAAATATAGGTATCAATATGCTGAATTGAATGTCCCTTGACGCCAGGTGGCACCCAGGGATCAATGACACTGAGCGCTTATGAATCAGATACCTGTTCAATAAATACCCTAAGACCCTATATTTGCAGGCTTCAATCAGGTTGCCCGTCGATCGCTTTGGTTTGATGGGATGAAAAGGGAATCCGGTACCAAGCCGGAACAGTGCCCGCTGCTGTAGATCCTAAAAAGCCCCGAAGATTGCGCCACTGGTATACCGGGAAGGCCTTCGGTGGTGGGATGAGTCAGAATACCTGCCCGATTGAATAAAAACCCCCCGGCTTTCGGGACCAAAAGCAGGGTATACAGCAGCTGTTGGGTAGCGACGAAGGTCGTTGTCTCTCCTATTGCTGTATGCCTGGCCGATGGTAAAAAGTTAACCAGGCATGCACCGAGCAACAACCCCACTTCCTTATCTTTTTTTAGGAGCATTTGCTTTGATGCCTTGCGCTGTGGGTGCTCAACAAGAGGGTGCCCAGAATATTACCATTCAGCGCGATACAACACGATCCGCACATATGGTGGTCGACACACCACGAGCGCTTCCGCTGATTCAGATTTGGGAGCGAAGAACGGAATCACCCCGCGCGGCCGCTTTGGTACCGACCAGCGATAGTCTGCTGAGGCGCATGCAACCCGGCTCAGATTTGGGGAACGATCTACAGTGGTCGAGCCCATTGGCCGTGCACAGCCGCGGGCCCGGGCAACTCAGTACCATGGCACCGGGTGGGCTCCCCAGCACCCATTTGGCGGTGAACTGGGAGGGCATGAGTTTGGTGAGCCCCATGAACCAAACCCCCGATTGGGCACTGATGCCCTCTTGGCTCAATTTAGGCGCGGAACTGGAAACAAGGGCAGCAGGAGGGCGCATCAGCGGAGGATCCGGTGGCGGGGTTTTGTGGATACCAGGCGATGGCCACTGGGGCAACGCACCCTTCAGTATGTTTCTTGCCACGGGATCATTCGGAGCGCGCTCGGCTGGTATTGGCATGGCCCTCAGCCGAAATGGGCTGAGCTACAGTCTGCGGTCCTATGCGCAGCATACCGATCTCGACTTCCCCTACCCCAGCAGTTCTGGACCCAATGCGCCCATAGATCGGCGAAAAAACGCGGCCCAATCGGGTGCTGGACTTCGCCAACATCTTGGATTTCAATGGAGAAGGCATCATTTTCGGCTTGGGCATTGGATGCAAATGCACAATCGCCAGCTTCCAGCGGCAAGCACAGCCACAGAAACCCGCACCTATCAGGGCGATACAATTCACCGATTGAGCCTCAATTGGCATTATACCCAAGGGCGACACCTGTTTTGGGGTAATTTAGGGACGAATCGCGACGATAACCACTACCGCGATTCATCCGCTGGGGTTTATGGGCAGCACCGTGTGGGGGCACTGCAAGCATGGCTGGGATGGCGCCGCGACGGCACGAATCACTGGATGAACAGTCACCTTCAATTTCAAAACCACGGAGTGCGCTCATCGGCCTACACCGGTCTGGTGCAACAAACGAGGTTGTCTATGCAATCGCTCATCGGCAAGCAATGGGGAAGGCATACCATGCATATGGCGATGCGGGTGGAGCAGGTCGACGGTCGTTGGTTGGCACCGGTACCCGAAATCAGCTGGTCGGTCCCCTCTTCTAAACGACAGCGTCCGAACCGTAGGCAAGCGTCTTTCCCATCATCCCCTATACCAAAAGCATCGCGTCTCGAGCGTGCAGAAGATGTCGGTCATTCAGGGCCATCCGAAGAATACGCCCGCAGCGTTTCGGGCACCTGGAGCGCATCATTATCAGGCCTCCAACGGATTCCCGGGCTCAACGACCTGTATTGGCAACCGGGTGGACGAACAGACCTCGGAAATGAAGTCGGCTGGTCGGTCCAAGTGGTCCGCAGCCACAGTTGGTCTGCCCCGACCCAAAGAACCCGTGTGCGCCTCAACGCCCGTTTATTTGCGAACCAGCTCAAACGCCCCATCGTGTGGCTTCCCGACGCCATGGCCGGTTATTGGCGGCCCACATCCCTCCAGGAAACCCGGAGTGGCGGATTGATGATCGACGCCACTGCCCGCCGAAGCCTACAGAAATCCATTCTCGAAGCCCAAATACAATACGCTTTCACCAGCAGCCTACAAATACCCAATCGGCGATCGCTCCCCTATTTGCCGCCGCATGTGATCTTAGCCACTGTGCGCAGCATGCACCCGAAGCGGTTCACAGACCTTCGACTACGCGTGGTGGACCGACGGCCCGACGCCATCGACCCCAACGATAAGCGCCTGAAACCCTATGCCATCCTCCGTTGGGGTGCCGGTTGGCGCTTGCCCGGCAAGGCACAGCACTGGAACCTCAGTGCATCGGTAGACAACCTCTTCAACGCCCGCTACGAACTGGTGCCCTACCACCCCATGCCAGGCCGTCAACTGAATATATCATTGATTTTTGAGTAATTTATAAATATATACAATGATAACTCACTACAAAATTCACTAAAAAATGCACCACAAAATATTCAAACACCCTTAAAACACTGAAAAAATGAAAACAATGATCCATCGCCTGCTCGTACTTTGCGTCGTATTGCTGATGGGGTGTGGAAAAGACACACCCGGCCCAACCCCCGCTGTTGATTACGGATCAGGCATTTATGTGGTGAATGAGGGTCCGTTCGCCCAAGGAACAGGGAGCATTACCTACAGGAGTCGCGACGGTGTGACCCTGGTACAGGATGTTTTCGGCACGGTTAATGGCCGTCCGTTGGGCAACATCGCGCAGCGCATGGGCATCTGGGGCACAACCGGACTGATTGTGGTGAACAACGCAGGCAAAGTCGAATGGGTGAACCGAGCGGATTTTCGTTCAATGGGCACCACAACCGGTCTCGAACTGCCGTCGGCTTTGCTCATCGACTCGAGCCGCGGATTAGCTTACGTAACAGAATGGGTGAACTTCACCGACCATGGACGGGTGGCACTGATCGACCTCAACAGCAGGCAAATCATTCAACGCTTTGAGGTAGGGCATTTTCCCAACGCCCTCGCCCTACAAGGCAACCGACTGTTGGTGGCCAACGGCGACGAGAATACCCTATCGGAAATAGACCTCGACAACAGGAGTGTGTTAGGTACGATCAATGTGGGCGATCGTCCGCACAGCTTCGTGCGCCGTGGCAACGAATTGTGGCTCTTGTGTGGGGGCACACCCTCTTGGGCAGGGGTAGAAACGCCCGGATCACTGTGGCAGATTGCGCCCGCACCGGTGTTGGCCTTTAACCTCCCCTCAGCCACACAGCATCCGGCCGACCTCTGTCTCCACCCCGACGGACAGCGCTTCTTCGCACGCCTCGACGGGGGGTTGTCTTTGTTGATTCCGAACGATGCGACAAATCGCACCGATGTTCAGTCGGTGACCACCCGCAGCCTCTACCATGTTTCGGTGGACCCCTTCGACCTCCGTGGACGCATCTACGGAACCGATGCCGGCAATTTCCAATCCGATGGAATGGTTTATGTTTATGACCCATCCTTCGTGGTTATAGATTCCTTTATGGCGGGGGTGGGCCCGGGTTTCATAGCCTATTCACGCTAAGGGTCGGCTTCACGCCAAGGGACGGCTTCACGCTAAGGGTCGGCGCACGTGTGCATTTTCACCGTATTTTGTGGGTTTGTCGCACCGTTTACGCCCGGCATTTTGATCGGCATTGGACGGTGACGACCGACAGGCCATACCTTAGCTCTTGTTTGTTTTGGAAACGCTCCGCCACGCAAATCAGCCCAAAAAACAGAGACAGCACAGCGCGCGAACCATCGTGGCCTGGCTTGTTCTGCTTTTGGCCCTGGTTGTCGATCCCAACGCCACACCGCCAAGGGCTGAAGCCAGTAGGCCCACCGTTTACGTTTTTTTGGCGGAAGGCTGCCCTGTTTGTCAGTTTTATACCCTCAGGCTGCGCGAACTGCAACAGGAATTTGGCGCACAGGTCCGCTGGGTGGCCGTATTCCCCAACCGTTTATCGACCGATTCCACCGCCCTTCAGTTTTTACTGAACCACGACCTCGCCATGCAGATCCGACTCGACCCGGAGCAGGTGTTCTGCAAGGTGTATGGGGTAACGACGACGCCCGAGGTGGTGGTGAAAGACAAGCGCAACCGTTTGCGCTACAGGGGACGAATCGATGATCGTTATTATGCTCCCGGCAAACGTCGGCAACAGGTGACCCACCACGACCTGCAGATCGTATTGCAGCGCCTGCTCAGAGGCGAGGAATTTGCCTTTCAGCCGACCGAAGCCATCGGATGCTTGTTGAACTGAGCTGGTAGGGTAAATTTGGACAGCAACTTAAGAAAACTTAACCTTGCTTTGCTTATGAAAAACACAAGACGTAAACACAGCGATGCCTTCAAGACCGAGGTTGCTTTAGAGGCCATTCGGGAACGCAAGACGCTCTCTGAACTGGCGCAGGAATACCAGCTTGCTCCCGCTCAAATCAGCACGTGGAAGGCGGAATTTCTGTCTAATGCGCAGATGGCCTTTGGCTTCAAGCGCAAGAGGGAAGATGCCTTAGACAAGCA
>SXGR01423357.1_pt1 | contig 17797 bp, 13 predicted proteins | sample 3174711 | NCBI WGS metagenome assembly SXGR01 (sample SAMN11356860, study PRJNA531348) | freshwater metagenome | isolation source: freshwater sample F1-60 | place: China: Fuxian Lake, Yuxi | collected 2017-12-25
GACGTTGAGAAGATCCTTTCGCGCACGCCAAGCGGGCGCCAGACGGCGCTCTTCAGTGCGACGATGCCGCCGCCGATCCGCAAGCTCGCCGACCGCTACCTCTACGAGCCCGAGGTGATCAAGGTCGAGGCGAAGACGCTGACCGTTGACACCGTCGAGCAGTTTCAGCTCGAGGTTGGCCAGAAGGACAAGGCGGCCAAGCTGGTCGAAGTTCTGGCCGCCGAGAAGCCGACTCAGGCGATCGTCTTCGCGCGCACGAAGATCCGCTGCGATCAGCTCTTCCGCACGCTGCGCGACAAGGGGATGAACGTTCGGGCCCTTCATGGCGACATGTCTCAAGGCTCGCGCGACGGAGTGATGCTGGCCTTCAAGGGCGGCCGCGTGCCGATTCTCGTTGCGACCGACGTTGCCGCCCGCGGGCTCGACATCTCGTCGGTTACGCACGTGGTCAACTTCGACGTGCCGATCTCGCCCGACGTTTACGTTCACCGGATCGGCCGCACCGGCCGCGTTGGCCGGTCGGGCCGCGCAATCACCTTCGCTGAGCCAAAGCAGCAGAGCGAGCTCGAGGCGATCGAGAAGCACACCGGCGTAAAACTGACGCCATGGGCGCCAGGCGCAAAGACCGACGCCGCTCCAAGCGCCGAGAAGTCGGGTCACGCCGAGAAGCCCAGTCGCGGCGAGAAGCCGCACCGCCACGAGAAGCCGCAGGTTGACAAGAGCGTCGACCAGGAAGGCCCGTGGGCAAAGTTGATCGTCGCTGCCGGGAAGGCTGAAGGGATTAAGCCGGCCGATCTCGTGAAGGCCGTTACCTCGGCCGCTGGCATCGGCGGTGAGGCCGTCCGCGACGTGAAAATCTTCGAACGGTTCTCGTTCCTCTCTGTTCCGCAAGGTGATTCGCAGCGGATCATCGAGGCCGTCAGCGGCGCCGACGTGAAAGGAACAAAGATCAGCCTTGAGCCGGTTGGCGCTGACGGCTGACGCGGCAATCCTGCCGCCGCTGCGAAATTCTGCACCGTGCCGTTGGCAACTGTGCGAGAATAACCCCAGATGACTTCACTGCTCGACCCCGTTGTGATTCCCGGCGAAGCTGAATTCCAGCTTCCCGGCGACAGCATTCTCGCTCCCGCTGGCTCCGACGTTCCAGTGAGTTTTGATGCTGCCTGCACGGTCTGCGGTGCAAGCCGCGTTGAAGGCCAAGACTGGTGCCTTGAGTGTGGCACCGCGTTTGTTGCTCAGCGCGGCATCCCCGGCGTTCAAACTGTCGCTTTGGCTGGGGCCTTCACGCTGCTGATGGCCGGTGGCGCAGTTGCCGCCGGCGTTGCCGCGATCAACGATACGCTGCCGCCGCGCAAGACTGAAGTAAAGGTTGTTGCGCAGACCGCCGAGGCGATAGCGACGACGCCCGATCCGCTGCCGCTCGAAGATCCAGTGCCTTCGGACGCGATCCCGTTTGACGAGGCGATCCCATTCGACAGCGGCTCAACCCCGGTGCCCGTTCCTGCCCCCGAGCCGGAGCCGGAGCCGGACGATCCTGTAATTGAGCTTGGCTCCGACGCGGCCTCGCTCTACGACCCTGAAGGCAACGCCACGAGTTACAACGAGCCGGAGAAGGCGATCGGCGACAAGGCGACGCCAAGCTGGTTTGTGGCGACCGCTCCAGGCGTGACGCCCGGCGTTACAGACCCAATGAACGTTGGGCTCAACATTGATTTTGGCGGCAAGAAGACGGTTACGCAGCTGACCCTCACGACTGTCACGCCGGGCTTCACCGTGACGGTGCTTGGAGCGACGACGACCGATCCGCCGCAGTCGGTCGACGATTCCGCCTGGCGGACGCTCGGCGAGGCCGTTTCGGTTGACAAGATCTCGAGCGGTGGTAGCGACAAAGCCGGCGACAAGACGCTCTCACTGAGTCTCGGCGGCCAGAGCAAGAAGTACCGCAACATCGTTCTTTGGTTCACCGCGCCGCCATCGGCAGGCCCGAAGGTCCGCATCTCGCAGCTCAAGTTCTACGACTGAGCACTGCCGCGGCGCGTCATCGTCTAAGTTCTCCCTGCGCAAGTTGATGCGCACCAAACCCGCATACGAGAGGAACGCCGTTTATGTCCGCCGCGACGATGACCACCAGTGAAGGCGATATCACGATCGAACTGTTCGACGAGGATGCGCCGAAGACCGTTGAGAACTTCCGCAAGCTCGCCCAGGACGGCTTCTACGACGGCCTCACCTTCCACCGCGTAATTCCCGACTTCATGATTCAGGGCGGCTGCCCTGAAGGAACGGGCACCGGCGGCCCCGGCTACCAGTTTGAAGATGAGTTCAACGAGCACGCCGTTGTGCGCGGCGCGCTGGCAATGGCCAACGCCGGCCCAAACACGAACGGTTCACAATTCTTCATCGTCACCGCCTCGGCCTGCCCGCACCTTGACGGCAAGCACACCGTTTTCGGCGAAGTTACCGGCGGAATGGACGTCGTAGACAAGATTCAAAGCGTCACCACCGACGGGCGCGACATGCCGCTAGAGCCGGTTGGAATCACGCTGCTCGAAGTGGAGTAGGGTTTTGGAAGGGTTTACAGCGAAGCAGAGGAGACGCAGATGACGACCGTTAAGCAGAGTCCAGAGTCCACTGAAGATTCGGCCACTTCGGCCGCTTCAACGATTGACGTAATTAACCCGGCGACAGGCCAGGTCGTCGGCAACGTCCCCGACCTCGGGCCTGCCGACGTGCAGGCAATGGCCGAGCGTGGCCGCGCTGTTCAGCCCGCCTGGGAGGCGCTTGGCTTTGAAGGCCGCGCAAAGATTCTGCTGCGCGCCCAGAAGTGGATCATCGACCACAAGGAGGAGATCATCGAAACGATCGTCTCCGAAACCGGCAAGACCTATGAGGACGCGCAGCTTGCGGAGATCTCCTACGGCGCCTCGGCCTTCGGTTTCTGGGCCAAGAACGCGCCCGAGTACCTCGCCGATCAGAAGGTCAAGTCGGGCAGCCTGATGGTCAAGGGCAAGAAGCTGATGGTCAGCTACCGCCCGCTTGGGCTGATTGGAATCATTGGACCTTGGAACTACCCGCTGACGAACTCTTTTGGCGACTGCATCCCGGCGATGGCCGCCGGCAACAGCGTGATCCTCAAGCCGAGCGAAGTAACTCCGCTCACCTCGCTGCTGATGGCTCGCTGCCTTGACGAGTGCGGCATGCCGGCGGGCGTATTCCAGGTTGCGACCGGCCGCGGCGACACCGGCCGCGCGCTGATCGAGCAGGTTGACATGATCATGTTCACCGGCTCCACCGCGACCGGCCGCAAGGTCGCCGTAAGCGCTGCAGAACGTTTGATCCCATGCTCGCTGGAGCTTGGCGGCAAGGATCCGATGATCGTCCTGCGTGACGCCGACGTTGAGCGTGCCGCTAACGCCGCCGTCTTCTTCTCAATGCAGAACTCAGGCCAGACCTGCATCTCAACCGAGCGCGTGTACGTTGAAGCGCCTGTTTACGACGAGTTCGTAGGCAAGGTGACGGAGAAGGTCAATGCCCTACGCCAGGGCATCAGCTCCGGCCCAGGCACAGCCGAGGTGGGCGCGATGACCTTCCCGCCGCAGCTTGACATCGTTGAGCGGCACGTCAACGAGGCCGTTGCCGGTGGCGCGAAGGTGCTTACCGGCGGCAAGCGCGGCAGTGGCCCCGGCGACTTCTTCGAGCCGACCGTGCTAGTTGATGTTGACCATTCGATGACGGCGATGAACGAGGAGACCTTTGGGCCAACGCTGCCGATCATGAAGGTCGAGGATGCCGAGGAGGCGATCCGCCTCGCCAACGACAGTGATTTCGGGCTGGGCGCTTCGGTCTTCACGCGCGACGTCGCGCGTGGCGAGGAGGTAGCCAAGCGCGTTCACGCCGGGGCCGTCTGCGTCAATGACGCGATGCTCAACTACGTCGCGCTGGAGCTGCCGATGGGCGGCGCCAAGACCTCCGGGATCGGCTCGCGCCACGGCGCCGGCGGCATCCGCAAGTTCTGCCAGCAGCAGTCGATCCTAGTCTCGCGACTGCACCCGAAGCGTGACGTCCACATGTTCCCTTACAGCGAGAAGACGACCAATCGCCTCGGCAAGCTCTTCACCTTCCTATACGGCCGCGGCAACCGCGACTAAGCGGCGGGGCTGCTGGACCGGCGGACGACAAGTTTCGTTGGCACGTAACGGTTCGCGATAGGTTCCGCCGGGGCATCGAGCAGAGCGAGCAGCATCTCGACGCCACCGCTGCCGATCGCTTCCGGGTTGAGTGCGAGCGAGGTCATACTGGGCGTGCTCGCTGCCGCCGACGCGCTGTCGCTACAGGCCGTGATCATCAGGTCGCCTGGAACACTCAGCCCGAGTTCTCGCGCCGCCGAGAGTGCTCCTAGCCCGAGCCCGTCAACCGGAGCATAGATTGCGTCGGGGGGGCATGGCGCTGAGAGCAGCTCGAGCGCCGCTACTCGGCCGGCAGTCTCTGAGTAGTCGGCAACCGACTCCGATTGAATCGGGTCGGCCGCTCGATCAGCGCACCACTGTTCGTACCCGGCCGTCGTATCGATCGCGAACGAGTTGACTCGCTCGAGCCCGATCAGCGCGATCCGCTTCGCGCCTTGGGCTGCAAGGTGGTCAAGCGCTGTGATCGCACCGCCGTGATGGTCGTTGTCGATCCATGGGGTGTCCTGGTGATCCTGATCGCGGCCGGCGGTGACGATGGGCAGCCCGTGCTGACGTGCGGCTGCAAGAGTTTCGTCGCCTGGCTCGGGGTCAATCGCGATTATTCCGTCGGCGCTGAAATCGGCCAGCTCACCTTCGCCGCTGCTGCCGGGAATGGTTACCAGCGCGACGCCGTTCTGGAGCGCAGTCCCCGTGGCTGCATTTAGTAGTCGGGTGAAATAGTCGAACTCGACAAACGCTGCAGAACTTTCGCCTGGCAGCGAGACCTTCAGTGCGATCAGTCCGTGACGTCCGCTGCCGAGGCTGCGCGCGTTCGCTGACGGCCGGTAGCCCAACCTCCGCGCCACTTCGTGGACGTGGGTTCGGGTGGCCTCGGAGATTCGGCCCTTGCCGTTTAGCGCGTGCGAGACGGTGGTGATTGAAACGCCGGCTGCGGCCGCAACTTCCGTGATCCGCGGCCGCGGATCGGACGATTCAGTGGGGGGCATCAGGTTGACATCTGGGGAAGGGTTTGGCAGGGTGAATAGAAAGCTTGCAAAAGCGTTTTGGCAACCTACCACGAAAGACATCAAATGGGAATCAATCAGCCGGAAGATCGAACAATGTGGACAAGTCTCCTGCACGCAGGGCTGATCGGCTCGTTCATGCGCCTCCCGCACGTGCCAGCCGATGCCTCGGAGCTCAAAGCTGTCGGTGCAAAGGCCGCCATCTACGGCATCCCATTCGACGCGACGAACATCAGCCGCACTGGTGCCAACTACGGGCCACGCGGCATCCGCGAGGTTTCCTGCCAGTTCCTCTCCTACAACGCAATGTTCGACTTCGATCTAATTGACGAGCTTGCACCGGTTGACTGCGGCGATTGCGACGTAATCCTCGCGAACGCTGAGCGCACGTTTGCGAACGCCCAAGCCGACATCGGTCAGATCTTGGCTGCTGGTGCCCTTCCGGTAACGCTCGGTGGTGACCATTCGATCTCAATTCCTGCTGTCCGCGCGGTACGCGAGGTCAAGGACGATCCGGGCCTGATTCTCGTTGATACACATCTCGACACGGCGCCTGACGTCGGCGGCGAACTGCTCAACCACTGCTGCCCAATCACACGCGCCGTCGATGCTGGTTTTGACCCGAAGAAGATCGCCCTCGTCGGCATCTCCGGTTGGATGAACCCCCGCACCGAGATCGAGTACTGCCGCGAGCAGGGGATCACAGTCATCTGGCTAGAGGACATCTGGGAGAAGGGCACCGCTTGGGCGATCGATAAGGCGCTTGACGTCGCAGGTGCATCGAGCGACGGTCACTATCTTTCTTTCGATGTAGACAGCCTTGACTCAGCTCATGCGCCTGGAACCTGCTGCCCAACACCGGGCGGCCTCACGAGCCGAGAGGCGATCGAGATAGTCCGCGGCGTAAGCGCAAACGGCTTGCTGGGCGTGGATGTTGTCGAAGCGGCTCCGAGCCTCGACCCGACTCCAGCGACATCGTTGATCGCCGGGCGGATCGCGATTGAGGCAATGGCTTTCTACGCGGGGGCGGGGAAGTAGCGCAATGACAAACGTGCTGCTTGCGCAGCTGGCGCCGCTGCCAGCTGGAATGGGCGCGAACGCGGCATCGGTCGCGGCAATCGTCGGCGGGCAAGCCGAGCTCGACCTCGCCGTTTTCCCTGAGATGTTCCTTGGCGGTTACGACCTGAGCCGCGTGGACGAGACAGCTGTAGCTCTAGACGGCCCTGAAGTCGCGGTCTTGCGGGGAGCGGCCAAGGGCACTAGAACGGCGGTGGTTATTGGCATGGCTGAGAGGCGCGAAAACTCGGTTTCGAACTCGCTGCTGGCTATTGACGGTGACGGAGCGATAGTGGGGGTCCATCGCAAGACCACTCTCTGGGGAGAGGAGCAGGACGTCTTTGAGGCCGGGCAGTCGCTGACGATCGTCCAGCTCGCGGGTCGCAAGGTTGGGCTGATGCTCTGCTACGAGACCGAGTTTCCGGAGATTGCAAGGGCGCTAGCTGTTGCCGGCGCAGATCTCCTCGTTACCGCTTCGGCAAACATGGACCCGTATTACGACGATCATGAGTTGGCTTCGCGTGCGCGCGCGTTGGATAACCGCTTGTGCCACGTCTATGTGAACCGCTCCGGTTCGGAGAACGGGTTGAAGTTCGTCGCCGGCACGCGCTTAATTGACGACGAGGGCCAAGTTATTGCTGGAGCTGACGGGGCGGATGATCAGGTGTTTGTGGCCAAGCTTCCGAGCGGGACTATTTCCGAGGGTCCGGCGAATTACCTCAGCAATCTGCCTTCAGTTACGGGTGTCGTCACGGTCAACTAGGTCGCTCAGCTAGTCGGCATCTCCGAGGCATTCGCTCATCGTCGCCGGATCGACTCCGGCGTCGATCAGAACTTCCTCGCTGTGCTCGCCGAGGCGAGGCGCCGCCGGGCTGGTCCGAGAAGGCGTCTGCGAGAAGTGGATCGCTGGACCGAGCGTGCGAATCGTGCCGGCGGTGGGGTGCTCGACCTCTGCCAGAACCCCGGCAGCCAGCATCGACGGATCCGCCATCAGATCGGTCAGGTCCTGCACCGCTGAGCACGGCACGCCGCGCGCCTCGAGCAGCTCAAGCCACTCGCCGCGGCTTCGCGACTCGATCCGCTCTGCGAGCAGTGGAATCAAGACGTCCCTGTTATCAACGCGCGACGGGTTGCCGCTGAAGCGCGCGTCTTCGATCAGCTCGTCCACTTCAAGGACCTCGCAGAGGCCAGCCCAGTTGGCATCGGATACCACCGCGATCGCCAGCCACTTGCCGCCCGCGGCTTCAAAGGCTTGGTAAGGGATCGTGTCGTCGAAGGCTGGCAGCTCCATCGTCTCTGGATCACAGATCACGCGGTAGGCTTGGGCGGTCAAGATTGCCTCAAGCAGTGAAACGTCAATTCGTTGCCCCTTGCCGGTCCGCTCGCGGACGTAGAGCGCGGCGAGTATTCCCTGTACGCCCTGCGCAGCAGCGTAGGTGTCGGCGACGGTGATGCACGCCAGCCGCGGCTCGCCGTCAGGCGTACCCTGCCGCGACAGGACGCCGGTTAGCGCTTGAAGGATCAGATCGAGCGCCGGCTTACGACCCAGTTCCTCGGCCGGGCCAAAGCCTGAGATCGAGCAGTAGATCAAACGCTCGTTCGATCCGCGCAGGTCGGATTCACCGATGCCAATCCGCTCGGCAACACCGGGGCGGAAGTTCTCAACGACGATGTCAGCATTTTCCACCAGCTTGGCGGCTGCGGTGCGGCCAGCATCGGTCTTCAGGTCGAGCACGACACTGCGCTTGCCGCGGTTGAGGGCCATGAAGTTCATTCCCTCGCCGCCGAGGAAGGGTGGTCCGAAGTGGCGTGCGTCGTCGCCCCCGGGTGACTCCACTTTGATCACCTCGGCGCCAAGGTCTGCAAGCACCATCGTGCAGAGCGGCCCGGCGAAGAGGCGGGTGAAGTCAACGACTTTGAGGCCGTCGAGCGGGGTATCCATTGAGCTGCCTGTCATCAGAACACTGTCCTTGCTCTTCCGTTTGGCGATTTGGCTTCGTCTTTCAAGATTCCGACCATTTTTGCGTGGGCTTGTTGACCAAGCAGTTCATTCGCTAGCGCGCTCTGCTCGAACAGCGTTAGGGCCTGCTCGAGCGACGCTGGCAGCGGTGGTAGGTCGCGCTGTGAGTAGGCATCGCCGGTTGTCATCGGTGGCGGTACTGCGCTGCGTTCAAGTCCGCTCAGCCCAGCAATGATCTGCGCTGCAAGTGGCAGGTAGGGGTTGGCGTCTGACGCCGCGTCGCGCTGCTCGATCCTGGCGACCGCTTCGCTCTCAGCGATCACGCGCAGTGCGACGGTGCGGTTGTCGCCGCCCCAGCAAACCGCTGTCGGGCAGAACGAGTGGTCATCGCGGCGAAGGTAGGCGCGCGAAGTCGGCGAGCCAAGCACTGTCATCTCAGCCATCGCCTCAAGCAACCCGGCGAGGTACGCCTGCCCATCGGCGCTCATCTGGTCTGTATCCGGCGACCAGAAGCGGTTCTGCTCCCCGGCCCAGAGGCTCTGGTGGAAATGCATGCCGCTGCCTGAGTTCTCTGGCCACGGTTTAGCGTCGAAGCTAATTCCATAACCGGCGCCCTCTGCGATCTCACGCCCCCATGAACGCAGCAGGATGATCTGGTCAGCGGCAGCGAGCGCGTCGCCATGGTGCAGGTTCACCTCAAACTGACCACCGCCGTATTCGCAGTTGCTTGCCGTGACCGGGACGCCGTTGTTGCGAAGCGCACGGATAGGCCGCAGCACCGGCTCGTAGCGTTCGCCGGCGACGATCCCATACTGCTCGATCGTGTCAAAGACTGGCCGTCCCGTCGCCGGGTCACTGAGGAAGAACTCGAGTTCGGCGGCGGCGATCACGCGTGAACCGATCGCGGCGGCCTTCGCGATCGCCCGACGGAGGACTGAGCGCGTGCACCAGGGACTCTGGGACCCGTCCGCAGCGACCATATCGCAGAGCGCGAGCTTTCCGCCCTCGCCATCAGGGAGGAGGTAGACGGCGTCGGCGTCGGGCCTGAGCTGCAGCTCCTCGTCGACCGATGGCCAGCCTGCTTCCGCTGCGGTTACCGTCGCTGGCCGGTCGTCGTCTGGCGCTGGCAGCGTGTGGAGCCGCCCCTGGCGGTCAACCCAGCCGAGCTCTGCCCAGCGGCCCATCAGCCCACTTCTCCATAACGCTCAATGTCCCAATCCGAAAGCTGCTGCGGGTCTGCGGCCGCATCGCTGCGCATTATCGCTTCGCGGCGCGCAAGTTCCAGCGTGTCATGGACGAACATCTCGCCAAACCACTCGCGCGGCCAGTCGGCAGCGTCGAACTGGTCGGCGGCTTCGCTGTAGCTCAACGGCGCTTGCTCGGCGCTCGCTGCGTGCGGCGAACCGATTGCCGATACGAGCGCAGCAATCGCAAGGTATGGGCTGGCCTGTGGCGACGCAGCTACCGCATTGCCGTTCGTCAGCGGCTCGGCGCTTACCCAATCAAGCGGCAGCGGACGGCAGAGCAACGCGATGTCGTTGAGCCGGCCCTCTGCTTCAGCGTCGATCTGTGTGGCGGTGCTCAGCAGCATCCGCGCGGGCTGCTGGTCCGCTTCGAGCAGCGGCATCGCGGTGAGCGAATGGCCATCAACGAGCCCAATCTCGCACGCGGCTGAGCGCACTGCCACCAGCTGGTCTGCTGCCACAAGAGGCTCGGCGGGCGCCAACTCGGCGCTCAGCACGGCGCGGTCGCTGTCCCACTCCAGCCGCTCCAGCTCGATCCCTGACAGCTCAATTCCCTCGCGCCAGCGCTGCATGAAGGCAGGGGCTTCCTCACCTTGCCAGCCTGGCGCGAGTGGTCCTTCGCCAGCACGCAGCTCGAGCAAAGCGGTGATCGGGCCAACTTCGGTTAGCTCAGCGAAGATCCGCAAGAGTCCGCGGGGGTCGAGTGGTGAGCGCTCGCCGTGCGGGGTCAGAACCTCAGTCATCACCAGCGTGCTTCCCGGCGACCAGCCGCAGCGAATCAGCGAATCAAGGTCGGGGCGGGCGAAGACGTCGGGGTAGCCGGTGCGGAAGTTGGAGTAGTCGGTCGATTCGAAGATGTCGCAGTGGACGTCCCAGATCAACGCCCCGTCGCAGTAGGCCTGAAGGCCCTGTGGGTCGGCGACGAAGACTTCGCCGACAAGGCGCCGGCCGCGCAGCATCCCGTAGTGGTCAGCGATGCAGACGCGCACGGTGTCAATGCTCCCGTCCTCAACGGCGCTGCGCAGCTGATCGAGTGTCAGCCGCTCACTAGCCAACGCTTGCCTCGTCCGCCAATGGCTGCCCGAGCCAGTCGCGGTAGAAGCCTTCAAGGTCGGGCAGGAAGTCGTGAACCACTGGGTAGCCGGGGGGCACGGACTCAACGTCGAGCAAGGTGAAGTTGGTCGGGTCGTAGTACTCGCGGAGCACGTTCCAGCCCGGGTTGGGGCTCATCTTTTCGGGGTAGATCGCGTGCATCTCTTCGGAGCTGCCACGTACCCGAACTCGCGCCGTGAGCTTCCAGTTCTCGCGGTAGTCGCCGAAGACAAAGCCCGAGTCGGACTTTGTAACTCGGCGTCGGTCCGGCAGCTCGACGATGCAGAGGTGAAGGCCGATCGGCAGCAGGACGCGGTCTTCCGGGAACGGCCAGCGGCGCTGGACGATCTCAAGGTTGATCGCGAACCGTTCGATGTCTTTGCGGCCACCCTGAATTTGGCGAATCTGATGGTCGGGCAGCTTGCCGTCAATTAACGCTTCGAGCGTCTCAGCCGTGACCGCCGGGTCGCCACTAGGGGTGGGGCGCGGAACCTCCTCGCGCACCTCTGTCCGTGGCTGGCGCTGAAGTTCGTGAGGATCGCGGCCAGCGATTAGCTTGCGCGAGACGTCAACGGTCGGTGTTGGGATCTGGAAGACGAACTCTTCAGGCAGATCCCAGAAGCTGAGGAACTCAGTCGCCCACTGCTGAGAGAGGCGCATCGACTCGGCGTACATCCGCTGTACCTGAACCTCAAACGGCCCACTCGCGTCGGCGCCGTGTTCGAGGATTCGCTCGCGTTCGCTTTTCATCCACTCAGTCGTCGGCTGCGACTTGCTCGCGCGCGCGGAGCGGATCTCAGCGCGCCGCGCTTCGGTCGCCGCCTGGTCTACGCCACCGTCGTCACTAAGCACTACGCCGTGGACGCTGTCGGCGAGTCGTGGGATGACGTAGCCGCCTTCGACGTCATCGGCGACCGACTGCGGATCGCGCTCGATCGGGTCGCCGAGCCCTGAGCCACCGCGGAACGGCGATAGCGCGAGGTCACCTTCGGCCATCGCTTCCGGCATCGTCAAGGTTCGCTGGTCGAAGTCACGCTCGCCGCTGACGAGCATCATCGCCGACTCCTCGGTGTTGCCGTCAACGACCGGGTACGGCGCGCGCTCAGCGACTAGATCGAAGAAGTCTGTTCCGCGAATGTTGTGGCGGTAACCGGTCGCACCGGGGTAGCCGCCCCAAAGGCCCGACTGCATCGTCACTGCGCCGTTGCCCATGTTCTGGACCTCGAAGAACGGTGTTCCCCAGCAGAGCCGCAGCGATTCCCATCCCGAGCCGCCGCGGAAGCGTCCGGGGCCGGCGGTTGAAGCTTTGACGGCCGCGCCGAGAAAGACGAACGGTTCGTTGATCTCCCAGGTTTCAAGGTCGCCCATGTCGCCTTGGGGGTTGAACATCGCTGCCGCGTAGTCGAGCCCATCTGCGAACGGCTTGCCGCCGCCGCCGACGCATGACATGGCGAAGTTTGTGACCGAGGCTTGATTCCCGTATTGGTCGATGCCGCCGCCTTGGAAGGTGTTCGCAGACATCGCGTATGGCGCAAGCACCTCCTCGAGGAATCCGCGCGCGAAGAGACCGGTAGAGAGCCCCTTCAGTAGCCCCGTAAAGCTCGGGATGAGGAAGCGCCACGGTGAGCCGGTTGAGGCCTGGGGGTTTTGGTGGTTCGACCACGATCCGGGTGGGAAGTTTGTGCTGATCGCGTAGTAAGCGCCGTCGTTGATCTTGTCGTTGGCAAGAACTGTCTGCGTCAGCAGCACCCAGAGCGCCCCTTGCATCCCCGAAGGAGTGCAGTTGGCGGAGTGATGTCCCCAGCTCGAGGCGCCTTCGAAATCCAACTCAAGCCGCGCGTCACTGGTTATCCGCATCTCGACCGGAGCGTGCATCAGCGTGTCCACGCGAGCGTGGGTAGGCATCCGCTCCTCATGACCCAGCGTCATCTCGGCAAAGGCCGGCGCGCGGTAACGCCCGGGAATCGTCATCGTCGCTAGGTGGGTGCGGAAGGTGCGGCGCCCGTCCTCGATTACCTCGCGGCAGAACTCACCGAAGGGCTCTTCGCCGATATCGTCGATCAGCCGCTCAATCTGGTCGCGCGCGATCAGGCAGCCTGCAAGCCGGGTGCGCTCGTCGAGCATCCAATAGCGCGGCATCCGTGTTCCCTTGGCCGCCCCTTGCGTGTGGTCGCGGAAGAGCTCGTCGTTGGCCCCGACCTTGCGGCAAGGGATGTCGAGACCATCTTCAAAGCGCGAGATCGGGCCGAGCGGCAGGCTCCCTGGCGTACTGGCTCCAATCTCAATCACGTGGGTTACGCCAGCGACCCATCCAACCAGCGTCTCACCGCGGAAGACCGGCACGATCGTCTGCACGTCGGCGTTGTGGACATCGCCGATTATCGAGTCGTTGTTGCAGAAGACGTCGCCGGGGTTGACCCCGGGGTTCTCTTCAAAGCCTTCACGAATGATGTGCTTGATCACGTCCGACATCGTGTGCACGTGCACGATGATTCCAGTCGAGAGCGCGACAGAATCGCCTTCCGGCGTGTAGAACGCAAAGGCCAACTCGCCGAGCTCTTTGACGATCGGTGAGGCCGAGATGTTGAGCGCGGTCTCGCGCGCTGAGACGAGGCCACCGCGTAGCCGCGAGAAGATCTTCTCGAACAGGATTGGGTCGCTTCGCTTGAACGACAGCTCGCCTGTCAGGCCAGCATAGGAGCCGGTCTCTGTGAACTGCTGCTCACGTTCAGCGAGTAGCTTTTGCAGGGGGGTTAGCGTCGACTGGGCTGTAGTTGCCATCTGCGTCTTTTCAGTTGGATGTGTCAGAGAGGTGGAAGATGCGGTGGCGATCAAGCCGTGCCTCGCGGCCCGGCGGACTCGCGAATGTGGTTGCCGGTGCCTCGATGATCGCTGGACCGGTGATGATCTGGCCTGCCCGAACATCGTCCTGTTCGTAAATCGGCGTTGGCACATGGACTTCAGTCTGCGTCCACCAGACCGGCCGCTCGCCTTTCGGCACGGCTGGCTGATCGGTTTCTTCCTCTGTAGGGAGTACAGGCTTGGCAACGTCAGCCGAACCAACCAGCGCGAGCGAGGTGATCGTGTAGCCAAGCTCAGGAGAAGCAGCGCCGCTCGCATAGAGGCGCCCATAGAGGTCTTCAAAACGTGCGATCAGTTCCGCGGTGTCTGTCGGATTGGCGGCGTTCGCCGTCACCTCAATGTCGTTGAGCTGGCCGCTGTACTGCATGTTTGCCAGATACCTGAGCTGCACCTCGTTGGCGTCGATTCCAGAGCTGGCGAATGCGCCTAGCGCCCGCTCCTTGAGCTTGCTCCAAACCCGGTCGAGCCTTGCCGCTGTACCCGCAGGGTCGTCGCTCGAGATGGCGATCCCCGCGGTCTGGTCGAAACGGTAGGAGAAGTCACCACAAGCGCAGCCGTAAGCTGAGAAACCGGCCGCCCAAGTAGGTACAAGGACATCGTCGTACTGGGCCCCTTCGGTGTATCCAGCAACATGGAGTGGGCCGCCGCCCCCATAACAAAAGAGCGAGTAGTCGACCGGCGAATAGCCTTTCGCGAGCACCCGTGCCAAGGCTGCGTAGCGCAGCTGCTCCTCAAAGAGGTCGACTACCCCGCCTGCTGCCTTATCAAGGTCGAGCCTGAGTGGGTCGGCAACCTGACGCTTAACCTCGGCGCGCGCTCTCTCAATGTCGAGCTGGACTGCACCACCAAGGAAGTACTCGTGATTGAGGCGGCCGAGGACGAGGTTCAGGTCGGTCACGGTGACGGTCTCACACTTGCCTTCGGGCCAAGCTGTGCCTATTCGAGCTCCGGCCGAATCAGGCCCAATTTCAGGCCGCGCCGATGCAGGGTCGATTCTCACCGAAGAGCCAGTGCCAGCTCCGATCGATTCGATCTCAACCATCGGCAGGTTGAGCAGGTAACGGGCGATGTCAGGGGTCTGGCGAACAGCCAGCTGACCTTCGTTGATCAGCGCCAAGTCGAAGCTCGTGCCGCCGATGTCGGAGCAGACGACTCGGTTAGTTCCAAGCGCCTCGGAAAGGTGGCTGGCACCGACAACGCCGCCGATTGGGCCGGAAACGAGTGTGCGGGCAAGTTCACGCGAATCGATCGCGATCGTGCCGCCGTGTGCGGCCATTATGCGCAGGTCGAACCCGGCGCCCGCCTCGGCGACGGCGTCCTGAAGACGGCGAAACTGATGACGGGAAGGCTCGGCAGCGTAGGCCTCGATCAGTGTTGAGTTGAGGCGTGGAAAATCGCCGCGCAGCGGGTAGAGCTCGCTGGAGACAAAGAGCGGCAGGTTCGCCAGACCGGCCTCGGCCAGCATCTCTGAGGCTATCTCTGCGGTGCGCTGCTCGTGGGAGTTGTTGACAAAACTCTGCAGCAGGCAGATGACGATCGCATCGACCTCATCTTCGATCAACGCAGCAACAGCAGCGCGCACGTCGGCTTCGTAGAGTGGAATCGCTTCGCGGCCTTGGACATCAATGCGCCCACGAATACCGTGCATCCGCTTGCGAGGAACTAGTGGTTCGTTGTGGTAGTGCGTCGTCACGTGCAGGCGGTCGGCGTAAGTCATTCCCAGCCAAGTCTGTAGGCCGCGCTCCAACCGGAGGTAGTCCTCGAGCCCTCCGCTTACCAGGCAGCCGACGCGGGAACCCTTGCGTTCAAGCAAGCGATTGAGCATCGCAGTTCCCGAGAAGACACCGGCGACGATTGAAGGGAACGCCGTGGCGGTATCTGTGCCCCACTGGCCAAGAGCGTCAACGGTTGATTCCATCAAACCGCGCGACTCGTTGTCGGGCGTTGTCTGCGCTTTGCCGACAACGAAGTTGCCTTCGCCATCAACGATGAAGGAGTCGGTCATCGTACCGCCGGCGTCATAGGCGATCACGCGTGGCTTCCGCGGGCTGTTAATCATGCGTGGCTCACTGTACACAATGAATTCAGTGGCGCGGGGGGTCATATCCTGTGACGGGCATAGCGCAGCTTTCTACCCTACTTCCAGCTCTACGTGTCGCACTGCATCTGCGCGGGCGAGCTCAATGTGACTGACCAGCGCTTCCCTGGCCGCCTCGGAGTCGCCATTCTCTAGGGCTACGACGATCGTCTCGTGTTCGTTGACCATCTGACTTGGGTCGTGATCGTCGAGCATCTGCAAGTGATACATCCGCAGGGCGCTCGGCATCGACCAGAGCTGGCCCAGCACTTGGCGGATGATCACGTTGTCACTTGGTGCCACAACCAACGCGTGGAAGTCGCGGTTTAGCTCGAAGGTGCTGGCAACCTCGGCTGCTGTCTGCGGGTCAATCTTTGCGTTTAGGTCACGGAGCGTTGCAATCGCAACGGCTCCGTGCCGCCCCGCGACTTCGGCGGCAGCGTTTGGTTCCAGCGCCAGCCGTACGTCGTAGATGTCGAGCACTTCGCGAGCGGTGAATTCGCTGACGAGGTAGCCGCCACGCTGAGGCGCCGGCTGAACCAACCCTTCCTGTGCCAGACGCAGCAGTGCATCGCGCACCGGCGTTCGTGAGATAGTTAGCTCATCTGCCAGCGCGTTTTGAACCAGCCGCTGGTTTGGCTGTAGTCGAAAGTCACAGATAGCAGCGCGTAATTCACGGTAAACGCTTCCCGCGAGGTCTTCGGTGATCTGGCCGTCGAGTCGCAGCTCGAGGGGTTGAGCCGGGGGATTGATGTTGGTTGTCATAGCTGTTCGCGCTTTTCGGCCTGTGTTGAGACGGCGACCAGGATTGCAACGAAGCCGAGCAGCACGAAGGCTATCGCCGACCCAAGCGGCCAGTTGTTTGTGGCACCAAACTGGCTGTAGACCTGATTGGCAATCATCACGTCATTTTTTCCCCCGACCAGCTGCGGTGCAACGAAGTCCCCGGTAGAGAGACCCATTGTGAAGGTCGCTCCGGCGATCACGCCAGGCAGCGACAGAGGCACAACGAGAGTCAGAAAGGTCTTCAAGCGACCTACGCCGAGGTCCTTTGAAGCTTCAATCAAGCTGGGCGGGAGGCGCTCCAGCACGGCGTAGATCGTCAAGATCATGAACGGCGTGAAAATATGCGTCATGGTGATGATGACGGCGGTCTGCGAATAAAGCAGGTTGTTGAGGAAACTGTTCTCAAGGCCGAGCTGGTTAAGAACCGAACCCAACAGGCCGTTCTGTCCAAGGATCACCTTCCAAGCGTAAGCACGGAGAAGGTAGCTCGCCCAGAGTGGCACGATCACCAAGGCGTAGAGCATCAATCGTGTTCGTGAGTTGGCGACCTTAAAGGCCAAGAGGTAGGCAATCGGGAACGCCAGCAACGTCGCACAGATTGTGACCATCGCGCCGACTTTCAACGAACGCAACAGCGTAGGCATGTAAATATTTCCGGAGAGACTGTCTCCGAAGAAGACGAGCTTGTAATTCTGCAGGTTCCAGTTATCCGCTACGCCAAATGCGGTTGGCTCCCAGAGGCTTTGGAGGAACAGGAGGAAGTAGGGGACGCCAAAGAAGATCAGCATCCAGCCGACGACGGGGATGCCGAGGAAGGCGCGGCCCTTGCCCTCACTGACCTTGTGGTCGTTCTCCGGTGCCACCGGCGGCAGCCCTACCTGTGCTGCGGCATCGCTCATGCGTTCTCAGATGCTGCGAAGACGCGAATTCGATCGGAGTCGACGTGAAGGTAGACGTTGGCCCCCGGTTCGTAAGAAGATCCACGCGCCACGTGGGCTACGACGGTCTCCTCGCCACTCGTGATCTTCATCGCGATGTGGCCGCCAAGCAGGACCGAGTCCTGAACCACGGCTTCGCCAGCGTCCCCTGCTTCAACGCGCACATCAGTGGGACGAATGCTTACGCGCACGCGATCGCCACTGCTGAGCTGATCGTCGGTTGAGCCGCCAATTTCACCGAGGGGGCCGAGGTCAACGGTTGCGTGACCGCCCTCAATCCTCATAACGGTTCCGTGGACGATGTTGGTGTCGCCGATGAAGTCGGCAACAAAGGCCGTGAGCGGACGGTCAAAAATCTCTGCCGGACTGGCGTCTTGCTCAATGTGGCCGTGGCTCATAACGACGATTCGGTCGCTCATCGTCATCGCTTCTTCTTGGTCGTGCGTGACGTAGATGAAAGTCACTCCGACTTCGCGGTGGATCCGCTTTAGCTCGAACTGCATCTCTTTGCGGAGCTTGTAGTCGAGCGCGCCAAGTGGTTCATCGAGCAGCAAGACCTTCGGTTCCATAACGAGCGCGCGGGCCAGGGCA
>SXGR01057605.1_pt1 | contig 17794 bp, 14 predicted proteins | sample 3174711 | NCBI WGS metagenome assembly SXGR01 (sample SAMN11356860, study PRJNA531348) | freshwater metagenome | isolation source: freshwater sample F1-60 | place: China: Fuxian Lake, Yuxi | collected 2017-12-25
GCGACGCGCTGCGCCTCCGAAAGTTGTTTCACAAGGCCACGCCCCTGAGCGATGACATCATCCGCCTCAGCCGCATTCGCCTCGAGATCCCTGAGCGCGCCACGATCAAGCCCCCACCGGAGGAACATCATCGCCGAGCACAGGCACAGGAGCGCCGCCGTCGCCGCGAACCATGGCGTCTTCGACTTCCAGAGCTTCTCGCGCATGCGGGAAATCGGCGCGAGATTGACCTGCACCCTTGCGATCCCAAGGCCTTGCAGGGCAAGCCCATAGGCGCTCAGGAGGTTGATTGAGTGCGCGGCAAAGGCGGCTGGGTCTGGCCCAGCGAGCTCAATCCGCTTGAACTCTTCCATTCGCTTGACCTCGAGCTTGAGGTCGCCAGCGATCTTCGTGCGCAGGCCGGAAATCTTGAGGGTGGAACCGATGCCGACAGCCGACTTGATCGCGACCCCCTCGGTGCCCTCCTGATAAAAGTCGCGTGATCGGCCGATCTCGTCGACCAACTGTGCGGTGACGCCGCGCATCGCCGTCGTGCGAGCACGCAGGACTTCCTCGCGCGGCGCCCGGTCCAACTTGATGCGCTCGGCTTTCCCGTAGTTCACGCCCTGCTTCTCGAACGCGTCGGCAATCGACTGCGTGAAGTGTGTGCCGCCGACAGGGAATGTCCGGATCCAACACCGTCCGCGGTCGAGCACGATGAAGTCCGACGACGCGGCCCCGATGTCGATGCATGTCACGGCCTCAGATTCTGCCGTGAGCGAGAGTTCGTGAAAAAGCGCGTTGTAGACCGCGATCGGACTCAGGGTGAGGACATCGGGCTCGATGCCACACTCGGAGTAGAGCGCGAGCAGTTCGCGAAGTCGGTCTTTCGTCACGGCGAAGATGCCGATCCCACACTGCCCCGTTTCGTCGGGCGGCAACACATGGCTGTCCCACTCAACATCTTCCATGGGAAATGGAATCTGCTGCTTTGCCTCGTATTCCACCATGCTCTTGATGGACTTCGGGTCGACGCCGGGGAGGGTTGTGAAGCGCGCGAAGCCGGCGCTTCCGGGAAGACTCATCACGATGGGAGCGCTGTTGAGTCGCTCAGCGTGCTGCTGGACGAAGGTCGCCAAGGAGACCCGCACCATGCCGGCCTGATCCTCGACCGCAGGGTCGGTGAGGACGCGTTGGTGCGGAACCACTGCGAAGTCGGTGACGGTGAGCGTGACGCCGTCGCTCACGACGCGCATCGCCTTCACAGCGAATTGCCCCACCTCGATTCCCCACGCGGCTTTCGTTGATGCCATGGTGTTCTCTGCGCTCCTCGGGTGGTGGTCGGCGTGGTCGTTGCGGTGGTCGCCCGTTGGCGCGAGCCCGTGAATATACGCCGTCACGGGCTGTCAGATGCGTTACCCTACCCGGCGATGTCTGAAGATCCGTCACACATGCGTCACGAGGGCGCCCCAAGCCCACCCCTGAGCAAGGGGATGGGGATCAGCGATGCGCTCAATGCCGAGATTGAGTCTGCCCTCGGCGGGCTCTCGGTGGAGGACATCCTTGGCGCAACAGGAACGCCGCGCCCCTCCGAACGCGCACCCCTCGGAAACTCGATCAAACGAACCGCGAGCGGTCGCCAACTTCGCACGGGACGAATCATGGAAGTGCGAGGCAAGGATGTCCTCGTGGAGATGGGACCCAAGAGCCAAGGGCTTTGCCCTACCTCGCACTTTGAAACAGCACCCGAAGTGGGCACCGACCTCGAGTTTGTCGTCGAGCGATTCGACCCCTTTGAGAGCATGCTGATCCTCGCCCGTGATGGGATGGTGACGAAGGCACAGTGGGGCGATCTCAAGGTGGGACAGATTGTCGAGGCTCGCTGCGTCGGCATGAATGCGGGCGGCCTCGACATGGAGGTCGCGCATCACCATGCGTTCATGCCCGCGGCGCAGGTTGATATCCGCCATGTCGAAGATATCTCTCAATTTCTCGGCCAAAAGCTGACTTGTGAGATCGTCGAGCTCCGGCGCAACCGCGAGCGGATGCTCTTGAGCCGCCGCCGGGTCCTTGAGCGCGAGCGTGTCGAGAAGCGCGACGCGATTCTGAAGGAACTCGAACTCGGACAACAGAAGAGTGTCACCATCGTGAGCCTGCAGACTTTCGGGGCGTTCGCTGACCTCGGCGGAGTCGATGGCCTCATCCCGATCAGTGAACTTGCCCACCAGATGATCAAACACCCCTCAGAGGTGATCGCGGTTGGCGATACGGTCGAGGTCAAGATCATCCGCGTCGATCGAGAGGCAATGCCCCCCCGCATCACGCTGAGCCGCAAACGCATCATGGCCGATCCGGTGACGACCGCCATCAAGGAAATCGAGCCGGGCAAGGAGATTCAGGGCGTCGTGCGCCGACTCGCGGAGTTCGGGGCGTTCGTCGAAATCGCGCCGGGCGTTGAGGGACTCGTGCATGTCTCCGAGATCTCGCACGACCGCGTCCAGAGCCCGTCGATGGCCCTGCGCATTGGCGAAGCGGTGCAGGTCAAAGTCCTCGCCGTGGATCCAGACCGACGAAAAATCAGCCTCTCGATCAAGGCGTTGAAAGATGCGCCCCCTCGGCCAGCGGCACCTGGGCGCGGCGAGCGCGGTGGCCGCGGCGGTCGAGGTCGGGGCGACCGTGACGAACCGATCCAGGCGCGCGAAGCCGACCCCGACATGCGGAAACTGCTCGCGCGATTTGGCGGCGGACCCGGACTCAAGGGCGGACTGAGCTGACCCGATCCGCGAGTCACGCCCTCGCGCGCGCGGGACTCGCATCTTCCCAGATGTCGGAGAGGTCTTGCCCGTCGCACTGACGACGCAGGAGCAAGTAGCTGCGCGTGGCAAGGGAGACGCCGGTGGAGAGGATCGCGCCGCCGACGAGGAGTCGAAGCACCGTGCGCCAGAAATCCATCAAAGAAGCCGCAACCCAGTCTGTCATCCCCAGCGATTGCGCCGAGGCGGGCGTCGCGGGCACGAGAAACTCGAAACTTCCGCACGCCTCGCGTGACGCATCTGAGAGTCCACCGGTGGCCGAGAGCGACGAAAGCGCGAAGTGCCAGACCGCCGCGCCGACGGCATCGAACGCGATTGCACTGAGCACCACGATGACGAGGCTGAGCACTGCGAGCCAGAGTCCGTACAGCGGTCGTGCAAGGATGTACGCGCCCGCGCGCTGTGCGCTCTCGATCGCATCGCATCCGTCGCACGCAGTGGCGGGCGCGAGAAGCGGCAACCCGACCATGACCGCGACCCATGCCACGAGCCCCACTCCAGCCAAGGCCAGCCAAAGGAACCCGAGGGCACCAGCGATCACATTGAACACCGGGATGTGGAAGAGAACGCCGGCGACCGCGAGGATGCCCCAGAGTGCGGCGCCGATGAGCAGGCCGGTGAGCGGCGCCAACGCGAGCGCGAGGCGCCGTGGTCGCAGGAACTCGCGGGCCTCCTTGATCCGCCACGCCCGATGGGCGATGTCTCCAGCAAAGAGCCGTGCGAGCAGCCCGGCGCCAAGACCGTAGATCGCCAAAGCCGCGATGACGAAGCACGCGGTGAACCACGGAACAGCCCTCCACGACGAGATTGGCGCTTCCCAGAACGCGGCGTGGAGTCCCTGCAGCGCGGCCGCGGGGTCGCCCATCGCGGCACCTCTGGCGCACGCGTAGATCCCCGCGCGAACGGCCACCGAGAGCGGTTCGTAAGACGGCGGCGACGCGAAGAGGTCCCATACGCGCCCAACACCCGCAATCAGGAGCAGCGTGCCGAACGCGACCGCGAGTCGGCTTGGCCGAAGCGCCGGATGGATCGCGCGGAAGAGTTCCAGCCACGGGAAGACTGCGTTGGCGTCAACACGATCAACGCGCACAGTGCGACGCGGCATCTCGGCATCGCTTGCGGCGTGTTCGTAGGAAGATGGCTCGCCGGTCACGCGCGCATCATGCCATATTCGCCGCCACCGTGTGCGGTCGCAGGCAAAGGAAGTCTCGAGCCACTTGTATGCTCTGCTGCGCATGACGAGTGACCTCGACGGCGTCTTGGCGCGGCTGCACGAGCAGGAGAGTGAGTCGCTCTCACGCCTTTTCGAGTTCTTGCGGATCCCCAGTATCAGCGCTGACCCCGCGTACAAGGGTGAAGTCGCCCGGGCGGCCAACTGGGTCTGCGACCAACTGCGACAGGCCGGATTCAACGCGAGCGTGATGGCGACGAATGGGCATCCCATGGTTGTGGCGCGGCATGACGGACCGCCCGGCGACAACGGGGCACGATTCCTCTACTACGGCCACTACGATGTGCAGCCCGCGGACCCGCTCGAACTCTGGAAGAGTGGACCGTTCGACCCCGTTGTCGTGGATGGCCCGCGAGGCAAGCGGATCGTCGGGCGTGGTGCCGTCGACGACAAGGGCCAGGTGATCGCAATCATCGAAGCGATGCGCGCGTGGATCAGGGTGCACGGCACCCTTCCAGTCGCCGTCACCATCATCCTTGAAGGCGAGGAAGAGTGCGGGAGCGAAAGCCTCGAACCTTTCTTGCGCGAGCACGCCGACCTCTTGAAGGCCGACGCCTGTGTGGTGTCCGACACGGGCATGTGGGATGTCGAGACCCCAGCGATCACAACGAGTCTGCGAGGCCTTGTGTATCAGGAGGTCACGGTGCACGGCCCCGACAAGGACCTGCACTCTGGGCTCTATGGCGGTGCCGTCCCCAACCCAGTCAATGTCCTCGCGTCGATCATCGCGCAATTGCACGACGCGGACCGCCGTGTGACACTCCCGGGTTTCTATGACGATGTTGTCGAGGTGGCCCCTCGCGTGCGCGAACAATGGCGCACGATGGGATTCGACGAGGCGGAGTTCCTCGCTGGTGCCGGGATGACGACGGGACTCGGCGAGAAGGGACAGTCGTCCCTCGAACGGACATGGAGCCGACCGACATGCGATGCCAATGGCATCTTCGGCGGCTACACGGGCAAAGGCGCCAAGACAGTCATTGGCTCGCACGCAACGGCCAAAGTGTCGTTTCGACTCGTCGCGAAGCAGGATCCGACGAAAGTCGTTGCGGCCTTCCAGACATTCGTGAAGGACCGACTCCCTGCCGGCTGCCGCGCGGAATTCCAGTCCTTCGGCGCCAACCCTGCGTTTCAGGTCGGCTCCGATTCGCCGTATCTCGCGGCCGCCGAGCGCGCGCTCGAACGGGTCTACGGGCGCAAGCCGATGCTCATCGGATCTGGTGGCAGCATTCCTGCCGTCGGCGCGATCGCACGCATCCTGGGTGCCCCTGCCTTGCTTGTCGGTTTCGGTCTTGACGACGACTGCGTGCACTCGCCGAACGAGAAGTTCGAACTGGCGTGCTTCCTCGGCGCGCAGCGGAGTCACGCGGCGATGCTCGCCGAGTTTGGCAGGATGCGCGTGTGAGGTTCGCGGGGGCACTCCTCCTGCTTGTGCTGACGAGCACCGCGTTCAGCCAGTCCTCAGGAATCACGCTCGAGCACTTCGGTGTCGGCGACCATGCGCGGCCCGGGGACACCATCGGCATCAAACTCTCCGTCGCGGCGAATCTGGACCGTCCCACGCCTGTGGAAGTCGTGTGGGAACTGCCCGACGGTAACGGCGACATCGCACAGGTCTCGCGGCGGATTGTGCTCTCTCCGGGAGAGCTCGCGCCGATCTGGCTCTACGCACGACTTCCGGCGCGCACCCCCGCGAGCGCCACTCTGGATGACATCACGGTGATCCGCGTCTTCGAAGAGCGAAATGGCGCGCGGCTCCGGCTTCTGACATCGGCGCGCATCTCGGGCACGACGAGCGCGTCGCCATCCGTTGCGGTGGAGTGCGAGGAGGATCTCATCGGCGTCGTCGGGAATGGCCGGATGGGGCTCGATGTCTTCGCGACACCTTGGCCCGGGACATCGACGATTCCGTCGATGAACTCACTCACGAAGATCGCCCGCGGCATCCGCTGCGTCGACCTGCCCGACTCGTGGCAAGGACTCTCGTCCTTCTCGGCCATCATCTGGACGCAGGAGACTCCGCAGTCCCTCTCCGGCGACGCAGCGAAAGCGCTTCGCGATTGGATTTTTCGGGGAGGCAATTTCATCGTCGTCCTCCCTGATGCGGCGGAGCCATGGGGAGTCATCACGCCGGCCCAACACCCGCTCAGTGACCTCGTCCCTCGGTGGAGGACGCAGCGCCATGACGCGGTGCCGGTGGCCGAGGTCCTGCCGCTGGTGACCATCGACACTGCGCTGCGCAATCGTCGCGCGACCGTGCCACTCACGGTCTTCACCGAACCTGCCACGAACGATCCCTTCGACGGTCTCCTCATGCTCCCGACCAAACGCGACCCACGAACTGGACTCCCTGCGCCTCGCGCGGACTCGCTCGAGGGGTCCATCGTCGCCGTCCGTCGCGACTACGGCCACGGCCATGTCACATTCTTGGGCCTCGACATCGACGGGCTCACCAAGCGCAGCCTCACCGTGGAAGGACTTCCCGAGGCCGACATCTTCTGGAATCGTCTGCTTGGCCGGCGGGCGGACACCCCCTCGATGTCGCAGTATCGAGCGATGAACGATGCGAGCCCGCCGCAACTGGTCACGCGTTCGGTCCACCTTGACGACATGGGCCGCGGCGAACTTGTCGCGCAGTTGATCGGCATGCGAGGGCAGGCGGCACTCGGGATACTCGGTGCGTTCGTGCTGTTTCTTCTCTACTGGGCGCTCGCGGGACCCGGTGGCTACGCAATCCTGGCCTGGCGACGAATGCAGCACCACGCCTGGCTCTCGTTCTCGCTTGTCGCGTTGGTGTTCGCCACGGGGATCTGGGCCATTGGCGGCGCCATCTCCACCAGCGCCGTCAGGGTGCAGCACCTGACGGTTCTGGATTCGATCTGGCGCAGCGCCGATCAAGAACGCCCGGGCGAGCGCATCCTGCAGCGGGCCACATGTTGGTTCAGCGCGTTCCTGCCCGGGTACGGCACGGCGACCGTGGCCGTCGGGTCGGGAGACGCAGACCGAAACACCGTCGTGAGTTGGTCGCAGCCCCCGGCGGGCAGTGATGCGCAGTTTCCCAACCCAGCCATCGCGCGAGTCCCCGTCGCGACGCCGTGGGAACTCACGGTGGCGTCGCGCGCGACAAGCGCGAGCTTCGAGAGTGCGTGGGTGGGATCCGTGCCGCGTGCATGGGGGCGCCTTCCCTATGCCAGCGACAGCGCACGGCCGCTCGTGCAGCGCGTGGTCTCGGGCGACCCGCCGCGAGTCCAGATTTCTGGTGTGATTGAGCACCAACTTCCTAGCACGCTTCGCAATGTCTCGATCGTGCATGTGTGGCCGCTCCGGAGTGAACCGCCAGTACGGAAGGGCCCGTTCTCACTCCATGACCCGTCGGCACAGCTGCCCAATCACGGCCGATACTTCACGATGGCTGAGTGGGCACCCGGTGTGCCCATCGAGGTGGCCACCATTCTCAATCCCGCCGGCGCGATGGGGAGCGATGAGGTCATCGGCAGCCTCGCGGCGGGGATCACGGCACGGTTCAACGATCCATTTCACGGCGTTCTCTCGACGCTGGCGACGACGCTCGTGACGGCCGCGGAACGGGATCGCGCGCTCGAGATGCTCGGGCTCTACGGGATGCTCGATCCGCCGCTCTATGTCGTCCCGGACATCAACCGTCCGGGTGCGGTTCGGCATGTGCGCATGCTCGGGCGCTCGATCGACCTCTCGCTGTGGTTCACGCGACCGTGCCTCATCATCAGCGGGATTCTCGACGCTGCCGAATGCCCGGTCGATGTCCGCGTGAACGGCGAACAGGTTCCTAGCCAGGGCATGGTGGTCGTGCGCACGGTGTTCCCTCTTCCCACGGAGCCCGAGTTCGCGGCGCCGACCGCCCGATAGAGTCACGCCATGCCGATGATCGAGACGGTCAACCTGACTCGGAAGTACGCGGACCTCGTCGCGCTCGACAACCTGAACCTCACGATCGACGAGGGCACCTGCTACGGATTCATCGGTCCAAACGGTGCCGGCAAGACGACGACGATCAAGATCCTCGCCACGCTCTTGAAGCCCACTTGGGGAGAGGCCCGTGTCGACGGCCATGTGGTCGGCTACCAGAACCATCTCATTCGACCGATCATTGGCTATGTGCCGGACTTTCTCGGCGCCTACGAGGACATGCTCGTCAGCGAGTACCTCGAGTTCTTCGCCGCGTGCTACGGCATCCACGGGGCGGCGCGAGCAAAGGTGGTGGCGGAAGTGTTGGACCTCACCGACCTCGGCGGCAAACGCACGGCCGATGTGAATGGACTCTCGCGCGGCATGCAGCAACGGCTCTCGGTGGCGCGGGTGCTCCTGCACGATCCCAAAGTGCTGCTGATGGATGAACCATCGAGCGGGCTTGACCCGCGAGCGCGCATCGAAATGCGCGAACTTTTGAAGGAACTCAGGAGGATGGGCAAGACCATCCTCATCAGTTCGCACATTCTTTTCGAGTTGGCGGAGTTGTGCACCGCTGTCGGGGTCATCGAGCAGGGCAAGTTGGTCTACTCCGGATCCGTGCACGAAATGATCGCCCGCGCCGGTGGCGGCGGTGTCGTGCATATCGTCGTCGAAGAACGCCCCAAGGAAGCCGCGCTGCTTCTCAAACAGGTGAGGGGTATCCTCAAGGTCGCATTGGAACGAGAAGACCAGATCATCCGTATCGAAGTCACGATTGACCCCAAGGGCGGGCTACCGGTGAGTGACATTCCCAGTCGCTTGATCGCACAGGGATTCCGCGTCACTCGATTCACGCAGGAGCCGGTCTCGCTTGAGACGGCGTTCATGCGCCTCACGAAGGGCCTCGTCTCGTAGGCACCCATGAAGGCCCTGCTGGCGGCAAGTCCCGACCGACCATCGACCGCGAGCATTCTGGCGCGAGTGCGCGACATCGTGAGTGCGCACGCGGAGATCGTGGCCGAGGTCGATGTCGACGCGACGGAGCTCTCGTCCAACCTGCAGTTCGACCGACTTGTCGCCGTCGGTGGTGACGGCACGCTGATCGCGCAGGTGCGCCGCGTGTTGGAACGCGGCGTTCCCTTGGTCGGTGTCAATTCGGGACGGCTGGGATTCCTCGCCGAGTTTGATGTAGAGAGCTTGGCGCGCGAGGCGCGGTCAATCTTCGGACCCTCGCCGCTGATTCGACAGCGGATGGTGATCGAAGCGACAGTGAGGCGCCGTGATGGCGAAATGGTCTTTCGAGGCGTGGCCGTCAATGACGCGGTGGTGACCGCCGGGATGCCGTTCCGAATGATCGAACTGCAACTTGGGTTCTCGGGTCAGCCCGGTCCTGATATCACCGGCGACGGCGTCATTGTCGCGAGCCCGCTTGGCTCGACCGCGTACAGCGTGTCTGCGGGCGGCCCGATCGTGCATCCGGATGTCGAAGCGCTCATCGTGACGCCAGTGTGTCCGCACAGCTTGGCGTTTCGGCCGATCGTGATTCCAAGCCACACCGATGTCACCATCAGCGTCGAGCGGGCGAACCCTGGGAGTTCGCTCGTTCTCGATGGTCAAACGAATGTTCGGCTGGCCGTGGGTGACATCGTGATCATTGGGCGGCACCCGGCGGTCGCGCGACTTGTGGGGAATCCCCAGATCACCTACTGGCAGCAACTCCTGTCAAAGATGCGCTGGGCTGCGGCGCCGACCTACCGCGACCGCGGGACCTAGCACCGTCTCGCCATCAGTGCGCGCACCTGCGACTCATGCCATCGCGAGAGCAGCGTGATCGAGAGGAGCGCTCCCGCGAGCGCGCAGAGCATGTCCCACTGGGCATCCCATGGATCGCCTTGCGATCCGAGGTACGCATCAGCCGAGGCTCCCAGCGCGACGGAGGCCCCCCACTCGATCATCTCGAAGATCGCGCTGAATGCGAGGGCGCAGGCCACGCAGAGTCCGGCAAGCCAACGCCCATCCGCGAGAGCGCTCGTGCGACGGAGGAGTTCTCGCGCGATCAGCGAGGGGACGAATCCCTGAAGGAAGTGGCCGAAGCGGTCGAAGTCGTTGCGCGAGGATCCGCTCCACGCTTGCACCCACTCGCCCAGCGGCACAAACTCGTAGGTGTACCGCGCGCCGACGAGCAGCACGATCGCGTGCACCGAAAGGAGGACGAGAAGCAGAGTGGTGACCCCGCGCGTGCGCGCGACAGCGACGCCGAGCGGAAGCCCCGCGATGACCCACATCGACTCGAGCCACCAGGTCAAACGATCCACGGCGTTGAGGCGCGACCAGATGAGCGTGAGGGCGAGGATCGCGACGAGCAGCCATCCCATGAAGTGCCGCCGCCGCGTCCTCTCCAAACCGAAGTACATTTCTCGGATGATAGATATCAAGGCCTTCCGCGAGAATCCGGAGCGGTTCATCCGTGGCGCCTCGGACAAGGGCATAACGATCGACTTTGCGCGCCTTCGCGCCCTCGACGACGAGCGGCGCTCGATCCTCACGGCACTCGAGGCTCGTCGCGCGTCGCAGAATCAGTTGGGCAAGGAGACGGGGCTTCGGATCGGAAAACTGAAGGGGCAACTCAAGGCAGCGGCTGCTGAAGCGCGCGGCGCGATCGAGGTTGAACTTGCCGCACTGGAGGCGGCGCCGCTGAAGCTCAAGGCGGAAGTGACCGTGCTCGAAGCCGAGTTGGCCAATGTCGAGCCGGCGTGGCACGCGCTCCTGATGACGGTGCCGCAGCCTCCTGCTCACGATGTCCCTAAGGGCGCGGGCTCCGAGCAGAATGTGGAGATTCGCCGCTGGAATCCAGCGGGATTCGATCCGTCAAGACCCTTCAAGACCAACCGTGGATTCGCGCCCAAGTCACATCAGGAACTCGTGAAGGCGCTCGGCCTTGTCGACTTTGAGCGCGGCGTCAAGATGTCAGGGACGCGCCACTATGTGCTCAGCGGCATGGGGATGCGGCTTCATCAGGCGGTGCTCCGCTACGCGCTCGACTTCATGGCCGACCGGCGCGGGTTCCGTCCGATGGGCGTCCCCGTCATCGTGCGCGAGGAGTGCATGGTGGGCACTGGGTTCTTCCCTGCCGGGCGCGAGCAGGCCTACCACATCGAAGAGTTGCGCCGCGGCGGCGGTCACGACATCTTTCTTACCGGCACGGGCGAGGTCGGACTGATGGGAATCCACGCCAACGAAGTCATCCCCCACGAATCGCTCCCGCTGAAGTATGTGACGAGTTCGACATGCTTCCGGCGAGAGGCAGGCGCCGCGGGCAAAGACACCGCAGGGCTTTATCGCATCCATCAGTTCGACAAGGTCGAGCAGGTCGTCGTCTGCCGAGCCGACGATGCGGAGAGCCGCCGCTGGCACGCCACGATGCTCGAGTCGGTCGAGATGGTGCTCCAGTCGCTGGAACTGCCCTATCGACTGCTGCAGTGCTGCACTGGTGATCTTGGCGTGAAGAACGAGGACATGATCGATGTGGAGTGCTGGATGCCCGGGCGCGGGGAAAACGGCGAGTACGGCGAGACCCACTCTGCCAGCCGACTCGGGGATTTTCAGTGCCGACGGCTCAATCTCCGCTACAAGGACGAGCACGGCAAGATGCAGTTTGCGTACGCGCTCAACAACACGGTGATCGCAAGCCCGCGGATTCTGATTCCCTTGCTCGAGATTCACCAGAACGAAGACGGCAGCGTCAGCGTGCCCGAGCCGCTTCGTACGCACCTAGGCGGTGTCGAAAAGATCGAAGCGTCACGCTAGCGCACGCTGTGTGCGGTCGAGCCGAATCTCAGGGCCGTCCGCCCGTGTTCACAATCGGGTACGGCGAGAGCGACGATGGCTTGTTCATCAGCCAGAAGCGCGCCCAGTCGTCCTGTGCTTCGCGCAGGTTGACATCGCCCACAACGGTCGAGTTCATGTACGCCTCGTTCACAGAGAGGCCCTCGCCGGCAAGTTCCGGCGAGAGGTCGCGGCCAATGACGACGGCGTTGGCGCAGTAGCTCTTGTTGCACGCGTCGTTGATCGCCTTCATCTTGGCGTAGGTGGCGTTGGAGTAGCCGTTGTTGAATGAGTACGCGACGGTCGCTCGCTCATCCGCCAACGCCTTTCTGAAGTCCAAGAGCGAGCGCCGCGTCGCCTGGTCGAGATACGCGACGCGCGCGTCCTCGCTGTTGAGCGTCACCCAGTCAGGTGGAAGCGACGCCCGCACCTTCTCAAGCGGAACCGAATTGGGTTGATTCGGAGTTTGGCAACCCACCGCAAGGGCGGCGAGCAGAACTGACACGACGATGGCGGGCGAATTCATAGGCTCACCACTATACCGGAGTGACCGCCCCGACTCGATCAGTACCCAGCGCTGAATGGCCACGGCTTCTCGCAGGGGGCGCAATTCGACTTCGGGCGCACATAGCCCAGAATCTGCGATGCCTCAGGCGGAAGTTCCTTGTTCTCAAGCAGCGCCCATGTCCGCGGACCGATCGGCACCTCAAACTGGTGCGCCGCCACAACGGCGTTCTGGTCGACATTGATGAGCTCAGCCATGACATAGACCTTGTTCAGCGCCACCGAGTAGGTGCTCACGAGAGCGGCTCCAGCGTTGTACTGCGATGCCAGCGTGAGAATGTTGCGCGACAGGAGGAACTCTCCTGCGTTGGGTCCCTGGATGATTGGCACATACGCCTGCCGCATGTCGACCTCAATCACCTTGTTGACGCGGTGCGCATGGAGTGCGGTCTTGAGCGACTGCCCCATGAGCCGACCGAAATTCGAGGTCTCGTGAAGGTCGTTCAGGTTGACGCAGACGGCGCAGATGACTGGGCGTGTCGAGTCAAACGCGTCATCACCGATGATCGGATCCCGGGCGTTGGCCAGCATGTAGTCAACCGCGCGGTACGCCGTTTCGGTGTAGTTAGCGTCGTAGCACGTCAGGGAAGTGCAACCGACGTCCGTCACGAGTGAGTTGCGCGTCGGGACACATGCCGCCGTTCCGAGCAAGACGGCGATCCCGATACTGCGCAGAAGAGCTGAGGAAGTCATCATCATGGGGTCGCCTTTCATCAGGGGTTCAACTGCGGGTACTTCGTGTCGGTCGTGGTCACGGTCGTTTGAAGGACTCGCTGATCGGTGCGCGAACGCGGATCCAAGACCAGCGTTGGCCTGTACTGCTGGCCAAACGCGATGGTGTTCGTCGGTCCGTGAAGGTGGAACGATGGCTCCACGGGCACCGGGTTCTGGGTGAGTGGGAGGCCAGGAAGCGACCCGGCTGGATACCCCGTGAATGTCTGACTGCGCTTCATTGAGTGGCAGCCGAAGAGTCCCGCTCCAAGAAGCGCGACAAGTGTCACCATACCTAGCGCATCACTCTTTCGCATTGTGTACCTCATGGCAGAGCATAAGGAATGGACGCCCGATCGGTCAACGGGCAGCGCCGAACTTTCGATGGTCCCGATCCACCCGGCGCGGCACACGACGATGTGGAAGACACCTCGCGCACCGTCGTGTAAAGACCATGAGCCACACGATCGCTGGGGTCGCGAGAGCACGCGCGATACGCGCCTGACGAATCGGCGTCTTGAGCATTGGACCATCGCCATCGCCGGGCAGCGCTCGCGAGTGAGAGTCGATGAACAATCGAACCACCCGGAGACGATTGAAGGATGCCCGCGGTCGAGGCCGGATCAGGCCACGCAGCTCGACGAACTATCCCCTTTCTTGTTCTCAGGCCGGGGTCGGAGTTCAGGCGCGAACCGTCAACTTCGCGATCGTCCTGAGCGCGAGTGCGTGGAGCGCCTTCACGGAGAGTTCGAGGTCTTCTTCGCGGGTGTCTTCAAGGGGATTGTGGCTGGTGCCGTTGAGACTCTGCACGAAGAGCATCACGGTTGGGATCCCCCGCCGCGCCACGCTCGCGGCGTCGTGCAGCGGGCCCGATGGCATGCGGAATGGCACGCCCGTCGCGTCCTCCACCGCCTCTTCGGCGAGGTGGATGAGATCCGAGTCGAAGTGGATGGGCTCGATCTGCCAGAGACGATCCCAAGTGACGCTGACATGACCCTCGCGTGCGAATCGCTCGGCGGCGTCGTGCGCGGCGGCGAGCATCGCGGCGAGGGTGGGCGCTTCAAGATGCCGCTGGTCGAGCGTGATCCGACACTCCTCGACGACGCTCGTGACGATGCCGGGCTTCGTGGTGCACGAACCGATCGTGCACACGCCGCCGTACCGCTGCGCGATGGTGTAGATCTCTTGGGCCAGCCGTCCGGCGGCAAGGAACGCATCGCGTCGCGAGTGCATTGGCGTCGAGCCCGAGTGCGCGGCCTGTCCCTTGAAGGTGATGGCATGGCGCTCGACGCCAACCGTGCCAACGACCGCGCCGAGCGAGAGACCCCGTTCAAGCAGCACCGGCCCCTGCTCGCTGTGCCGTTCGAGATACGACGCGGCGTGTTCGAGTTCGCGCGACCTCGCGAGAACCTGTTCGAAGTCGATGCCCACGGTCGCGAGGGCGTCAGGGAGTTCAACCCCGTCGCGGTCCTTGAGAAGACGGACGCTCTCAAGTTCGAGACCGCCGCAGCACGCCGCGGAGCCGAAGAGGCTGCGCCCGAAGCGAGCCCCCTCTTCGTCGGCCCAGTCAACAAGGCGAAGCGTGATCGGAGGTTTGCCGTTGAAGTGCGACGAGAGGTGGCGGATGACTTCGAGCCCGGCCACGAGATTGAGGCTTCCGTCGAGCCATCCGCCATTGGGGACGCTGTCGATGTGGCCGCCGATGAGGAGTGACTGCTTCGACGCGCCCGCACAAGTCGCCCAGAAGTTCCCGGCTTCGTCTCGGTGGCACTCGAGCCCGGCCTCGCGGCACTTGGCTTCGAGCCACTCGCGGGCCTTGGTCCATGTCGGCGTGAACGCCACGCGCTGTGCGCCGAAACGGTCACCCGTCAGAGCCTGCAGTTCCCTCAGGTGCGTGATGACTCGGCGTGGTTCGAGCGTTGGCGTGGCCATGCGTCGGGTGCCCCACTTCGCGTCGGAGCGAAGTTCTGCGGGCGATCATACCGATACCATTTTCGCAGCGCGCTTCGAGAACTCCATGACCCTGAAGCCGATCCTCTGCGCGAGCGAAGCCCAAGCGAACTTTGCGGAGCTTCAGCAGCCGCTGACTGCGTCGCAGGCCCGTATCGAGGCGTCGCGGTGCCTCAACTGCTTCGATGCGCCATGTATTCACGCGTGTCCGACCGGGATCGATGTGCCATCGTTCATCGGCCGCATTGCCGAGGGGCGGGAGCTTGCCGCCGCGAAGCTCATCGGCGAGGCGAATCTGCTGGGCGCGTCGTGCGCCCGTGTGTGTCCGACGCAGGTGCTCTGCGAAGGGGCGTGCGTTCTCAAAGACCGTGACGAGAAGCCCATTGAGATCGGCCGGCTGCAACGACATGCGACCGATGCGGCATCGGCCGCAGGACTGCGCGTGCTTGGTCGCGCGGCGCCTGCAACGGGGAAAAGAGTTGCGGTCATTGGCGGTGGTCCTGCTGGGCTTTCGTGCGCGGCGGATCTTGCGCGTTTGGGCCACGCGGTCACCATCGTGGAACGCCACGCGCAACTTGGCGGACTGAACACCTACGGCATCGCTCGATACAAGCTGACGATGGAAGACAGTCTCGAAGAGATCCGACACATCAAGGAACTCGGCATCGCGTTTCGCATGGGGGTCGAGATCGGCTCGGCCGCCGAGGGCCAGGCGCTACTCAAGGAGTTCGACGCGGTCTTCGTGGCCATCGGTCTCGGCACGGGCAATGCGCTCGGCATCGAAGGTGAATCACTTCCAGGAGTCATGGATGCGCTCTCGTTCATTCGGGAAGTGCACGAACGGCCACTTCACGAGATCAGCGTGGGCGAGCGCGTGGTCGTCATCGGCGGCGGCAATACCGCCATCGACGCGGCGACGCAGTCGGCGAGGCTCGGCGCGCAGGTGACCATCGTGTACCGACGAACCGAAGGAGACATGAGCGCCTATGACTTCGAGCGCGCGATCGCCCGACAAGATGGCGTGCGCTTCATGTTCGACGCTGTTCCCGTCGCGTTTGTCGCGCGCGAGGGTCGCCTTTGCGCGGTTCGAATCGCTGGCTTGGCCACCGACATCCCATGTGACATGGTGCTCAAGGCCATCGGACAGTCCAAGCGAGCCGACTGGCTCGCTCGCGTGTTTCCTGTGCGCGACAGGGTGTTCGTCGGCGGCGACTTTGCCAACGGAGGTCGGGAAGTGGTCAACGCGATCGGCGAGGGTCGAAATGCGGCGTTCGCGATTCACGCCGCCCTCGGCGGATCCGGCGCGTTGCCGCCGTTGCAGCCGTCGCGACTGGGCATGCCCGAACCGCGTGGCGCCGGGCTCGTGAAGCCCGTTCGCTCGCACGAGGCCGAACGAGTGTGGAGGAGTGCGCCCCGTGGCTGACCTCTCGTGCGACTTCGCTGGGATCCGCTCGCCCAATCCATTCTGGATCGCTTCGGGACCGCCGAGCAACACGGCGCACCAAGCGCACCGAGCGTTCGAGGCCGGCTGGGGCGGGGTCGTTTGGAAGACGATCGGCCAACCCATCGTGAATGTCTCTTCGCGCTACTCGGCGATGGACTTGGGCTCGCAGCGCATGGTCGGCTTCAACAACATCGAGCTCATCACGGACCGAAGCGCCGAGGCGAACTTCCGAGAGATCGCTGAAGTCAAGCGCCGGTGGCCCGAACACGCTGTCATCGCGTCGCTGATGCTTGAGTCGCGCGAAGAGTGGCGCGAGTTCATCGCACGCGCAACCGACGCTGGAGCCGACGGCCTCGAACTCAACTACGGCTGCCCGCACGGCATGTGTGAGCGCGGCATGGGTTCGGCGGTGGGTCAGCAGCCCGCCGTCCTTGAACGCATCACAGGTTGGGCGATGGAGTTCGCGCGAATCCCCGTGATCGTGAAGCTCACCCCGAACATCACTGACATCACGATGAGCGCGCGCGCGGCGCGCCGCGCGGGAGCCAACGCGATCTCGCTCATCAACACGATCAACTCGATCACGAATGTCGACCTTGATTCGTTCGTCCCTGAGCCACGCGTGGGGAGCCTGAGCGCGCACGGCGGTTACTGCGGGCCCGCGGTCAAGCCCATCGCCCTCAATATGGTCCAGTGCTGCGCCGGAGATCCCGAAGTTGGTCTTCCGATCTCGGGGATCGGCGGGATCTCGTCGTGGCGCGACGCAGCGGAGTTCATCGCGCTTGGTGCCGGAAGTGTGCAGGTGTGCACGGCGGTGATGCACTACGGTTTCCGCATCGTTCATGCCATGAAAGAAGGGCTCAACGAGTACCTCGATTCAAAGGGGATGACGGGCCTCGATGATCTGCGTGGCCGGGCCGTGGCTCGCGTGGTGCCCTGGGAGACGCTCGACCTCTCGTTCAAGCGCGTGGCTCGGATCGACCACGCGACCTGTATCGGCTGCAACCTGTGCTACGCCGCGTGCGAGGATGGCGCGCACCAGTGCATCGACCTTGTGGACCCTGACTCGATTGGCGCGGGACTGGGTCCTGGGAGAGTCCCGTTCAAGGCGATCCCCAAGGTGCGCGAACACGACTGCGTCGGCTGCAATCTCTGCGCGTGCGTGTGCCCCGTTGATGGTTGCATCGAGATGCACGAAGTCGCCACGGGCTCGCCACCGATGAGTTGGGAGCAGTACCAGTCGCGCCTAGTGAACGGCGAAGTGCCGCCGATCCCGCCGCACGCGTAGACGCCGCGCCCCCCCCGGTTACGGGCAGATTGTGTGCCCTAGGGCACACAATCTGCCCGTAA
>SXGR01640439.1_pt1 | contig 17783 bp, 12 predicted proteins | sample 3174711 | NCBI WGS metagenome assembly SXGR01 (sample SAMN11356860, study PRJNA531348) | freshwater metagenome | isolation source: freshwater sample F1-60 | place: China: Fuxian Lake, Yuxi | collected 2017-12-25
ATTCGGGCTACCAACCCCGCGGTCGCCGCGACGGTGACTCCGATTACCGACCACGTCCGCCGCGCGACGGCGATTCCGGCTTTGCCCCACGCGGTCGCCGCGACGGTGATTCCGATTACCGACCACGCCCGCCGCGCGACGCTAACTCAGGCTTTGCCCCACGCGGTCGACGCGATGGTGATTCGGGCTACCAACCCCGCGGTCGCCGCGACAACGATGCCCCCTATGGTACCCGACGGGAATACAGCGAAAAGCCAAAACGTGCCACTGACAAAATCAGGATCCCAAAAACTTCAGAGCATCCCATACGCGGCAAAGCCCCTAAAAGCATTGCCTTCGACACGCCCATGCGCCTTAATCGCTTTGTAGCCAATACAGGTCTATGCAGCAGGCGACGAGCAGATGAACTGATCGAAGGTGGACACATCATGGTAGATGGAGTGGTGATTAACGTACTGGGTTCACGTGTTTCACCCGGTTCGGTAGTGACCTACCAAGGCACAACATTGAGGTTGCAAAACCTTGTGTATGTTTTGTTGAATAAGCCTAAAGATTACATCACCACAACCGAAGATCCAGAAGACCGAAAGACGGTGATGTCGCTCGTAGAAGAAGCCAGTCAGGAACGAATCCTGCCAGTCGGTCGACTCGATCGAAACACTACAGGTTTGTTGCTCATGACCAACGATGGTGAATTGGCACAAAAACTCACGCACCCCAGCTTTCAGATATCGAAGGTCTATGATGTAGGCCTAGACAAGCCGCTTACGCGTTCAGATTTTGAGAAAATCGCTGCAGGGATTACCCTCGAAGATGGTTTAGCCGAGATCGACACCATCGCCTACCCCAACCCCGATGACCTCACTCAAGTGGGCATCGAATTGCACATTGGTCGCAACCGAATCGTGCGTAGAATATTTGAATCGCTCGGCTATGATGTAATTCGTCTCGACCGAGTGGTTTATGCGGGCCTCACCAAAAAGGACCTTCCTCGGGGCCAATGGCGTTATCTAACACCAAGAGAGGTGTCGCGATTGCTCAAGAATTGAAGAGCGGAAATGTTGATCAGAAAAGCCAACGGAGAAACCCAAGAATTCGACGAAGGCAAGGTGCGGGCCTCGCTAATCAACAGCGGTGCATCAGTAGCCTTGGCCGAGCGTGTTTTGCATAGGCTTCTGCCGCTGGTGGGATCGGGCACGACCACGAAACAAATCTATTCAAACGCTTTTTCCATACTTCTTAGCGAGCGAACTAAAGTGGCCTACCACTACAAGCTCAAACAGGCTGTTCTCCAGTTGGGTGATACAGGCTATCCATTCGAACGACTGATTGCTGAGGTATTTGCCCAACAGGATTTTGATGCAGCAGTCGGACAATTTGTGGGTGGACGCTGTATTCAGCATGAAATAGATGTTATAGCGCGGCGCACAGGCGATGTCCGCTATATGGAATGTAAGTACAGTACAAATCGTCTCAAGGTACTGAGCATTCAAACACCCTTGTACGTCCATGCACGCATGTTAGATGTCATTTCGAAGTATGATCCCTCGGGTGTGGAATCTTCCGGGTGGTTGGTCACGAACATGAGGTTCTCCTCCGATAGCATTCAATATGCAAAATGTGTCGGATTGAAGCTATTAGGATGGGAATATCCTGAGGGAGGTGGACTCAGAACCGAAATGGATCGACTGGGTATCTACCCGATCACACTCTTACATCACCTAAATAAGCATCAGAAAACACTATTGATCGAAAGAGAAATTGTAACCTGCCGCCAATTGGCTGAACACGTTTCAGCCTTAGAACAACTTCACTTGTCAGACTCCTCACGAAAAGAAGTGGAGCGCGAATTATCGATTATTTTAGGATAACCGGGGAATCTATTGCACGAAAAAATGACTTATGCTTATTGGGCACTGATTGGCGAGTGCTCAAATTTGAAGAGCAGAAAAAGAAAAGCGGGTTAGCGAACCAAGAGTTTTTGGGTGCTTCTCGATTTACCGGCCTCAATCTGAACAAAATAGAGTCCTGGGGCAAACGAATGCCGCGTTTCTACAACAAATTGCTGTTGTCCGGGTTCCATTAACTCCTGACAAACTTCACGAATTTTACGCCCTGTGATGTCAAAAATCCCGATTTGTACCCACTCGCGACGCTCCAATTGAAACGAAATTTGAAATTTATCGCCGAGAACCGGGTTGGGGTAGACCCTGAATTGGCGTATCCGGTTGTTGTCTTGAACGGATGCGCTCGACCCTTCGGTGAGGGTGATTTGCTGCAAACGAAGACCTGAGTTACGCCCATTCACGAAAGCGCCATACAAGGTAACAGGCCCGCTTCCCGCTGCGGGTGCAATCCACTTGAAGGACCATGAACTGGGATTGGCCGTCGGGCCCTGTATGTGGGTCATGTATTTGCCACTGCCAACAATTTGTGTGCCTGATGCCCCTGATGTTGATGTATTCACTAAAGTGCCCATCAATGCACCAGTTGCGGCGTTTTGGGGGGAAATTTGAAAGCCTTTTCGTCCCGAGCCATCAATACTCACCGACACCACATATTCCCGACCTGGAACATATTGATTGTTGGTGGTATTGAGTGAAAATAGCCCATTCGAACCCACTTGAGCCGATGCCCCATGGCAACCCGATACCGCGCATGAATTACCGTCGGTGGGAGAGCCCGTAAAACCGGCGGGTGCCCCTGTTGGATTGGTGATGGCTACATTGTAGTGGATTTCCCAGCTCAGAATCAGAAGAAAAGTCAAAAAACCGGCAGAAAGTAACTTAAGGCGCATAGCGATGGGTTTAAAAGAGCGATGGGATTAGAATAGCGATGGGTTTAAAAGAGCAGTATCTTAAAATGAGTGAAGGTTTGCTTAAAAATGGAAAGGGTTCGCTTAATAGTGGGATTAACCTTAATCGAAATACAAATAGCGTGCCAAAATATTTTGCCGAATAGCTTGCAACGAATAGCTTTCAAAATAAGGAATGAATCCTACAAAGAGTAGAACATTTTCTGATCACCAGCCCCCAACGGGTGCAGGCATCTTCGGGGCGCGTAGCGTGAACACCCGCGACAGGTTAAAGCCGAAAAATAAATCACCTTGATCCCACTGACCATTCGTGCCCGTGATAAACTGCCGTTCATTCAGTCCCCTGCTGTTGGAAATGTGCAGCTGGAAGACATGACCTCCTGTTTCAATGTCGATGCCAAGTGATAGGCTGTTGTTGTGCTCGACCAGCTGCTGCCCAGGAACCATGAAGTAGTCGAATGTCAGGGCCATTCGGGCGTTGGTTTTGATCCGGCCACCCAGACCGAGTGCAAAAATGTCATTGGGCTCAGTGCGCGTTGCCACCAAGTTTCGGTGCACCAGGCTTGGGGTTAGCTGCAGGCTCAAGCGTTCGTTTAGCTTCTTGCCCATCAGCAATTGGTGGTAATAAGCGATCCTCGACGAGAAGAAATTGCCCCGTTCAGGTTCTGGCCATGCTAAGGTGGATAAGGTGGATCCCGCCGCGTATGTCAAGGTTACAGGCGAACCCGATCCCTCCGCCACCTGCCGAAGCAGACGTAATTTTAGCACACCATCGAGTTCCTTGCCCGTCGAGCTGCGACCAATTCCTACTTGCATCCAGGGGGTAATTCCATAATCGAGACTCATCCGCATACTGGCCTGATCGAGACCAAACAACTGATAAGCTCCGCCCGAAATACTCCCAAATCGATGCAAAATACGCATATCCATTACGCCAGCGGGGGTTTGTTCGACCGAATGGGCGTTGATGATTCGGGTCGACTTGAAGGTATACGATACAAAATCCTTGCTTTGCTCAGCTTCTGGATCCGCCAGCAGGGCGTCGAGATCGTTCTCCTTTTGTGCAGAAACAATAGGCTGATTCACCAGAAATAGACAGCTGGCGATGAGGGCAGTGCGGATGATGTTCATCAGATTTAGTTGTTGGGGGCGCCTTGATTGTACCATAATTCCAGTTGACGGATCTGACAACTGGGCAATTTTCCCGATGTAGGCATCAATAGGGGGTCGCCGGATGGTCGGTTTATTCGGTCGCGTACTTTCAGCTCTGCCTCCTTAATCTGAGCGTGGGTCATCAGACTTAAATTGCCACTGGGCGACACGGAACCGTGGCACGACTGGCATTTACTGCTCATGATGGGTAGGATATGGGTTTGATAACTGAGGTTCAGGGTATCACATCCGCCATTTCCTCCACCGGCAGGATATAAATCCTGTTCATTATCATAATAGCAAGCCTGCACGAGGAGCACCAATGATGCAAACAAGAAATACCGCATATTCTAAATTTTGAACCAAAAATACGGATATTTAGGCCGACCTTTCATCTATGAACAATCTCCAAAAGGTGCCTTCTGTCGCCCTCATTATTGGCTCATCGGGCCAATTGGGGTCGGAGCTGGCATCAGCGCTGTTGAAGGAACGACCCGATCAAACCCTGATTTGTAGCGACCTCCACCAAGGAACGGCCCCTGATGGCGCCCTCTTTGAAACCCTCGATGTGCTCGATAAACAAAGGCTCGAGGACATGATCCAGCGCCATGGTGTTCAGGAAATCTACCACCTGGCGGCTATGTTGTCGGCCAAGGGTGAGCAAAACCCCGAAATGGCGTGGCGTCTCAATATGGAGGGCCTGCTGAACGTGCTCGATCTGTCGGTCAAACACGGGGTTGGGCGCGTATTTTGGCCCAGTTCTATCGCGGCCTTTGGTCCGGGCACCCCACGCGATTTGGTGCCTCAATGGCCCGTCATGGATCCCCGAACAGTTTATGGGATCAGTAAACTATCGGGTGAATTGTGGTGCCAATATTACTTTCAGCGTTTTGGTTTGGATGTTCGTTCGCTTCGCTACCCGGGCATCATCAGCTGGCGCACCCCACCAGGAGGTGGCACCACCGATTATGCAGTTGAAATTTTTCATGAAGCACTCCGCACGGGTGCCTATACTTCCTTCCTGCAGGCGCATACACGCCTTCCAATGATGTTTATTGACGACGCTGTGCGGGCTACCCTCGAGTTGATGCGAGCCGACGGGGAACGATTGAGTGTTCGTACGTCCTACAACATCACCGCCATGAGCTTCACGCCTTTGGAATTAGCCGAGGCCATTCAATCACGTCTTCCCGATTTTCAAATCGATTACCGCGCCGACTTTCGCCAGGCCATCGCTGATACCTGGCCAGCGGTCATCGATGACCAGGTTGCGCGTCATGATTGGGGATGGAACCACCGCTACGACCTCAACGCCTTGGTGGATGAGATGCTCACGAACCTGGCCGCAAACAGCGTTAACCCTTGACCGTAAAACCCCTCAATGGAGGGAAATTGCGCTAAAGGGCGATTCCTGGCGACATCCGGTGGTTACCAGGAATAGCGCTTAATTGCCCTGTTCGCTTAAAAATTTGATGTGCACAAGCCTGATTTCATCCTCCGAATAGACATCCCCCATATCTCGGATGGCTTGGGCCAAATCATCGTTATGCATCCCCAAGAAGTAATCGTATAATTCCTGAATCGACTCTTCATCCATGGTTTCACGCAGCTGGTAGTCGATATTCAGCCGGGTACCCGAGTCGATGATGCTGCGTATTTCCAACAAGACCTCTTCGAAGCTTAAGTTTTTGCTTTTGCCCAAATCCTTAAGCGGGATTTTTCGGTCAATTCCGGAAATGAGAAACACCTTTACCGCTGATTTACTGGTTGTGGATTTTATGGCGTAGTCGCTTGGGCGTTCAATTTCATTTTCTTCCACATATCGGGCAATCAACTCTACGAAGGGTGTTCCGAATTTATTGGCCTTCCCGGCCCCAACACCACTAATCAGCTGCAACTCCTGTAGGTTGATGGGGTAGAGTGTCGACATCTCCTCCAGAGATGGATCCTGAAAAATGACGTACGGGGGGAGGTTTTTCTGACCTGCCATTTTTTTGCGCAAGTCGCGCAACATATCAAACAAACGACTGTCGAGTACACTCGTTCCTTGAGCCTCTGCATCCGATTCGGCCATGATTTTGCTGAAATCGTGGTCGGGTCGGACACGAATGGGGTAGGGTTTCTGAAGAAATGCTTCACCGGCTGCTCCCATCCGTATGGTGCCGAATTGCTCGAATTCTTTGATGAGCAAGTGACTCACGAGAGCCTCCCGAAGCAAAGCCCCCCAGAATCCACGGGCTTCATCACTTCCAACCCCCCAAAGGGGATGGCGATCATGGCCATAGGCCTCGATATCGGGGCTCATGGTGCCGGTGACCAGGTTGAGCAAATGATCTGAGTCGAACTTTCGTGCTAAGCCTGCCACCAATTTCAATAGGGTCTGCATGGCCTCCGTACCATCCACCAACGCCACCGGATGCCTGCATGAGTCACACATTTGGTTGCAGTCGGCCTCATTAAATCCTTCACCGAAATAATGCAGGATTTGCTTGCGTCTGCAGGTGGCCGAGTGGGCGAAAGAAACCACTTCATCGATGAGCAGATTCCCGATTTCTTTCTCAGCTACCGGCTTGTCCTTCATAAACTTCTGAAGTTTCACCACATCCTGATCGGCATAAAAAGCGATACACACGCCCTCCAAGCCATCACGACCGGCACGGCCTGTTTCCTGATAATAGCTTTCGATCGATTTTGGGATGTCGTAGTGGATCACGAAACGAACATCGGGCTTATCAATGCCCATGCCAAAGGCGATGGTGGCCACAATCACATGGATATCCTCCATAATAAAAGCATCCTGATTGGCCACTCGTACCGGCGAATCAAGGCCGGCATGATAGGGGGCAGCCTTAATGCCGTTGGCCACGAGGAGCTCCGCTAATTCTTCGGTCTTTTTGCGGCTTAGGGTATAAACAATACCCGATTTGTTGGGGTTTTCGTGGATGTACTTAATGATGCTCTTGATCGCGTTGACCTTTGGGCGAATTTCGTAGTAGAGGTTTGGTCGGTTAAAACTCGACAGGAAAACATCGGCCTCAGGCATCTGCAGGTTTTTGATGATGTCTGATTGCACTTTTGGGGTCGCAGTAGCTGTGAGGGCAATGATGGGAACCTGGCCAAGCATATCCACCATTTGACGGATTTTGCGGTATTCCGGACGAAAGTCGTGGCCCCATTCGGAAATACAGTGTGCCTCATCGACCGCAACAAAACTGATGTTAACTTTCTTCAAAAATTCGATATTCTCCAGTTTGGCCAAGGACTCGGGGGCCACATAGAGCATTTTGGTGACACCCTGCATGACGTTGTCATGAACTTTCCGGATTTCATTGCGGTTGAGCGAAGAATTCAGGAATTCGGCCACCCCACTAACGCCAGAAAAGGCGCGCACAGCATCGACCTGGTTTTTCATCAAGGCGATGAGGGGTGATACCACAATGGCTGTGCCCTCACTGGCTATGGCGGGGAGTTGGTAGCAGAGCGACTTCCCTGCGCCGGTGGGCATGATCACCAATGTGTTCTTCCCCGCGTATATATTGTCGATGACTTCCTCCTGTCGCCCTTTAAAAGAAGAAAATCCAAAAAATGATTGTAGTAAATCGCGCAATTTAGTGCGCGCATCAACGAAATCGGTGACCTGGTCTCGCAAAGTAGTAGATTTGTAGCCGAATATACGACATAAAATTGAATCCACACACGCATATCTTGGAGTCGGCCCGCCGGGCACTCACAGCCGAAGGGGAGGCTATTCTGGCCCTAAGGGATGGAATTGACGAAGAATTCGTGGCGACCGTTCGTGCGATGCTGAATTGCCCAGGTAGGATTGTGCTTACGGGCGTGGGCAAAAGTGCCCTAATTGCTGCGAAAATCAGCGCTACTTTTAACTCGACAGGCACACCGGCCTTGTTCATGCATGCTGCCGATGCCGTACATGGTGACCTCGGTATGATTCGCTCGGGTGATGTTGTTTTGTGTATTTCTCAGAGCGGAAACACACCTGAAATCAAGCTGCTCGTACCCCTTTTGAAGTCGGCTGGCCACCTGCTGATCGGGTTATGCGGGCAGAAAAATAGTTTTCTCGGCACGCATGCCGACCATTTTTTGAGTTCCGCGGTGGCGTCTGAGGCCTGTCCACTTCATTTGGCGCCCACCACTTCCACCACTGCCCAATTGGCTATGGGTGATGCCCTCGCGATCTGTTTGATTGAGGAACGGGGTTTCACACGAGACGATTTTGCACGCTTTCACCCGGGAGGGGCCCTGGGCAAGAAACTCTATTTGCGCGTTGATGACCTCATCACCAACAATGCTCTACCCCAGGTGGATGTTGGCGCATCGCTGCGCGAGGTGCTCATCAGCATCACCTCAAGTCGTCTTGGCCTAACCGCCGTTATGGAGTCGGGGAGGCTCGTTGGGGTCATCACCGATGGCGACATCCGCCGCATGCTGGAACGGTATGACCAGCCGGAAGTGCAAACCGCTTCCGATATGATGACGCCCAATCCCATAACTTTACTGAAAGGCAGTTATGCAGTCGATGCGCTTGAGTTAATGAAAAAAAATAATATAACTCAAATCGTTGTTTTGGATTCGGATGACGTGTTTTGTGGGATTGTTCACCTGCACGACTTGCTCAGGGAAGGTATATTGTAGGCGAATTGCATCAGCTTGCTCTATCTTTGTGGAGGAAAGTCATCTATGTACGACCTACACGCTGTGATTTTGGCCGGTGGTTCCGGTTCGCGCCTGTGGCCGCTGAGTTCGCCTGATCTACCCAAACAATTCTTGGATGTGGCTGGAACGGGGATGAGTTTGGTGCAATCGGCCTACCAAAATGCCCGCATGCTCACCGAAGTCGATCGAATTCATTTGGTGACGCTCGATGGGTGGACAAACCTCGCCCGACAACAATTGCCTGAGCTTCCCCGGTCGTCGATCATTTCTGAACCCATTCGCAAGAATACCGCTGTTGCCACACTGCATGCCGCCATACGAATCGCGCGTACGAACCCGGATGCTCTGCTGCTGATCCTGCCTTCCGATCATTTCGTGGTCGATTCAGAGCAATTCGTGCAAAATCTTCAGCCAGCGCTTCGGTATGCGGCCGAACATAATGAGCTGGTGGTGGCAGGGGTACGCGCTCATCAACCCGATATTCACTACGGCTACATTCAATACTTTCCCAACGCAGACAACAACCCCATTTGCGCGGTCAAGACCTTCACCGAAAATCCAACACAGGAGATTGCGAATGCGTTTTTCCGCTCCGGTGATTTCCTGTGGTATTCGGGCATTAAGGTGGTTCGCGCTTCCGTATTGTTCGATTTATACCGTCAAAATTTGCCTGAGCTGGTGCAGTTGTTTGGTGAAATGGAAGGGATCTGGGGTACTACAAAAGAACGGGATGGTATTTTGAGGCTCTATCAACAGAGTACGCCTGTTTCATTTCGACAGGGGATTCTCTATAACAACCCAAGGGTGAAAGTGCTTGTGGGTAACTTTGCTTGGTCCGACATCACCCTGTGGGAGGAGGTATACAGGGTCAGGGAGCACGACTATTTAGATAATGCCGTTTCGGGTCGAAATATCGCTACCTTCGATTCGGCACAGTGTTTGGTAATGAGCAGCAGCGACAAGCCCATGCTTTTGGTTGGATTGGAAGGTTTCATTGTCATTGATTCGGAAAATGGTTTATTGGTGTGTCCACGCAACCGACAAAGCGAAATCCGACAAATGCTGGTGGATCTGAAGCGCAGCAAGAAGGATTGACATAATATTGAACAGGATGAACAAGAATATGAGGACAAGAGCGTTGTTTACCGGTATCTGTTTTTTGGGGTGGCTGTTGGCCACCAATGCCCAAGCTAACCAGGGTTTTCAACCGGTTGCCCTTCATTTGGCCCCCGGAAATTTGTCTGTTTTGGAATTCGTGGGCACACCCAGCGCAAAGGGTGCAGCGGTCATAGAATTGCCCATGGGCTTGATCCCGGAGCGGGTCTTTTGGACGCATAAAGCCTCCAAGACCTCGAAATCGACTCTGTCTGCACAACAAGGCCACGCGTCGACTGTTTTCATCCATACCCTTCGCGATTCTGTGCGCAGTATGCGCCCGGCAGCTGATTTCGGTTCCTTAATTGCAATGAATATAGGCCGACAGGTATCGGTGGAGACTTTCGATGGCAGCGAAAACGTGGGGTACAGCGGTACCATACTCGGTATCGACCAAAAGGCTGAGGTGTTGATTTTGTCGGCCGGACAAGAAATTCACAACATCCCGGTTCGACAGATCATGTATTGGTCTACCAACCCCGAATGGAAGCACGCATTTGAACATAAAGAGCCCTCTCGCTATCGGATTCATCTGCTGGCGCCCGGTGGTTGGGATGCTGGTCCCATTCAGGTTTGGGTAGAAACTAAAAGTCTGGATTGCGGATATACATACCGTCTAAAGCCTTCTGCCAAGGCCCGCCTTGCCTTGGATGTGCGACTTCAAGCGTCATTTTCTTTCGATGAATTTCAATTGGTGGGTCACCCAAGCCTCAACAGTCTTTTTTTGGACGCGAACAATGCCCCACTTTTTCGGATGACTGCCTCTGGGATTATTGAACCCGGCGTTTGGTCGACCACAGCTCGGGAAGATGAAGTGTCCCTGCTGGTGAAAGAGGATTGGAACTTCAGCGCCGTTTCAGTTTCCGATAGCCAATTTTTTCAATGGCCGTCGACGCGCTCAACGCTCATCATCAGACCTGTAAGTGATTCCGTCGACTTCTTGAAAATACCCCTGCTGATCGAGTCGGAACATCAACCGCCTACCCCCACGATATTGAATGATCCTTCGCCTTTCGCATACGACCGGGCGTTGCAGGTGGAGTTGGCTAAGCCCGTGCTGAGCGGAGCCGATAGCGGAGAAATTCGTTGGGGCAGGCAATTGAATGATGGCCAAAAGACGGGGGGGGCGGAAGGCTGGTGGGTGAACGGACGGATAGAAGCCACTTATTCAGGAACAATTCCGGTCGAGTGGACGGTTCGTCGTTCTTATTTACCTGCCTTATCCGATCAATTCAAACAGAATATGCTGGTCGTGGATCAAAAGAATAGGAAGGTTGGGTCGGGCTCTTTCCAACGGTCCCTTCAAATTACGGCCGAAAATCGGTACGCTTTTTCATATGCTTATTTTTTGACCCCAATGAAAAAGGTTAAGAAATTGGGTGTGGCGCAATGAGAGAGAGGGGTGTAATGTTTAGAAAGCCACCTGCAATCCGAATAGGATGTTGCGTGTCGCTTGAGGAAAGTAATAATTATCGCGTACCAAGTTGCCATCCAGCCAATAGGGATAGGTGTAGCCGTTGGCGCTGTAGCGTCGACTTAAGATATTTCCGATCTGTAGATTGATGCGCCATTCCGGACGGTGGTTGCTTGTCTTGATCCTATGATCGATGCGGAGGTCGTGCACCGTCCAGGCTTCAAGCGCTCGTGCAGGATCACCGCTGTTATCGAGAAACTGACGACCAATGTGTCGGCTCAACAGGTTGATGGCCAAGTCTTTCAGGGGATTCCAACATAGGGTAGAACCCGAAGTGATTCCGGGCGAAAAAGAAATGGGTGCTACCGCCTGCGTTTGTCCACGCACATTACCCAAATAATTGAACTGGGCATCGTAGAGATCAAAGTACTCGGTATAGTCGCGTACCCGATTTTGTGAAAGGCAAAGATTGGCTGTCCATGCCAGTTTTGGGTGTAATTGGGTCGACCACGACATTTCCACCCCCAATCGATAGCTTTCGGGCACATTCACCCGAACATAAGCACCCACATCGTTGATTTGTCCATTCAATACCAATTGATCGCGATACACCATATAATAGGATTGAACGTCCCAGCGCGTATTTCGTCCCCTCCAGCTGATGCCCATCTCCCAGTCGGTGAGTTTTTCGGCGCCCGGACGACTTTCTGGGGTTGAAGCAGTCAGGTCGTCGCGAACGGGCTCTCGGTGACCCACGGCCACCGAAGCAAACCACCGAAGGTGTGGAGTGGGTTGCCAGTTGACGCCCGCCTTGGGGTTGAAAAACCGAAACGGAGCCGTTTGGTTGACCGCCTGGTTCTGGTTGTTTAGTCCTTCAAATCGATAATCAACAGATCTGTATTGGAGGTCACCAAAAAGATGCCCATTCGATCGGAACGCCCATTCTGCACGGGTATACAGATGATATTCTGTCTTGAGGCCATCGTTTTCATAGTAGCGGCTGGGCAGGGGTTGCGCGGGAGACATTCGGGCCCAAACCACTTCACCAAAATGGGCACCTTTATACCCATACCAACCACCGCCTGATTGGATGTTCCACGGTCCATCTTTCCACTCCGTTTGTAATATTCCCCCATAAAAATGATTATCGAGCCAGCGACGCCTGATCATATCGGTGCTCAAAAGGGTATCGCCGCCCACAACACTGGGCATCAACCCATAGCGTTCGTAGGTTTCATCGACGCGATATTGTTCGTAGTAGCCCTTTCCCCGGGTGTAGAAAGCGGTGCCTTTGAGGGCCCAATGGGGTCGTGCCTGCCATTCATAAATACCTTGATAGTGATCTTGACGGTAGTTGTCGACCTCATCGGGGTGGTAGGTTGGGTTGCCTTGCGCATCAACATATGCCCCGGCTGGATTATAGGTCCGTCGTGCCGCCAACGAATCCTGCGGCACCCCATACCAAGCCTGATTGGTTCGTTCTTGTCCTTGAATCGCATTCAATTCAAGCCGGCTGCGCTGTCCCTTACGCCGCGCACCTACGGCCAAACTGCTCAATTCCGCATCCGAGCGTTCAATGTAACCATTGCTCCGGATTCTGCTCAATCGTCCGCCGAACTGCCAGCCCCCTTCTAGGGCCCCGCTGCTTATGGCGAGCGACTGGCGAAGCGTGCTAAAGGAACCCCCACTCAGACTCATCCGCATCCCTGCCGTATCGCTTGAAAGTTGGGTGTTTATGTGAACGCTGCCTCCAAAAGCACCGGTACCGCTGGTACTCGTGCCAACGCCCCTTTGGATCTGAATTTCGTCGATTGAGCCCGCTAAATCGGGCATGTTCACCCAGAAAACGCCTTGAGACTCTGCATCATTCACCGGCACGCCGTTGAGGGTGACGTTGATCCGGGTGCCATCTGAACCCCTGATGCGCATCCCCGTATAACCGACACCTGCACCTGCGTCGGAATGCGAAACCACCCCGATCGATTGCTGCAACAGGATGGGCAGATCTTGCCCTAGATTTCCTGGCTGAATGTCTTTGGCTGTGATGCGGGTGAAGGCGATGGGTGTGCGCTCCTGGGCTGGGAAGGGCATCACCGATACTTCCATTAGCTCCTGAATGCGGGGAACCATATAGAATACAATCGGGGTTGATGCCGCCTCGTCTAGGGTGATGATGGTGTCGATGGGTTGATAGGCGAGGTGTCTGATGCGCAGATGCATGCGAAGGCCGAGACCGGGGTTTAATAGGGTGAAATGGCCCAAACTGTCGGTGAGAACAAACGACTGGCGGGGTTCGAGTACCACCGTTGCCGCGGATATGGGTTTTCCTTGCCGCTGGTCGATGAGTATTCCGGTAACAGGGGTTTTAGCGTGCAAAACGGTGATGCAGCTGCATAAAAAGACCAACCAATGGGGTAGACTGGCGAATTGAAAGGATAGAATGCGCATGGCCATAGGGCATTTGTGGGTTGAACAAATGCTTGGCAGGGGCCGACAAGCAACAATGGATAACATCTTCCCTTCGCAGGCATGACCCTGATCAGGTTCAATGGGTATAATCTCAGCCCCGAAGGGCACCCCTAAGACGCGGCAAATATAAGGCCGGGGAGCCTTCTTATGTGTAACTTTGCGCACTATTAAATTGGTGAATCTTATGGCGGGTTTTCTGCAGCAAATCATTACCGCATTGTTTGGTAAGAAATCGGATCGGGATGTTAAGGACTTGCTGCCTCGGGTGGCTGAAATTAACCGTTGGTTTGAGGAGTATAAGCAACTCGATCACGACGCACTGAGGGCCAAAACGATCGAGTTCCGTTCGAGGATCAAAGAAGCGCTCAAGGACATGGAGGAGGAAATTGAGAAACTTCGGACTGAGGCGGATTCCTTTCCACCCGAGCAGACTGCAGAGAAAACCGAGGCCTATGAGCATTTGGATGCGCTTGTGAAGTCGCGCGATAAGCAGCTCGAGGAGGTCTTGAATGATTTGTTGCCCGAGGCATTTGCTGTGGTGAAGGAAACGGCCCGTCGCTTTACAACGCATGAGGAGATCCACGTGCGGGCCACCGAGATGGATCGTGACTTAGCAGTTTCGAAAGATTTTGTGCGGATTGAGGGCGATACCGCGGTTTACCGTAACCGTTGGAGTGCCGCGGGCAATGAGGTGGTGTGGAACATGGTTCATTATGACGTGCAGTTGATCGGGGGCATGGTGCTGCATTCCGGTAAAATATCCGAGATGGCTACGGGTGAGGGTAAAACGCTGGTTTCAACGCTGCCTGCCTATCTGAATGCGCTTTCGGGGATGGGCTTGCATATTGTGACCGTCAATGATTACCTAGCCCGGCGCGATGCGGCTTGGAATGGACCTATTTTTCAGTTTCATGGTATAACGGTCGATTGCATCGATCTGCATACCCCCAATTCGGCTGAACGAAAAAAGGCGTATCGGGCCGACATCACCTCCGGAACGAACAATGAGTTTGGTTTCGATTACCTGCGCGATAATATGGTGCGGTTTGCGGATGAACTTGTTCAGCGTAAACACCATTTTGCTATGGTGGATGAGGTAGATTCCGTGCTCATCGATGATGCCCGTACCCCGCTCATCATTTCGGGTCCCACCCCGCGCGGAGAGATTCATGAGTTTCAGGAACTGAAGCCCCGGATCGAACGGCTAGTCGACGCCCAAAAGCGTTTCGTGAACACAGCCCTCAGCGATGCCCGCAGGCTGTTGTCGGCCGGTCAAACCGATGAAGGGGGATTGGCTTTGTTCCGTGCCTACCGCGGGTTGCCCAAAAATAAGGCGTTGATTAAGTTTTTGAGCGAACAAGGCATTCGGGCCCAGCTGCAAAAGACTGAGGCTTTTTATATGCAGGACCAGCAAAAGGAAATGCACAAGGCCGATGAACCCCTGTTTTTTACGATCGATGAGAAGAACAACACCATAGAACTCACCGAAAAAGGCATCGAACTGATTACCGCAAGTGGAGAAGATCCTCAATTCTTCATTATGCCTGATGTGGGCAGTGAAGTGGCGGAGATCGAAAAGTCTGCGTTGGATGCCCGCGAAAAAGCCGAGCAAAAATCACGCTTACTGTCCGATTTTCAGGTAAAATCGGAGCGAATTCATACACTCAATCAGCTTCTGAAGGCCTATTGTCTGTTTGAACGCGATGTGGAGTATATAGTCGACCAAAACAAAGTGAAGATAGTGGATGAGCAAACGGGGCGTGTGCTCGATGGTCGTCGCTATTCGGATGGTTTGCATCAGGCAATTGAAGCTAAGGAAAATGTTCGCGTGGAAGCGGCTACACAAACTTTTGCGACCATCACCCTGCAAAACTATTTCCGGATGTATCATAAGCTGGCGGGTATGACGGGTACGGCGGAAACGGAAGCGGGTGAGTTGTGGGAGATTTATAAGTTGGATGTGGTCGTGATCCCCACGAATCGCCCAATCATCCGGCGCGATGAAGAGGATCGGGTCTATAAAACCGTTCGGGAAAAGTATCAGGCTATCATAACACAAGTGGAGGAATTGGTGGCAGCCGGACGCCCTGTGCTGGTGGGTACCACCTCCGTAGAGATTTCTGAATTGCTGAGCCGAATGCTGAGTATGCGCAAAATCAAACACAACGTACTCAATGCCAAGCAGCATCAGCGGGAAGCTGAAATCGTGGCGGAAGCGGGATTGGCGGGAAATGTGACCATTGCAACCAACATGGCGGGGCGGGGTACCGACATCAAGCTGGGCCCGGGCGTTCGGGAGGCGGGTGGATTGGCCATCGTGGGCACCGAGCGTCATGAATCGAGACGGGTCGACCGGCAGTTGCGGGGGCGTGCAGGCCGGCAAGGCGATCCCGGGAGTTCGCAGTTTTTTGTTTCGCTTGAGGATAACCTGATGCGCTTGTTCGGGTCCGACCGGATTTCAAAAATCATGGACCGATTTGGGTATCAGGAAGGAGAGGTTATTCAACACGCTATGATTACCCGCTCCATCGAACGGGCACAGAAAAAGGTAGAGGAAAATAATTTCGGCATTCGCAAGCGCTTGCTCGAATACGATGATGTCATGAACGCACAAAGGGAGGTGATCTACAAGAAAAGGCGGCATGCCTTATACGGTGAGCGCATCGGCATGGATGTGCGCCATATGATGGAAGATGTTGCCGGAGAATTGGCAAGCCGCTACAGCAAATCGTCCGATTTTGAGGCCTTATACCTCGATACCATTCGTGTTTTTGGGCAGGAACCTCCATTCAGCAGCACTGAATTTGCCCGTATGAAGGAGGAAGAAGCGGTGGCGCGCATGGCAGAGGGTGTGCTGACGCATTATGAAGAACGAAACCGCAAGCTCAAGGAGATCGCTATGCCTGTTTTGGAGTCGGTACACCGCGAACAAGGGGAGCGTATCGAGTACATCGGTGTTCCCATACAGATGGGCAATCGTGGGGTTCAAATTGGTGTTCAATTGAAGCGGGCAATGGGCAACCACGGACAGGAAATCATCACGGAGCTGGAGAAATCAGTCGTTCTTCAGCTCATCGATGAGATTTGGAAGAACCATCTCCGCGATATGGACGAGCTCAAGCAGTCTGTGCAAAATGCTGTATATGAACAAAAGGATCCCTTGGTCATTTATAAGATGGAATCGTTCAATTTGTTTGAGACCATGCTGAGTGAACTCAATTCGGAGGCGGTTAGTTTGTTGTTCCAGGCCGGTATACCGGTTCAGGATGCGGAGCAGATTCAGGAGCACCGACCAGCTGCACGACCTGCACGGCCGGCACTTCAGGCGAGTCATCCCTCCTACACCAGTACATCGACCTCTACCGCACCTTCAATAGCGAGCACTTCATCGACATCGAGGGCCGGACAAGCAGGTCCACAAACCCATATGCCCGAGGAACCACGCGTGCAATCGCCCATTATCGCGGGCCCGAAAGTGGGCAGAAATGATCAGTGCCCCTGTGGCAGTGGCAAAAAATTTAAGCAGTGCCACGGTCGTGAGGAGTAGGCACGGAATGAGTATTGTGGAGATTTCTGGTCTATCGCTTTATATGATGGAAATTTAATTCCAATGATCTAAAACACAAGATATAAAACAAAAAAACACAAGATATGAACCAAAAAACACCGCATAGACGAGCCATAATGGGGCTGGTTTTTTTGTTTCTCTTGCTTGGTACGGCACCGGCCGAAGCACAGCTTTTTCGTAAGATTTTCGGGAAATCGGGTGGACGTGACCGAAACAAAGAGCTGAAGGAGGAGCCCGTTGCGCCACCTGTTCCCCCCCCTGTTGTGGAGGAACCTGCACCCGCACCCAAACCAACACCGGCCACGCGCGATACCATATCGCCGGAAAAGCCGAGCTATCGTGCTCCAGCCTCCGGAACAGGCAAGCGTGAAACTACTTCAGGATACAGGATCCAAATCTACAATGGCCCAAACCGTACCGAGGCCATGCGATTGAAACAGGAAATGGAGGGTGCATACCCCAATATGAGCATACATCTGGTCTATCGTCAACCCAACTTTAGGGTGCGAATAGGCGATTTCCGCAGCCAGAGAGAA
>SXGR01203944.1_pt1 | contig 17777 bp, 18 predicted proteins | sample 3174711 | NCBI WGS metagenome assembly SXGR01 (sample SAMN11356860, study PRJNA531348) | freshwater metagenome | isolation source: freshwater sample F1-60 | place: China: Fuxian Lake, Yuxi | collected 2017-12-25
GTGACGAGCGCGGTCTTGCCGGCGATGCCGAGATCCATTCAGGTCTCCTGGGGCAGGTAGCGGGTGCGGCCGAAGCGCGCGTCAGGTTCGCCGGAGTACTTCAGCACGCCACTGGCACGCGCGACAAGGCCGCCGGCGGTGGTGATCAGCCCCTGCCCGAATACCATGGTTCGCGTGACGCGCAGCAGCTGCGCGCGGCCCTCGATCCATTCGCCGAGCTTCGCGGGCCCCGCGAAGTCGCAGGTCGCGCTCACCGTGATGAGGAACCGCGAAAGCCCCGACTGGTAATTGAGGCAGGCGGTGAGCATGAAGTCGGCGAAGCCCATGACGAGGCCGCCGTGTGCGACGTTCATGGCGTTGCAGTGGCGTTGCTCGACGAGCAGGCCGATGACCATCGCCTCGCCTTCGCGCTTGCAGTAGAACGGCCCGTTCACCTTGAGGTAATAGTTGTCGGCCAGATTCATGGGCGTAAAGCCCGCGGGAACGCTCATTTCAGCCGTGTCTGCACCCAGTGCGCGCAGGCGAGCGTGCGCGCGTCGTCGCCGATGCGGCCGATGACCTGAAGGCCGATGGGCAGGCCGTTGGGGCCCTGGTCGAACGGCACGTGTACCGCGGGCGTGTGCAGCAGGCTCCAGATGCGGTTGAACACCGGATCGCCCGTGGCGTCGAGTCCTATGGGTGCCTCGCCAGGTGCGGAAGGCACGATGATGGCGTCGAAATCGCCCAGCGCGTCCGATACCAGCCTGCGGCAGCGCCGCGCAAGCGCCATCATCCGATCGTAGCGCTCATATGGAATCTCCCAGCCGCCGTCGAGCTGCAGGCGCAGGCGCTCGCGGATGAGCTGCGGTGAGCGCTTGTGCTCGTCGGCGAGGCAACGCGCCTTTTCGTAGTCCCAGATCACGCCCTGCGCCTCGGCGAGTCCGGCGAAGGGCGCGGGCAGGGTGAGATCCTCGCCGACCTTCGCGGCCAGCTTCTCGAACAGTTTCTGCGTCTCCGGCAGCGCGGCGTCCCATTGCGGCGTCAGGCAGACCGCGAGTTTCGGCGCACCACCATCGAGCTTCGCGAGATCCGCACGCCGCGTCAGTGCGGACATCAGGAAGGCGGCGTCCTCCACCGTGCGCGCGAACACGCCGACGGTGTCGAGGTTGTCCGATATCGCCTTTACACCGACGCGCGGCAGTGTGCCGAAGCTCGGCTTGTAGCCCACTGTGCCGCAGACTGACGCGGGCCGGATCACCGAGCCCGTGGTCTGCGTCCCGAAGGCCGCGGGCAGCATGCCGGCGCCCACCGCGGCGGCGGACCCCGAGGAGGATCCGCCGGGCGTGTGCGCCGCGTTGTGGGGATTGGTCGTCGGCCCGGGCGGGAAGGTGGCGAACTCGGTGGTCACCGTCTTGCCGAAGATGAGACCGCCAAGGGCACGCGTCATCGCCACCACCGGCGCATCCGCGCGCGGCTGGTGGCCCCTATAGATGGGCGAGCCGTACTCGGTGGGCCAGTCGTGCGTGTCGATGACATCCTTCACGCCGACCGGTAGGCCGAACAGCGGGCCGCGCGGGCCTTCGGCGTCCAGCTTGCGCGCTTCGGCGAGGATCCTGTCGGCGTCGAAGTGCGCGAAGGCCTTCACCACGGGTTCGCGTTCCAGGATGCGTTGCAGGAAGCGTTCCGCGGATTGCACGGCGCTCAGTCCTTCGTCGCGTATGCCCACTCAATACCCCCGCTTCGGGTCCACCACGTTGCGCAGCTTCAGGCCGCGCGCATAGCGCCGCGCGTTGTCGAAGACGAGGTCCAGCGTAAGCGGCATGTAGGTCTCGGCGTCGTCCGAGGAGCAGTGCGGGGAGATGTAGACGTTCGGCGCCTGCCATAGCGGCGAACCGGCGGGCAATGGCTCGGGGTCGTGCACGTCGATCACCGCGCAGGAGACGTGGCCGGATTCCAGGGCGCGTATCAGCGCGGGCGTGTCGATCAGTGGTCCGCGGCCGATGTTGGCGATCGCGGCGCCGCGCTTCATCAGCGCGAACTCCTTCGCGCCCATCATGCCGCGTGTCTGCGGCGTGAGCGGCGCGGCGAGGTAGACGACGTCGGCCTTGGGCAGGAGTTTCGGCAGTTTCGGCTGGTCGCGGCGCCTCAGCCCGGTCACCGTCATGCCAAGGGTCCTGCCCGCGCGCGCGACCGCGCCGCCAAGCTCTCCGGCACCGACCACCAGCAGCGACTTCCCGCGCGGGCTGCGCGTAAAGACCTGTTTCCACACGCCTGCGCGCTGGTTGGTCGAAATCTCGGGCGTGCGCGAGATCAGCATGAGCAGCGACATGAGGCCGAATTCATAGGTCTTGGGCGCGTGCACGCCGCTGTTGTTCGTGAGAGTGGTGCCGCGCGGCAGCCAGTCCAGCGGGAGCAGGTTCTCGATGCCGGCGCCGGTGATGTGGATCCACTTCAGGTTCGGCGCAGCGGTGGCAAGCGCGCGCCGCGGGAAGCGCGCATCGGCGACAAACGAACCCGAGCAGATGAGGGCGTCGGCCTTCGGCAGCCACTCATGCATCGTCGCGAGATCCTCGCCGTGGCTGGTGCGCACAAGTTTCGCGGCGGCGGGATTGCGCCTGCGTGCGGCAGCGACGAGATCCCTGGTGAGGCGGAACACGCCGGGTTTAGACAAGCCATCTTCGAAATGCAGCAGGGGTTTCTTATTTGCGCGCATGGTCTCCGGAGCATAATACAAGGGCGAAAGGAAGCCTCCCCCATGAGCGAAATGAGCACCATACCGGCGCGCAGCGGCGCCGCACACCGCATGAAAAAGGGCCAGGTCCTCAAGGTCGTCAATACGCACGGCTCCCAGGTGGTGGATTTCTGGGCCTTCAGCGAGGAAGACCTCGGCGAATGCATGTCGATGGAGCACTCGCGCGCCACACTGCAGCGAATCATCCCGAAGGTGGGCGATACCATGGTGACCAACCGGCGACGGCCCATCCTCACCATTGTCGAGGACACCTCGCCGGGCGTGCACGACACGCTGATCGCCGCCTGCGACGTCTATCGTTACCAGCTGCTTGGCTGCAAGGGCTACCACGACAACTGCACCGACAACCTCGGCCGCGCGCTCGAGGCGATGGGGCTGAAGCGCGTGCTCACGCCGTCGCCCTTCAACCTGTTCATGAACATACCCGTCACGCGGGACAACGCGGTGTCGTTCGAGCCGCCGGTGACCAAGCCGGGCGATGCGATTTCATTCCTTGCCGAGATGGACGCGGTGGTCGCGTTCTCGGCGTGTCCGCAGGACATGGTGCCGATCAACGGCGCCAACTGCATCCCCACCGAAGCGCACTTCCGGGTGCTCTAGGAGCGGACTAGGAATTCCTGCGGAAGGCAGGCGGCTGCCACAGCCAGACCGGTGAATCGCCACGCCGCAGCATGCGCAGCATGCGCATCGCGGATTCCTTCGCGCCGCCGGGGCCGCGGTAATAGCCGGGGACGACCAGCGTTTCGGAGAAGCCCATCGCGTTGTAGAAGGCGCGCGCGGCCTCGTTCGAGGCGCGTAGTTCGAGATGGATGCTGGCAATGCCCGCAGTGAGCGCGGATTCGACCAGCCACTCGAGCAGCCTGCGGCCGATGCCCTGGCGCCGGTGCGTGGGCCGCACTGCGAGCAACACGAGGTGCGCGCGTTCGTCGGCGAAATCCATGATCGCGAAACCCGCCGTCCTGCCACGCTCGCTGGCGACCAGCGTGACGGTGTCGCGGTGGCGGATCTTTGCAAGGATCTTCGGCTGGTCGTAGCGCCAGCCCAGGCCGGGTTCGATGAGATCGCGCGACATCAGCGCGATTGCGGGCGCGTCGGCGGCTTCCGCCAGTCGTATGGTGATGGCGTCCTGCGTCATGATTTCATTCTGCCATGCTCCGGCCGGTCTTTGCGCGCAATACGCCACGGCAGCACGAGGATCGCCATGGCGATGGCAACGACGGGAAATATCACCGCCAGCCGTTCGGGCCATGGCCCGAGCACGTCCACGATGGTGCGCACCTCCGGCTTCGAGGGGCCGACGAAGCCGTAGTTCCAGTCGTAGATGAGGTTCAGCGGGAGCACCATGGCAACGTAGATCGCGGCGCCAGCGCAGGCGATCGCGTAGTCGCGCCAGTCCGGCCGGTAGCCGCGTGCAAACACGTCGTAGACGGCGGTTCCCACGATCAGTCCATGCGTGGTCCAGAAGAACCAGAACGGATACAGCGCCGGGCCTTCGGTAAGAGCGGGCGTGACCAGCGCCTGTGTGCACAGCGCGATGCCCCAGAAGTACACCAGCGGCCGCAGCCAGCGCCAGCCGGTGATCAGCAGCCCTGCGGCTGCCAGTGCGGTGAGGTGGCAGAGCTGCAGCGGAAGCGTCTTCGCCGGTTCGCTGAGAGGCGGGAAAAGCAGGAACGCATAGGTGGTGAACCATGCGGCGATGTAGGCCCAGCCGAGCGCGCGCTCCGCGGCGCGGGCATGCAGGCTGCGGCGCCCGAACATCACCGCTACGGCGATGATCGCGGCGATGGCGGCGAGCACCAGCGCATGCATGCCACTGAAACTCCGGAACGATTCCATGCCCCGCATTATCCTTGCTAGACTCGACTGTCATCCAGCAAAGGACAGGCCCGTGGCCGTTACCGAAAAATTCGACGCCATCGTGATCGGCACGGGGCAGGCCGGACCGGCGCTGTGCGCGCGGCTGGACAGGGAAGGCCTGCAGACTGCGGTGATCGAGCGCAAGCTCTTTGGCGGCACTTGTGTGAACGTTGGCTGCATCCCGACCAAGACCCTGGTGGCGAGCGCGCGTGCGGCGCATACGGCGCGGCGCGGCTCGGAGTACGGCTTCAATGCCGGTGACATACGCGTGGACATGGCGAGGGTAAAGGCGCGCAAGGACGGCATCGTGCGCCAGTCTTCCGAGGGCGTGCGGAAGTGGCTTGCCGGCATGAAGAACGTGAGCGTGATCGAGGGGCACGCCAGGTTCGCCGCGCCACGCCGTGTGGCGGTGGGCGACCGCCTGCTCGAGGCGAAACGCGTGTTCATCAACGTGGGCGGGCGCGCGATGGTCCCCGATATCCCCGGGCTCGCGGACGTGCCCTACATGACCAACAGCTCGATCATGGATGTCGACTTCTTGCCCGCGCACCTGCTGATCATCGGCGGCAGCTACATCGGCCTGGAATTCGCTCAGGCCTACCGCAGGTTCGGCTCGAAAGTCACGGTGGTAGAACGTTCGCGGCAGCTGCTGGCGCGCGAGGACGAGGATGTGAGCGAGGAGATCCTCGCCATCCTGAAGCGCGAAGGCGTGGAGATCCGTTCCGGCGCCGAATGCATGCGCGTCGACAGTAAGGACGGCCGCATCGTCATCGGACTGGAGTGCGCGGATGGCGGCCCGGTCGCGGAAGGCACGCATCTGCTGATGGCGGTGGGGCGCCAGCCGAACACCGAGGATCTTGGCCTCGCTGAGGCCGGCGTCGAAATGGATGCGCGCGGCTACATCAAGGTGGACGAGCAGCTGCGCACCAGCGCTGAAGGCGTCTGGGCGCTGGGCGACGCGAACGGGCGCGGCGCCTTCACGCACACCAGCTACAACGACTACGAAATCGTGGCCGCCAACCTGTTCGACAGCGACACGCGCAGGGTCACGGACCGCATTCCCTGCTACGCGCTGTTCATTGATCCGCCGCTGGGCCGCGTCGGCATGAACGAGAAGGAAGCGCGTGCGAGCGGTCGGCGCGTGCTGGCGGCGAAAATGCCGATGAGCCGCGTCGGACGCGCGAAGGAGGCCGGCGAGACCCAGGGTTTCATGAAGGCGCTCGCCGATGCCGACAGCGGCGAACTGTTGGGCGCGGCAATCCTCGGGCTGAACGGCGACGAGATCGTGCACTCGCTGCTCGACGTCATGTACGCCAGGAAGCCCTGGCAGACGATCTCGCGCGCCGTGCACATCCATCCCACGGTCAGCGAACTCGTGCCGACACTGCTTCAACAGCTCAAACCTCTGAAACCGCTTTGATGCCGGAGGCGCCGGTCCGCGTCGCGGTGCCTTGGAGCCTTTCGCGGTACATGGCGCTGAACAGCTTCCATCCGCTCGCTCAACCCTGGTTCGTCGACAACCGGCTGGTGGATTTTCGCACGGTCGATATACCCGCTCTTGCCCGCGCACTGGAGCACTCAGGCTGGTTTGCCGCTGAATCCGGACGAAGGTCCCGGAATCTTGCGCGCGGGTGGATAGACGCGGCGCCTGACCTCGAACTGCTGTCCGCTTTCATCGGACACTCCACCGCGGAGGAACTGTGGGCAGCATCGGATCTGCCAGCCGACATGGAGTTCCACCATACCTGTCCGATGACCGCTGGAACGCGGCCGTTCGTGTTTTATTGCGAGGCATTCCTGCCGATTTTCTTCCCGTACTTCCTGCATGGCGGCGGTGAGCCCCAGGACCACGAGGAGGTGCGGCGGCTGTTCGGTTCGATCCTTGGCGCTCCGGCGTGTCTCGGCATCCTTTCGCACATTCCCGAGGCGTTGGCGGAGATCAGCAGGTTTTTCCGCAATCCGGCGATCGATGCGAAGCTCGCGCAGGTTCGCGTCGGCATGCTCGACACGAACCTGCAGCGGCTGCTGGACGCGCCGCGCGAGGCGCGGGGCGAAGGGCCGGTGTTCCTGTTCACCAATTCCGCGCACCAGAATCCGAACTCGATTCCGCTGCGCGGAGGCAGGGCGGTACTGCTATTCGCGGAACGCTACCTGCGCGCCGGGCATCCGGGTAGGTTCGTCCTGCGCGCGGCGCGTCCCACAGACGAGATGCTCAAGTCCTGGGGCGTTGATGCCGCGTACCTGCGTTCGATGGAACCGGCGCGGATCGAATGGATCGAGCAGTTCCTCGACATGGATGAGCAGATGGCGCTGTTCGTCGCCGCCGACGTGATGCTGCTGCCGAGTGCCGGGCTGCATTCGCTGACGGTGATGCAGGCGCTGGCCGCGGGCGCGATTCCGGTGGTGACCGACACCTGGGGTACCGAGCACTACGTGGAGGACGGGCGCACCGGCGTCGTCCTGCGTGGTGTGCGCTCCGGCATCTGGCGGGTGCACGAGCCTTCCGGCGTGCGATACGACCGCTATGACGTATTTCCGTCGCTCACCGAGAGCCTGGTGTCGCAGATGTTCGAAAAGCTCGTTCCGCTGCTTTCCAGCGCTGAAGCGGTTTTGACCATGCGCGAGCGCATGCGCACCGAGGCACGCGAGCGCTTTTCCGGCGCTGCCTACCGCGATTCCGTGTGCGGGGAACTGGTGCAGCGCTGGCGCGCGTATCAGGGTCGTCGCGATCAGGCCGCGCCACCTTCGCTGCTGGAGAGGTTTGGCGCGGTGCGCGCGGGAGACTGGGATCGCATTTTCGCCGTGCCGCCGATGCCCCGGCAGCGCGGTGCGTCGGCAAACGAGCTTGTATTTGCGGGCGGCAGCGCGTATTTCCGCGTGCGCGGCGCCCGGTTGCCCAATCCCGACCAGTGGTCGCCGTTCGCTTTGCGTAGGCACGGACTGCTGGGCGTGGGCGCGACGAGGGTTTTCGCTAGCCTGCGGGACATGGAAGAGGACGCGTCGCTTTCTGCGGCGGGACAGATTGCTCGTAGCCTGCGCGCAAAGATGTATTACGCGCGGCGCCGCTGGGCGAAGTAACGCTGGAGGAGAAAAAGAAGGTACCTGGTTCGCCAGGCAGGCACGTTTCCCGGTGGCGGTGAAGACCGCGAAGCCCGGGTTCGGGTAGCGGTTTCTTTCATAGTCGGGCAGCCGCCGCTTTCCAGCGGTCGCGCAGCTCGCGTTTCAGCACCTTGCCGATCGCGCTGCGCGGCAGGCTGTCGATGCGGGCCACTGCGGACAGGCGTTGCATCTTGCCCAGCTTCGCGTTCGCCCACGCGAGCAGTTGCGCCTCGTCCATGGCTTTGCCGGGCACAACGAAGGCGACCGGAGTTTCCCCCCAGCGTTCCGAGGGCACACCGATCACAGAGACATCGGCGACCGCGGCGTGTTCGCGCAGCACTGCCTCGAGATCGGTGGGGTAGATGTTGAACCCCCCCGAAATGATCACGTCTTTCTTGCGGTCGAGCAGGGTGAGGAAACCCTCAGCGTCGAAGCGGCCGATATCACCGGTGCGGATGAAGCGCTTTCCCGAAGGGTCGTACCATTCGGCCTCGGCGGTCTTCTCCGGCTGGTTGTAATAGCCCTTCATCATCATTTCCGATCGGCCCACGACCTCGCCGATGCCGCCTGGTTGAACTTCGTGGCCCTTGTCGTCGATCAGGCGGATGTCGTGCCCAGGCGCGGGCCGGCCGACCGTGTGCAGCTTGTCTGGGTGCTCGTGCGCCGGGAGGATGCAGGTGCCGCCGCCTTCGGTCATGCCGTAGAACTCGGTGAGGCCACCGGGCCAGCGCGCAAGCACGTCTGCCTTGAGCGCGGCAGGGAACGGCGCGCTGGTGGACAGCTTCATGCGGAATGCCGAAAGGTCGTACTGCCCGAATTCCGGCAGCGCCATGATGCGCTGGTACTGCACCGGTACCAGCATGGTGTGCGTGGCGCGGTGCTTCTGCGCGAGTTCGAGGTAGCCGCGTGCGTCGAACTTGGCCATCAGCACAACCGTGGCGCCGCGCGCGACAGCCATGAAGAAGGTCACCAGCGTGGTGTTCGAATACAACGGCGTGGACAGCAGCGCGACCGAGCCCGGGCCGCAGCCCAGCGCTGATCCCCGCTGCACCTGCGACCAGCGCATGGAATGCGGTTGCACGATGCCCTTGGGCGTTCCCGTGGTGCCCGAGGAATAGATGATGTTGAAGCCCCAGCCGGGCTCCACCGCAACCGGCAGGGGTTTCGCGCCCGCCGGGGCAAGCCACGATGCGAACTCGGCCTCGTCCAGCGAAATCCGCCGCGGCGCGGCAGGCAGGCTGTCCGCGGTGCTGCGGTCGAGGAACAGCAGTTTTGCGTTGCAGTCCGAGACCATGCCAGCAAGCTGCTCGCGCGTTGAAGACGGCATGAGCGGTGCGACGATCGCGCCGGCGCGCAGCGCCGCAAGGTAGACGACGGCATATTCGATCGACGTGGAGGCGCAGATCGAGATCGCATCACCCGGCGCGATGTCCTCGCGTTGCAGCGACGCCGCGGCGCGGTCAAGCAGGGCGTCGAGTCCGGCGTAATCGAGCTTGCGGCCCTCCTGGATGAACGAAGGCGTCGCGGGCCGATGTCCGGCCTGCGCTCGAATCAGGTCGGAAACAGTGGCGAACGCCTGCTCGATTAGCGTGTCCGGGTGCATGGGGGTTGTAAGTTTCTCCGAGGAGGCGCGACTCACGGCTAGTTCACATCTAACATATATTGTCGCATCCGACGGGAGGAAGTCATGGGTCTAAGAATGAAATTCAACCTCGTGCTGCTGGCGGTTTTCGCCATCGGGCTCGGGGTAACCGGATACGTGTCCTACGACCTGCTGCACAAGAACGCGCGAGAGGAAGTTCTGCGCAATGCCGGGGTGATGATGGAGGCAGCGCTGTCCATTCGGGGCTATACCGTCACCAACGTTCGACCCAAGCTCATCGCGAAGGAAGACGAGTTCCTGCCGGAGAGCCTTCCGGCGTTCGCGGCGGTGGAGGTCATGGGCAAGTTGAGGGCCAAGTACGCGGATTACGTGTATCGCGAGACGGCGCTCAACCCGACCAACCCGCGCAACAAGGCTGTCGAGTGGGAGACCGACGTGGTCAACGCGTTCCGCAACAATCCGGGCGCGCAAAGCGAGATCTCCGGGATCCGCCAGACGCCCACTGGCCCGTCCCTCTACCTGGCGCGGCCGTTCCAGATCAAGGACCCTGGCTGTCTCGTCTGCCACACCACGCCCGAGATCGCACCGCCGGCAATGGTGAAAATCTACGGGCCGAATAACGGTTTTGGCTGGAAGCTGAACGAGGTCATCGGCGCGCAAGTGGTGTCGGTGCCGATGACGCTGCCGATCAAGAACGCGAATCGCGCTTTCGTCACCTTCATGGGCTCGCTCACCGGCGTGTTCGTGGTGCTGTTCATCATCCTCAACGTCATGCTGTCAATGCTGATCGTGCGGCCTATTACGCGTATGTCCGCTGCCGCCGACGAGATTTCCAAGGGCAACATGGAAATCGAGGAACTGAACGACAGCGGCAAGGATGAAGTGTCGCTGCTGGCGCGCTCCTTCAACCGCATGCGCCGGTCTCTGGAGAAGGCGATCTCGCTGATCGATAAGTAACTCATGGCCGCCGACGCTCCCGACGCGCTGGCGCCGGGGACCTCCCTCTCGGAGTACCGCATTGAGAGCCTGCTCGGCGCTGGTGGCTTCGGCTTGACCTACCTCGCCACCGACCAGAACCTCAATCTGAGGGTGGCACTGAAGGAGTACCTGCCCTCGGGCATGGCCACGCGCGGCAATGACGGTTCGCTCCGGCCGCGCAATGCGGAATCGGTCGAGACCTTCGCCTGGGGGAGGCAGCGGTTCCTCGACGAGTCGCGCACGCTGGCGTCGTTCCGCCACCCGGCGATCGTGCGCGTGATGCGCTTTTTCGAAGCCAATGCCACCGCCTACATGGTGATGGAATTCGTCGAGGGCACCGCGCTGCAGGACTGGGCGAAGCAGCGCCGTCCCCTCGGGCAGGGTTTGATCGCGGCGCTGATCACGCCGCTGCTCGATGGCCTGCGCGTGATCCACGACGCGGGCTACCTGCACCGCGACATCAAGCCGGCCAACATCTACATGCGCGCCGACGGCTCGCCGGTGCTGCTGGATTTCGGTTCAGCGCGTCAAACCATGGAGCAGACCGAACTGACGGCCATCGTGTCACCGGGTTGGGCGCCCTTCGAGCAGTACCACTCGGCAGGCAAGCAGGGGCCGTGGAGCGACCTCTACGCGGTCGGCGGCGTGCTCTACTGGCTGATCACGGGGCAGAAGCCGGTGGAAGCGGCAGCGCGCATCCGCCAGGACACGCTGGTGCCCGCGGCCAGGGCAGCGTCCGGGGGCATGTACACGCCAGAATTCCTCGCCGCGGTGGACTGGGCAATGCATCCGCACGAGGACCAGCGTCCGCAGAGCGTGGCGGAGTTCCAGCAGCGTTTCGGCGCCAGCGGCGTGGGCGCAGGCGCCTCGGACAAGACCGTGCCTGCATTCCAGTTGGCGGCCGCCGAGGCAACGTTGCGCGTCCCGCAGACCGAGTTGCCGACGGGTATGCCGACAAGCATGCCCACCGGCACGCAGCTCGACCGCGAGCAGCTGAAGATGATGGAGGCGGCGATGGCGCAGCATCTCGGGCCGATCGCCGGCGTCATGGTGCGCAAGGCGGCGAAGACTGCGCTGACGATGACGCAGCTCGCCCAGACCCTTGCGCCGGAGATTTCGGACGAGAAGACGCGCAGCGCGTTCCTGAAAAAGTTTGCCGACAACTCGCGCCCGACGCAGCCGTCGCAGCTCATTGGCGATCCGACGCGCCTGACGGGGCTTACGCAGGTCGCGCTTTCACGATTCGACCCGGCAATCCTGACGATGGCTGAAAAGCGCTTGTCCGAACACATCGGGGGGGTGGCCAAGATCGTGGTAAAGCGTGCCGCCGCCAAGGCGCGCGACGAAGGCGAGCTCTACCTCCTGATTGCCGATGAGATCTCCGACCCGGCCGAGCGCAAGGCCTTCGTGCGCAAGGCGATCTCGGTCAGCGGCAAGCCCTAGTCGATACGTATTCCCGCAGTCTTCACCACGTTCGCCCAGCTGACGATCTGCGCCTTGAGCCAGGCGTCGGTTTCCTCCGGCGCCGTGGCGGCGATTTCGCCGCCAAGCGAAACGATGCGCTGGCGCACGTCCTCCGATTTCAGCGCCTTTGCGACCTCGGCATGCAGGCGCTTTAGCACCGCGGCCGGCGTGCCGGCGGGCGCGACGATCACGTTCCATTCGTACACGGCATAGCCAGGAACGCCCGATTCGGCGATGGTCGGCAGGTCCGGCGCGTTCGCGACACGCCTGGCGCTGGTGACGGCGAGCGCACGCAGCTTGCCGCTCTTCACGTGCGGCAGGCCCGATGCCATGTTGGCGAAGAACACCGGCACCTGTCCGCCCATGACGTCGATGAGCGCCGGGCCGCCGCCCTTGTATGGCACGTGGAGCATGTCGATACCCGCGCGCTGGCGGAACAACTCCGCTGCGAGATGCTGCGCCGAGCCGTTGCCAGAGGAGGCGAAGGCGATCTTTCCGGGCTGAGCCTTGGCCATCGCCACCAAATCCTGCACCGACTTCGCCGCAAAACTGGGATTCACCACCAGCATGTTGGGGAACAGCACGACGAGCGTGACTGCGGAAAACGCCTTCGACGCGTCGTAAGGTAGTTTCGGGTAGAGGCTCGGGTTTACCGCGTAGCCCGACGCATCCAGCATCAGCGTGTACCCGTCTGGCGCCGCTTTCGCAATCAGGTCCGCGGCAATGGCGCCGGTTGCGCCAGGCCTGTTCTCCACCACCACCGACTGGCCGAGCGATTCGCCCAGCTTCGGCGCAAGCAGCCGCGCCACCGTGTCGGCGCCGCCGCCGGGCGGATAGCTGACGATCATGCGCAGCGGCTTGACGGGAAACGCCTGCGCGAAGGTGAGCGCGGGCACGAGCAGCATGGAGAACACGAGATGTCGTAGCATCGGCGCATGCTGCCACGAACGCACAACGCCGTCGACACGCATACGCACGTGTTCCGGCGCGGACTGCCGACGATTGTTGACGCGCGTTATCGGCCCGATTACGACGCCACGCTTGCTGCGTTGCTCGCGCAAATGAACGCCAACGGCATCTCGCACGGGGTGCTGGTGCAGGTGAGCTTTCTTGGCACCGACAATAGCCACCTGTTCGAGGCGCTTGAGGCGGCTGGCGGCAGGCTGCGGGCGACAGTGCAGGCGGATTCCACCGTGCCCGATGCCGTGCTGCGCGACTGGGACCGACGCGGCGCGCGCGGCGTGCGCCTGAACACCGTTGGCGCATCGCGGCGGCCAGACCTTGCTTCCGCGCTGTGGCGCGCGTTTCTCGCGCGACTAGCCGACCTGGGCTGGCATCTGGAGCTGCACGATACGGGCGCAGGCCTCGCCGATCTGCTCCGTGGCCTCGGCGGCTGCCCGGCGCCGATCATCGTCGATCACTTCGGCTACCCGGGCGCCAGCGACGGATTCGAGTCCGTGCTGCGGCTCGCCGACCGCCAGCCCGTGTACGTGAAGTTGTCGGGGCCGTACCGGCAGGACGGGGCGGATTGCGTGCGCCATGCGCGAACGCTTCTTGAGCGGGTCGGGCCGCAACGCCTGATGTGGGGCAGCGACTGGCCGCACACGCGCTTCGAGGGCGTCGTGGGCTACGCATCGCAGCGCGGGCAGCTGGATGCCTGGGTGACGGACGCCGAATCGCGCCGCACAATACTATGGGATACGCCGGCGCAAGTATTCCGCTTTTGAGTGCTGGCGGAATGGACTAGTATTGTGCCGGGAAGTCGTCGAGGGGAGAGTTCCATGCAAGTCAAGGAAATCTTGCGGGTCAAGGGCAATCGCCTGCTCAGCATCGAGCCTTCGGGCCGCGCAGCCGATGCCGCGAAAACCATGGCCGATGAGAACCTCGGTTCGCTGGTGGTAATGGAGCAGGAACGCATGGTGGGCCTGCTCACCTTCCACGAAATCCTGCGTGCGATGGCTGCGCGCGGCGGCGCGCTTGGCGACGCAAGGGTTTCCGAAACCATGATGCGCGATCCAGTGACTGCGACGCCCGATATGGAAGTCAACGACCTGCGCCGCACCATGCTGGATACCGGTGCGCGCTACCTGCCCGTGGTCCAGGGCGGCAAGCTGCTCGGCGTCATTTCGTTCCGCGACGTGGCCAAGGCAGTTCTCGAGGAGCAGGATTTCGAGAACAAGATGCTCAAGGGCTACATCAAGAACTGGCCAGCGTGATTGAACGAGGGGAGAGGGAGTCCCCTCATCCCCTCGTGCTCCCCACGCCCCTCGCGAATTGAACCGCAGGCGCGTTTTGCTTGGCGTGGGTGGGTTGCTGGCGGCTATGGGCAGTTTCGCCGCATGGCGGTTCTGGCCGGCGCAGGGCATCTGGAATCCTTGCCTTGCGCGGCTGCCTAACCGACTTGCAGACCACGATTTGATACGCGCCGCCTGGGAAGGCATCGATCCGCTGAAGGTCTGGGATGCGCATGCGCACCTCGTCGGCACCGGCGATTCCGGCAGCGGGATCTATGTCAATCCGGACATGGACAGCCTGCTCAGCCCTGCGCAGTACGCGCGCAGGCTGTTCTTCCTCAACGCCGGTTGCGCGCACGAAGCCAAGGACAGCGTCGACAAGGCCTACATCGAGCGTATGCACAATCTGCTCGACAGCATGCACGGCTCGAAGATGCTGCTGTTCGCGTTCGAGCGCACGCACGGCGAGGACGGCAGGCCGGACATGGAGCGCACGGCGTTCTGGGTGCCCAATGCGTACGTGCGCGACACCGCGAAGGCGCATCCACGTGTCTTTGAATGGGCGGCGTCCATCCATCCCTACAGGCGGGACTGCGTAGCGGCGCTGGAGGCCGCGCATCGCGACGGCGCGCGCGCGGTGAAGTGGCTGCCTGCTGCGATGGGCATGGACCCCGGTTCGCGTCTGTGCGATAAGTTCTATGCCGCGCTGGTGAAGCTGAATATTCCCCTGATCGCGCATGCCGGGCTGGAGCGCGCGGTGCACGGCGCGGACAAGCAGGAATACGGCAACCCGTTGCGGCTGCGGCGCGCACTCGATGCCGGCGTGCGCGTGGTCGTCGCTCACTGCGCGTCCATGGGCCGGGACCGCGATCTCGACAAGGGGCCGAACGGCCCCCTGGTCGACAGCTTCGAACTGTTCACGCGCATGATGGACGATCCACGCCACGGCGCGCTGCTCTATGGCGACATCTCGGCGATGACGCAGATCAACCGCGCCGGGCCGGCACTCGCGCGGGTGATAGAGCGCGGCGACTGGCACATGCGGCTTCTCAACGGCTCGGACTATCCGCTGCCCGGCGTGATGCCGATCTTCTCGGTGGACTACCTGGTGTCGCTGGGGCTGGTACGCGAGGCGGCGGCGCCGGTGCTGAAGGAAATCCGCATGCACAACCCACTGCTTTTTGACTTCGTGCTCAAGCGCCATCTGCGATCGAACGTCAGCGCGTTGCCGGTGCGGGTTTTCGAGACGAAGGGATTCTTTGTTTGATGGCCTGTGTCCGACGTCGGGGGTGTACGGGGGGGGCGTAGCCCACTCGTTTTGTTTGAGGGCTTGTGTCCGACGTCGGGGGTGCACGAGGGGGCATAGCCCACTCGTACCAATAGGCTAGCAACCGGGCCAGGGCGCGTAGTACCAGCCAATGTGCGGATGAAACAGGCGCTGCGGTGGCCACGGGCAGCGGGCGTAGGAACCGCCGTACCTGTGGCCGAACATTGCCTCGCGGCGGCGTACTTCCGCGATCTGCTCGGCCTGCATCCAGTCGAGCACCTCCGGCGGCACGCCTTCCTGGTGCATCTTCACGATGTCGCCTGCGGACAGGGCGAGCACGGTGCCGGTCTCGCGCAAGCGGTCGATGATCCATTTCGCGTCCGCGCCGGCTTTCGCGAGTTCGATGACGTGTTCCCGGGTCACCTCGGGGCGCGGTTCCACGCCCGCGCAACCGGCCGCGGCGAGCATCAGTGCAAGGGCGAAGGCACGCATACCCCTATGCTATCTTCCCTGCATGAGCGGAAACACCTTCGGCACCCTGTTCTGCGTCACGTCGTTCGGAGAATCGCACGGGCCGGCCTACGGCGGCGTTGTCGACGGCTGCCCGCCGGGCATGGCGCTCGCTGCCCAAGACCTGCAGAAGGAACTCGACCGCAGGAAGCCCGGCACGTCGCGGCACGTGACCCAGCGGCGCGAGTCGGATACCGTCGAAATCCTGTCGGGGGTCCATGAAGGGAAGACAACCGGGACGGCGATTGGTTTCCTGGTGAGGAACGAAGACCAGCGTTCCAAGGACTACTCCGCGATCGCCGAGAAATTCCGTCCTGGCCACGCCGACTATACCTACTGGAAGAAGTACGGAATCCGCGATCCGCGCGGCGGCGGGCGCGCCTCGGCGCGAGAGACGCTGGTGCGCGTGGCGGCGGGGGCGATTGCGAGGAAGTGGCTGCGCGAGCGTCATGGCGTCGTCATCCGCGGCTGCCTTGCCCAGATCGGCCCCCACCAGATTCCGTTCGAATCCTGGGACGCGGTGGACAACAATCCGTTCTTCGCGCCGAACGCGACCCTGGTGCCGAAGCTCGAGGCCTTCATGGATGAACTGCGCGCCAGCGGAGATTCGTGCGGCGCGCGCGTGAACGTGGTTGCGCAGGGCGTGCCGCCCGGCTGGGGCGAGCCCGTCTATGGGCGGCTGGATGCCGATATTGCAGCTGCGATGATGTCGATCAACGCAGTAAAAGGCGTGGAAATCGGCGCCGGCTTCGCGAGCATCGCGCAGAAGGGGAGCGAGCACGGCGACGAAATGACGCCGCAGGGCTTTCTGTCCAATAACAACGGGGGCGTACTCGGTGGTATTTCCACCGGTCAGGACGTCACGGTGTCGATCGCGCTCAAGCCGACTTCCAGCATTCGCATCCCGCGCCGGACCATCGATTCCAAGGGGCAGGCCGTCACGGTGGAGACCGCCGGCCGCCACGACCCTTGCGTCGGCAGTCGCGCCACCCCGATCGCCGAAGCGATGCTCGCCTGTGTACTTATCGACCAGGCGATGCGCCACCGCGCACAGTGCGGTCCATAGTCGGCGCGCAGTGCGGCGATGTATAGAAAACCCCTCGAAAATCAATTAGAGTAAAGATCTAACCCACTCGCTTGCGAGGAAGAACATGTCGAACAAGGGCCAGCTCCTGCAAGACCCCTTCCTGAACACGCTGCGCAAGGAGCACGTTCCCGTTTCCATCTACCTCGTGAACGGCATCAAGCTCCAGGGGCAGATCGAGTCGTTCGACCAGTACGTCGTTCTGCTTCGCAACTCCGTCACGCAGATGGTCTACAAGCACGCTATTTCGACCGTAGTGCCTTCGCGACCGATCAACCTCGGCACCGACGCAGCGGCTGAATGACGCAGTCCCCCGCTTGAGCGTCCCGGCGGCCCAGCCGCGCGATCCCCGGGCGGCAGTCATAGTCTGTCTCGATTTTGGCGGCGACGGCTTTGCCGACGGTGTCGAGGAGGTCGTGCGCCTGGTGCACAGTGCCGGCGTGACCCGCCATCAGGTGGTCAAGGGAGGCCGCAAGCGCCCGGACGCCGCGTATTTCGCCGGCACGGGCAAGGTCGAAGAGATCGATCTCGCGGCGCGAGAACTGAACGCGGGCTACGTCGTCTTCAATCATGCGCTTTCTCCCGCGCAGCAACGCAACCTCGAAAAGCGCCTCGAGTGCGGGGTGATGGACCGTGAGGACCTCATCCTCGAAATCTTCGCCGACCGCGCGCAGACCAACGAAGGCAAGCTCCAGGTCGAACTCGCGCGCCTCGAACGCCTGTCGACGCGACTGGTGCGTGGCTGGAGCCACCTTGAGCGTCAGCGTGGCGGGCTGGGCAAGACCGGCGGGCCGGGCGAAAAGCAGATCGAACTCGACCGCCGCATGATCGGCGAGCGCGTCCGCATGCTGAAGGGAAAGCTGCGGCAGCTGCGCGACCGGCGCGGCGTGCAGCGCCGCGCGCGGGTGCGGCGGGACGTGCTGTCGGTGTCGCTGGTGGGCTATACCAAC
>SXGR01494545.1_pt1 | contig 17769 bp, 18 predicted proteins | sample 3174711 | NCBI WGS metagenome assembly SXGR01 (sample SAMN11356860, study PRJNA531348) | freshwater metagenome | isolation source: freshwater sample F1-60 | place: China: Fuxian Lake, Yuxi | collected 2017-12-25
ATGAAACTGGAGTGAGCGTCTCGGACGATGAACTGGCTCGCGTCCATATCACGCCAGCGAAGTTCCACGGGGAATGGAACTATGTCATCGAACCCCGTTAACTAACATTTGCTCAAGTTATTATTTCGCCCGCCCTTAGTGACAGCGTCCGGATCAATTCTATTGCCGCTTTGGGGTTCAAGTCGGCGGCACGCCGTTTCAAATCCAAGCATTGCGCTCGCGGCAATCGCTTGTTTGAGGAACTGGCGTCGATTGGGTCATCCGTGACGCTTCATGGGCAATGATGAGATCATGCTTCCCTCAAAATTTCCAGCAGAACGACCGGAACCTTGCGCTCATCTTCCGCCGAATCCAGCCCGAACATTTGTCCCTTCACCGAGTGCGTTTTCGTGCCAGGCCCGCCACACCAGGCTTCGGCAAGGCAAGCGGGCGGCGCCAGCCGGCTTCCGCCGCTTCAGAATCCGCGCGAAATCAAGGCGTCGTAAGGAATGCAATCAGAGCCTTGCGCCGTCTCCCACCGTTTTCAATCACGGTGAACGTCCGGCTCGTCCGTGGTCCAGGCTTGCACGATCATGTCATCGGTTTCATTCACCAGCGGACGCCCATCGAAGCTGCCAAGAATTTTCCACCGCGCAAAGCCGGCCACGCGCAGGAGCAGCTCCATCTCGCCTTTGTAAATCCAGCGCAGTGTTGTTTTGGAAGGATGAGTCGAGACGACCCCGCCTGCGGCATCGAGGAACTCCACTTCGTTGAAGGAATGCTGCAACTGGTTCACGCGGTCGAACGTGCGCGTGTCCCACATGCGCACCGGAAGACCGGTCTCCGGATGAGGCAATTCTCCTTCCAAGTGCCGCGTGCCGCTGGCCGCACCGATCCAGTGAGGGCCGGGAAAGGCCGTGTCGAACGCCAGCAGGCCGCCCGGCAGAAGATGTTCGCGGCAGGAGCGCAGGCAGGTCAGCTGATCGTCGGCAGTCAGGTTATGCACGAAAGCGTTGAACGGAATCATGACAAACGCGTAGCGGCGCGGGAGCTGGAAGCAGGTCATGTTTGCCTCGTGCAGCACCGGTTGGCGGCCCAGCGCGGCGGCCTTTTCGCGCAGTCTTGCCAGCATCGCCGGAAACAAATCCAGCCCTTCGATGTCCACGCCGGCCTGAAGGCAAGGCAGCAGGATCCGCCCGGTGCCACAACACACGTCAAGCACCGGCCCGCGCGCGGCCTTCGCCAGGCCGAGGTAGAAATCGAAGCCGTAGTCGAGGCCGGCGCATAGTAGGTCGTAGAGCGCGCCGTCGTCAAAAGGAGTGGCCTCGATGGACACTGGGGCTGGTGATGGAGCGGAGGCGTTGGGTTTCATCGGACTGGATCGGGTAGTGCGTCAGCGGGCGGCTGGGGGTGCTTGATTTTGTCGTGGACGCTGACACGCCATCCATTCCTGGGCAAGCATGGCGTTGGGACCATGGTGCTCCCCGCTTCAGCGTCACGCCGAATCTTGCCTGCTGCACACCACGAGGGAAGCTGTCTCCTCGTTTGTTCGGGTTTCCTGTTTGAGTCCGGGAAAAGCGTCGTAAAAACGCCGGTGTGCCGCCAGCGACAAGTCGCCTTCGCGCGTGTAATAGGCGCGCACCCAGTCCAGCAACGCCGGCAGCCAAGCGTCCTGTTTCGCCTTGATCTTGAATTTGCGAGGCTCCCAAGGCCGCGCACGGCAATTGGCGAGACAGGACTCCTCGGGCGGATTGCAAAAGACGATCTCTGTGCAGTGCGGTGACAAATGCTCCATCCACTTCCCGTAGCAGCCTTCGATGACCCAAGTGGAGTGATCGCGCACGAACGCGGCCAGGTCTGCGACAATCTCCGCATCCGGGCGGAACTCGTCTGTTCCGGATGAAACCCACACCACATTATCGAGATCGAGAACGGCCATGCCGTGGTGTGCTCCGAGCCTGCGCGAGAGCGTCGTCTTGCCGGAGCCGGCATTGCCAAAGAGGAGGATTCTCATGGTTCGGTCTTGATCGGATTCCACAGCGACCAGCTTGCCTCTTTCTCGATATGGGCGAGAAAGGCTCCAGTCCAGTCGTAATCAAGGCATGAAAGAAGCGACCCGGCTGACTAGTCTCGACCGGAATCGATGCTCGACGGAAAGCCTGCATCGAAGACAGCAGGATTTTTGAAGGCTCAATAGGAGCAGGCCAGTTCAATGACCTGACCGCAGGCGCACTGAATCCGAATGCCTGTCACCAGATCCCCTTCCCTTTTCAAAGTCACCACGGGTTGCGCGGAGACGGTCGCGGCAGCGATATGAATGTGCGGCACACTTGACTGGGTAAGCGGTTTGAACGCGGGAACACTACTGACGCCAGGCAACACCTTGGGGCGGAAAACATGCCGCTCCGGGCCCGTTGGCCGGGCTGCGTTACCGAGGGGAACAAATTTTTCAGGCGAGGCCGTGGGCGGCATATTATTTCACGTCTTGAGAGTTCTTGTCCTGCGAATTGATCTTGAGCATCACCGTGACACGACGATTGGCCTCGTCGCTGGGCGCAAGGCCCGCCATCGGCATGGTGTCCGAATAGCCAGCCACTTTCCGGACCTGCTCCGCGGCGACTCCATGATCGATGAGCTTGCGTCGCGAACTATTCGCGCGGTCAGCCGAGAGTTCCCAGTTGTCGTAGTCCTCCCTGAGCGGAGGATGGCCTGCTTCTGTATGGCCCTCCAGTTCGACGGTGAAGCCTTTGTAACGGGACACCTCCCAGGCAAGTGTGGTGAACACCCATTCGCCGTATTGCGTAAACTTGACGGATTGAGGCTCGAAAATCGGACGCCGGGAACGGTCAAATATGCTGATCCTCAACCCATCGGGGGAAAGATCCAGCTCGACAGGCTTGGTTTTGGGATCTTCATCCTCGGGCTTGAGGGACTTGATCAAGTCCTCGTTCAAACGCCGCAGCATCTGCAGCTCGACGGCCGAGGAGGAATCGAAATTGCCGCTTTTGTCGCGCACGGCCTGGTTCTCCTTGTTCGGAATGATGCCCACGTTTTCCTTGGTGATCGAAGCGAAGGGGTTTTTGAACGCGCGTTCGACGGCTTCCTTGATCTTCTCGTCCTGAGCCGTCAGCCAGAGCACGAGGAAGAGCGCCATCATCGCGGTCACGAAATCCGCGTATGCCACCTTCCAGGCTCCCCCGTGATGTCCACCCTTTTTGCTCATCTATGGTAATTCCCAAAGAAACTCCGATGCCGCTACTTCTTGCCGCCACCGATGCTCTTGAGCATTGCCTCAAGATCGTCAGCGCTTGGCTTGAGATCGCTCTCGAGCCCGCGCCGGGCGACTTCGATGGCCATGACCGGAGCCATGCCGTTGGCAAAGCCAATGACCGAGGCGGAGATACACCTCATGTAAGTCAGTTCCGCCATGCCGATGAACTCGATGTTGACGGCGAGCGGGTTGATGTAGCCGTAGGAGATCAAGATGCCGAGGAAAGTGCCGACGAGCGCCGCTGCGACGTGATGGCCGATCTGTTCAATCGGTCCCGCAATGGAACCCATGGTGATTACAATGCCCAAAACGGCGGCAACGATGCCGAACCCAGGCATCGCATCCCCTGTCTTGTTGAGAACGCTCACCGGCTTGTGGTGCTCATCCTCCATGCAGGTCAATTCGATCTCGAGCAGCAGCTTCAGTTGATCAGGCTTGATCTTGCCATCGATGATCGGACGCAGACCATTGCAGAGGAACTCGAGCGCATGATGATTTTTTGCGAAGCTTGGATACTTCGAGAAAATGCTGCTCGTGCCGGGATTCATCACATGTTCTTCAAGGGCGATCATTCCATTGCGCCGGCCCAGCATGAAGAGTTCATAGAGCGCCTTGAAGAGTTCTTCATAGGACGCTTTGCCGTAGGGGGAGCCCTTTAACGCCCCGAGAATCTGCTTGATCATGTCCACCATGACCTTCTTCGGCGACATGATGACGAGAGCGCCCAGGGACGCACCGCAGATCACGACATACTCGGAGATTTGAATGAGGGCTCCGACCTTGCCGCCGGCCATCATGAAACCGCCGATGACAGATCCGGTGACGATGAGCGCTCCAATGATTACAAACATAATGTGATGTGAAACCCGTTAAGCGGCCTGGGCTTCGGTTCTGCGGAGGAAATTGCGGATCGAAAGAATGGCCTGCGTGTGAATCTGGCAGATGCGGGACTCAGTCACGCCGAAAGCCTCGGCAATCTCGCGCAAACGCAGATCTTCAAAGTAATAGAGGGCGAGAACCTTCCGCTGCATGTCGGGGAGTTCCTCCAGTCGCTCGGTGATCAGTTCCACCAGTTCTGAGCGCGCCGCGCGATCATCCGGTGAATGTTGCCGGTCGTCAGCCACGCTTTCATACTGCGTGGATCCATCTTCAAGGTCCGCGGAACGCGCCGCGTCGAGGCAGACGAAGGCTGCGGGTTTGATCTCCTTCAAAAGTTCGTTGTATTCGTCGATCGTGAGCCCCATTTCTTTCGCGACTTCTTCCGGGGCGGGGATCTCGCCATCCCTCTGCTCGAGCAGACACATTGCCTCCTGAACCTTGCGCGCCTTTGCGTGTACCGAGCGTGGCACCCAGTCCATCCTGCGCATTTCATCAAGCACCTCTCCGCGAATCCTGACGCGGGCATAGGTCTCAAAAGAGGCGCCGCACTTCGGATCAAAGCGACGGATGGCATTGAGCAACCCCACCAAGCCCGCGCTGTTCAGATCATCGAAGTCCACATGGGCGGGCATGGTCATCATCAAGCGGCCCACCACGGTTTTCACCAGCGGGAGATACTGTTGCACGAGTGCGTTCTCATCTGTGCTGCCCAGGCCACTCTTGGCGTAGCCTTTCCACATGAGGGCCGAGTCTGCCGTTGGATTCGAGACCACGAACCGGGGTTCGCTCCTGGTGTGTTGTGTGTTCGCTTTCATTTACTTGGTTGGAACGGTCGCATTGCTGGCTTCAGCGGCAGCCTGTTCGGCGGCTTGTCGTTGAAGATAGGACTCGCGAAGACTCTTCAGCCAGAGCCGCCCCCACCACCTCATGAGTATCGTGGCTCCACAAGCGGCAAGGCATCCACGCCAGAGCGCCTGGGGAGAGGAAGCGTTCTGTACGGAGCTAAAGCCAAAGCCTATGGCGAATCCCACGAGCGAGCCTGCAAGCATAAGTGTTTTCATAACGCGGCAACAGTCGCGGGCTGTTAAGCAGGTGGTTTGCCACGCAGAAACCGAATGCAAAAGACACCAGAAGAGAACGACTTACGAAGAAAACTGCCGAGAGAGGATCGTTTCCGCAGAGGCATTAAAGAACTCTCCAGGAACATTCTGCCCGGCGCTCAGGTATCGGATCGAGCAATTTGTGCCGACGACCAGATTCCAAAGTTTGCCCCAACGCGTTTCCTCATCCAGGTGGGTGACGATGACGTCATCTATCGGAAACTCGGAGAAAGCTCTCACCTGGTTCAGGAGCAGTGAAGTTTCGTAACCCGCATTGACCACCAGATGGACATGCGTTGCCCGGTATTGCCTTACCTGTTCCCCGAGCTGCCGGATGGAAGCAAGATTCCTCCATTCCACGCCTGGCAAATCGATGAACTGCACTTCGGCAGCGCTGGCTTCGGGCAGGGAATTCCAGGCTCGCTCAATGGGTAATCCGAGAATTTCGCAATAGACGCTCAAGGATTCCGCCGTGTTGGCAGTGGCCCCATCTAGTCTCCAAACACTCGCGGATCGCCCCTCCACCAGAACAACTTGGGTCAGCCATTTGCAAAGGGACGTGGTTTTGCCGACACCAGCCGCACCGACCAGAACATGAACCCTGCGGGCTCCGTCCACGAAAGGAGCCGGCTTGCGCCAGAGCTCAGAGAGAGCTGCGCGAGTCATGGCCAGTTCTTCGCCGATCAACCTTTGCTTGGGAGGACCACCTCTGGCCTCGAGCTGATTGATCACTCGCTGAACGGTTACAGGAAGCAGACCGGCCCGTTCCAGCACCGCTCCAACCTGCCACGTGGCGGGTATCCCGCCAGGAGTAGTCGGTTCGATCCCTGGTGGCACACGGAGTTCGCCAGGGGCGGCATCGAACACTGAAGATGTGCCGTGCCTTGTTGGGATTCCAGCGCGCGGGATGTTGAAAGCGGATTCAAGCCCGAAAGGAGCCGCGGGCGAATCTGACGTGATATCCAGGGCAGCCTCAACAGGCGTGGGAACTGATCCTGGCTCAGGCCGACGCGCCAGGACTTCGAAACGCGCCCGGCGCCAGAGCCGGCCCAGTCCCTGGACAGGCAGTGGCCGCACAGTGACAACAACGGCATCCGGACCGAGCCGCGCACGAATCTGCGCCACTGCGTCCGCTGCTGAATCAGCAATAAATGAAACCAAATCCATCGCTCAAGGCTTCCCCTGGCCATGCGCCTCCCTATTCCAGACAAGGAACCACGCCGGCGCTCTGAACTTCCACGCGGGCGGGGATCTCGGAATATGACAGCACGGCCAGCTCGGCGAAAGTGGTCTCGAAGAAGCGGCGGAAAGCAAGCCGCAATTGTGGCGCACAGAGCACCACCGGCGGCTGGCCCATCGCCAGCAGCTCTTGAATCCGCTTCGAAAGAGTGTCCACCACGTGCCGCGCAAGCTTCGGTTCCATGACCAGTGAGATCTCGGTCGGCGTCTGGCGCACCCCTTGGGCGATCTGCTGCTCCAGTCGGGGTTCAAGGGTGATCGCCCGCACCGCGCCACCGTCGTTCTGGTAAGGCCGGACGATCTGCACTCCCAACGCCCGGCGGGCGTGCTCGGAAAGTTCGTCTGGATTCTTCGTGAGACTGGCGTAGTCGCCCACCTTCTCCAGAATACCGGCCAGGTTCCGTATCGAGATGCCTTCGGCCAGGAGATTTTGCAGAATGCGCTGCACATGTCCGACCGTCAGTTGAGCAGGAATCAGTTCAGTAACGACCGTTGGATGAGTCTGCTTGAGGTTGTCGAGCAGGTTTTGGACATCCTGCCGGCTGAGGATTTCGTGCGAGTTGCGCTTGATCGCTTCGGAGAGGTGAGTGACGAGCACCGAGGGCGAATCCACGACGGTGTAGCCGTGCATTTCGGCATTCTTGCGCTCGACATCATTGATCCATGTAGCCGGGAGTTTGAAGACCGGTTCCACGGTGGGCACGCCTTTGAGCATGACCTTGCTGTTGGTGGCATTCATGGCCAGCCAATGGCCGGGTAGCAACTCGCCACGGGCGATTTGATTGCCTTTCAACAAAAAGCAGTACTCGTTCGGTCCCATCTGCATGTTGTCGCGAAGCCGGATGGGTGGAACAATCAACCCCATGTCCTGTGCAAAAGATCGCCTCACGCCTGTGACGCGTTCCAGAAGGTCGCCACCTTTGCGCGTGTCCGCCAGGCTGACGAGCCCGTAGCCCAGTTCGATTTGGAACGTGTCCAGGTTGAGCAAGGTTTCCAGTTTCTCACCGGCTCCGCCGGAAGGAGCCGCCGACTTGTCGGACGATCCCGCGCCGACCGCGTCCGAGCCAGCCACCTTGGCCTCCGCTGTTCCGGTTTTTTCCGCGTGAATCTTGTCCCGACCGAGCGATCGCGCGACGAAAAAGGCTCCCAAAGCAAGCACTGCGAATGGAATCATTGGCAGTCCTGGTACCACAGCGAAGATTCCCAGCATCGCTGAGAGCACATACAACGCCCGCGGGTAGTTCAACAACTGACCGCTGAGATCCCGTCCGAGATCATCCTTAGCCGCCGCGCGAGTCACCAGGATGCCCGCCGCTGTCGAGATGATCAGGGCGGGGATCTGCGAGACCAACCCGTCGCCAATTGAAAGCAAAGTGAAGCGCTGGAGCGCGTCCGCAACGCTCATCCCGCGTTGCATGATGCCGATGGCGAAACCACCGACGATGTTGATCAGTGTGATCAGGATCGCCGCGATGGCATCGCCGCGCACGAATGTGCGGGCACCGTCCATCGCCCCGTAAAAGTCCGCCTCCGGTTCCACCTTGCGCCGCCGGGCGCGCGCCTCGCCTTCGTTGATCACACCGGCATTCAATTCGGCATCGATCGCCATTTGTGTGCCGGGCATCGCGTCCAAGGTGAAACGAGCGGCGACTTCCGCGATACGGCCCGCGCCTTTGGTGATCACTATGAAATTGATGACCACAAGGATCGCGAACACAACAAAGCCCACGATATAATTGCCGCGAACGACGAAATTACCGAACGCTTCGATGACGTGCCCGGCATAACCATCGAGCAGAATCAGACGGGTCGAGGCAATGTTCAAAGCCAGCCGGAACAAGGTAATGAAGAGCAGCAACGTGGGAAATCCGCTGAATTCAGCCGGTTCCTTCACGTAAAGAATCACGAGCAGGATCAGCAGCGAGATGGCGATGCTGATGGCCAGAAACCCGTCCAGCAGGAACGCCGGGATGGGCAGAATCATCAGGACGATGGTTCCGAACAGGGCGAGGTTCAGCAGCAGATCGCCGTTCTTGAGCAGAAGCGCGAGGTTGGATTTTCTTGGAGGCATGTTTCAATCTTCAGTTCACTGGTGCTGTTCGCGGTAGTAGCGATAAGCGTTGACGCGATAAACCCACGCGAGCACGTCCGCCACGGCGGCGTAAAGCTGAGCAGGAATTTCGCCACCCACCTTGCCGTACTTAAACATCATTCGTGCCAGCGGCTTGTTTTCAATGATCGGCACTTGATGTTGCTTGGCAATTTCACGAATGCGGAGCGCGTTGAGGCGTGAACCCTTCGCGACGATCTTCGGCGCTTTCATGGATTTCCGATCATAACGCAGCGCCACAGCCAGATGCGTCGGATTGGTGACAATCACATCAGCCTTCGGCACCTCGGCCAGCATCTGACGCTTGCTCATTGAGGCCCGGCGACGGGCGATCCGGCCTTTTATCTTTTGATCACCTTCGGAGTTCTTCACTTCCTCCTTCAGCTCCTTCTTGGTCATCATCATGTCCTGGTTCGTCTTATAGAACTGATAGCCGTAGTCCACGGCGGCCAGCACCGCCAACGCAAATACCACCCGCATAATGATCTTCACCGAAGCGTCCACCACGAATTCTCCGATGCGCATCAGGTTTACGGTTGAGGAAAAGATTGGATCGTTCAGCACTTCCTTCACCACGCCGTAAGTCAGGCCGAGGATGATGGTAAACTTTATCGCGGCCAGCAGGGTGGGCACTGCCGACTTCATCGAAAAGAGCCTCTTTGCGCCCTCCATCGCATTCAGACGCTCCCAACGGAAGTGCAGTGCTTCCTCCGCGATGCGGAAGCGGCTCTGAATGCCACCGGCCAGCATCCCGGCAACCATCGCGGCAATCACCACGGGCCCCACGCACCGACCAAGCAGGAGAGCGCTGTTGATGAAGTATCCCTGGAGCATGTCCCTCGAGACCGGCACATCATGGAGATGGCCGAAAACCGCTCCTGTTGTCTGCGAAATAGTCCGCCAGGTTTCATTCCCTGTGAACATTAAAGCCACCAACCCGGCACCAAGGACCATCACCGTCTGGATCTCAGCGCTGCGAGCGAACTGGCCCCGCTTCCAGGCGTCCTCAAGACGCCTCTGTGTCGGTTGCTCTGTCTTCTCTCCTGTTTCCTCGCTCATGCGGATGCCTCAATGCTGACCGAGCAACTGACCGATCCGGAGCAAGTCCTCCGGGAGCCGGTTCAAGTAATTGGCGATGTGCTGGGACATCAGATGGCAGGTGGCTCCAAACACGGTCAAACCCGCGAGTATCCGGATGGAAAAACTTTGCAAAAACACGTTCATCTGTGGCACGGCTCTTCCCATCGTGGACAACACCAGGGAGATGATAAACGAAACGGCCATGAGCGGCGCGGCCATTTGCAGTGCCACAACGAAAATGCCCGAGCACCGATCGAGAATCTCCATCAACAGCGGTTCTCTCCATTGCGCCGTGCCGACAGGCAGGTAATTGAAAGTCTTCAAAATGCCGGCCAGCAGCCAATGATGCAGATCAAGGCAAAGCCACGTCATCCCAGCCGAATAATTCAAAATCGTGCCGAAGAGCGTGCCCTGACCTCCGGAAATCGGATTCATGCTCTGAGGAAGGCTCAATCCGATCTCCGAGTTGATGAGAGCGCCGGCAGCTTCCGCCGCGTAAAAGATCAGGCGGCTGACAAATCCCATCAGAACCCCGACTCCCAGCTCCTTTCCGATCAGGATCACCATACCTGGAATCCCTTGATCCGAGAGCGAGACCGTCGGCAAGCCAGGGGTGACCAGCGCCGCCGACAGCGCCGCCAGGGCGATGCGCGTGCGAGCCGGCATGTGGGGTGCCGCAAACACGGGAAACAGCAAAAAAAGCCCGCTCACCCTGACAAATACCAGCATCCATGTGGCGATATCGAGATTCATGCTGAGTGAGGATGGGCTGCCACAGCGGGGCTGTTTCAATGCACCATTTGCGGCATCTTCTCGATCACGGCGGTCGAGAATTCAATCGTCGTGCGCAGCATCCAGGGCAGCAGCAACATCACGAGCAGCACGATCGCCAGTGCTTTCGGGGCGAACGTCAGCGTCTGCTCCTGAATCGACGTCACCGCCTGAAACATGCTGATCACGAGTCCCACGACAATTCCGATGATCAAGATGGGAGCCGAAAGGGTGATGGCTTGAAAAATCGTGGCCTTGATCAGTTCCGTGGCGAACTCTGGATTCATAAATTTGATCCTGATGACACTGTTATTCTCACCGCTCTACCCTGCAAAACTGAGCACCACCGATTTCACAATCAGGTTCCATCCGTCCACGAGGACGAACAGGAGGATTTTCAGAGGCAACGCAATCGTCTGTGGGGGCATAATCATCATGCCCATGCTCATCAGCACCGTGGCGACGATGAGGTCGATGAGAATGAACGGAACGAACAACAGGAATCCCATTTGAAACGAAGTCCGAAGCTCGCTGATGATGAAGCCCGGGATCACAACTTTCAGGGGCAGATCAGCCGGGGCGGTGGGTTCCAGTTTGGCGATGCTGGCGAACAGCTCCACATCCTTTGCACGGGCCTGTTTCAGCATGAACTCACGGATCGGCACCGTCGCCCTGTCCAACGCCTCGCTGCTGGAAATCTGCTTGTCCTTGTATGGTTGAAGCGCCTCGTCGTTGATCCTCTCCCAGACGGGGGTCATGATGAAAAACGTCAGGAAGAGCGTCAGGCCGATCAGAATTTGATTGGCGGGGCTGCCTTGGAGGGAAAGAGCGGTGCGCACGAACGATAACACGATTGCAATCCGGGTGAAGCAGGTGGTCAGAAGAACGATCGAAGGCGCGAGCGAAAGCAGCGTGATCAGGAACAGCAGTTTGATCGCGGAGTCCACTTCCTGCGGCTGGCCAAGGCCATTCAGGCCAAGGTTTAGAGTCAGCCCACCATTCGTCGATGGCGGCTGCACTACAGCGGGAAGGTTGATCCCCTGCGCGGAAGACTCCACAAGGGCGAACAATCCAAAAATCAGACATGCCAGGATCCTCCAGCCCGAATGGATGCGGATGCGCGGAAATTTCGAATGATGAATCTCGGAACCTGCGGAAGTAGATGTCATGATTTTCACGCTTTGCGGTTCACGAGATGTTGCAGAACATCGACGAAGTTCGCCGCAGGATTTGGAACCTCGGAAGCAGCCTCGGCGCTTGAGGCTTCCGGAAGGTGCGTCACGAGCGAAACCCCGGTGGCTGAAGTGGCGAGCAACATCCGTTGCTGCTCGTAACCCACAACCATCAGGGCTTGTCGATGCCCGAGGGGTTTGACTTCGATCACGTTGAGTCTTGCCACGCGACCACGGCCACCACTCAGCCGATGCCAGTTGCGCAGGAGCCAAACACCTCCCAGGAACAGAGCGATTACCAACATCAGCGCACCAGCCATCCGCACCAGCGAAGCACCGATATCCGGCGCCACAGCGACAGGCGCGGGTGAAATCGAAGGAGCATTTGTGGCGACCGCCGCCGCCAGATTGAAAGTGGCCAGCGTGAGGAAGATGAGGCTGCCAGGAAGCCATCCGAGATTACGATCGGGAAGGTTTGATGCAGCTTGGGTTGTCGTTGGTTGCGGTCGCATAGAGCGTTACCCAGCGTTTAGCAACCGTTGTGCCGGAGGCTCAAATCACGTCTAATCAACAACTTGAATCGAGGATGGATTATCTAACGGCAAAATCTACCACGTACAACCACAGGGGTAGGCAGGAATTCTCAGGGCAGGCATGGCTGTCAGACAGCCACTTGGTTCCAGCACCGCGTCTCTAATTCAACAAACAAGACCAGCTTTTGAAGTTCTCCTAAACGAAAGGGCGGGACTGATTCGATTGATTAAGTCTGACTTCCACAAATTTCGGTAATCTTGATGCCAAAACGATCCTCAACCACCACCACCTCGCCTCGAGCGATGCGTTTATTGTTTACGTAGAGATCCACGGGAGCATCGGCTACTTTGTCCAACTGAACGACCGAGCCGCCCACGAGTTGCAGCACATCCTTCATCGTCATCTGGCACGAGCCGAGTTCTACAGTAAGCTTGACGGGGACATCCAACAGGACGTCGAGGTTTCCAGCAGGAGCAGCAGTAGGGTCCATAAATTGAGTAAATCAGCTCTTATACTTGCCGGCAAGTTCCACGGCCCACTTGTTTCCCTTTGTCCCCAGCCGTGCGCTAAATTTTGGCATATCCCCCAGCCGCACCACCACCTGACTTGAACATTCCGGGTCGAGTTCCACCACATCCCCGACCTTGAGCCGGGTAATTTCGCGGGCAGTGAGCTCTAAGCCCCGCCATTCCGCGACGATGGGAACATGAACATCATCAAAATCACGGCTCCATTTCGAAACTGCCTTCGCCGGCTTGGCACCCTCATGGATCACCGTGTCGATCGTCAGGCTCATCTGGCGAAGCATGGGTTCCAATGCGTAGTACGGAAACGCTATTTGCATGGCCTCCATGCAGTCGCCTATGCGGGCTTCCATCGAGAGGACCAGCATCACGGTGTCGTGCGCCGCCGTCTGCAGGAAGCGTCCATTCGTCTCATGACCCAGCAATGTGGGCCTCAAATCCTGAATTTTGGACCAGTGGCTGCACCACTCGCTCATTACGAGCTGTACCTTCTGGTCCAGGAGGGCCATTTCGATCTCGCTCATGTCATGGTCCGCATTGACCGAATGGGCCGGACCGCCCATCAGCCGATCCACTATTGTAAGCCCCAGGCGCGGATGCTCATCGAGCAGAAAAACGCCCCGGAGCGGTTCCACGCGAAACATCGTCAAGTGCGTCGGATTGGAGAGGCTCTCGATGAACTTCTGGTAGGGGATGGTCTGCAGCTTTGACATCTGCAAACTGAAATCCAGGCGGAGATAGATCGATAATCGCGCCGCAAGTGCCCGGATGTACTCCTCGTGCCGGAGGCGCAGTTTCCGGAGTTCCCCGGAAGACAGGAACACCGGGTTCCGGAAATCGTAGGGCTGGATCGTGTCTTTCGGCTTTTGACTCGATTCACTCCCCTCCTTGTGAACAGTAACGTTGCTCTGCTGTTCGGAAACCTGCGCCAGCAGGCGCTCGACCTCCGACTGCGAAAGCACTTGCTGCTCTTCTGAAAAGTCTGTGGATGCTTCCATGCGGCAACTATGTCACTGAATTGCCAGTTCAGTAATATAAATTTCCTTGATCAAACCTCCGCCAAGGGCGTTGTTGAGCACGGACATCAGCTCTGTTCTTATCTGATTTCGAGCGCCTGGCTTTTCAAGCTCGGCGATGGTCTTGCCACTTAAAGTTCCTGTGGCCAGATCCAGCAATTGATCCTTCTCATCCTCGATCTTCTTTTTGAACTTCGAGTCCTTCCCGACAAGAGTGACGCTGGTCATGAGGTAGCGAGTCCCCATTGTGCCAGCGACATTGACGATCATTTTGCTCATTGGAACAGCGTACTTGGCCTTCGAACCGCCGTCGCTTTTCGCGCCTCCACCGTGACTATCGTCGCTGCTGCCGTGACTGTCGCCCCCTCCGCCGTGGCCGTCGTCATGGGCTTCTGACTTCGCATCGTGTCCACCGCCGCCCGCCTCTTCAGCATGTTGCCCGTTGGAGGTTTTGAGCTTCGGGAGCAGGACGAAATTTGTCATCACGTAGGCCATGACAGGCATGGAAACCACCGTAATGATGAGCGGCAGCCATGCTTTGACGCCGCCCGTCGCCGCGGATGCCGCCGCGACCTCGGGTTTTCCCGCCGCTCCTTCCGGAGCGGCGGCTTCTGTCTTTTTCTCCGCCATGTGCGAGGGCTACAGTTTAGCGTTTGAGGTTGACCAGTTCCTGCATGATTTCGTCACTGGTGCTCACGATCTTTGATGTCGCCTGGAAGGCGCGCTGCGCGGTGATCATGTCGGCGAATTCATTGGCCAGGTCCACATTGGCCAGTTCGAGCGCACCCGCCTGGATCTTGCCGATACCGTTACTGCCTGGGGCTGCCGTCGTAGCCAGAGGTCCTGCAGCGCCGAGGTTCGTATAAAGGTTGTTGCCAGCCTTCACGAGGCCCTGGGGATCATTGAATTTCTGGAGCAGCACCTGGCCACGGACAAATTGAGTTCCGTCCGACAGATTGACGTTGATCTTGCCATCGCCATCGACACCGAACGAAACGACACTCGCGGCCGGGTCCGATGTGGCGGGCAAGCCAGTCGTGTCAATCTTGAGGTCACCCCGGGATATCAGGCCGGCGTCGCTGAATCCCTGGACTCGCGCGCCATTGTTGGTCACCAGATAACCATTTCCATCCAGCCGGAAATCTCCGGCTCGCGTCGCAAATTCAGCGTTCGTGCCTGTGTCGCGCACCACGAAGAATCCTTCGCCTGCAAGAGCGAGATCCGTGTTCACCCCCGTGCGGGCCAATGCGCCCTGTGTCTGGATGTTGGTGATCGTCGATGTGGATACACCTGTTCCAATCTGCATGGCGGACGCGCCGCTGGCACCCGCTGTACTCGGACTGGACAGGCGCAAGGTCTGGCTGAATGAATCCTCAAAATTGACGCGGGCCGCCTTGTAGCCTGTGGTATTGATGTTGGCAATGTTGTTGCCGATGACGTCGATTCGTTCCTGGAAGTTTTGAAGGCCGCTGATGGCCGATGTAAGTGATCGTAACATGGTATGTTTATTATGGAGTTAAGGGTTGGTCTGAGATGCCCGTTGGTTTGATGGTCATTAACTGGGTTAAGTCATAGCTTTGACCGTTTACTACGACCTTGGGCATCCCTGCCTCTACCTGCACCGATGAAATCAAGCCGGTGGTGCTGAGAAATTCTCCCGTTGGAGACTTCCCAGTGTTGATTTCAACCGTGCGTCCTAAGAGTGCGTTCGCCTGCAGGACTTGCTGGTCCTGCCGCAGTTTGGCGATGTCCGATTGCATCGTCTTGGCTTGTTCCAGCGAGCTGAAAGTAGCCATCTGAGCTATGAAGTCGGTGTCATTCTTCGGCTCGAGTGGATCCTGAGCCGCCATCTGTGCCACCAGAAGTTTGAGAAAATCCTGCTGATTCAGCACCTGCACCGGCAGTCGGGCTTCGGTGCGGGAGGAAGAATCGCCCACAACAGTCGTGGAATTGACGCCTTGGAGTGCCATATTTTTTCTATGCCCAGAATTCGAAACCCCGCGCGGACAGTTTTCTGCCACCGGGCCCGCTCGTTCTGGAAATTTTGATGTTCTGATTCAACAGTGCCGGTTCCCCCTCCGGCTCGGAAGCAGGCTTCCGATGCTCCCGCCGCGAAGAATCCTGATCAAGGGCGCTCTGTGGCGTTGGACGATCGCCATCCTGCTGAGATTGGGAAAAACTTGTATTCGCTCCGCTGAGCGGAAGCAGAACGACGCTTTTTTCCGCAAGCGCCTCCTGCAAACGAGGCCATTGGGAGGCAAGCTGGGCAACATCCCCACGATCAATCCTCATGCTCGCTTCCATCTGGCCGTTGCGCTGATGGACCTCGAGGACCAGATCGGTATTGCTGTCGGGCTTGAGCACGACGCTCACACTTTCCGCCGATGTCCGCCGGAAGATCATCACTTCCTTGGTGATCAATTGTTCAAGCCGCTCAATGCGGTCGCTTGGAAGTCGATCCATCGCGGAAATCTCTCGAACCTCCGGGAGATTGGATGTCGATCGGAGATGCATCGCGTGGCCAATGCTCCAATCGAGCCCGCGTCCCAGGGAGACTATTTCCGCCCCTGACACTGCATGGGCATTTCCTGCCACCGCGCGATCACTTCGGACAGGATTTGCCGCTTTACCCTCTGCGGGCGCAGCCGTCAGGCCATCCGAAGGCATTTTCTGCACTCCCTGGCTGGCATTTCCATCCCTTTTAGACGTTCGTTTCATCACATCTGGCTGTTGAGCAGCGGCCATGCCACGACGATTTCCATCCTCATCTCTGGAGGGTTCTCGATGATCTGCATCCTCGTCCTGCTTCCATGTCGAAATCCGTGAATTGGTCATCACCGTCTGCGAATCGTCATTCTGACTTCTGCCAGCGGATCTGCCCGCGTCGGCCACCTGTGCAGATGCTGCCAGACTGATCTTTCCTGTCGCTTGCTCCACCACCGGCTCATCCGAAGCGGGTACGCGACGATTGCGAATAGATCCCGAGTCCGGCTGAATCGCATCCGTCGCCTTGGTCCTGGACAAATCCGCGTGATCAACAAGAACGTTCTTCGCGGTAATGTTCGTCTTCGCTTCCCCGCCACGAAGTGATCCATCCACCTCAGTGGCGCTGGCTTGTCGCAGATTCCCCGAATCCACAGGGACCATCACTGCGCTGGAATCCTTGGAAACCTTTTGCGATTCCAACCCGAGCCGGGTTGCGGCAGCTTCGCTCGGAACTTCCGGATGATTGCCAGCCCTCGGCGATGCGCCTGCATCCACGAGACTGCCATTGCTCTTCACCTCTGCAGAACCGTCAGCCCCGGAACGACGCACGCGGATCTCTGGAACCTTCGATTCAACAGCTCTGGATGAAGCTGATTTCGCCGGATCATCCACCGTAATTTCCGAGGAAACATCCGAACTCGTTGCGGCTTGATTCGATTTCGGGACCCCGGAAGCAACTTCCATCGCGATGTTCAAATCACCAGTAGAACCCTTGGTATCGGGCTTGTTGGAAATGGCATCCCTCACCAAACCGCTGCGCCCACCCAGTACCGGTGGAGTTGCAGGTAATTGAGGCTTTGATGCGATCTCGCCCACCGTCGGCGGAACGGCAGTTGCCTCCACAACAGGTCCGCTTGGCAACTCAGTGCTCCGCAAATCCGGGTGGTTGGTCGGCGACAGGGCTTGCGAAAGCTTTGGTGCGCTCCTCAGCAGCACTGCCCCCCGCAATTCTGTGGGCTGCGAAAGGCGATCTGCACCACGATTCTGGAAGGTGGCTTGATCTGGGGCTTTGGTTTCAGCCACTCCTCCAAAACGTGTCATCCGCCGCCCACCACCAGGGCTCGCGATTTGGTTCGGTTGATTACCATCCAGATTATTCGTGTCATCCGTGGCTGGAGCCGCAGTCTTCACAGGCGAAACGGGAGTCTCGATCAATGGCGCTCCAACCGTTTGGCTGAGATTTGCCAGGATTCCTGAAGGGCTTGCCGTCGCAGAATGGATCCTCTGGGAATCTGGATTCATGGTCGGAGGCATGGCGCTCGTGTCATCCGTGGCTGGAGCGGCAATCTTCACAGGCGAAACGGGAGTCTCGATCAATGGCGCTCCAA
>SXGR01110677.1_pt1 | contig 17764 bp, 12 predicted proteins | sample 3174711 | NCBI WGS metagenome assembly SXGR01 (sample SAMN11356860, study PRJNA531348) | freshwater metagenome | isolation source: freshwater sample F1-60 | place: China: Fuxian Lake, Yuxi | collected 2017-12-25
AAAACGGACTTCGTCCCGGCCCCGAAGGGAGGCCGGGGCGGTAATTCGCCCGGTCGTCGTGGAGATGCGGAGCGTCGCGTTCATGGCGGCGGATAATAGGAACGGGGTCGCATGGCGTCAACCGCCCTCGCTCTCCGCCAGGGGGCGCGGGCCGCCTCGCCTTCGCTCGGCGGCAAGCACCGTGCGGGCCGCGGTCGCGTCATGGGCGATCTGCTCCCGCAGAGCCGCGATATCGGGAAATTTGCGCTCGGGCCGCAGGAACTGGATCAGTTCGACCCGCAGGCGGCGCCCGTAGAGGTCGCCGCTGAAGTCGAAGAGATGGACCTCGAGGCGCGGCTCGGCCAGGCCGCCGAAGGTCGGCCGCAGGCCGAGATTGGCAACCCCACGGTGGCGGTCCGCTCCATCGTGAATGGTGGCGCGCACGGCGTAGACCCCCAGCGCCGGACGCAGGTAGTCGCCAAGCCAGAGATTGGCGGTGGGGAAGCCGAGCTGGCGGCCGCGGGCGTCGCCGCGCTGAACCCGGGATTCGATCTCGAAAGGGCGGCCCAGGAGCCGCGCGGCCGCGGCCGCATCCCCGGCGCGCAGCGCGTCGCGCACGCCGGTCGACGAGATGACGGAAGATTCCGGATCGGCATCGACGGAAGCCGCCTCCGCCGCGGTGACCGGCGCCATGACGGTGATGCCGATGCCGTTGGCCGCCAGGCGCTCACGCAGCAGGTCCGGGTTGCCCCGCCGGCCCTTGCCGAAGACGAAATCGTAGCCGACGACCACGTGACGCGCCTGCATGTCGCGCACCAGGAAACGGTCGATGAAGGCCTCGGCCGTGTACTCCACCATCTCCTGGTTGAAGCGCAGCACGAACAGATCGTCGACAGCGATTCCGGCGAGGACTCGGGCCTTGGTGCGCAGGCGCGTCAGCTGAAAGGGTGGCGTGTCCGGCTGGAAGAAACGCCGCGGATGCGGCTCGAAGGTCAGCACCTGGGCTGGCGCGCCGACGGCATGGGCGCGGCGCACCGCGTCGCCGATCACCGCCTGATGCCAGCGATGCACGCCGTCGAAATTGCAGACAGCGACCATGCCGCCGCGTGAAGCGGCGGGAAGATTGTCGGTGTGGCGATGAAGGCGCATCGCAGGAACCGGCGACGAGGGCGACTGGAGAACGGCTGAATTCCGGGCCGGAGCTTCTAGGCCCCGGTCACCGAGGAGCGCAACGGCACGATGACCACCGCCTCGCCCTCCAGCACGGCCTTGTTGCCGACCGTGACCACGGTCGACAGCGTGGCGCGGCGCTTCTCCGGCACGAGGTCGGTGATCGTGGCGCGCACCGTGATCGTATCGCCGGCCCGTACCGGCGCCTTGAAGCGCACCGTCTGGCTGACGTAGATGGCGCCCGGACCTGGCAGCTTGACGCCCAGCACCGTCGAGATGAACGACGCCGTCAGCATGCCGTGGGCGATGCGCCCCGAGAACATGGTGTTGGCGGCGAACTCCTCGTTGATGTGCACCGGATTGTTGTCCCCCGTGATGCCGGCGAAGAGGACGATATCGGTCTCGGTGACGGTGCGGGCATAGATGGCCGTCTGCCCGACCTTGAGGTCTTCGAAAAACAGGCCATGGAGTTCTTCGAGATTGCTCATGCGGCTCCGCTCTTGCCGCACCGCCAAGGCGATGCTGCGGTGCAATACTGGGTCGCGGGACTATAGACGCGGCGGCCGGACGCGGCAACCGGCCGGGGCCCGACTTGCCGCGACCCACCGGGCATCACTATCCTGTGGTTGCACCCGCCGATCGCGAGTCCCGCCGAAGGATTCGACATGCCCCAGAACCCCGCCCCACCGCCCGGCAAGACCGGCGCCCAGACCCTGGCCCAGGTGGGCCTTTTTGCCGCCCTGCCCCCGGCCCAGCGTCAGGCCGTGGAGAAGCGCTGCCGCTGGCGGACCTACAAGGAAGACGAGCAGATCATCGACCGCGAAACGGATATGCAGGACGTGTTCTTCGTGGTGAGCGGCAAGGCGCGCGTGGTCAATTACTCCCCCGCGGGACGCGAGGTCAGCTTCGACGAGATCGGTCCCGGCGGCTGTTTCGGCGAGCTCGCCTCCATCGACGGCCAGCCGCGCTCGGCTGCCGTGGTGGCCATCCGGCCGACCCTGGCCGCCTCGCTGTCGGCCGCGACGTTCCGCGAGATCCTCGACGGCCACCCCGCAGTGGCGCAGGCGCTGCTCCGCCGGCTGGCCGAAGTGGTGCGTGAATCGACCGACCGGATCATGGACCTCAGCACCCTGGGCGCCCACAACCGCGTCTACGCCGAATTGCTGCGCGAGGCCCGGGATAGCGATCCCAAGGCCTTCGAGCGCGGCGCCAACCAGGCCAGCATCCGGCCGATCCCCGTCCACTCGGATATCGCCGCCCGGGTCAGCACCACGCGGGAAACCGTGGCCCGGGTCCTGGGGGAGCTGGCGCGCAAGGGCATTGTCGAGCGCGAGAGCGACGCCCTGGTCCTGCGCGACGTGGCCCGCCTGGCCAAAATGGTCAAGGAATTCAAGGTCGATTGAAATCAGGGGTGTGAGGAAACGCACAGCGCGCCGGGGGCGGCCCGACTAGGATTGTCCCCAGTGTTGACCTCGCAGCGGCTTTATCTCCTCCCCTAACGTGTAAACTCAAAGGGCCGGACTTTCGTCCGGCCCTTTTTTCATGCGCTACCGAGGCGTCGAGCCTTGGCCTTCGGCACGAACCGTCGGCCCTGTCTGGGTAAAGGTAACCTTGTGATCGAGCACTTTGAAGACAGTGCCCCCGCTATTGCGGAATCCGTAGCGGACGTTAGCCGTGCCGCCCAACGACCCCACACCGATATCCTCCGGAATATTGACAGGCCCGGAACCCGACCCAAACGGGCTTGAGAGCAAGGCAATGTTGGCGGTGCCGCCATTGTTGGTATTCCATCCCGTTCCGAGGTTGAGCGTGATCTGGCCAGTCGCGGTCCGCGAACCAAAATTGTAGCTGTAGCTGATCGTATAGTTTGCCGTTCCAGCGCCAGCCGTAGGCGTCATGTTGATGGTCTGGGACGTGAACGTCGCCGTTCCCGAACTGATTGATCGCAGCTGTTCGAAGGTCGTCTGGGTGCCGAGCGGCGGGGGTGTCTGCGCCGCCGTCGCCGCCACCTTGACGGCCTGGTGCGCAGCCGGCGCCAAAGCGCCGACAGTGCGGATGTGCCCGAGACCGCCGGCCGCCTGAGCGCCCGACTGTGCCAGGAGAGATGGCCCGCCGACAGGCTGACCGGCAGCCTGCACCCCCTGCGGGCCTGGCTGTGTCTGGGTCTGCGGCTGCACCGCACCAGGCTGCTGCGGCTGAGCCTGTGTCTGAGCCTGCTGCTGACCGCCGGGCTGCCCGGGAGCTGTCGGCGGCGGCGCGGCGCGTGGCGCCGTCCCTGCCAAGGGGGCTGTGATCGCCGCGATGCGGCCCGGATCGATGCGCGTCGCCGCGGTCGGCGGAACGTTGGCACCGGCGATCTCCGTGCCGAAACCGGGGCGTATGATCTCGACCGTGCTGGCCGCACCGGCCGGCCCTGTGCCGGTAACCAGGATACGCCCGACACGCTCGCCGGTATTGGTGTCCGGGCCCGGGCCGAGAAGCACGATTGTCGCCCGCGTGCCATCGACCTCGCCGGCGACACTCGTGCCGCGCACACCAATTGAGCCAACCGGCAGCTTGACCTCCATGTCGGAGGGTTCGCGCTTGGCCACTTTGCCGGTGACGAAGCGGAACGTGCCCTTGAGCACGCTGGCCGTGACCTTGCCGGCGTTGGTCGAGGGATCGTAGACGAAATTGTCGATGACCATGGCGGCGTTGGGGCCGATGGTGAACACCGTCTCGTCGGCCAGCATGATCTGCAGCCGGCCTTCGCTCCCGGTGGTCACCTGGTCGCCGAGGAAAATCGGGTCGCCGCTGGCAACGTCCTTGCCGATCTCGCGCACCCCGGGGATGGCGGCCAGCTTTACGTCACCCCGCACCGCCGCCGCCACACCGGCGCGCGCGGCACCCGCGCTGGCCTGCGCCAGAAGCTGCGCCTCTGCCACCGTGCCGTCGAACCCCAGTGAGACGATCGCCGCGATAGCCAGCCAAGCACGCATGATGCACCCCGTCTCGTTACGCATACCATGCTAAGCGCATTCGGTGAACCGGCTGTGATTCGGATCACAGGCCTAACCTATTGAAAGACCTAGAACTCCCACCGCTTGGTGAGGCCGAACGAGGCCCGGCGGTTATTGTAGGTGTAGTTGGTCAGGTTCGAACTCTGGCGGATCGACTCGCCCGACAAGGTAAGCGTCAGGTCACGCAAGAACGGAATCGTTCCTTCCTCGTCAACCAGCGTCGCCACGGGCACGCCCAGGGTCAGACGCAGCTTGCCGATGCGGTCGCGTCGGGCCATGTCGTTGACCGAGGGGTCGCTTTCCCAATAGCGATCGATTTCGCCGATCACCGAGGACAGGAGGAACATGCCGCCCCCGAGCAGCCAGGTGTGGGAGAGCGTCACCGCCTCGCCGTCATAGGAATTGTAGTTGCGGGCAGCGAATTTGCGGATGGAGCTGACCTCCACGCCCGCCCTCATCTCGGGGTTGAGAACGTAGTTGAGCCCGCCCCCGAAGGTGAATTGCGGTCCGGTCTTTTCCGGCGCCGTCGTGGACTCGCCGATCGACTTGTAGATCTGACGCTCCGCTTCGGTGAACACGAAGGCCTGCAGCTCGCCCGTAAGCTGGTGCTCGCCGCGCAGATTCATGCCCTGATTGTACGAGTAGAACTGGTTGGCGAGCATGATGCGGCGCCCGTAGACCGTCGGGACGATGGCAAAAGGACTGAGATCATAGACACCGCCGATCTCGCCAGATGCCGCCTGCAGATCAAGCTCGCTGAGGTGCACCTGCTCGCCGCGATAGTAGCTCAGCGAGCCGTTGAGCCGGTGACGGGCCTGATAGCCGAGATCGTGGCTGACGTCGAAGCGGGTCACGGCATTGACCGACTGATCCTGCTTCCGCCGGCTGTGGCCATCGAGATTGGACGGCAGGTCTGAAACCAGATTGACCCCCGATGCCGCGGCCGAATTGCGGTTCCAGTCGTACTGAAAGCCCAGCGAAGCGGTCATGGTGTAGCGGGTGCGCTTGCGGCGCAGCTCGATCTGCTCGAGATAGCGGTCAAGCTCGGCCCGCAGACTAAGCGGCATCTCGAGCAGCCGGACAGCGCGCAGCTCGCGCTCCGCCTCGTCGAGGTTGTCGAGACGATAGAGGACGATGGCATAGAGCAGGCGGACCCGCGGCAGGTCCTGGTTGATCAGCAGGATGCGCTCGAGGGTCGCGGCGGCGCTGCGCACGTCGCCGCGGGCGATCTGGATCTGCGCGTAGGCGAAATTGATATCGATGTCGTCGGGATTGCGCAGGACGTCTTCGTACGTGACTTCGCGATCCGGCCGCAGCAGACGCTGCGCCTCCGATTCACGCCCGATGTCCTGGATCTCGCCCGCCCGACGCGGCGCCTGACGGACGGAATCGATGACGTCCGCGGGCGGCTACGTGGTCTGCGCCAGGGCCGGCAGCGTCAAGGCGCAGACCAGCAGCGCAGCGCCCGCCAGGCCGCGCACCACTCCTGCGCCTCGATGCGTTAACGCCTGCCCCATGCCGCCACGGCCCCGTCCCGCACACCCGATGACGATTTTGGTAACTTTTCCGGACTCTAGCCAAAGCCCGATAGGGCCGATAGGCGTAATTCCGGCGCCTATTTCTCCGCGGCCGCGTAAACACCATCCCAGGGCTCGGCCGGCGCTTTCTCCTCAAAAGCCCTCAGGCGACGCTCGAACAGATCACACAGATCATCGAGCTGGCCTCCGGCCGCCTCCCGCACCCGGTCGAGTGCCGAGCGCGCGCGCTGCCATTCCTGCGCCCGGTAAGCGGTCAGCATCTCCGCCTGCGCCATGCGCGTGAGACGGAACCAGGGCTCGGAGGCGACAGACTCGTCACCCAGCAAGGCATAGATCCGCACCGCGTTGTCCTTGCCCTTGACGCGAATCAGGTCGAGCTCCAGCCAGGCCAGCTCCGCGCTGTCCGCCACGGTCGCGGCGCCGGCAACAATCGATACCCCGTAAGTCTTCGACTGGCCGTCAAGGCGCGAGGCCAGGGTCACGGTATCGCCGAGGGCGGAATAGTCGAAGCGCTGTTCCGATCCGACATTGCCCACGCAACACTGGCCCGTGTTGAGTCCGATGCCGATGGCGACCATCCGGTAGGGCCGGCCGGCGGCCAGGGCCGCCGCCTGCCAGTCATTGTTGAGGACACTGAGGCTGCTGGTCATCTCCAGCGCCGCGCGCGCCGCGTGGCCGGCGTGCTCAGGATCATCGAGCGGGGCGTTCCAGAAAGCCATCATGCCGTCGCCCATGAACTTGTCGAGCGTGCCCTCGTACTTGAACACCTGCTCGACCATGAGCTCGAAGTACTCGTTGAGCAGCTCGAGGATGACCCCGGCGGGCGCGCCCTCGCTCATCCGCGTGACTCCGCGGATGTCGCTGTTGAACACCGTGCACTCGGGGACGTGGATCCCGCCCTTCTTGATCTCGAGCTTGCCGCTGATGACCTGCTCGGCCACGTTGGGCGAGAGGAGGCGCGAGAAGCGCTCGCGCATGATCTCGTCCTCCTGGACCTTCTTGGTGAGGAAGAGGTTCTGGATGAAGATCGCGGCCTGGTTGCCGACCGCCGTGATGAGCTCGAGGTCCTTCTGCTGGAACTGCGCGAGCGACTCCGAGTCGAGCCAGATCGCACCGAGCACCTCGTTCTCGTGGAGCAGCGGCACCACGATGGCGCTCGAGATCCGGTTCAGGATCATCGACTTGCCCTTCGAGGCTGCGAAGTCCATCGACGCGTCGTGCGTCAGGACGCCGGCGCGCTCCTTGATGACGTGGGCGAGGATCGTGGAGCTCACCTGGATGGTCGCATCGCTCCCGTCGCGGCGATAGGCGGCGCGGTCGATGAGCGAGCCGTCGGGCTGGCGGAGGAGGATGACGCCGCGGTCGGCGTTGACGAACTTGAACAGCGCGTAGAGGATCTTGCGCAGCAGCGTGTCCAGGTCGCGCTCGAGGCCGATGTCGCGGGTGAGCTCCCAGGTGACGCGGAGCCGCTCGTAGTCGACCCTCAGCTGCTGCGGATCGGCGCGCACCTGGTCGAACGGGAGGAAGCCCTTGGTCTGGGCCGCGATCTGGCTCCCGATGGCGCGCGCCGAGTCGAGCATGTCGACGCGCGTGCCGCTCAGGTTCGGCTTCATCGGCTGCGCCGCGCGCTGGCTCATGGGCGGCCCGGCCAGCGGCGAGCCCGGCGGGAATGGCGGCCGCGCCTGCGAAGAAGGCTGCCCGCCCGGGTGGGGGGCCTGTCCCTGGGGTGCCGCGTGCGTCGCGGGCATCGCCGACGGGGGGCTCACGCCCGACCACCCCGAGGGCGGGACCCCCGGCTGGCCCGGCGTCATCGAGGCGCGCTGGTGGAGCGGGACCTGCTGCACCGCACCGGGCGAGACCGGGAGGTTGTGGTGGATCTCCGTGCCCGAGCCGTCGTCGTAGCGCGCCCGCGTGGAGCCGAGCGAGATCTCGTCGCCGTGCTTGAGCGGCATCTCGCCGCGGACACGCTCCCCGTTGACGTACGTGCCGTTCAGGCTCCCGAGATCTCTCAGGACGAACCCGGTGTCGCGCTGCTCGAGGATGCAGTGCTCCTTCGAGACGATCTTGTCGAGCAGCTGGATCGAGTTGTTGGGGTGCCGCCCCAGGCTGTTGATGGGGCGGAGCTCGATCGCTTGGGTGCCCTCGGCGGTTGCGAGGATGAGACGGGGCATACGGCTGCTTCATCGTAACGTGAATCCGCGCGTGCGGCCGAGAATTTCGGGTGCACAGGGAAACGGGCGTAATGACCGGCGTTTTTTGGGTTCGTTGTTCGGCTGGTGTATCGTTGTTACAACGAGGAATGGCAGAGCGAAGGAAGCCTCCCCAGCCGGCCATCACGGCCTCGACCCGCGGCGAGAAGGGGCGCTCGCGCGGGAGGAAGGTCACCCTCGAAGTGCCGCGTGAGGCTCGCGACCCCGACAGCCAGCCCGACGTCGCGCCGGCGCCCGCCGCTCCGCCCAGCCCGGGGTTCCCTGGGCCCCGCGACAGCACGTCCACCGGCCACGCGTGGAGCGAGCCCGATGCAGCCCGGGCCCAGGGCCGCGCGACGTGGCGCATCCCTCACACGGAGGTGACGCTCCACACCGATCCCGCCATGCTCCCGGAGCGGCCCGACGCCAGCAACGGCCTCTTCGAGCTCGCTTCTTCCGTGGCGCGCCGCGCGCTCGGCCTCGGGCTCGCGGCGCGCGAACCGAGCTTCCACGTGTTCGTCGCGGCCGAGCCCGAGGTGATGATCGAGGACGACGTCATCCGGTTCGCCGAGAAGTACATGGCGGGCCGGCCGTCCCCGCCCGACCTCGTCTACGTCCACGACTTCGATCGCCCGGAGGCGCCCAAGGCGCTCCTCTTGCCGACGGGTCGCGGTCCCTCGCTCGTCGCGGCGATGCATCACCTCATCGAGCGTCTCCGGGTCGACATCCCGCAGATCGGGAGCGAGGACGAGGTCCAGTCGGCCCAGCGCGAGCTCGCACGCGAGCTGGAGGCCCACAACAAGCAGGTCATCACGGGCCTGGAGACCACCGCGAGGACGCTCGGGTTCGGGATCCGCTCGGTGCAGGGCGGAATGCAGACGGTCCCCGTGCTGCACGGCAAGCCCGTGAGCCCCGAGCAGTTCGCGGTCCTCGACGAGTCGACGCGCAAGATGCTCGCGGAGGCCGAGGAGCAGCTCACCCAGGAGGTCGAGAAGGCCGCGCGGCTGGTGCGCGCCCATGGGGCGCGCTTCGCGGCCGCGCGCGACGAGGCGTTCCAGCGCCTCGCGGAGGCCGCCATCGAGGGCGCCATGAAGGATGTCTTCGACGACTTCGACGCGTGCGGGACGCCGATGAAGGTCTACCTCGAGCAGGTCCAGTCCGCCCTGAAGGCGGACTGGGCCGACCTCGTCGAGCCGGAGAAGCCAGGGGATGAGGACGACGGACGAGACAAGGAGCTCCACGATCACGATCCGGAGCACGCGACCCGCCTCAACCGATTCAAGGTCAACCTGCTCGTGTCGAACGCGGAGGGGTCGCCACCGCCCGTCGTGTACGACACCAACCCGACGTACCCCAACCTGTTCGGATACCTCGAGCGCCGCGCCCGCTTCGGCGCGCTCTTGACGGACTTCACGCGCGTGCGACCCGGTTCGCTGCACCGGGCGTCGGGCGGGGTGCTCGTCGTGCGGGCCGCGGACCTCATGGCCGACCCGATCATCTGGGAGCGGATGAAGCGCGTGCTCCGCGAGCGTCAGATCGGCGCGGAGGATCCGCTCGGCCCGCTCGGGCTGTACGCGACGACGCTCCGCCCGGCGCCCGTGCCCATCCGGGTGCGCGTGGTGCTGGTCGGATCGCCGGAGATGTACGCCGCGCTCCTCGACGCCGACGCCGACTTCGCGGCGCTCTTCCGCGTGAAGGTCGAGGTCGAGCCCTCGATCCCCCGCACGAAGGATCGCCTGCTCGCGCTCGACGCCTACCTGATGGCCATGGCGAAGGAACGCGAGTGGGGCGCCTTCGATCGGGACGCGCGGGCGCGTCTGCTCGACCTGGCGACGCGCCTCGCCGGCGATCGGGACAAGCTGTCCTTGTTCCTCTCGCCGCTCGAGGAGACGGCCGCGTTCGCAAGCGCCCTCGCCGCGGGGCGCACCATGGAGACGGGTCGCGGCGACGAGCCCGACGAGGGCGTCGCGAGCTCGAACGGGACGCGCCTCGCGCGGCCGTTTCGCGCCTCGATCGCGCCCCCGTCGCGCAGCGTCGTCGCTCGCGAGGACGTGGAGGTTGCCTGGCAGGAGCGGCGCGAGCGCGCCGGCGCCGCCGAGCGCCACGTCCGTGAGATGGCCGTGCGGGGCGAGGTCGCTCTCGACACGACTGGGACGCGCACGGGCGTCGTCAACGGCCTCTCGGTCTACAGCGCCGGGGACGTCGAGTTCGGGCAGCCCATGCGGATCACCGCGGTCGTCGCGCTCGGGCGCGAGGGCATCATCGACGTCGAGCGCGAGGCGCAGCTCGGGGGATCCATCCACACGAAGGGCATGGCGATCGTCCGCGGGTACCTGTCACGGATGTTCGGGCAGGAGCGGCCGCTCTCGCTGCGTGCGCAGATCGCGTTCGAGCAGAGCTACGGCGAGATCGACGGCGACAGCGCGTCGAGCGCGGAGCTCTTCGGCGTCCTGTCCGCGCTCGCCGACGTCCCGATCGACCAGGGAATCGCCGTGACCGGGAGCGTGAACCAGCTCGGCGAGATGCAGGCGATCGGTGGCGTCTGCGCCAAGATCGAAGGCTTCTTCGACCTCTGCCATGCGCGCGGGCTCACGGGCTCGCAGGGCGTCCTGCTCCCGCGGGCCAACCTCCCGCACCTCGTGCTGCGCGAGGACGTCGCGCTCGCGATCGAGCAGCAGCGCTTCCACCTGTACGCCGTCGATCGCGTGTCCCAGGGCATCGAGACCCTGACGGGCGTGGCCGCGGGCGAGCGCGACGCGAGCGGGCGCTTCCCCGCGTGGAGCGTGTTCGGGCGCGTCGAGCGGCGCATCATCGAGATCGCCGAACGGCTGCGCGAGGCCGAGGCTCACGGGCACAGGGACGCGCTCGATTCCATGGAAGACGTCAGCGCAGCCGACCTCGGAGATGGCGGAGACTTCCGAGGCCGCTGACCGCGCCTTCTGGCGGCACCTCGTGCGCCCCGAGCTCGCGGGGCTCGAGGCCTACGTGCCTGCGTCGCATGCCGGGCTGCGGGCGAAGCTCGACGCGAACGAGGCGCCAGCCTGGTGCTCGGATCGGGTCCGCGAGCTCGTGCGCGAAGCGCTGGCGCGCGTGCCGCTCGAGCGGTACCCCGATCCGCGCGCCCTCGAGCTGAAGGACGCGCTCGCCTTGCGCGGCGCGCCCGCGGCGGGGGAGATCCTGATCGGCTCGGGCTCGGACGAGATCATCGCGCTGCTCTCGGTCGCCCTTGCCCGCCCGCGAGCCAGGAACCCTCAGGCCGTGATCCTCACGCCGACGCCGACGTTCGTCATGTATCGCGTGACGGCGCAGGCCCACGGGCTCAAGCACGCGAGCGTGCCGCTCGACCGTGACTGGGACCTCGATCTCGCGGCGATGGCGCGTGCCGTGGACCTCATGGCGCCGAGCGTGATCTACGTGGCGAGCCCGAACAACCCGACCGGCAACGCGATGACGCGCGCGCGGATGGCGGCTCTGGCGGCGAAGGCGCCCGGGGCGCTGGTCGTGATCGACGAGGCGTACGCCGAGTACCAGGGATCTTCCGTCCGCGATCTCCGGGCCGCCAGCCCGAACATCGCCATCCTGAGGACGGTCAGCAAGCTCGGGCTTGCAGCGCTGCGGATCGGCTGGCTGGAGGGCCCCGAGGACCTCGTCCGCGAGATCGACAAGGCGCGCCAGCCGTTCAACACGAGCGCCCTCTCGCAGGCGGTGGTGGCGGCGATCCTCCGCGACGGCTGGACCGAAGTGGGGGCCGCGGTGGGCGCCGTCGTGGTCGAGCGCGCCCGCATCTCGGAGGCGCTCGGGCGCATGCGCGACGTCGTGGTGACGCCGAGCTCGGCCAACTTCGTGTGGGTCCGGACCGGGCGGCCGGCCGAGGAGGTGCACGCCGCGCTGCTCGCGCGCGGGGTGCTCGTCCGCAGCTTCCACGCCGCCCAGGGGAGGATGGCGAACCACCTGCGGATCACGGTGGGATCCCCCCGGGAGAACGATGCGCTCCTCGAGGCGATGGTCGAGGCGACCGGAGGATGAACCCGTCCCGCGCGCGCGCTGTGCTCGTGCCCGCGCTCGCGGTGGTGCTCGCCGGAGGCGGGCACGCGGGGCGCACGACCCGCGTGGTCGACGATCGGGTGCTGGTCGGTCGCGTCATCGACGCGGACGCGTACGCCGCGTTCCTGGAGGGGGTCCTCGCCGAGGAGTCGGGTGACCTCTCGGCGTCCCGACGGGCCTACGACCGGGCGCTCGCGTCCGACGACCAGGATCCGGAGATCCTCTCGCGGCGCGCCGAGGTGAGATGCCGTCTCGGCGATAACGCGGGAGGGATCGAGGACGTTCAGAGGGCGCTCGCGCTGGACGGACACTACGCGCCTGCGTTTCTCGCGCGGGCCCGCTGCGCCGCTGTCGTGCGTGACGGGCGGGTCCGCGACGACGCCGAGGCCACCGCACGCCGCCTCGACCCGGCGAACGTGACGCTCCAGACGGATGCGGCGGCGCGCGGCGAGGAGGACGGGGTGCGCGCCGTCACCCTCGCCTTCGAGGATCGCGCCGCCGCGTGGGAGGCGATGCTCACGTGGTCGGCGCGGCGAGCCAGCTTCGACGCCATGTGCCGGGCGGCCGAGAGGCTGGCCGCGATCGCCCCGGGGCGTCGGCGCGAGCTCTCGCGGTGGGTCGAGGAGCTGTCCGGCGTGGGCGAGCTCGACCTCGCGCGGCGGCTCGCCCTTTCCCTGGTCCTGCTGGAGGGTCCGCGCGTCTCTCCGCTCGTCACGCGCCTCGCGGTCGACAGGGCGATCGGCACGGGAGACACCGCGCTGGTGAGGCGAGCCTGCGTGCGTGGCCACGTCCCGCTCGCGGAGGCCGCTTCGAGGGCGTGGCTCCTCGGCGACGCGGCCACGGCGCGGGGGCTCCTCGCGCTCGCCGCGGCCGCCGATCCGGACGACCCAGGGATCTTCGCGGCGCGACTCGTCGCGGGCGACGCCACGTGGCGCCCTCCCTCCGGTACGGTGCGTCTCGGGCCGGCGACCTGGCTTGCGCTCACGAGAGAGATCACCCTCCGTGCCGGTGGGGAGGCGGCTCGCGCGTTCGCTCGCGGGGTGCCGTGCGAGGAGATCGAGGACGATCCGGTCCTCGTGCCGATCGCCGTGGATCTCGCGCTCCGCGGCGTGGATGTCGCGCTCCCGCCGTCCGGCGAGGTGATCCGAGCGGCGCGCGCGGGCGTGGAGCCGGTGGGGGACGGCTCCAACCTGGGGGCGCGGCACAGGCTCCTGTTCCTCTCGCTCTTCCCACGTCGGATCGCAGAGGCGGATCTCCTGGCCGCTCGCCTCGACGGCGCCGCGGGGAGGGACGCCGTCGTCACCGCCGCCATGCTCACGCGCGCGGGGCGCGACGGTGCGCCGATGACCGGTCCGTGGCGCGAGATCGGGCGCTTCGTGGGGGACCCCCTCGCCCTCGGCGCGATCGCCGCTCAGGCGCGCCGGTCCGGGGATCACGATCTCGCCCGTCGCGCGGCCGACGCACTGCGCCGCGTTGCGGTCACGGAGCGCGAGCGCGAGGCCAGCCTCTCGCGTTGACGCCCTCACCACAGATCGTCGCGCTGTCGTGCCGCACGCGTCGCATCGAGCGGTCGACGACCGGCTACATCTTCCGGTCGAGACGGTAAACGCGCGAGCCGTCCTCGTCCGGCAGGGGAGTGACGCGCAGCATCTCCAGCGCGATCTCCTTGACCTTGCCGTCCTTGCCCATGCGGAGGTGGAGGCGGTCGTCCTCGCTCTTGACGACCTCGCAGCGGCCGAACATGAAGTGGATGACGTGATCGCCGGCCTCCGGCACCGGCTGCTCCGCCTCCTCCGCCTTGAAGCGCGTGAGGCGCGGTGGGATGGCGCCGCCGGGCCCGCTGGGAGGGGCGGCGGGCCTCGGCGCGGAGGCATCCGCTACGGCCGTCGCGTGGGGCCTAGGTGCCACGTTGGAGACCGTGACGGTGATCGCCGCGGGCACCTCGCGCGAGATCGTCGGCCCGGATGGCGCAGCCGGCTCCGTGCGACCAGGCCCGATGCGCGCGAGCAGCCAGGGACCATCCGGGTGCGGTGCACGCTCGCCGTCCACGTCGTCGAGCGCCGTCACGAGCACCTCGAGCGCGCGAACGCGCGCCCGGACGATCTCGCCCGCGAACGTCTCGGGGCCCAGGTCCGTCTCCCGCGAGAAGAGGGCGCGGAGCCCGCAGGACACGTCGCCGTCGACCAGCCCCACGCTCCCTTCGAGGCCGACGACCTGGACGAGGCCCGCGAGGCGCCGGCGCGTCGGCCCGGAGGCGCTCACGAGCGCAACCTCCGCGTCCTCGATCACGCCGCTCCCGCGGATCCAGCCGCACGTCACGACCTCGTCTCGCAGCGCGCCGACGAGGGCCTGCGGCAGATCGGTGTCGTCGAAGCGGAAGAGGATGTGGCGGACGTTGCTCGAGGTCGCGCGGCTCACGGTGTCTTGCTCTCCTCGCCCACGCTCCGTGGAGGCGCGACGCCGCCGGGCCCGTCCGCGCGCGGAGGCGCGGTGGCCTCCCCGCCCGGGTGGTTGCAGCCGTCTCGCGGTCCGGGGCCCGGCGCCTGCGCCTCGTCGGGGCACCGGTCGGTGCGATCGAGGACGCCGTCGCGGTCGGAGTCGCGCCCGAGGGGCGCGAAGACGACGCCGAACGTGAAGCGAAACCGCGGGGTCGTGATCGCCGTCGCCGTCGGGAGCGCGCCACCGCCGGCGACCAATAACGAGAGATCGCCCGCCAGGAGCGCTGCGCTTCGCACGCCGACGGACCACTCGGCCGGGATGCTGACCGCGTCCGAGGGTGTGGTCACGATGCCGGTGTCCTTCTGCGTCGCGGTGGCTTGCTTGGCGAAGTTGAAGAGGGCGCGCGCCTCCGCGAGGATGGCGAGGCGCTCGCGCGGCAGGATGTCGTAGCCGACGCCGAGCCCCGACACGCCCTGCGCACCCACGCGCGCGCCGACGAGGTTGGTGGTGGGGCGGATGCGCGCGCCGATCTCCGCGCCGGCGAAGAGCCCGTGGAAACGGTAAGAGACGGCGGCGGTCGGCACGAAGACCGCCGTCCGCTCGCCGGCGAACTGGCTGCGGTCCCCCGTGGGCGCGGAGACTTCGAAGCGTGCTGCGGCCTGGAAGGCGTCCTTCCCCCGGATCTGCGTCGCCACGTCGACCCGCGGTCGCGGGAGCGCGTACACCACGCCGAAGCGAAGGTCGCGCGCGGTCGTCCCCTGGAGCTGGGCGCCGCCCGTGAGGGGGGAGAGGCCGACCCCTCGCTGGTAGAGCGTCACGGGCATGGCAACGTCGAGCGCGAGCTCGTTCGTGAGGCCGTACGTCCACAGGAAGTTCCCGTTGACCTGCTGATCGACGGCGTACTGATCGCTGCCGCCCTGGCCCGGGGTCGCCACGCGCAGGACGATCGGCCGGTTCTGCCAGGTGGTGACGAGGCCGAAGCCGACCTGGCCCTTGGCGACCGTCTCCGTGCCACCGATGCTCGCGAAGCGCTGGGGTCCGGCGTGCGGCCACAGCGTGTCGCTGTTGATGCACGTGGAGATCGCCGGTCGGCTCGGGTCGCTGCAGTCGGCGGCGCGCGCTGCGCCGCCGACCGTCACGAGTGCCGCCAGGCTGGCGGTCGCCGTCATCGCCTTGCCCATGAACGCCGGCACCTTATCAAACCCGCCGGCGATGCCGCTGTGTTTTCGCCCCGTGGCCCGCACGCCGCGGTAATCTGCCCGCGGCATGAAGGTGACCGTGGCAGCGCCCCTCGTCCTCGGGAGCCGATCGCCTCGCCGACTGGAGATCCTCATCTCCCTCGGCGTCCCCTGCGAGGTGCGTCCCGCGGACGTCGACGAGGCGGTCGCCGTCGACGAGCCGGCGGGCCCGTATCTCGAGCGCGTCTGCGCAGCCAAGCTCGCCGCCGCCGGGGCCGCGCTCGGCGTCCCGCGGGTCGTGCTCGTGGCGGACACATCCGTCATCGTGGACGGTGACATCCTCGGGAAGCCCGCCAACGCGGAGGAGGCAGCCGCGATGATCGCGCGCCTCGCGGGCCGCAGCCACGAGGTGTGGACGCGTTTCGCGATCGGGGCCTCCAGCGACCGAGAGGCGGAGGCCCGGCGACGTGAAGCTGCCGATCTCCTCCACGCGGAGACCGTACGAACCCGCGTGGCCTTCCGCGCCCTGTCGGTGGGGGCGATCCGTCGCTACGCGGCGACCGGCGAGGGGCTCGACAAGGCCGGCGCGTACGCGATCCAGGGCAAGGGGTCCGGGCTGGTGTCACGGATCGAGGGTTCGTACACGAACGTCGTCGGCCTCCCCGCGTGCGAGGTCTCGGTGGCGCTCGAGCGGCTCGGGCTGTTTCCTTGAGGGACACCGCCCTGGTCGGCGCCGCCGCCTTCGTCGTGCGCCTCGCGGTGACCGCGCGGTGGGGCGGGGCCTTCCCGCCCGCGGGCGATGCGATCTACTACGAGCGAATCGCGCGGCGCATCGCAGCGGGAGAAGGGTACACGTGGGTGGGGGGGGACGGCGCGGTCACCTACGCCGCGCACTATCCGGTCGGATACCCGGCGCTGCTCGGCGCCGTGTACGTGCTGCTCGGTCCCGGGCCGCTCGCCATCGGCCTCCTGGACGCGGTGCTCGGCTCCCTCGGCGCCGGCGGGATACATCGACTCCTCCGGAGGGTGACGTCGGCCCGCTGGGCGCTCGCTGGCGCGCTCTTCGTGGCCGTCCACCCCGCGTTCGTTCCGTACACGCTCGCGGCGATGACCGAGGGGCCGACCACGGCGCTCCTGTGCGTGGCGGCCGGCATCGCGACGCACGTGGACGGCTTGCGCGCCCGCCGGTTCGCGTGGGCCGTCCCGATCGGTCTCACGCTCGGCCTCGCCGTGCTCGTGCGCCCGCAGTCCCTCGTCCTCGCGCCGCTCGTCGGCCTCGTTGCGTTTCAGCGCGACGGCTGGCGCCGTGCGTGCCGCGCGGGCGCCGTGTCGTTCGCGATGGCCCTCGTCGTGTGTGCGCCGTGGACCGTTCGGAACTGCGCGCGGCTGGGCACCTGCGCGCTCGTGAGCGTCAACGGCGGATGGAACCTCCTCATCGGCGTCCAGACGACGACCGGCGCGTGGGGCGAGGTGGACGTGCCCGTCGCCTGCAGGACGGTCTGGGACGAGGCAGCGAAGGACGCCTGCTTCGGCCGAGCGGCCCTCGATCAGATCCGGGAGGCGCCGGGCGCCTGGCTCGCCCGCGCGCCCGCGAAGTGGGCCGTCACGTGCGACTACCTCGGCGCGGCGCCCTGGTACCTCCACGCGTCGAACCCGGAGCGCTTTCCCCTCCGCTCGAAGGCCGTCCTCGGCGCCGTGGAGACCCTGGCGACGCGCCTCGGCGTCGCCGGGGCTCTGGTCGCCGTCGCCCGTGCGCCGGGGCTCAGGCGGCGTGCGCGCCAGGTCCTGTGCGCGCTCGGCCTCGTCTTCGTGGTGGCCGGACCGCGCGACGTTCTTCCCTGGGGGGGACTCGTACCCCACGCCTGGCCGGCGTATCTTTTCCTCGCCCTCGCCCTCGCGGTCTCGCTCCGGCGCGGAGGGTCCGTGCTGGCGTGGATGGCCGCGGGCGTCGTCGTCGCGACCTTCCTGCTGCACGGCGTGTTCTTCGGCGCGGGCCGGTACGGCCTCGTGTTGGTGCCCTTCACCCTTGCGCTCGCCTTCGCGCGTGACATATTCCCCTCCGTCGACGCCGATCAGACGATCGTCGGCGGGGTGGCCCCGAGAGGTTCCACCCCGCGGGAGGAAAGTCCGAGCTCCGCAGGGTACGATGCCGGGTACCGCCCGGTGGTGGAAACACCAAGGACAGTGCAACAGAGAGAGACCGCCGGACGGCGCCGGGACCCGAGGGG
>SXGR01489241.1_pt1 | contig 17761 bp, 16 predicted proteins | sample 3174711 | NCBI WGS metagenome assembly SXGR01 (sample SAMN11356860, study PRJNA531348) | freshwater metagenome | isolation source: freshwater sample F1-60 | place: China: Fuxian Lake, Yuxi | collected 2017-12-25
CCTGTCACGGGGCGTGAGGGCCCCCGCCGGCGTCTGGGAAGCGTTGCCCGAAGGAGGAGCCTGCTTGCAGGCGATTCCGGATCTGCGCATTTCATGGTGGTTTCGAACCGCCAAACCATCGCTTGCCAGCAGGCTCCCCCCTTCGTGACCGCACCCGTTTCAGTCTCTTTGTCGCCCGATCCCTACGACCCCAATCCGTCGTTCTTCCGACGTCACGCCGACTACGTGAGCGCGGTGTCCGTGGCCGTGCTCACGGTCGTGCTGGCGGTCGTGTCGTTCCCGCCGTTTCACACGCCGGAGTTCGCTTATGCGATGCTCATTCCGGGTGTTTTCTGGGCCTACACGAAACCGCGGTTGAAGCTTTTCGCGTGGACGATGTTCGCTGCGCAGGCGGTCGCGTGGACGATTATTCTCGGGTGGCTCCATCACGTGACGTGGGGCGGCCTGCTGTTGCTGGGCCCTTTTGTCGGAGCGTGGATCGGCACGTGGTATTTGGCGGCATGGTGGACGATGCCGCGTATGGTGGGCCGTCCGACGCTCACGCGCTTGGTCGGGCTGGTCGGACTCGCCGGCACGTGGGTGCTGATCGAGTGGTCGCGCACGTGGCTGCTCGGCGGGTTTCCGTGGCTGCCGCTCTCTGCGAGCCAATGGGAGCGCGCGAGTATTTTGCAGATCGCGGCGTTTACGGGCGGCTACGGGGTGTCGTTCGTGCTCGTCGCGATGAACCTCGGCTTCGCGGCCATGGCGCACAGTCTCGTTATCGAACATCAAACCGGATGGAATCTGCGTCGACCTGAGTTCATGTTTGGGCTGTTTCTGCTGATGCTCTGCGTGAGCGTGCAGGTGCAGGAAATGTTCAACCGCCAGCGCTACAGCGTGCCGTTAGGGCGCATTTCTTTTGTGCAGCCCTACATCCCGCAGGAGGTAAAGTGGGATCAGGCCAAGGCGCAGGGCATCCTCGATATTCTGGAGAGCACTACGCTCAAGGCCGGCGAAACCCGCCCCGATCTCATCCTTTGGCCCGAGGCGAGCACACCGTTTGCCGTGCGCGGTGACGCGAGTGCTCAGGCCTTTGCCGACTCGCTCGCCGCGCGCGCCCACACGCCGTTGCTGTTGGGCTCGGTCGTCATCGAAAATCCCGGTGCGGCGAATGAGCGCTGGTACAATGGCGCGCTGCTCGTCACTCCGGGTGGTGGCGTGCAGAAAGATTTTTATGCGAAGCGCCAGCTCGTGCCCTTCGGCGAATTTGTGCCGCTGCGGCCGATCTTCGGGTGGCTCTCGAAGTTCGTGCCGATCGGCGGCGATTTTGAGCGCGGCCTGGAGGCGGCGCCCTTGGTGATGCCGTTGAAGGAAAACCCGGCCGTGTTCGGCCCGCTTGTTTGCTATGAGGATATTTTTCCCCAGCTCGCGCGTGGCAGCGTGCGCTCCGGCGCCGAGGTGCTTGCGGTGCTGACGAACAGCGCTTGGTACGGTGAGGGTGGGGCGGCCTACCAACATGCCGCGCACGCGGTGCTTCGCGCGGTCGAGACGCGTCGCCCCGTAGTGCGCTGCGGTAACGGCGGCTGGAGCGGGTGGATCGACGAATTTGGCGGTGTGCGCTCCGTGGTCACGAACGACGCGGGCAGCATTTATTTCCGCGGCACCCGCACCGTGACGGTCACCCGCGACAAACGCTGGATCGGTCAAGCGAGTGTCTACGTCCAATACGGCGACTGGTTCGTGCTCGCCTGCGTCGGCGCGGTTTTGCTGGGAGTCGGTGCGCTAGCGCTGAGCCCGCCGGCAGCTAAAAAGCAGACTGATTCCAATTCGCTTTCAAGATGAGCTTAACTGGGGTGGGGGGTAGGAGCCTGCTTGCAGGCGATTTTTGCATCCTGAATCGCCCGCAAGCGGGCTCCTACCTCGGGTCCGTAGGTATCAACTTCAAAGCGATTTGGACTGAGTTATTTCGCCTCCGCCCGCGCGCCGCCCGCGTGCAGCCAGTGTAGCCTGACTGTCCGGCTGGTTGGGTGATTGCGGTGGCCGGCGTTGGGCGTAGCGCTGATCGTTTTTCACCTCACCCGATCCGTTTCCGTGCCCCCCTGTGCCTTCCACAGGAGACCGTGCCGCGGGAGCGGATCTTCCGACGATTCCCTCTTTCACGACCGAAACCCGAGCCAGATTTTCTACCATGAACGCCTCCCAATGGACCCGACTCATTTCCCGACCCCTGCTCCTTGCCCTGACCGGCTCGGCGATCGCGGTTGTTTCCACCCCGGCGCAGACGCCGCCGCGTGCCGCGTCATCCGTCGCCAACGCCAGCGACGACGAGGCCATCGTGCTGACGCCCTTTCAAGTCAACACGACGAAGGACTCCGGCTATTTCGCCGAGAACACCCTCGCTGGCAGTCGCTTTAATACCAACCTCGCCGACCTCGCCGCTGCGATCACCGTCGTGACGAAGCAGCAGATGGACGACACCGCGTCGCTCGATATCAACGACGTCTTCAAATACGAGGCGAGCACCGAGGGCTCCGGCACCTACACACCCTCGATCGTGGACCGCGGCACAGCCAAGGATTCCGTCGCCGGCTACAGTTTCGGGAACAACGGCGATAGCACCACCAACGCCCAGTCGAACCGCATCCGTGGGCTCGCCGCCCCCGCCGCCGCGATCAATAATTTCCCGACGAACAACCGGGTGCCGTTCGATTCCTACAACACGCAATCGGTCGAAATCACCCGCGGTCCAAACTCGCTGCTCCTCGGCCTCGGCACCCCGGCGGCACCGTCAACCTCGTCGCCAGCCGGGGAAACCTCAGCCGCGAGTCCAGTTCTTTGTCATCCCGCGTGGACAACTTTGGCGGCTTCCGCGTGAGCTTGGACCTCAACCGCCCGCTGTTGAAAAACGTCTTGGCGATGCGTTTTTCCGCCGTTTACAACGAGACCGGCTACGTTCGCAAGCCGTCGGTGGACCGGACCAACCGCCAGCAGATGGCGGTGACCTTCCGGCCGCATCGCACCACGACGTTGACCGTCTCGCTCGAACATTTTCACCAGTTCGGGCAGCGCGCTAACTCGCTCACGCCGCGCGACAGTCTCACGCTGTGGAGATCCCGGGGCAGCCCGACGTGGGATCCGATCACGTTCACCGGCACCATCACTGGAGTGAAGCAGCCCGTGGGGGTCATGCCGTTCGGCCTCGCCGGCGGTTTCGGGGCCACGCGCATTTTGCAGTTCATTGACAACGGCAAGATCGAGCTGATCACCAAGGCGGCCAATGTGAACAATCCCCTCTTGGGGCTGACCATGACCCAGCAGATGGTGTCCATCAGCGGCGAATTGTCCGGCGGATCGCTGTAGAGGATCGCGGGCACGACGAACAGGGCGATTTACGATTGGGAAGAGGTGAATCTGGCCGCATCCGGTTTTCAGATTCAGCGCGCGGTCCTGTTGAATGCGGGTCTCGACCAGAGTCTGTTCCAGACCCAGCGCCAGCGCCTCGACCTCAACCTCGCGTGGCGCCGCGAGGACCAGCAGGACTATCGCCGCCAGTTCATCGGCCAGCTCGATGGCGTCGGCACCACGCTGCAGGTCGATGTCAACGAGCGCCTGCCCGACGGTCGCGCCAACCCCTATTTCCTTCGGCCCTTTATCGGGGGCGTGAATCCGCAGGAGTTTCGCAAGCCGGTCTTAAACGACACCTATCGCGCCCAGCTCGCCTACCAAGTCGACCCGCGTCGCGAGAAGAACCTTTTCAAGTGGCTGGGCATGCACCGCGGCATCGGTTACGGCGAGTATCGCTACAGCATCACCGCTTCGAGTAACCTGCGCTATCATGATACGGTCATCGACAACCCGAATTTCAATCCGGGCGCGACCACCATCACAGCGACCTCCAACATCATCAATAACAACCGCTCGCTCATGTATCTACTTTACTACATGGGGTCCAAGGGCGGTGCCATCGAATATGCCAATACCGGCGCGGTCAGAAACACCGGAAATTTCCTCGCTTCCTACGCCGGCGCGACCTCAACCGCCTACAATTTGGCCAAGCCGGTCAACATTCAGGAAGTTTACTTCGCCCTCGGCCAGCAGAGAAAAAGATCCGCACCATCGGCGGCAGCGTCCAGAGCTTTTTCCTCAGCGACCAGATCGTGACCACGTTCGGCCAGCGCAAAGATCGCGTTACCACGCGCGACAATCTGGCGACAAACCCGGTCTTCGGTTACCTCAACGAGGTCAATTTGGATAATTTTGGCGGCCTCCCGCGGAATCGGTCCGGCGAAACCACGACCAAGGGCGTCGTCCTCAAACCGTTTCGCGAACTATCGTTCCTCAGCAACGTGGCGCAGAACGGCACCGGCCTGGCCCGCTCTGCCGCAGAGACGACCCGTGGCTTCTACACTTACTATAACACCTCTAATTCCTTCCAGCCGGCGGACACCGCCTACAACCTGTGCTTGCAGGAGCTGCCGAACCCGACCGGCCAGTCGACGGAATACGGTTTTGGTCTGTCGATGTTCGACAACAAGTTCTCGGCCCGGGTCACCCACCACGAGACGATGCAGGTGCACACGCGTTCCGGCATCGGCGTCGTCGCTACGCGCGCGCTCGCGATCGATTTCGACAACTCCGGCCAAAACCTCACGTTCGGGCTCTTCGATGCGGCGACCGGTTGGTATTAGCAGATCAACCCCGCGTTGACGCTGAGTCAGGCGCAGGAGCAAGCCGCCAAGTTGATCGGTCAGACCACGGCCTACATCGCCAGCGTCGCGGGTAAGACCATTTCGGATGCGAACGACGCCGTGTCCCGCGGCTGGGAACTTGAGCTGCAATTTAATCCCAACCGCTATTGGACGCTGAAGACGGCTGGCACCAATCAGGAGGCGATCGATTCCAATATCTCGGTGTTTATGCAGAGGTTCGTGGAGGAGCGCCTGCCGTTCTGGACTACGGTGCGCATCCCGACCGATCCCCTGCCGGGCGGCGGGCAGTTGGTGGGCGCCGGCGGCCTGTGGTGGACGACCTCCCAGGGCAGCAATGGTCAGCCGGTGAATTATTTCACAACCAACGTGGCGACTCCGCTTGGCCAGGCCAACGCGAATTCGGGCAAGCGGAAATCCCAGTCCCGTCAATACTCGCTCAACCTGACCACCAGTTTCCAACTCGCCGTTCTGGGATCGCTGGCTGACTCCCACTCGTGGCTGAAGACCAGCTCGATCGGCGGTTCCTACTGCTGGGCCAGCGAGGCGGCCATCGGCTACCTCGGCGCGGCACCGGAAGCCGACGGCATCGTGCGCGCGCTCGACAAGAACAAACCTGTGTTCGACAAGCCGACCGCCAATATCGATCTCAATCTCAGCTACCGGACGAAGCTGCTCCGAAACAAGATTGGCACGGGCTTCCAGCTCAACATCCGCAATGCCACCGAGAGCGGCCGCCTCCAAGGCGTGGGGGTCAACCCGAACGGAAAGTTCTACTTGTATCGCATCATCGACCCCCGCCAGTTCATCTTCACGACGACGTTCGACCGTTGAGCAGGTGTAGTCATCTCGGGCGCTGGACCAAGGCGCGCCGCCTTGGGTGAAGGCGTGGGGAATGCATTTATATTTGTCATCGCGAGGAGCGTAGCGGCGTAGCGATCCATCCGGGAGCTTCAGGTGGATTGCCCAGCCCGCCGAGCCCGGGCTCGCCATGACAAATTCCGACAGTTTCTATCCACGGGGCGCGCCGCCGCCGTCGCGACGATCCGCCGACTCCTTCTCACTCTCCCGCCGAAAGGCTGGAGAGTTTTTATCTTCTGTCCATTACTCCCGCCCATGCCCGCGCGCCACTTAGCCCCCGCACTCATCGCCTACGCCACCGCGCTGCTCCTCCGCGCCGGACTCGATGCCGACAAAGCCGCCACTGTCGCTGCCATCCTCGTCGAAGCCGATCTCCTCGGCCACACAACCCACGGCCTCGCGCTCCTGCCTGCTTATCTCGCGGAAATCGAAAAAGGCGCGATGACAAAAACCGGCGAGCCCCGCGTCATCGCCGATTGGCCCGCTGCGATTACGTGGGACGGCCAGCGCCTTCCCGGGCCTTGGCTCGTCGTGCGGGCCCTCGATCTCGCCGCCGCTCGCGCTGAAATTAGCGGCACCTGCACCGTCGTCATCCGTCGCAGTCATCACATTGCTTGCCTCGCCGCCTACCTCCAACGCGTCACTGACCAAGGCCTGATGGCGCTCCTGTCGTGTTCCGATCCTGCCGTCGCCAGCGTCGCGCCCCACGGTGGACGCGTGGGTATCTACACGCCGAACCCCATCGCTGCCGCGTGGCCCACGGCGGGAGACCCCGTGATGCTCGACGTCTCGGTATCGATCACCACGAACGCGCTCACCAACCGCCTCCGCTCCGAAAATAAAAAATATCGTGGCCAGTGGGCACTCGATGCCAGCGGCGAACCGACCAACGATCCAGCCGTCTTCTCCGCGACTCCGCCCGGCGCGCTGCTCCCGATGGGAGGCGTGGATCACGGGCACAAGGGCTACGCGTTCGCGCTCCTCGTTGAAACGCTCACGGGCGCGCTCGCCGGTCACGGCCGCGCCGATCCCAAGGAAGGGTGGGGCGCAAGTGTGTTTCTCCAAGTGCTCTCGCCCGCGCTCTTCGGCGGAGAAGACGACTTCCGCCGACAAACTGAACACCTCGCGGCCGCCTGCCGTGCCACGCCGCCGCGTGCCGGCGTCGAGCGCGTCCGCCTCCCCGGAGAAAATGGACTGCGCCGCCGCGCTGAGCAGCTCGCCCACGGCGTCGTACTCTATCCCCGCATCCTCGATGCGCTCACTCCCTGGTCTGCGAAATTCGGCGTGTCCGCTCCACCACGCGCAAACGCGACCTAACGCGACGCCCCGTGCGTTTCCGCGCCAAACGCGACCGCAGCCCCCGACGGAAACTTGTGACGTATTACGTGACAAACTTCGCGTGACCAAGCCGTTGTCGCCTTGGAAGCGTGACGCACGCACTTGGAAACTTGTCACGTATTACGTGACAAATGCGCGGTGCGATTGTGGTTTTCGTTCTGTTGGTACTAGGCCAAGTCCCGGCCCTCACGGCGCGCTTGCAGCCAGACGAGCAGCAACAGCGTGCGTTCGGCGTCGGGCAGGGCGTTGCGCTCGCGGAGAAACTCGTGCACGCGCTGTCGGGGCAAGCCGAGCACGCGGGCCAGTTTGGTTTTTTCGCCGCGGCGGCCAAGCTGGACGCGAACGGCGGCGGCGAGTTCGTTCCACAGGGGTGTTCCGGCCCCTGGTTTGATCGTGAGCCCGCGCCGTGGACGGCGTTCGCGTGCCGTTCGTTTGATGCTCTGTCCGATCGATGCCACCGCGGCCTCCGCGAGGGAGGTGGCGAGTTCGAGGGGAATTGCGAGTGGCGCGGGTAGCTGGGGTGGCGGGAGAATGATGCTCATGCACCGAACCATGGAATCGACACGTCGCGCGGCCAAGACCGTTTGTCACGTAATACGTGACAAACGGTGAGTGCGTTTTAGTCGGGGCCGAACTGGCAGTTCTGTTTCACGCCTGACAATCTGCTCCTCTCCACGCACACCTCTTTAACACGCACACCTCCTTGCCGTTCACCTCTCGACCATGACTCCTGCCCAACTCCGCCGCGCCCGCGCCGCCCTCGACACCTTCCTCATCGAAACGCCCTCGTGGGGTTTTGCCGACACGGGCACGCGCTTTGGGAAATTTTTCCAGGACGCCGCCGCCATCGATATGAGCGACAAGCTCGCCGACGCGGGTCACGTCCATGCGCTCACCGGTTGTTGCCCGAAGGTGGCCGTTCACGTGCAGTGGGACTTCAAGCCCGGTGAGGACCCGAAGGCGGTCGCCCGCTTCGCGCGCAAACACGGCGTGAAGATCGGTGCCATCAATCCCAATCTCTTCCAAGACCAGTGCTACAAGTGGGGTTCTTTCGGGAACACCGATCCGGTCATTCGCGCTGCCGCGCTCCAGCATTGCGTCGACTCCGTGGCGATCGGTAAGGCGGTCGGCAGCGATTGTCTCTCGCTGTGGTTTGCCGACGGCACGAACTATCCCGGCCAAGGCAGCATCCGTGCGCGCAAACAATGTTTCGAAGAATCCCTGCGCGCACTCCACGCCGAGTTGGGTCCGAAGCAGACGATGCTCGTCGAATACAAACCGTTCGAACCCGCTTTCTACGCCACCGATATCGCCGACTGGGGGATGGCGCTGCTGCTGGCGAAGAGGGCGGGCCCACGCGCGAAAGTCCTCGTCGACACCGGCCACCACTACAACGCGCAGAACATCGAGCAGATCGTCGCCTGGCTCCTAGACGAAGACATGCTGGGCGGCTTCCACTTTAACGACCGCCGTTACGCCGACGACGATCTGACTCTCGGCTCGATCGATCCGTATCAGGTTTTCCGGATTTTTCACGAGATCCACTTCTTCGCCGCTGATCGCGGTCGGATGCCGAAGGTCGCCTACATGATCGACGAATGTCACAACGAGAAACCCAAGATCGAGGCGACGATCCAGACCGTCGTGATGGCGCAGGAACTCTACGCGAAGGCTGCCCTGGTTGATCACGCCGCGCTCCGCCGGGCCCAGGCCAGCAACAACGTCGTCGATGCCGAGTTGATTTTGAAGCACGCGTTCTTCACCGACGTGGCGCCGGCGCTCGCCGCGTGGCGTAAGGCGAAGCAGCTCCCGGTCGACCCGCTCGCCGAGCACCGCCGCAGCGGCTACGTGCGCGCTGCTGCTGCCGACCGCAAGCGTCGCCGCAAGGAGCTCGGCCTCACGCAGGGCGGTAGCTTCGCATGAGGTAGCGCGGCTCAATGGGCGTCGCACGAGAGAATTGGTTCGGAAGGTAGGAGCCCGTTTGCGGGCGATTGAGCGGGACCGCAGCCGCTACCGTCTTCCATCGCCCGCAAGCGGGCTCCTACCGCCGAACTCTTGACGGGCCCTCGCAGGTCGGGTGACGCGATGCCGGCGACGTATTTGGTCAACGGAATGAAGCTGCGTACGACGACGATGTGGCCGGTTTCACGGGCGATCACGAAGGCCAGCAGCGATTTAGTGAGCGTGACGCAGGCAAATAATTTACCTCAATCAGCGAGCGTTCGAGGGCGAGCGAGGCATTTTTGGCGACGGCACGTTGGCTGAAGCGGCCGTTGTTGACGAGGATATCGACGTGACCGCGGCGGGCGAAGACTTCGCCGACAGCCACCGGCAGGGTGTCGGCGAGCGCGAGATCGCGGGTGACGACGATATGATCATTGGGGCGGGCGCAGGGGCGGTGGACGCGTTCGAGTTCATCGGCGCGAGGGCTGGAGGGGACGAGCTGCGCGCCCTCGCGGGCAAAGGGGAAGGCGAGGGCCTCGCCGATGCCGGACGAGGCCCCGGTGATCGCGATGATTTGGCCGGGGAAATTCATCGCAGGCGGTGAGCTTGCCGGAGCGAGAAGTGCGAGCAAGCGCGCGGCTGGTGGGCGACATTCAGCTACCGTAGACGCCGCCGTTGATGTCGAGCGTTGCGCCCGTGATGAAGCCGTCGAACTCGCCGGCGAGGAACACCGCAGCGCGGGCCACGTCATCAACGCTGCCGCCGCGGCCGAGTGGGATGCCGGCGACGGTTGCGCGGACTGCTTCGGCGGTGGTGTGTGTAGTGTGAAAACTGGTACCGAGAATGAGGCCGGGGGCGAGGGCGTTGACGCGCACACCTTGCGGTCCGAGTTCGCTGGCGAGGGAGCGGGTGAAGGTCAGCACGGCACCCTTCGCGGTGGAGTAGGCGAGGGAACCGCCATGACCGCCTTTGCGGCCGGCGAGTGAGGAAAGGTTAACGATGCTGGCACCGCCGCCGGTCTGCGCCGCGGCGATGAGATGGGGGGCGGCGGCGCGGGTGACGCGGCGCACACTGCCGACGTTGAGCGAGATCACGTCGGACCAGAATCTGTCATCGGCCTCCACGAGGGTGCGGCGACCGATGAGGGAGCCGGCATTATTGATGAGCACGTCGAGGCCGCCGAGGAAGGTGACGGCTTGGGTGACGAGGGCGTTGCTCGCCTCGGACGTGGTGAGATCGGCGCTGGCGCTGGCGAAGCGGCGGCCGAGTATGGCCGCTTCGGCGGCGAGGTCGCGCGCACCGTCGGCGCTGCTGCGGTAGTGGACGAAGACATCGCAGCCGGCGCGGAGCAGGTGCGAGCTGATGGCGAAGCCGATGCCTTGGGCACCGGCGGTGACGAGGGCGCGTTTGCCGAGCAGTTTACTCATGGGAAGGCGAAGGGTTGATCTAGGAACTCTGCGTCTGGGCGTGGTGTCCTTGGGGACTCATGCCTTGGCTTTACTCAGTTGTGAATTTTCGCGACTAGCGGTTGAGCCACCAGATCGAGCCATTGAGAAAGGTCGCGAAGCTGACCCACGCCACGTAGGGCGACCAGAGGAGGGCGGCGAGGCGGTCAGCGCGGGCGAAGCGCACCTGGAGCGTGATGAGCAGGGCGAGGAATAAAATGATTTCAATCAGCGCGAGGCCGGGGCGGTGGAGTGTAAAAAAGAGGACGGACCAGAGGGCGTTGAGGATGAGCTGCGCGGCGTAGAGCCAGAGCGTTTTCGAAGCCGCAGCGGGAGTGGCGGCCGCACGCCAAGCGCGCCACGCAGCGATGGACATGAGCAAATAGAGCGTGGTCCAAACGGGAGCGAAGACCCCGTTGGGCGGATTCCACGACGGTTTAATAATCGTCGGATACCACGTGGTGATGGCGCCGGTCGTGGCGGCGCTCCCGAGGCCGGCGGCGAGGACGCTGACAGCGATGAAGGCGGCGAGTGCGCCGAATTTACGGTTGGACATGAGGGGAGGCACGTCCGGGCCACGTCGCGGGACGCAGCCAAAATGCGTCGGTGCGACCGCCGTAGTAGCCTTCGAGGACGCGGTCCATCACGGCGCTCGTGCGAAGGGCGGACTCGCCGGTGCTCGGACAGGTGCCGCGGCCAAGGAGGTCGTCGACGATGAGCTGGATCAGCGGCTGCGCGACGTGATCGGGATTTGGGATGGCGAACTGTTCGCTGCCGGCGGCGGTTTCGAGGTAAATGGGTTCGGCGTTGAAGATGTTGAAGGCGATGCGACCCGTGGTGCCAAAAAATTCCAGGGTGTCTTCTTTTCCGGTGGTGGAGAAATTCCACGAAGCGGAGCCGAGTGCGCCGGTGGCGGTGCGGAACGTCATCGCCACGGTGTCTTCGACTTCAGCGGCGGTGGCGAGGCGGGCGGCGCGGCCGTGAACGTCTTGCAAGGGACCGAGGCAGTGGTCGAGGAAGTCGAGCAGGTGCGAGCCGAGATCGAGAAACAGTCCGCCACCAGCGTGGGCGGCGGAGACGCGCCACGCGTTGTGTGCGGGATCGGCGTTGGCGGGGGTGGGCGTGGCGTAGCGGTAGTTGACGCCAGTGAGCTGGCCGATGGCGCGACCGTGGAGGAGGGCGCGGACTTTCTCGAAGCGCGGCAGGGCGCGGCGATAGTAGGCGACGAAGAGTTTTTGGTGCGTGGCGGCGAAGGCAGCGATCATGGTCGCGCACTCGGCCGTGTGGCGGGCCATAGGTTTTTCCACGTAGCACGGTTTACCGGCGGCTGCGGCGAGCAGGGCACCTTCGAGATGGGCACCGGGCGGAGTAGCGACGTAGACGGCTTCGACGGTGGGGTCGTTTACGAGCGCGCGGGCGTCGTCGTAGGAGCGGGGGACGCCGTGGCGTCGGGCGTAGTCAGCGGCGAGGGCACCGTTGCGGCGCATGACGGCGACGAGCTCGGAGTCGCGGGATTTCTGGAAGCCGGGGCCGCTCTTCACTTCGGTAACATCGCCGCAACCGAGGATACCCCAGCGGATGGTGGTGCGCGCAGGCGAGGGAGTGGCTGATGTCATAGACCGAGACAACGCTGCCTGCGGGGTGGCGGCAAGCCGTGAGACGGGCTCGTCATGTGTCTGGACGCTGGGCACGGTTCCGCGTGGGCGGTTTCTTCGCGAGATGCTGGGGGTGATGGCGGTGAGTGCGGCGATCGCTGCGTCGACCGGCGCCGGTCTCGGCTCGCTGGCGCTCGCCGCTACATCGGACGGGACTGAGCAAAGGGTTTACCTCGGAGGTCAGTCCTGTGAGAGTTTTCTCATGAAACTCGGCGTCGACGTCCTCTTCGAAAAGCAGCTCGGGCTCTTGCGCGGAAAACACGTCGGGCTCGTCACGAATCCCACGGGAGTCGACGGCGCGCTGGTGAGCATCATCGAACGATTTCGCGCGCATCCGGACGTGAAGCTCGTCGCACTCTACGGGCCGGAGCACGGAGTGCGGGGCAATGCCCAGGCAGGAGAGTTCGTGGAGTTTTTTCAGGATGCGCATTTGGGATTACCCGTATTTTCACTCTACGGGCAGGCGCTCAAGCTGCCGACGCAGCCGCTCGAAAACATCGACGCGATGATGCGGGAGTTCGACACGCAGCACACGGGAAAGACTGTCGAATCTACGATGCTGCGCGGCGTGGATGTGCTCGTGTTTGACCTGCAGGACGTCGGCACGCGCGTCTACACGTATATCGCGACGATGGTATATGCGATGCGCGCGGCGGCGGAAGCGGGGATTCCGTTTGTCGTATTGGACCGGCCGAATCCGATCGGGGGAGTGGCGATGGAGGGGCCGATTTTGGAGTATCCGGCGCACAGTTCATTTATCGGGCTTTATCCGGTGCCTTTGCGGCACGGGATGACGGCGGGGGAACTGGCGCAGTTGTTCAACGCGAAATTTTTTGGAAAACCGGTGGGGCTCACGGTGGTGCCGATGGACGGTTGGCGGCGGAGCGAATGGTATGACACGACGGGGCTGGCGTGGGTCGTGCCGTCGCCGAATATGCCAACGCTGGATACGGCGACGGTTTATCCGGGGCAGGTGTTACTCGAGGGCACGAATCTATCGGAGGGACGTGGGACGACGAAGCCGTTTGAATTTTTCGGAGCGCCGTGGATCGACGGCTATGTGCTCACGCGGGAGCTGAATGCGTTGGGGCTGGCGGGCGCGACGTTTCGCGAGACTTGGTTCGCGCCGACGTTTTCGAAGTGGGGAGGAGAACGCTGCGGCGGATGTCAGCTGCATGTGACGGACCGCGAAAAATTTCGATCGGTGACGGTGGTGCTCGCGATATTGGAGGTCGTGCGGCGGATTTATGGTACGAAGCTCGAGTTGCACACGGACTACTTCGACAAAGTCATGGGTACGTCGACGGTGCGGGAGGCGTTTGAGCGGGGGGAAGGCTTTGCGGTGATCACGACGCGATGGGAGACGGGGCTGGCGGAGTTTGCGCGGTTGCGGTCGGAATTTTTGCTGTATCGGTGAGGGTAGGACGCATCTCGGGTTGTCGCTGCTTCTGAGAAAGTGGTGCAGGGACTACACTCCCTGCAAGAAAAGCGGAGCGACTGAAGTCACTCCCCCTTTCTTTGCAGCCAGACTCAGGTCCACCGGCAATCGGGAGATGCGCCCGTGAGTGCCGAAATTAGAATGAGCCCTTGATGCCGCAGGACCAGAGTGAGCCGTAGGTCGTGCGCTGGCGGAACTGGGCGTGCTCGGGCGTGCCCGGGCCGTAGATGCCGGTGTCGTTCGTGGCATCGCCGACGTTGCGGAGATTGACGAAGAGCGCGAAGCCCCGGCGGAGGAGAAGCTCACCCTGGAGATCGAGGAAGAGTTGTTTGGCACCCCACGTGTAGGTGCTGGCCTGGATACTGCGTCCGATCAGTGGGGCTTGGCGGTTGAGGCCGCGGTAGTTCCAGTTGGCGCGAAGATTGAATTTCGCGCGCATGAGGCTGAGGCCCCAGTTGTAGGTGCGGGGGACGAAGCCGGCGAAGTCAGCGGAGTCGTCGCCGCTGGCGCGGAGGGCGCTGGCGTTGGCGAAGACCTGCAGGCCACGCGCCCAAGGGGGTAGGAAAGTGAGTGCTTGTTTGTAGTCGAACTCGAGGCCGCTCAAGCGGACGGTGCCGGGAACGTTGCTCTGGGTGGAGATGTCGAAGCGGCCGTAAGTCGCCGCATCGAGATCGTAGAAGGACAGGAATTCCGGGGTGGCGGGGAAAATGGAGGCGCCGAAGAAATTTTCGAATTCGCGCTGAAACGCGCCGACCGAGAGCTGGCCCACGCCCTCGAAATAATATTCGAGGCGCATCTTTACGGTCTGCGCGCTCCACGCCTTGATGGCGGCGTTGTTGACGGTGATGCGGTTGGTATTGGAGGGAGCGGCGTCGGGATCGGGGAGGGTGACGCCGCCGGAGTATTGGTTGAAATTCGGGCGGCCGACGGAGGTGTAATAGGCGGCGCGGGCGATGAGATTTTCGCGGAGGTTGAAGCTCGCGTTGAGACTGGGGAAGAGGCGGAGGTATTCTTTTTCGGCCTGGCCGGCGCGGGCGAGAAAAGTGAGCTGCGAGACGGCGAGGGCGTTGGTGGTGGGAAAAATCAGGACGGGCGTGCCGTTGGCGTTGCGGATGGCCTGGCCGGCGGCGTTGCGCTGGTAGTTGCGCGTGGGATCGTTGAGCGGGCCCTCGGCATCGACGTTGGTTTGCTCGGCCCGGAGGCCGCCGACGATTTTCAGACGGCGATTCAAAAGCGCGACATCGCAGCGGAGAAAGGCAGAGGAGACGAGTTCTTCGGCACGTTTCGAACTGGTGACCTCGGAGCGATAGAGGCTGTTGGGATCAAGTGTGAAATAGGCGGGATTGGCTTGGTAAAGTGCGAACGCTTTTTCGGTGCTGACGTATTGGATCTGCGGGAAACCGTAGGGCGCGGTGCGCTGGGAGAACACGTCGTCGAGGACGACGCTCGCGCGGTCGTCGCTCCCGGCGGCGGTGGGGCTCGTGCTGCCGCGGCCGTCAGCGCCGACGAACGTGTAGGGCGGAGTGCTCTGGAAATCGTCGCGCATCGATTGGCGCACATCGAGGCCGGTTTTGAGGATGAGCGGGGTGCCGGCGAGATCGAACTCGCGGCGGAAATTGGCGTAGGCGCTGCGCTTGACGTCGGTCGTGCGGCGGTAGGTGGCGTTGGCGGTGGTGAGGACGTAGTTGAAGAGGTTGTACGGATCGACGGGTGCGCCGGTCGTGCCGTCGGTGACGGTGATGAGGCCGGGGCGGAGATAAAAAATCTCGTCAAAGTTCACGGTCACGTTTTGGCGGGTGGAGGTGACGTTGTTAAAAAAGCCTTTGTCGGTACTGCGGAAATGGAGTCGCTCTTGGGAGTAGCCGAGTCCGCTCTCGGCTTTCCAGATGGGGCCGTCGTGTCGAAAAGTGAGGGTCGGCATGTATTTCGTGCGCTGGTGATTTCGCGAGGCGGAGGCGTTGCGGATCTCGCCGCGGCCGACCTGACCGTGGGTGGACGTCGTCGTGAAATCGCCGGGGGCGACGCGGTTCACAAAAAAGGAGAGCGTGCGCTGGTTGAGTGGCGACGCGAAGAACGTGAGTTCGGCGGAGAAGGAGAGGTGGTCGTTGCGGGAGAGTTTGTAGTCGACGGTCGCGGCGGCGGAGGTGCGTTCGGTGTGTTTGCCGCCGTCTTCGACGACGTAGTCAGTGAGGTAGGGTTTGTCGGCGGTGGTGTCGGGATACTGCGTGGCCGCGGTGGTGGCGGTGAGGCCGTTGGTGACGGCACCGGCGCCGCGCCACGTGTTGGCGGTGCGGGCTTCCTCGGTGTATTGTTTAGTCATGCCCCCGCTGAGCGTGAAGCCGAAGCGATCGTTGACGGGTTTGATGTAAGAGAAATCGAAACCGGGGTGAACCTTGCGGGTGTTAATCCAACGCGGGCCGGGGGTCTTGCTGAAGAGGTGGCGGTCGTTGTCGCGCATCATCATGAATACGCTGTAACTGAAAACGGGTTGGGAGCGGTCGAAGGCGCTGCGGGGAATCATGTTTACCGAGCCGGCGAGCGCGGAGCCGGGCGATTCGGGGGTCGGCGAGTGCAAGACCTCGAGGCGCGAGATATTGTTCATCGAGATGGTGTGAAAATCCACGCTGCGCGCAGTTCCGCCGCCGGCGACGCTGGAGACATCGAAGCCGCCGACGGTGATGGGCACGTATTCGGGGGGCACGCCACCAATCGAGATTGAGCGCGCGGCGCCGCCGATGAAATCGATCGTGATGCCGGGAATATATTTCAGAAAGTCGCCGAGATTACTTTCGAGCACGCTGCCGAATTCATCGGCGGAGACGACGCTTTTGATGGAGGAGGCGAATCGTTGTTCGTTGATCGCGACGGCCGCGGCGTCCATCGCCTTCGAGCTGGAAACGACGAACTGGTTCAGTTTTACGATCGAAGCGTCCGCGGCAGGCGCGGGAGGGAGTGGGCTGGAGGAGAGACTGAAATCGCGCCGCACAATCTCACGCGGGGCGACGGTGACGAGGACGGTCTGTTGAGCTTGGCCCGTGAAGAACACCCGGACGCGGGCCGCGCCGGTCGGGACCTGGGTTAGGCGAAATAGGCCTCCGGAGTCGGTGAAGGTCTCGAGCGTGGTGCTTTCGACGGTGACGCGGGCGCGTTCGACGGGATCGCCAGTGCGGAGGTGGGTGACGCGGCCCTCGATGATACCGGTGGCGGCCGGTTGCGCCACGGCTGAAACGGCGAAGAGGAGCAGCGCGAGCGATGTGAAGCGGATGCAGGGCATCAGCAGGCAGACGGTAGCGACGACGGAGCAGAGCGAGGACTTCATGGGAGCGTAGATCGTTGGAAGGAGGGAGTGGAGAGCACGCTCTTAACGAGCCAAATGGTTACAGCGCGGTGATTTTTTTCAAGCGAGTGGGGGCCGTTTGTGGCTTTCCAAGGGCGGTGCCGCGTTGATGCTAGTTGCACCATGAAACTCATTCACGAGATGCAGCGCCTCGCTTCGCCGGCACCGAAACCGCAGTCGCTTGCTTGGGATGGAGCGACGCTCTGGATGGGCTCGCGCGAGACGAAGCGGATTTACGGGATCGATCCGACGACGTGGGCGGTGGGCGCTGAGTTTACGGCACCGGGGACGCCGTATGGGTTGACGGCCGTAGGCAACGAGCTGCGCGTGTTGTGCAGCGAGGGGGCCGAGGACAACCGAGTCGTGCGGCGCTTGGCGCCGGGAACGGGCTTCGACGCGACATGGGGTTGGCCCTGTCCGGACGACACCGGGTCACAACTCAGCTATGACGGGCAACGCCTGCTCGTGAGCCAATGGTATCCAAAAAAAGTGATCGCGCTGGGTGCGGATGGAAACGCGGAGCGCGTGATCGGCGTGCCGCACGGTATCTGCGGGCAGGTGTTTGTCGACGGAGTGCTCTACCTCGTGACGACGGATGCGGAGGAGACGAACGAGTATTGGCTTACGCGGGTCGACTTGAAGTCGGCGGGATCGGGTGAGCCGAAGATCGAGGACGTGGCGCGCATTCCGTTTCAAGCGCGGGCGTTGGCGTGGGATGGCGAGAAATTTTGGACGAACCACCGCGAGCAAAACGAAATTGTGGCGTTTGCGCGGGTGGGGTGAGGGGGAAGGTGGAAACGAGAGGACGGAGGATTTTTACCACGGATGGACACGGATCGATCCCCGTTGGTTGAAAGTGACCACTCGGACGAGCGACTCCCGCAGGTGCGAGCCTGAAGCCGGCTGACGTTCATTTTCGGGCTCTGTAGCTGAATCTGTGGGTGGATTGGGCGGGTAAATCGTGATGTAGGGAGCAGCGCGAGGCGGACGCCGAGAACGACTAGGCACGGACTGGTCTTCGCCTCCGGCTCCGAACCACAATCCGCTTTGAAGGAAGA
>SXGR01075099.1_pt1 | contig 17760 bp, 19 predicted proteins | sample 3174711 | NCBI WGS metagenome assembly SXGR01 (sample SAMN11356860, study PRJNA531348) | freshwater metagenome | isolation source: freshwater sample F1-60 | place: China: Fuxian Lake, Yuxi | collected 2017-12-25
CAGCAACAGCTTCACCATGCAACCAGCTGCCATAGCCCTGTGCGGTCTCGATGGCATGACCAAAGGTATGCCCAAAATTTAAAATAGCGCGAATGCCACCTTCATGCTCATCCTGTGCAACAACATCAGCCTTATTCTTGCAAGACCGTAGCACTGCGCTTGACAGAGCACCTTCATCACCCTGTATTAGCAATTCAATATTCTGCTCAAGCCAAACAAAAAAATCATAGTCAGATATCAAGCCGTATTTAATCACTTCCGCCAATCCGGCAGATACTTCGCGCGCAGGCAAAGATTTAAGTAAAGTTATATCTGCTACAACAGCTTGCGGCTGATAGAAGGCACCTATCATATTTTTACCCATAGGGTGATTGACGCCCGTTTTACCCCCAACAGATGAATCCACCATAGATAGAAGTGTTGTAGGAATCTGAATGAAGTTCACACCGCGCTGATAACACGCCGCAGCAAAACCTGTCATATCACCCACTACACCACCACCCAGAGCTATAAGAGTTGTTGTGCGATTATGTTTTTCAGCCAGCAATGCTGTAAATATTTCATTTAGCGTTGTTAGATTTTTATGCGCTTCCCCATCGGGCAAAATCGCTGAAGCAACATTAAACCCCGCCAAACTATGTTTTAAATTATCCAAATAGAGGGGAGCGATAGTTTCATTGGTAACAATGAAAACCTGGGCACCATGTATGTGAGAAGTGTAGAGGTGAGATTGAGAAAGTAGATTTGAACCAATGAAAATTGGATAGCTACGATCGCCAAGGTCAACAGCAAGCGTTTCCATAAGAATAACCTTTCGCAAAAAATATTTGGCGCTACTTTACCACATAGAGCCGAATAATTTTTGTCGAAATGAAAAACCACCTTGTGACTCAGCGGGCAAAGTCAACCAAGCTTGCGATTTCTTGCGCAACCAATTTGGGGGAACGGCGGTCTGTGTTAATCACAAAATCCGCAGCTTCTCTGTAGAGCGGATCTCTGAGCGCAACCAAATCGATTATTTTTTGGCGAGGATTATCAACTTGCAGTAAGGGCCTTTTTTTATCGCGAGCAGTTCGTTCTACTAGCTGCTCAATTGATGCAGTTAGGTAACACACATAGCCTGACGATTTCATAACGTCACGATTTTGCGCTCGTAAAATAATGCCACCGCCGGTTGCTATGACGACATCTTGCCCCTTAGCCAACTCATTCAATACCGCAGACTCACGCTCACGAAACCCCTCCTCGCCTTCCATATCAAAAATCCACGGGATATCCGCACCCGTTCGATCCTCAATAACTTTATCACTATCGCGGAAGCTTAAATGAAGTTCGGCCGCGAGAACGCGGCCTATTGTAGATTTGCCAGCCCCCATAGGGCCGACAAGGTAAATATTACGCTTTTGCATTAGTTAGTCATTTTATCTGCAATAATTTTGGGTGTAATAAAGATCAACAATTCAGTTTTGGTTTCACCCGTAATTGTTTTCTTGAAGAGACGACCAAGATAAGGAATATCACCGAGTACCGGTACCTTCACTTCAGATCTATTAGCATCAACGCCAAACACGCCACCCAACACCACGGTCTCACCATTTGGCACCAACACTTTGGTATTAATCTGATTGATATCAATCGTCAAACTACCTGTTGCGGTAACCTCACCGATCGAGTCCTTACTGATATTCAAATCCATAATCACATGATTATCAGGCGTAATTTGAGGGGTAACTTCAAGTTTCAATACAGCCTCTTTAAAGCCTGTGCTCGTAGCTCCACTTGCAGAACTCTCCAAGAATGGAATTTGTTTCCCTGATTTAATCATTGCCATTTGCTTGTCGCTAGTAACCACTTTTGGCTGAGAAACAATTTCGGCATAACCCGCATTCTCTAACGCAGATAACTCCAAGTCTAAGAAACCATTATCGGTAAGAATACCAGCGGCAATACTACCTGCCGTATCGCCAGCACCAAAATCGACAACTTTGTCCACTTTCAAAGGGGTAGTAGCGCCAGCGACAGTCCCATTGACTAACGCATTATAAGGACGCCCCAGCCCCTCACTGGAACCAGAAACTTGGACCAAGCTACCATCTGTTTTGCCGTACGTTATCCCTCCCCAACGCACGCCCAATTCACGACGGAAATTGGAGTTGGCAATAACAAGGCGAGCCTCAATCATTACTTGACGAATAGGTATATCAATTTGATCCACTAATTTCTTAAACGCTTCGATACGATCAGCAGTATCCGTAACTATAATCGAGTTAGTCCGCTCATCCACAATAGCTTGACCGCGCTCAGAAAGTACACTTCCAGTTGCTCTATTCCCACCACCACCAGCGGAACCACCTCCGGAACGGCCACCAAATAACGCAAACATATCTTTCGCATTAGCATAACGCACACGCAAATATTCAGTTCTTAAGGGCGCCAACTCTTCTAACTGCTTTCTTGTTGATAACTCTTGGCGCTCACGCTCAGCAATTTCAGCGGCAGGTGCAATCATCATAACATTACCATCCAAGCGCTTATCTAACCCCTTCGTCTTTAACACTAAGGATAACGCTTGATCCCACGGCACATTCTCTAAACGCAATGTTATACGACCTTGCACAGTGTCGCTTGCCACCAAATTTAACTCTGTAAAGTCTGCGATGATCTGCAGCACAGCTCTAACTTCAATATCCTGAAAGTTAAACGACAGCTTCTCTCCGCTAAACTCAAAATCTTTTTTCTTATCTTTCTTTTCCTGCTCTGTTAGTGGCTTAACGCTGAGCACATACTCATTGTCAGTTTGATAAGCCATGTAATCAAACTCTCCGCTCGCAGCTATATTCAATGTAGAGTTCGAGCCCTCCTGAGAGGCATTAACAATAGTTACCGGTGTCGCAAAATCTACAACATCCAGCCTACGACGCAACTCCGTGGGCATAACAACATTAGCAAATGATAGTTTGACTCCAGCACCAGTACTAACAAGATCCGCACTCACACGAGGGTCAGATAAAGTCACAATGATCCTGCCTTCACCCGATTGACCACGACGAAAATCAATGTTTGATATAGATGACTGACCTGTCTTAATGGTGGGTACAGATACCTTTTTGTTCGCTACATCGATAGATTTAGACTGCGTTACCTTGCCAGCCGCATTGGCTCCACGATTTGCTCCCACTTCTACCACAAAAGTATTGCCATCAGTCCTTGTTGTATAGGAGGTCAATTCATTCAAATTCAAAATTAAGCGAGTACGCCCTTCGGTCGTTAGCAACATTGCACTTTGACCATTGTCGAAGGCAAGCGGAAACCGACGCTCTTTCAATTCACTTACCGCATCAGGAAAATCCAAAACAATACGCGCTGGCTTTTCAATCGTATAGCCTTTAGGGCTTGGTGGAGCGTCAGAAAATTGAACCCTCACTTCAAACCGCTCTCCCGGTAGCTCAGCAGTACTAAACGCACTTATAGTGTTAGCCAAACTCAGTGGCGACAACAAGCAAAGTACTAATAAAATTATATTGCGCATATTTAACCCCAATAAGAACAGAACACGCATGACTGATTATTCCTTTGCCACTAACTTAATTATTCTGGGACGTTCAACCCAGCCATTTGAACCGTCAGCAATAATCTCCATTACCTCCAGTTGCGTTTTCTCTGTAGAAATGATTTTGCCGAAGCTTTTGCCTATATAATTTCCGATTGTAACCGGAGTAACTTTACCCTGCCCATCATCGATCAGAACCCAAAGCTTTCCTCCTTTAGCGAGGGTACCAACCATACTCAGACTAACTATGTTAAACCCTTCTAAATATTCCTTTTCTCGGGTTAAATCAGGTTCAACAGTCCGACCACCCTTGGTTTCCTTTTCGACAGGCGCAGGGCGTTCAAATGGACTGCGCAAAGTCATAGCACTATATGAAAAAGGCTGGTAAGGCTTGAAAGGAGGCAAAGGATCAATTTGCCCCTGTGGTCTGCGCTTAGTTTCATCCATAAAATCTTGCAAATCTTTTTGATCTGATGAGGAGCTACAGGCAGATAAAAGTAATACAAAGACAAAAAGCTCAGCCAACAGCAGGACAGGTTTCATATTCACTTCTCCTGTGTTTTATATTTATAAGTTTTGGCGGCAATTTGCATATTTAACAAACCACCACTTTTCTTAGTAATTGTATAATTATGCAATGTCACAATACGTGGCATAGATGCAATACCGCTAATAAATCCGGCCATATCGTGATAACCGCCATCAACATTTATTCTGAAAGGTACCTCGATATAAAACTCCGCAGCTCTTTCATTTTCCATAGTGGTCGCATTTATTGTTAACCCACTTTCACGTCCTTTTGAGCCAATATCATCCAGCAAGCCCGGCACCTGCGAATCACTCGGCAAACGACTCAGCAGAGACTTGAAGGTTTTATCCATTTCGTCCATTTGAGCCCTGTAAGCATCTAAGTTGGCAGCCTCAAAGCTTTTTATTTCATAGGTTTTTCGTAGCGAAATCTCTTTCGCCTTTACAGACGCCAACTCATCATTCAAATCGCTAATTTTTGCGAAATAAGTTAATACAAAAATAGCAAGCACCAGTAAAATCAGAACCAATACTTTAGCTGGCGCAGGCCAAACACCCATTTTGTCAAAATCGACATTCTGTGGATCAAAGCTTTTAATTTGCTCAAGAGTATCTTTAAGTGCCATGACTATTTGCCTCCTTTTTTAGCTTTTTTTGGAGACTTCTCTTTTTTACTACCGTCAGAGGATTTAGGCGCCCCTAAGGCTAGAACTTCATCTGGTGCGGAAGTTTTAACCGTCATTTTAAAAGACTGCGCTTGCTCTCCTTCCCTAGGAACTGCGACCACCGAGGTTAGATTTGGATTAGCAAACCAATCCGAAGCATCCAAGTTTCGCATCAACGTTGCTACGCGATTATAAGACTCAGCAACACCATTTAAATTCAAAGTACTACCCTGACTACTTAACATAGTGATATGAACACCATCGGGAATAGAACGAACAAAATTATCAAAATACCGCACAATCAATGGGCGAGTTCCCTGCAAATCTTGAATAATTTTGATCCGAGCCAACAAGTCATCACGAACTTTTTTAAGATTGGCTATTTCTTTTACTTGTTTATCAAAGTTTGCAATTTCAGTTTCAAGTGTATGATTTCGCGCCTGCTGGTTTTCAATCGATGACTCAACACTCACAACCCACAAATATGCCAATAATCCTGACAAGACTACAACAACGCCAATAATGGCAAGAAACTGTTCTTTCTTCTCTTTGCGATAGGCTTCACGCCACGGCAATAAGTTAATCTTTGCCATTAGTCGAAACTCCTCATCGCAAGGCCAGTCACAATCATGAGCGATGGCGCATCGTTAGCCAGAGATACTGCATTCACACGCGAGGATACCGACATGCGCGCAAATGGGTTTGCTACTACTGTTTGTGTACCTAATTTTTCTTCAATCAAATTAACTAGCCCCTCGAGTGAGGCGACGCCACCCGCGAGAATGATGTAGTCAACATCGTTGTATTGGCTAGCAGAGAAAAAGAATTGCAGCGAGCGAGTGACTTGTTGCACTACAGCTTCTTTGAATGGCGCTAAAACTTCAGATTCGTAATCGTCTGGCAAACCGCCCTGTTTCTTTGCAAGGCCAGCTTCTTCACGCGATAAGCCGTAACGACGCTGAATTTCCTCGGTTAACTGTTTGCCACCGAAAAGTTGTTCACGGGTATACACGGTTTTACCATCGACCAGCACGCTAAGGGTGGTCATGGTGGCACCAATGTCGATAATGGCTACAACCTGCCCCTCTTGATCCTCGAGCTGTTCAGAAATCAATTCGAAAGCTCGCTCCATGCTGTAGGCTTCGATATCAACTTTTTCAGGAATAAGTTCGGACAACTGCAACACGCCAGCGCGCATTTCAACGTTTTCACGGCGACACGCAGCAAGCAGCACTTCAACCTGCTCAGGGTTACGGGGAGATATACCTTGCACCTCAAAGTCGATGGCAACCTCTTCTAAGGGGAAGGGGATGTACTGATCGGCTTCTAAGGAAATTTGGGTTTCCATAGCGTCATCACTCAAGCCGGCCGGCAGATCGATCATTTTGGTGATCACTGCAGAGCCCGCCACTGCAACAGCAGCGTGCTTAAGCTTGGTTTTGGATTGCTTGACCATAGATCGAATGACCTCAGCCACTGCTTCTTGATCATTGATATTTTTCTCAACCACCGCATTGGGTGGCAGGGCTTTAACCGCATAGGTCTCAACTCGGTAACGATCACCGTGACGAGTGAGTTCCAATAGTTTCACCGAGGTTGAACTGATATCCAACCCGATAACTGGTCTCGCTTTTTTTTCGAGGAAGCTTAAAATGCCCATTTTTCTATCTATATCCGTAACTTAGACGTTGTTTATGTTATAGCACTTTAACTTAAGCCTGCAACAAACAGATGAATATGTAAACAGTCAAAAAGCTCGTATAATGCCGGCCAATCGCTACAAATTCGCTAACCTATTAATTCCCTTAGAAAAAATGTTAAATAAAAAATCCGTATTCAGTATTGTTTTTTGGTTGTTACTTGCAGGCACAAGCGTTACCGCGGTTACATTCGCAGGGCTTTACCTGTACTTAAGCCCCAAACTCCCCCCTGTCGACAGTCTTCGGCAGGTTAAATTACAGACCCCATTGAGAGTTTATTCAAGCGACGGGAAACTTATTGGTGAGTTTGGTGAACAGCGTCGCACCCCCTTGAAATACAACCAGATTCCGCCGCTATACCTAAAGGCGTTGTTGGCAGCAGAAGACGCCGAATTCTTCGAGCATCATGGCGTTTCTCTAAAAGGCATGTTGCGCGCAGCTTCACAAATATTAAAATCCGGCGAGATTCAGTCCGGCGGCAGTACACTTACGCAACAATTAGCGCGCGATTTCTTCTTGAGCCGCAAACAAGTTTTTTCTCGCAAATTCAATGAAATCCTACTTTCCATCCAAATTGAGCAGGAGTTCACAAAAGAAGAAATTTTAGAACTCTTCAACAATAAAATGTTTTTCGGCAACCGCGCCTACGGGCTACAAGCAGCGGCACAAATCTACTACGGTAAAGACGTACAAGAATTAACCATAGCACAGAACGCCATGATCGTAGGAATGCTCAAAGCGCCCTCCGCTTACAACCCGATCGTGAACCCCAAACGTGCTATGACCCGCCGCAACTGGATTATCGGCCGCATGTATGAGCTCAAGTTTATTGATAAACCCGCTTATGATGTGGCGATTCGCGAGCAAAATACCGCCAGCATTCACGGCAGCGGCCAAGAGACTCAAGCGCCCTACATTTCTGAAATGGCGCGAAAAGAAGCCATTGATCGCTTTGGTGAAGCCGCCTACACCGACGGCTACAAAGTCTACACAACAGTGGACAGCTCTATGCAAGCTGCCGCGCAAGCAGCAGTTATCAATGGTTTGATGAATTACGATGAACGCCACGGTTATCGCGGCTCCGAGCGTCGCCTAGCGCCCTCTGCCAGCCCAGAGTTGGAAGATTGGCAGGATCAATTGCAAGCCATGCCGTCTTTGGGTGGGCTTGAAGCAATGGCGATTACCGCCGTGGCAGACAAGAGCATCACCCTATTACAAGCCAATGGCGAAAAACTTGAACTGGATTGGCAGCACGGCCTATCCGACAAGCGCCCCTATATCAGTGAAGACAGCCGAGGCGCTTCGCCTAAATCGGCCAAAGACTTTTTACATATTGGCGATGTAGTGCGTGTTGGCAAAGATAAAGACGGTCAACCGCGCCTTACACAAGTCCCAGAAGCGCAAAGCGCACTTATATCACTTGACCCTATGAGCGGCGCTGTGCGCGCTCTTGTGGGCGGTTTTGACTTCAACCAAAGCCATTTCAATCGCGTTTTACAAGGTGCACGCCAACCAGGTTCAAGTTTTAAGCCGCTGGTTTATACCTGCGCCTTAGAAAATGGCTTTACCCCAGCCACTATGATTAACGATGCACCTATCGTTATTCGCAATGAGTGGACTGGTGAGATTTGGCGCCCAGAGAATGATGACGGCGAGTTTGACGGCCCTATTAGCTTTCGTAGAGCGCTCTACAGATCCAAAAACTTGGTATCAATTCGCATCCTAAAAAGCCTGGGAGTCGAGACCGTTATCAACAGTTTGGAACGCTTTGGCTTTAACAAGAAAGAGTTCCCTCGCGAGTTAGCACTTGCGCTAGGTGCTCACGCATTAACCCCCATGCAAATGGCGACGGCTTACGCCTCCTTTGCTAATGGCGGTTATAAGATAGACCCACATCTCATCAGCCGTATCGAAAATGGTAAAGGTGAGGTTGTATTTGAGGCGAATCCGAAACGCGTTTGCAAAACCTGCCCCGATACGCCACCGCCAACAGATCCCAGCATCGCCGAAGCGGATAAAGCATCTGGTGAAGCTGTGATTGAACAGCAACATGCACCCCGCATTATTGATGCTCGCGTCGCCTACATCATGGATTCCATCCTAAAAGACGTAGTCGATAAGGGCACAGGTGTTTCCGCCAAATCGCTTGGGCGCACAGATTTAGCGGGTAAAACCGGCACTACTAACGGCCCGCGCGACCTCTGGTTTTCTGGCTACAACCCAAATTTGCACACTACTGTTTGGGTGGGTATTGATAAGAATACGCCGCTTGGCAAAAGAGAGTTTGGCTCAACGGCTGCGCTGCCGATTTGGATCGACTTTATGCGCACAGCCTTAGAAGGCATACCCAATCAAACCACCCGCCAACCTGACGGCATAGTGACGGTGCGAATCAACCCCGAAACGGGAAAACCCGCACAACCGGGCGATACCAATGCCATTTTCGAGATATTCCCCACCGAAATATCGGCTGAAGGGTCAACCCCTGCAGGTATAGCCGAAGAGGCACCTGCCGATGAAACCTTACCGGAGGGTGTGCTTTAAAAAGTGCACCCAAGGAAAATCAAAGCCCAAAAATGCAAAATGCCGAGTGTTTTCACACTCGGCATTTTTGTTTTCTAGCTTGGGAAAATACCCAAGCTTCTTAACACTCGCTTATTTCTTACCGCCAATACGGCTGCCGAAACGCTTGGTGAATTTGTCGATACGACCACCAGTGTCAACGATTTTTTGCTTGCCAGTGTAGAAAGGGTGGCATTCGCTGCACACGTCTACGTGGAATTCGCTTTTACCCATGGTAGAAGCCGTTACGAACTTGTTGCCACAGCTGCAGGTAACTGCTACTGGAACGTAATTTGGATGAATTTCTGGTTTCATGATGTCTTGCCTAAGTAATCTGTGCCGCCACCCGAACGTAAGCCGAGCACCGCACATCGGTTAAAGTAAATGGCTCTTTTAAAGAGGTCGCGATCCTACCAGAATTCACTACCAAAGCAAGCAAAAATCCAAGTTCCAAGCAGGTTTTGCGCAAATATTCGCCATCAAACAAAAGGGGAGCCACGCTCCCCTTTTGTGCGGATAACAGTCAAACCCTGATAATTAAGGCTTTTTAGACCACACCTTACACCAACCTGTTGCACTGACTTGTTTGCCCGGGAACAAATTACAGCCTAATGCTTTAACATCACCTTTTGCTTGGGCGCAGTTAGCACAATTACTACCCGCTACAGTTGACTGAGCAACATAGCCCAAGGCCTTAGCTTGTGGGTCTTCAGCCGTTAGCGGCACATCGGCGGCTACCGCCACATTGCACACGGGGATTAAGGCTAAGCCAGCAGCTGCGCCCGATATTTTCATAAAGTCTCTACGGTTCATAGGTCTATCCTCGTAACACGTTATTGTTGATTAATGATGCGAGGCGCAACAATTTCAGCGTCCATTCGCCAAGGCTTACCATTACACCCCTCATAATGCGGGCAGTTAGGTTGACATCCTCGACAGGGCAAACGCTCTTCTTGTTGAGCCGGTGATACATTTTGAGTTTCGGTCATGGTAATAATCCTCGTGCATTGTTAACCAAGTTGTACGGGAATAATTTGATTTAAGACCAAATTTACATTTATTTTCTTAAAAAACATCCATCACAGATTTCAAAATCTCGCTTCACTCTAGCAAGAGATAAGCTATTCTGCGCGACTGTTTTGCTTTGTTCGGTTGATACATTCCTGATATGCCAAAAACCATTTTAGAAGTTGCCCTGCCCACGCCCCTACGCCGCCGCTTTGATTATTTGGCGCCTGTGGGTATGAGCGATGCAGATGCCAGTACATTATCGGCAGGAATTTTGGTGCGAGTGCCCTTTGGGCATCAGGAAATGACAGGCGTATTAATTCAGACGAAAAACTATACGGATCAAAATATCGAAAAGTTGCGCCCTGCCTTGGCGATTATCGACCAAATGCCCGCGCTGGATTCTGCCCTCCTCGATCTCATTTTATGGGCCGCCGATTATTACCAATGCCCAGAAGGCGAAGCCCTGAGCACCGCCCTACCCGTACTGTTACGCCAAGGCGAAGCCGCTGAAGAACGCCGCGAAGCCTGCTGGCAACTCACCACCGAAGGCAAAGGTTTACCTTCTGGCGCACTCAAGCGTGCACCCAAACAAGCCTTATTATTGGATGCGCTACAGCAACACAAAAAACTCAGCCGCAGCGATATTGCAGCCTTAGACATTCCCGCCAACATTATCAAAACGCTAACAGACAAGGGGATTATTGAGAAAACACTGGCCGACAAAAATGCACCAGCAACACCTGCCAACATCTTTCGCCAAGCCCCTTTAACCTTAAGCGATGAACAGAAAATCGCATTCGATAAGATCGGATTTGGGCAGTTTCAAGTCAGTTTATTGGATGGCGCAACCGGCAGCGGTAAAACCGAAATCTACCTCCAAGCCATCGCCAAAGTGCTAGAACAAGGCCAGCAAGCCTTAGTATTGGTGCCGGAGATTGGCTTAACACCGCAAACCATCGCCCGTTTTCAAAAGCGTTTTGCGGTAGACGTGGCTGCATTACATTCTGGCTTAAATGACCGCGAGCGTTTGGATGCGTGGCTACAGGCACGCTCTGGCACAGCGCGAATTTTGATTGGCACCCGCTCGGCCATTTTCACCCCCATGCCCGAGCTTGGCATCATTATTATCGACGAGGAGCACGACGGCTCCTTTAAACAGCAAGACGGCTTCCGCTATTCTGCGCGCGACCTCGCCGTGGTACGAGCCAACAAATTGCAGATTCCCTTAGTGCTCGGCTCGGCAACCGCATCGCTGGAAACTTTGAACAATGCCCAGCAAAACCGCTACCAGCATTTGCACTTACACGCTCGCGCAGGCAACGCCAAACCGCCAGAGATTCAGCTGTTGGATATTCGCGGCCAAACCCTCACAGAGGGCTTTGCACTGGAAACCAAAATCGCTATCGGCAACGAAATAGCGGCAGGCAACCAAGTTTTAGTGTTTCTCAATCGCCGCGGCTACGCCCCCACACTGGAATGTCATGATTGCGGCTGGCTGGCGAGCTGCCCGCATTGCGATGTGCGCATGACCGTACACCAAACCCCGCGCCATTTGCACTGCCACCACTGCGGCCATCAACGATCACTTCCGCGACAATGTCCGAGCTGCAAAAGCAGCAAACTGCAACCGCTGGGCCAAGGCACCGAGCGCAGCGAAATCGCCCTGCGAGATTGGTTCCCCGCCACGCCCATTATCCGCGTAGACCGCGACTCCACGCGCAACAAAAATGCGATGGACAAAATCCTTAACGAAGTTCACCAAGGCGAGCCGTGCATTCTAATCGGCACCCAAATGCTCGCCAAAGGCCATCACTTTGCCGATGTCACTTTGGTGGTCATCATCGATGCCGATGCAGGATTATTCAGCACCGATTTTCGCGGCGCAGAACGCATGGGGCAACTCTTGTTGCAAGTGGCTGGTCGCGCTGGGCGTGCAGAAAAAATGGGGCGAGTGATTTTACAAAGTCACCACACCGATCACCCGCTGGTGCAAACCCTGTTTTTCAAAGGCTACCAAGCCTTTGCCGATTTGATTTTAGCCGAGCGCCAAATCACGCAACTGCCACCCTACCGATACCTCGCACTATTGCGCGCGGAAAGCAAACGCCCAGAAATCGCGCTGGAATTTTTAAAACTCGCCCGCCATGAAGCCCAAGCGCTCTTTCCCGCCAGCCCGCACTTAAATTATTTAGGCCCGCTACCCGCCATGATAGAAAGACGCGGCGACCGGTTTAGATTTCAGTTACAGTTCAACAGCGCACAACGCAAGCCCTTGCAACATTTGTTAACACAACTAGTAGAAAAATTAGAGGCAAGCGCATTAAGTAAACGCGTGCGCTGGGCGGTGGATGTTGACCCGTCTGAAATGGGGTAAATAAAACAGAATCCGTAAAAATAGTTGACACAAACTTGAACGGATGCAATTATGTTGCACATACAACAAAGAAGCCTAGCTATGTTTGACCGCTGCCTTTATTTTAATACCAATGTTTTTAGTAGAAAAATCGAGAAGGTTTGGATAGATGCCTATTCAGAGCTCGGCTTGGCGCCAGCGCATGCCTATCTATTGCGCCTTGTGCTAGACAAACCGGGATTGGTGCAAAGAGATATTGTTACAGAGCTGTCGCTGGATAAATCCACCATTACTCGCTTTGTCGATAAAATGGTTATTGAAGGCTACCTTTACCGAGCAGCCTCACCTAATGGGAACTTAAAAGAACACTGTATATTTCCCACTGAAAAAGCCCTCGCGCTAAAAGAGCCACTCAATAGAATAGGCGCTGATTTATACCAAAAAATGCAAGCGCTCTTTTCAGTTGAAGAACTTAAATCAACCGTTGATTGGATTCGTAAAGCAAGCAACAAGCTTTAATTTTTTACCCAAATAGTTGCACATACAACAATTAGCTGGAGAATATAAATGCCCTATGTAAATATCAAAGTCACCGATGAGTCAGTCACATCCGCACAAAAGCAGCAATTAATCACGGGGGTAACGCAACTGTTGCAGACCGTATTGCACAAAAACCCTAAAACAATATTTGTCATCATCGACGAAATTAACACCGATAACTGGGGCGTTGCTGGTGAGCAAGTAACTCTCCTTCGCCAACAAACTAACCAATAAAGAGGTCTATATGAGCAGTAATTTTTTTGTTCTGTCAGCAATGGTATTAAATGTATTTATGATTGTTTACACCTTGTGGGTGCTGTCACTGAACGCATCGGGGAAAATGCCTTGGGCGATTGGCGCCGCCCTCGTGGTTTGGCTTTGCGGGCTACATTTGTTTATTAATCATCAGCTACTCTTTCCGCAAAACATATCTGGCATCGCATTTTTAATCATCATTTTTGCCGCAGTTGGTTTAGTCGGTTTAGTGTTACTATTAACACCCGCCATCCGCAAACGATTGCTTGGGTTAACGCAAGAACAATTCATGCTAATGCAAGGCATTCGCGTATTTTTTGGTGCCGGTTTTTTAATGCAGGCAGCGCAGTCACACATCCCCTTAACTTTTGGTGTCATTGACGGTTTTACCCATATAACCGCAGGCTTTCTTGGTTTAATCGCTGCGTTTACTGCATCTAAAAAGCTGTACGGAAATTCACGGATAGTATTTGCGAATATTTTTGGTTTGGCCGACATTCTGATCGTCGCCTCATCGATTGCATTAATTTTGCTACCCGAGCTTGGGCCGCACCATACCATGATGTACGCCGTATTTTTACCTGCACCTTTGTGGTTGTGGTTCCACCTAATTTCACTCTGGAAACTCTTCGGCAATAAACATTCGCCGCAACAAAAAACAGCGAGCGCAATCTGTTGAGTTCTATGCACCAAACTTGCTTTCTTTTACTAATCACAACCCGCTATGGTTAAATGCGCTTTTACGTTGCTTAAATGCGCATTTACTTTGTAAAGGGAAGAACTATGTCTTACACCTCACTCATACTGGGTTTATGCCAGTTTTTATTTATGGCAGCCGTTGCCGTTGGCCTAGCATTTAACGCGCTCGTAGGAAAAGTGCTGGCGCCTTCGGCCAGCATGGCAACCTTGCCATTATTTTTTATGATGGGCGGAACAGCCGCATTAACACTTTCAATGCCCCGTATTCTGGCGCAGTTTGGTTATCGTAAAGCGTTTATAGCTGGGGCATTTATGGGGGCGATGGGCGCTGCATGCGCTGTGTTGGCCATCGCCAGCCATTCATTTAGCTTGTTTTGTCTGGCAGGTGCTTTTATGGGGCTTTATCAAGCCTCGGCTATGTACTATCGCTTTGCAGCTGCAGATGCCGTATCGGCAGAGCATAAAAGCACTGCCATTGCATGGGTATTAAATGGGGGGATTTTAGCGGCGCTAGCGGGGCCAATGATTGGCAGCCACAGTTTGCATTTTTTTAGTGCGGATTACCTTGGCTCCTACACCGCCACCGCCATTCTCGCCCTTGTTGCACTGCCACTGCTCGCGTGCGTGCCCCTACCACCGCGCAACACCGCTATGACATTGCCAGCCTTTTCATTCCAATCCATTAAGTTTCAAGCCTTTTGTGCGATGTTATTTTGCACCAGTGGCTACGCCATGATGGGCATGGTGATGATTGCAAGCCCTTTAGCCATGTCTGGCTGCGGTTATCACCCTCAAGATGCAGCCAGTGTTATTCAATGGCACTTGTTGGGCATGTTTGCACCCTCGCTAATAACCGGAAAACTGATTGCGCGCTTTGGAGCACAAAAAATTGCTTTAACAGGCACAGCCATTTTACTCACGGGTTGCGCGCTGGCATTGATGGGAACAACCTTAAACGTTTTTCACTTTTCATTGCTAACCGTAGGCATTGGCTGGAATTTTATGTACATGGGTGGCAGCACATTGCTAACTCAAATAGCCGACATAGGTTTACGGAGCCGTTTACAATCCATTAATGAATTTGTCACCTTCAGCTTTATTACGTTTATTTCAGGGTTAACAGGCTGGCTCTATGAAAGCTTGGGGTGGCAGGCGATTATTTATATTGCCCTCACGCTGTTATTAACGGTGATGGCGACTATTTTAATGGGGCAATATCGTCAATCACAGATCGCAGAGATTAAGTGAAAGTTTATGCCACTGAGATGGCCTAAAGATGATCCGTAAAAATAGCCAGTAAGGCGCGAAGCATTTTAAAGGGGCAATTAATGACGATTCACAATCCCCGCAATACGTTTCGCTGCTTACGGGCTAAGCATAACCCGCTTCGCGCTGACTACGAATCGCCAACACAAAAACAATATCCGCCTCTGCAACATATTTATACAGCGCCAAATAGCCGCGAGTTTGTTTGCCAATAACCAGCTCGCGCTTTCCGCCTTCCACGGGGCGGCCAATCAGTGGGTTGTGCTCTAACACGGCAATGGCTTGAATAATTTCATGAATACGAGCTGGGCTGTTTTGCACATCATAAAGCGCTAAATGTTCCAAAATACGCTCTATATCGCCACCGACTTCTGGGGCTAATTGAATCTGTGCCATTGCTAAAGCGCAGGTTTAGTGTGTGGAATGGGTGCATCGTGTTGGCCAGCTGCACGCGTTTCTAGGTACGCGCGCATATCTGCCCAAGGGATAGTTTGACCAGAAGCCAGCAACTTGGCGTAGCGCGTATCGGCTTCTTGATGAAAATCGTTTCGCACTTCTTCAGCCGCCGTTTTTTCGGCTATCGCCTGTAAAATAAAGTTATGCGGGCTAACGCCTGCCTGCCCTGCAACGGCGGTTACCCGCGCCTTCAAATCATCCGGCAAACGAATGGTGGTGGTAGACATGGCTAACCCTCAAAAAAGCTGGAAATCCAAGAGTAGCACAAAAGCAGCACAAGATAGCCTTGCGGGTCACATCAACATCTTAATCTGTGACAAAAACAGATTCACCCGAATCCAAAATAGGGTTTAATCCGTATTACCTGCAATACCAAGCGGCTAATAACTCATGCATCAACCCATTACCGAAACAGCGATTCCTGCCTACCAGCCGCCACCAAGCTTTTTGCAACGTTGGCGCCGCAGGCTTGTCAGGTTAGCGCTTCTTGCGCTAGCCGTGTGGGGATTGCTCGTTGCGGCCATTTGGAACCAGCAAGAAAAACTTTTGTTTCACCCCGAGCCACTCGCCCCCAAATTTACGTTTGAGCTGCCTTACACCTCCGAAGTCTATATCGATGTGCCCGATGCAAAATTGCACGCACTTTATTTGCACCAGCCCGCCGAACAGAGCAAAGGTATAGTGCTGTTTTTACACGGTAATGCAGGCAATTTGGAAACCTGGTTTACCCATACCGATTTCTGGCTGAGCACAGGATATGACGTGCTTATGTTGGATTATCGCGGTTTTGGTAAAAGCACTGGCAAGATTGAAAGCGAAGCGCAGTTAAACGATGACGTGTTGCGTGCGTGGAATTACGTTGCGCACAACTATAAGGATAAGAAAAAGGTATTTTATGGTCGCTCACTCGGCACTGGCTTGGCTTCAAAGCTGGCAACGCAAACCCACGCCGATTTAGTGGTGCTGGTATCGCCCTACACTAGCATGATGGCTATGGCGCGGGAATATTACCCTTGGGTGCCGCCATTTATCCTGCGTTACCCCTTAAGAACCGATCAACTTTTACCGGAACTCCCCACCAAAATTCTATTATTGCATGGTACTAGCGACCAGCTTATCGCCAGCGAACACAGCAACCGTCTGGTAAAACTCAACCCTAATGCGCGCTTGGTCGAGATAGAAGGCGCGGGCCATGGCGATATCCACAATTTCGATGCCTATACCAACACCCTTAAAACAGCGCTTGATTCACTCTGAGAGATCTCAAGCGCCTACCGAAAACTTACAAGCACCTGCCAAAGACTTACAAGCCCCGCCAAACACCTGAAAAGTACGCGATGAGTGACTCCCCCGCACATTACCATTACAATCGCGCAACCTTTTCGCACCTGTAGATAACCTATTAGCATGAGTAGAGATTTCGCAAGACGCAACGCAGCCCCTAATCGCCGAGCTTCCGCCCCCAAAGGTAAGCCTGCACCCGCGTGGCTATGGTTTGTGATGGGCGCGATTTTTGGCGCATTTGCGATGACTTTGGTATTTACGCTGCACAAACCAAAACCTGTGCAAGGCCCTGCTGTTGAAGCAACCAAGCCTGCAGAAAGCGAATCCAAAACACCGAAACCTCGTTTTGATTTTTACAAGCTTTTGCAAGAGAGCGAGCAAATTGTGCCCGCCACTGAAACTATCGGTGACGCTGAAAAAGCGGCTGAAAATCCCGCAAGCAATATCGAATATATTCTGCAAGTGGGCTCATTCCCTAATCAAGCTGAAGCCGACAAACTTCGCGCGCAATTGATTCTGCTTAACTTGGATGCGCACATTGAATCGGTGGAAATCCACAAAGGTGAAATTTGGCATCGCGTAGTCGTTGGCCCTTTTGACTCGCAAGAAAAACTGGCAACAGCACGTTCAGCGTTGGTGAATAATCAGTACACGGCACTAGTATTAAAACGCGCGAAAAACGCGAAGAAATAACTCACCGCAAACTCGCCAGCGCCTAACACATTTAAAAATCTGTTAGGCGTTGAGTTCCGCTTGAAATCTCCCGCAATGCCCCCACTTTGTGTAACTCATGCTAGCCCATTCTGTAAGGATTTTTTGTGACTACTATTCTGTGTGTTCGCCGCGATGACCAAGTGGTTATCGGGGGCGACGGTCAAGTTTCACTCGGCA
>SXGR01519507.1_pt1 | contig 17758 bp, 15 predicted proteins | sample 3174711 | NCBI WGS metagenome assembly SXGR01 (sample SAMN11356860, study PRJNA531348) | freshwater metagenome | isolation source: freshwater sample F1-60 | place: China: Fuxian Lake, Yuxi | collected 2017-12-25
CTCTTCCAATTTAGCATCAGCATCAGCAATAAAATCCGTAGCACCATTTAAAGCCTCTTGAAAAACCTTTTCACATTTGCGCCAGCAATCCCGGCGTAAATCCTGAGCACTCAAAATTCTCCCATCCTTAAAAGTAGTTAAAGAACATCCCTTCTCATCCAAAAACACTTCCCGCGCCTCTTCCCCGGCAATCAAATCCTTCCTTTGAAAATTAACCCTGCCATTCAAAGAGCTTGTATCCAAAATCTCCACTTTTTCCCGCAACTCACCATCAAATCTCACAATACCATTGGACAATTTCACAATATCCACCTCAACACACTTATCAACAAGCGAATCCGCCTGAATAATCGTCGCACACTGATACGCAATATCATCGCCAATTACTACAGGCGAAAACTTTGCCGCACCATTTTCACCAAGCAAATTACCACCAATTTTTTCCGGATCCAAAACATCACCATTTTCTAAAACCGCCCGCGCTCTCTGAAAAAAATTATCAGTCCCAATCTCCACCGACTGAAGCCCTTCGCAACTCACCAACTCCGGCTCCATACAAGTCGGAATATTTATTCCGGAACCTTCCGTCCTACAATTCGTGGTTGCAAAACAAGCCAATGCAGCGACAGCCATTTTACGCAACGACATATATTTAGGGTTAAAATTTAGGGGGGACCTTTAATTAAATCACCATCCCCTTCCAAAATCAAGTTCGCGGGTTTACAATGTCTCTACCAATTAACATCAAATTTATGAAAACCGTAATCGAAGGCCTCAAATGGCGCTATGCAACAAAGAAATTCGACCCAACAAAAAAACTATCCCAGGAACAACTCGACATGCTTCTTGAAGCAATGCGTCTTGCACCTTCTTCTTACGGCCTCCAGCCTTGGAAATTCATCGTCGTTACAAATCCCGAGAAACGTGAACAACTAAAGGCGGCAGGCTATGGCCAGAATCAGATTACCGACGCTTCTCACCTCATCGTTTTCGCTGTCGACACTCGCATCAACAATGAAGATATCGATAAATACATCCATGCAATCGCCCAGACCCGCGGCATTCCCGAAGAATCGCTAAAAGACTTCGAAGGCATGATGAAAAGCTTCGTCGCCGGAAAATCTCCAGAAGAATTAACTGAATGGGCCGCCCGCCAAGCATATATTGCTTTAGGAGTTTTGATCAGCGCCGGGGCGACCGAAGGCATCGACATCGCTCCAATGGAGGGCTTCGACCCAGCAAAATTCGACGAAATCCTCGAACTCGGACAGCACAATCTTGCCAGCAAAGTAATCGCCGCTATCGGCTTCCGCGCAGAAGATGACGCCTTCGCCCAAATGGCAAAAGTACGCTATCCAAAAGAAGAAGTGGTAATCACTTATGCCTAAAAAAGAAATTGCCACTGGCGTTGTCCATGAAGTTCCGGAAGATTTACAAAAAGCTCTTACTTCCAGCCAATCAGTCCTAGACGCCTGGAACGACCTCACTCCACTCGCCCGCAACGAGTGGATCTGCTGGACTACGTCCGTAAAAAAACCGGAAACAAGAAAAAAGCACATCGAACGATTACAAGAGGATTTGCTAAAAGGAAAACGCCGTCCCTGCTGCTGGCCCGGCTGCCCTCACCGCTAAAAAAGTCTTCGAAGACAGCCAAAAGTTTCCCCGGGAAACTCCAAAAGTAAAAAAATTTTACTATTTTACAATTTCCCACCAAGGTATCCCCTACCTCACACTCGCCCGCAAATAGTGATCCATGATCACCAGCGCCGCCATCGAGTCCACACTCGGCACCGCTCTTGGCAATACGCAAGCGTCATGCCTTCCAAAAGCCCTTATCTTCGCTGACTTTCCACGAACATCAACTGTCTTTTGTTCCATCATAATTGTCGCCACCGGCTTAAACGCTACCCGGAAATAAATATCTTCACCGTTAGAAATTCCGCCCAACACACCACCCGAATCATTTTTCGAAGTATGAACCTTGCCTCCTCGCACCACAAACGGATCATTATGCTCACTACCCTGCATCAATGTTCCCGCAAATCCACTGCCAATTTCAAACCCCTTAACCGCATTAATCGACAACATCGCCTTGCCAAAATCCGCATGCAGTTTATCAAAAACCGGATCGCCAAGACCCACGGGCACACCGCGAACAAAGCCAAAAATCACTCCACCAATAGTATCACCACCAGCACGCACTTTTTTAATTAGATCAATCATCTTCTTTGCCGCCTTAGAGTCCGGACACCTCACCTCACTCGCCTCCACATCCTTCATCGTCACCTCACGATAATCAATATCCGCAGCCACATTTCCCACCTGCTCGACAAAACTTAAAAACTCGATACCTTTAGACTTCAAAAATTTCTTCGCAACCGCACCCGCCGCCACGCGCGCCAAAGTTTCGCGTGCTGAAGATCTACCTCCCCCTCTATAATCGCGCATTCCATATTTCATTTGATAAGTAAAATCCGCATGCGAAGGCCGAAAAAGATCCTTCATCTTTTCGTAATCCTGACTGCGCACATTTTCATTAAAAACCATCATCATAATCGGCGCCCCGGTCGTACAACCATCAAAAACACCGGAATAAATCTGCACCCGATCCTTCTCATCACGCGGCGTCACAATGTCACTCTGGCCAGGCCTTCTTCGATCCAATTCCACCTGCACATCTTTCTCCGAAAGGTTAAGACCACTTGGACAGCCATCAATAACAACCCCGACCGCAACACCGTGCGATTCCCCAAAAGTTGTAATCCGAAATAATTGTCCAAATGAATTTCCAGCCATGCAACAATTTTAAAACAACTTACATATTCAACCTAGCCGAAATTTTCACCCCCAGCTCCTTCATCACCGGATCATCCGCCACATCGCACTGCTTCAAAAACTCCAGCATCACCCTATCCACCTGCTTATGCATAAGCGCCAAACCCAAATATTTCTTAATCGACCGAATCGACGGACTGCTATTCACCATCACATCCGGATTCCGCGTGCCTAAATACGCATTCAAAACCTCTATCACTGTCGCAAAAGAAATCGAAGGATCCTGAATAAACGCCGTCAAAACCCGATCCATCAAATGAAATCCGGCAATTTCCGGATCTGACGTCATAACCTCCGAAAAATACTGCGGATCATCTAGCTCAAAAGCATCAGCATACTCCTCCATCTGCTCGTAAACCCATCCCTGCTTCATCCCCCTTGTAGAAGCATGTTTTCCGCTTCCCCTGTCCTGAAAAAATTTTTTACAACTAGACTCATACTTCTCAGCAGGCAGACACGCTCTTCCCATCTCAAAATAATGCGCCATAAACAATAAATATTCAGTATCATTCAAAGCAAATTGCTCCGGGTCCTCCATATTTCCATTTCTCACCAGCATCGCCCTCATCTCAAGGTAAAGTCCCCCATGCCACTGCCGAAGATTCGCCCAGAACGCTAGCTTATCCTGCTCTGGATACTTCCAAAATAGAAACTTGTGACCGACCGCAACAGGACAACTTAAAGCCAATCTTGCCGCCTCAGGAGATTTGCAAAGTGCCGCTTGAAAAATTGCCTGCACCGCTTCCCCTTTCCTTAAATTCAAAAGTTCTTCCAAAAATGCTTTATCAAAAGGCTCAAGCATCAGTGAAGCTAAAGATTGAATACTGTCGGAATCACCAATGCTGTTATGCTTCTGACGCAACAGCGCCAATCTCTTAGCATGATACAAAGGATCGTCCCTCTTTAGAACCTGGTAAAAATAATGCCAAAAACCCTCCTTTTTCACTACCGGCATGAGCTCGGCATCACTCATTCCAGGTGTCGGCAACGCCAGCACTCGAGATCCGCCTTCACCCACAGTCAAAAAGGGCTTCATCCGTCCCCTCAACCCATCAATCGCCTCAATCAAAACACCCTCCTCCACATTTGTCCCTCGACCCAGCAATTCAATCGGCGTCACCGGCACCCTCTCCAAAGCCGTCTTCACACCCGCGGCCATCCCTTCCACATCAAAATCCTCTTTTTCATCCACTACATTACTCTCACGAAAACTCACCAGCGACCGCGCCGCCTCCAACGCATCCCTATGCGTATCCACCGCAATCTCCATTAACCCCAAAACCTCCGGCAACACTCCTCCAACCGCCATATCCATCTCCCGAGTAGCAAAATCGGCAATCGCCTGAACCTCTCGATCCAAAACCGCCTGCTCGCCCAGTAGCCGCAAAAGCTCTACCTGCGGCTTCATTTTTTCCCTTACTTCAAGTATTTTCTGGCTCTTCGCTGCCTTCAGCATCTGCACCGCCTCATAAATCCGCAAAAGCAAAGAAATCTTAAATCCAATCAAAATCGCCAACCCCTTAAGCCGATCAACAACCGCTTGCTGATGAGCAATCGCCCGATCACTCCGCTCAATCACCTCCTTCGTCGCATGTGGATCTGTTTGCACCGCTTCAAAGCCAGCAATCAGCTCCTTCGCTCGCGCTATCGCATCTCGAATCTGCCCCAATTTTTCATCCACCCTAGGCACCTGCATTCGCAAAAGCCCTTCGAGCTTCCCCTGTAGTCCCGCATCCGCCGCCTCCAAAAGCCCAATTGCCGCAATCACCCGCTCCATATTTTTAGCCCGAATTGCATCGTTCACCTGCTCTATCAGCGCCGACCCATTACGAAAATCCATCTCAAAAGAATCCACCCCCGCCGACACAATCGCAGGCTGCACAGGCCCATCGCCCTTCCCTCGTAATTTATCAATCCACTTCCAAGCCATGAAATTCAAAATTAAGTCCACACTTTAAAACAATTCACCACAAATGACAAGGACAGATCGGAAAAACTGGCAAAATCCGCTCAAAAATGTAAAATAGTAAAAATTTAAACTTCAAATTTGAACACAAAACCTTTCATTCTAACCATTTTCGGCGCCTCCGGCGATCTGGCAAAACTCAAGCTATTTCCCGCTCTTTACGCTCTCGCGGAAGCAAACCAACTACCGAAAGAATTCTATATCATCGGCTACGCCCGCACTACTAAAACCGACCAAGAATTTAAAAAAGAATTCACCGAAAGTATTAAAAGTGTTCACAAAACAAACCCTAAAATACTAGAATCATTAGCCAAAAACGTCCACTACGTCACTGGCCAGTACGACAACCTAAACGACTTTAAAAATCTCAAGGCACAAATCAAAAAACTGACACAAAAGCCACTACCACATCTTGCCTACTTCTCGGTTCCGCCAGTCGCCTTCCAGGACATTATTAAAAACCTCGGAGAAACTAAATCAGCAAGCGAAGATATCCGGTTAATTCTCGAAAAACCATTCGGTCAGGATACAGAGTCTGCCACCGAACTTTTCCATTATGTAGCCCGTTACTTCCATGAAGAGGAAGTCTACCTACTCGACCACTATCTTGGAAAATCCGGTGTCCAGAGTATTCTCACCCTCCGCCACAACAACCGCCTTATCAATCAGATGATGAAAGGCCCAAAAATCGCCAACATTCAAATCACCGCGGCAGAAGACATCGGCGTCGAAAACCGCATCGGTTACTTCGACCAGGTGGGAACCATCAAAGATATGTTCCAATCACACCTTCTCCAAATTCTCTCATTAATCACAATGTCGATTCCAATCACCGAAAATCATGAAAGTCTCCATCGAGAAAAATACAGTATCCTTTCAGCTCTCAAATTTATCGAATCACCAAAAAACATTGTTCTCGGTCAATATAAAAGTTATACCAGCCAAAAAGGTGTTCCAAAAAACTCTACCACCGAAACTTTTGCCGCCCTCCAGCTCTTCATTGACCGCGAAAGTTGGTACAAAAAACCAATCTATCTTCGCACCGGCAAGCGCTTAAACGAAAAACACACCTACGTCGTGGTCGAGCTGAAAAAATTCGCATTTCAGTCCAAAGACCAGGAGCCAAACCGCCTCATTTTCGAACTTCAGCCTGAAGAAAAAATCTCCATAACTCTGGTAAATAAACGAGGATCCAGCTACAAATATCAACAAATCACCACCTCCGAATCGCTTGCTTGCGAAGGCGACGACTGCCTCCCAGAACACGCCAACCTCCTGCGGGACGTTCTCCGCAAAAAGCGGCTGCACTTTCTAAGCTTCCAAGAAATCATCGCCAGCTGGGCAATCACCGACAAAATTGTTCACTTCATCCGTAAAAATAATCTAAAACCGGAAAAATACGCCGATGGATCACCGGGTCCATCACAACAAAACCATCTCACGGAAATCGACAAATTCAGCTGGTTTGACCCCCATTAAAATGAATATTGAAATTTTCCAGACAGAAGAAGAATTCACAGAGGCTGCTGTAAGCTTCATTTTTAAAATTCTCCAGGAAAATCCAGATGCCAATATTGCTTTAAGCGGCGGGACAACTCCGGCGCCAATCTACAAAGCCCTTGGCGAAAAGTTTCCCCAGGGAAACTTTTTCCAGGTCGACGAACGCTACGTCCCGCCGCACCATCCGGACTCTAACCAAAAAATGATCCGTGAAACTTTAAATCCCGCAAATTTTCACTATTTTGACACCACAATTCCCCTGTCCACGGCTCTTGAAAAATACGAAAAACAGCTTCCCGAAAAATTTGACCTCGTAATTCTCGGCATTGGCGAAGACGGCCACTACGCCTCCATCTTTCCAAATACACCACAAACTGAAAAACCTGTCTCCCATACCACAACAGAAAGTTTCCCCGTAAAAGACCGGCTGACAATAACCATCGAGCCAATCCTAAAAAGCAAAAACATTTTAATATTGCTAAAAAACAAACATAAAGTTCTCCAAGAACTACAAAAACCCGCTAAAAATTCTCAAGAGTTCCCTGCGTTAAATCTCCTTAAGCACGAGCATCTTGAGATCTTCGTCCTGAACTAGAATGCCGAACAAACCTATCAGTCGCCGTCCTAATGAGAGAATGAATTCCAGAAGATCGTCTGGCTGGAATAAGCCGTCTACTGTAATCCACAACCCTTTCGTAATCACCAAGATAAAAACTGGCATAGATAGCCGTTTCCAACAATGTCTGGCTCTCCTCAATTCGTAATCCCGCAATCGCCAATTCTAAAGCCTTATTATGATCCCTGAGTAGATTGGCATTATAAGCTGCAACTCTCAAAAACTGATGATCATTGGGATTTAAGCCCAACCCCTTTTCTGCATAATCCAGCGCCTCCTTAGGTAAACGCAAAACAGTTGCCGCAACACAGGCATAAAAAATCGCCCTAATATCCTCCGGCACAATTTTCAAAATCTTCTGTGCATACTCCAAAACCTTTGTCGGCATCCTCATATCATGGTAACACTCCATTACAAATCCCAGCATTCCTGGATTATTTTCCAGATGAGGACTCTTCTTCATTCCTGATAAAACCATCTCCAAAGCCCCCTTTAAGTCCCCTCTCGCCCTCTTCTCTTTCGCTCTCGTTTTTAAAAGCATCTCCTCTGCACCCATTTCATAATCAGGTTTCCCCTTTATTCCATCCTCATTTTGCAATTTAAGCAAAAATGACATCACCGCATTGCGAATATCCGATACTGGTTCCGTAGATAAATAAGACAAAGTATCAGCCAAAGACCATCCAGCCGCATCGCACTCACCCAAAACTTTTAAAATCGCCGTTCTAGTCTCCAGAGCGCGGCCTCTCGGTTCAAAATCGCCCTCAGGACTATTCAGCAGACCTCTAAAACCTCGATCAAGAGTCCAATATTCCATTGTCGGCCCAAACCAGTTTTTATCATTAATTTTGTGCATCAAAAATAACTAAAACAAAAGGCCCTATTAAAGCAGAAAGCGCCACTTATGTCAATAGTTGCACTTTGCTATCATTCTACCACGGAACCTTGATTTTTATTTTCGAAAGTAGAATAGTAGCAACATGTTTTCAAAAAAAGAAACTGCCCAAAACCGCAGCCTGTTAACCCAAAAAGTTCGCAACTTTTTCGTCAAAGAACATTTCCTCGAGGTAGAAACCCCTATTATGACCCCAATGCCAGGCATGGAACCCCATCTGACACCTTTTGAAACCGAATTCAAAACGCCCCATCAAAAACAACCGCTCTACCTAAACACCTCTCCCGAACTCCAGATGAAAAAGCTCCTAGGCGCAGGATTTGGCAATATTTTCAATATTACAAAAGTTTTCCGCAACGGGGAAATCGGCGGAAAAACCCACAATCCCGAGTTCACAATGATTGAATGGTACCGTGAAAAAGCCGACTACAAAGAGATCATGGAAGATTGCGAAAACCTAATCTGTTCACTCACCGATCGCCTCATCTACCAAGGCCAAGAAATTGACCTTTCCCTACCCTGGGACCGTATCTCCACCCACGAACTCTTCTTAAATTATTGCAAAATTGATCTTCTCAAAAACCAGACCTTCGAAGAATTCAAGTTCACGGCCGAAAAACTCGGCTACGACACAAACGCCTGCGAAGATTGGGACGATATTTTCTTCAAAATCTTCTTAAATCACATCGAACCGCACCTCGGCAAAGAAAAGCCCATTTTCGTGTATGATTACCCATCTACCCAAGCCGCCCTCGCCAAAAAATCCAGCAAAAATCCCTTTTTCGCCGAACGTTTCGAGCTCTACATTGCCGGTATCGAACTTTGTAACGCCTTCAGCGAATTAACCGACGCAAATGAACAACGCGAGCGCCTCCTCGAGGAGCAAAAACTACGTAAAAAACTAGGAAAAACCGTTTTTCCCATTGACGAAGAATTTTTGGCTAGTCTAGAATCAATCCACTACGAGTCCGCGGGAATTGCCCTCGGCCTCGACCGGCTTTTCATGGTTTTGCTCGACAAAAAATCCATCGAAGAGGTACTCCTCTTCCCATTATCAAAAATGATTAACAACTAATTTATGCCATCTACAACCGATATTAAGAAAGGACTTGTAATCGACTTCAAACACGGCGCCTGGCTTATCACCGTCGCCCAATTTGTAAATCCTGGAAAAGGCGCCGCCTTCACCCGCGCAAAACTCCGAAATCTTAAAAGCGGCCAGGTAATCGAAAACACTTTCCGCTCCGGTGAAGCCGTGGAAACTCTCGATGTTGTAAACAAAAGATGCCAATACCTCTACAGCGATGGCAACGACTATTTCTTCATGGACAACGACAGCTACGAACAATTTTCCCTCGACCTGGAAACCATCGGCGATGACTCAAAATTCCTGCTCGACGGTACCGACTGCTACGCGATGTACATTGAAGGAAAACCAGTTTCTATCCAGCTCCCGCCAAAAATGGACTTCGTTGTAACCGAAACCTCTCCAGGCGTTAAAGGTGACACCGCAACCGGCGGCTCAAAAGACGCCGTCATCGAAACCGGCGCCGTCATCAAAGTACCGCTTTTCATCAAAGAAGGCGAAAAAATTAAGGTAAACACTGACGACGGCAGCTACGTAAGCAAAGCCTAACCCTAAAAATCATGCTCGACATCAAATTTATCATTGAAGACCCGGAAAAATTAAAGAAAGGTATCGCTAAGAAAAATTCCAAAGTCGATATCGACAAAATTGTCGAACTTTATACCGAACGCAACAAAAAACTTCAACGTACAGAACAGCTAAGAGCTCGCCAGAACGAAGTTTCCAAAGAAATCACCAAACAGGAAAACAAAGACGCCCTGCTCGCCGAAATGAAGCAGGTAAAAGAGGAAATTCAATCTCTTGAACCAGAAATTACCGAACTCGAAAACCAGATCGACCAACTCGCGCTTCAGGTTCCAAATCCAACGCTCGATTCTGTTCCGGAAGGCAAAGGCGAAGAAGACAACAAACCGTTCAAAACTCATGGCACCAAACCAGAATTTAACTTCACGCCAAAAGACCACATCGAACTTGGCAAAAATCTCGACATCATCGACATCGAACGCGGCGTAAAAGCCTCCGGCGCCCGCTTCTATTACCTAAAAGGCGCGGCCGCAATGCTCGAATTCGCCCTTATCCAACACATCATGAACAAACTGGTCTCAAAAGGCTTTACTCCGGTAATCCCGCCAGTGCTCGTAAAAGAAGAATCCATGTATGCGACCGGATTTTTCCCTGCAGACATGAACGAAATCTACAGCGTCAACCCCGGCGAAGACAACCTTTACCTTGTCGGCACCTCCGAAGTACCGCTAACCATGCTTCACGCCGGCGAGATCCTCGAAGAACAAAAATTGCCGATCCGCTACGCCGGCTTCTCCAGCTGTTTCCGCCGCGAAGCAGGCTCTTACGGCAAAGACACCGCGGGCATCATCCGCGTCCACCAATTCGACAAAATCGAAATGTACAGCTTCTGCCACCCTGACAAATCCGAAGAGGAACACGAATTAATCCGCTCGATCGAAGAAGAAATCATGCAGGACCTCGACTTTCACTATCAGGTTATCAACATCTGCGGCGGCGACCTCGGTGCTCCTGCAGCGAAAAAATATGACATCGAAGTCTGGATTCCAACCCAGGAAAAATTCCGCGAACTCACCTCCTGTTCAAACTGCACCGAGTTCCAGGCCCGCCGCTCTAAAATCCGCTACAAGACATCCGAAGGCAAAAACGAATACGTCCACACCTTAAACGGAACAGCCTGCGCCATGGCCCGAACACTTGTCGCAATTCTCGAAAACAACCAAAATGAGGACGGCACTGTCAATATTCCGGAAATTTTAAGACCATACTTAGGAGGAAGAACTAAGATCGAGTCTTAGTAAATAACATCAGCAGTCGCGGTAAACCCCTGAATTGACCTTCCCTGTTTCGCTAAATATCCAAATTGGCTCGAAACACCAAAAAAATTATGGTCGAATTCAAAATACGGCACCCGTTCACCATTATCACCAGGTGAAAAACCTTTACATACACCAATTACTTTAGTAGGAAGAGGCCCTTGCCATTCAAGCTCAATCTTATACAATTTTCCTACCTCTACTTCCATACCTGGCACATAATCAACAACAGAAAACTTTCGCGTTGCCGCCAATATCTCAGGTAAATAACCAAGCATAATCGGCTTAAATTGTTCCGCCTGCGTCTTTTGTTCCGGACACTCAATATGATTAACAATTAAATCACAAGATTCACTTATCAACCTTCGAATTGATAAAACATCATCATCAGGACGAAATTCAACTCCCAAATCATATCCTCCATGGACATCAAGAAGTTTAATCCCAAATTTTTTTAGAAATCCATTTATTCCAGCCACAAGCTTTTGCATCATGCTAGGATTAGATTCATTCACCAATCTGATTTTATCAATATCCACAACCGCCTCTTTAATGGCTTTATATAATGTGTGTGCCCTCTCTAGCTTTAAATCATTATCCACTGCTCTTCGATTCTGTGAAGCAATAGAAACAGGCTCACCCCACATGCCATTTTCAAATCCACTTTCATTTCTATCTTCCAAATCCATATAAATTATATTATTTTTTACAGTGCACCATGGAAACACATTAAGTCAAACATGTCAACCCTGAAAATCAAACTTTCTTTTACCAAGGCCTGAAACGGATCGGGAATCTGTCAACTCTATTAAGCGGCCAAAAACACCTGTTTTATGGTAAAATACGAGGAGTTAAAAACCCAAAAACATGATTATTCTTTGCACACAATCACTAAGAGGATACGGACTAAACCGCATCTTTGAACTAGCAAAAGCCGCAGGCTACGACGGAATCGACCTTGAAGTCGACTACGGACAGTATGATAGCTACAACACTGAATACCTAAAAAAACTGATCAAAGAGTACAACCTGCCGGTTCACGCTATCTCTACTCCGGACCAGGTTTCCGGCAAACACATTAAAGAACTGGTAGATATGGCGAAAGAGTTAGGCTCAAAAGTCGTGGTAATCCAGCCTCCAAAAATCCTCGATTTCAAATTAGCAAACTGGCTAAAAAAAGAAGTACCAAAGTTGCGTGAAAAAGAGTTCATTTCCATAGCTCTGGAAAATGCGCCAGCCGGCACTTTTCTCGGATTCATTCCGGAACATGCAATGGCTAATACAGACGAACTAAAAAGATTTAAACATATCTCTCTCGACACCGCCCGCATCGGCGAAAAGCATCAGGATCTTATGCGTGCCTACAATGCTTTCAGAAAATATCTTGTACATATTCATCTTTCAAATGTCTATCACGGCAAAAAATATGCACCTTTAAAAGAAGGAATTTTACCGCTTGAGAGCTTCCTTACAAAACTAAAACAGGATCGTTATCCAGGCGCAATATCGATAAAAATTCATCCAAAATTTCTTCACGCCGGCGAAGACGAACGTGTAGTTTCCGAACTTGAAGACATCAAAAAATACTACGACAAATATTACAGCGCCGTTGAAGCGCTACCGGAAGAAGAACAAACAGACAGCACTGTTTAAATGATTAAACTCACCAAAGTTTCAAAAAAGTTTGGCAAAGGAAAAAGCAAAACGACAATCCTTGATGATGTTAATTTGACGATCAAAAAAGGCCAGTTCCTCGCGATCATGGGCCCCTCCGGCTCCGGAAAAACCACTCTTTTAAATATGCTCGGCGGGCTCGACAAGCCAACAAGCGGCTCGATTACTGTAAACGAAAAAGAAATCCACCGCCTCTCCGACAAAGAACTTTCCCGCTACCGCAACAAAGAAATTGGTTTTATTTTTCAAGAATTTTATCTTGAATCCGCACTCACTGTAAAAGAAAATGTTTTGCTCCCGACTTTTTTTAATCACAAAACAAAAGAAGATGAAATTTATGCTGGAAAATTAATCCGTGAAGTTGGACTTACTCCGAAAATTAACAACAAAATCACCGAACTTTCCGGCGGCCAAAAACAGCGCACCGCCATCGCCCGCGCTCTCATAAATCGCCCGCAGATTATCATCGCCGACGAGCCAACCGGAAACCTCGACGCCAAAACCGGCGAAACGATTATCAAACTTTTAAAAGACCTCCACAAAATTCACGAAGTTACTTTAATCATCGCCACCCACGACGAAAAAATTGCTAAAGCCGCGCAAAAAATTATCAAAATAAAAGACGGGAAATGCTCTTAAAACTCGCCCTCAAAAATTTGATCCAGAAAAAAGGACGCAGCCTCCTCGCCCTCACAGTTATCGCGATCGCCGCTGCCGTCACCCTTTTATTTTTAAGTCTCAAACACGGAATTGAAAACGCCACCTTCGAAGAACTAGAAAAACAAAATCCCTTAAACCAGATCACTGTCCGTCCAAACCTGGAAAAAACCGGCGTGATCTCTTTCCTCGCTCAAGGTAGCGGAGTAAAACTCACCGAGCAGGACCTCCAAAAAATCCAACAAATAAATGGCATCCATAAAATCTACCCGGAAATTCAATACAACCATTTTGCTTCTATTGAAGCCGGCCTTTTCGATTTCAGCCTAGTCACCGACGCGATGATTTTTGGCGTTCCCGCAGAATTTCTAAATCTAAAAGAAGAAGAGTGGTCAGCACTTTCTCAGCCATATCCCGCAGTAATTCCTACAAAAATTCTCGATCTTTTTAATCTCGCCATTGCCGCCCCTCAGGGACTCCCGCTTCTCGGTGAAAAAGATCTCATCGGAAAAACCATCACCTTTTATCCGACATATTCAAATTTCTTTCCCTCAAGCACAAAAACCGATCCAATCCAGTTAAAAATCATCGCCCTATCCGACAAGGTGAACCTCATCGGCGCCACAATCCCCTACCAGGTTGTTGAGGAACTAAACAAAAAATACGCCGGCACCAGCGAAAATACCTATCTCGAATTATTTATCGAAGTGGAAAATCCAGCAGAAATAAAAAATATAGCAGAAGAAATTGAAAATCTCGGCTACACCACAGAATACTTCCAAAAAAACCTCGAAGATATTCAGGCAAAACTCGTTTATCTAAATATTAGCTTAGGTCTTATTACCGCCATTATCCTCCTTATTTCCGGCCTCGCAATTATCAGTGTCTTCCTTGCAACTATCGCCGAACGCATTAAAGAAATCGGACTTTTAAGAGCCCTCGGCGCCACGAAAAATCACATCCGCAATTTAATTCTCATGGAAGCCGGAATTCTCGGAATTTTCGGCAGTTTAATCGGCCTCGCAATTGGCGAACTGACAATTTTCACCATTCAAAAAGTCGGCCTCCAAAATTTAAGTGAACTATCACTCTCCACTGAAAAAATCTTCCTCATCAATCTCCAAGTCATTGCTTTTGCAATTCTCTTTTCAACAATTCTAACAATTATATCCGCAATGTTCCCGGCAATTAAAGCGTCCAACATCGACCCAATCAGAGCATTGAGCAAATAGAGACGTCTTCGGAGACGGGTTTTTAGCTTGACGATTTTTGGAGGTGCGATTTTTGCGGTCTAGTTTTTTGTTAAATTAATTGGAGGAAAAAATTGAAAATTTGAATCAAAAATTCTTTTAGAATCGATGGAAAATATCAAAGAATCTTCCTAATGAAAATATGAAGGTGGAGCTACTAACAGCTGGCTGTAAAATGTGCTATTTTGGCTTATCTAAGCTGGAAATCGAAGGTTAACTTTGGTATAATTCGGGTACAAATTAACCCCCATTACTATGAATTTGCATCAAGAATTTAGAAAATTAGCATTTGATATTTCTGAGATGAAAAAGAAATTAATTTCCCTGCTTTTGGAGATTTATGAAAAAGAAATATATAAGGAACATGGCTGTGCGACAATTTATGAATATGCGTTTAAATATGCTCGGCTTTCTAGAGATAGGGTTCAAAAAGCTCTCCGAACTCTGAAAAATACGGAAGAGTTTCCGGAATTAAGAGCGCAGATTGCGACAGCCGGTTTGGACAAAGTGGCTTTGGTGGTCAAGCTGGCGACTCCAGAAAATGAAAAAATGTTGGTTCAGCATGTGAATACTATGCCGACACCGGTTTTGCAGCAATACGCAAAAGAAATCCGACACGGAAAATGCATAACTCCAAAAATGACAATCGAGCTTGATGAAGAAATGCAGATTCTTTTCAACCAACTTAAGAAAAAATATAACACTTCAAACCAGGAGACCTTAAGAATTATTTTAAAAAACGTCTCCGAAGACGTCTCGAAAAAGAAGATCAAAGCGAGAAAAACATCGGACGCGCACCTCCCTTCCCGGCCACCATCAGCTCAGAAAAAAAGAGAAGTAGATGAAAGAGCAAATGGCAAATGCGAATATCCGAACTGCACAAAACCGATCGAAAACTATCACCATACAGTTCCGTTTGCCTTTAGCCACAGCCACGATTCTTTAGTTGGCCTCTGCAAAATCCACCATGAATTTTGTCATCAGGGCGTTATTCTAAATGAGCTGCAAAAGCCGGAAAACTGGGAACTCAGCATCGAGCCAAATCGATCTCTATTCGACAATCTATATCTAGGATACAAAACGAGGCCGGCGTGAAAACTGGCGGCATTACGATCTACCGATGAGCCTGTTACAAAAATCAACTTGACGCCAAAAAAAAATCCACTAAAATCCTATAGCAATAGACAAAGACCTCGGAAGAGTTGATCAAAGATCTGGTCTTTAAGATTTTCATCAATTCTTTGACTATTTTCAAACATGGCCAAACCTAAAAAAGCTAAAGGCGCTGCAAAAAAGCCAAGCCCAAAACCTAAAAAGGTTGTTGCAAAAGGCAAGACAGCACCAAAGGCAAAAGCTAAACCTGTGAAAAAGGCAGCAGTTAAACCTGCTCCAAAAAAAGAAATTAAAAAAACACCGGCAAAAACGACTTCAAAACCGGCTCCAAAAGCAAAAATAACTCCAGCGAAACCTGCTAAAAAAGCGGAAAAAACCTTCCAAAAACTCACGCCGCAAAAACCGCTTAGCAAAGCCGCTGAACCAGTGAAAACTGGAAAAGCAAAAACGCCTGCAACAATCGGTCTAAGCTACATTTCAACAAAGAAAAAAGATGTTGTTCTTCCGTCAGAAATTCCGGTTAACAGCGAGTCTATTATATTAAAGAGTCCGCGAAAATATTTCAGCCCGCAGATCGACAAAGGTGTTGGCCTTCCAAACTTAATTGAAATCCAATTAAACTCTTACGAATGGTTTTTAAAAGACGGAATCCGTGAATTGTTAGACGAAATCAGCCCAATCCAGGACTTCTCTGGCAAAAAACTAGAGCTCCACTTCCTTGAACACTCTCTTGGTGAAATCAAATACGGCGCTGAAGAATCAAAGAACAAAAACCTTACTTACGAAGCTCCCTTAAAAGTCCACGTTCAGCTTATTAATAAAGAGACCGGTGAAATTAAAGAACAGGATGTATTTCTAGGCAATATTCCGCTGATGACTAATCGCGGAACTTTCATCATCAATGGTATTGAAAGAGTAGTTGTGAGTCAGATCGTAAGATCTCCGGGTGTATTCTTCTCAAGAAACTCTGCCGCTCCTGGCATGCACGCTGCAAAAATTATCCCCAAAAGAGGTGCATGGCTTGAAATCGAAACTGACAAAAAAGGCATCATTACAGTAAAAATTGACCGCAAACGAAAAATTCACATCACTTCACTACTAAGAGTATTCGGTTATCAGACTGACAAAGACATCATTGAACTTTTCAAAGATGTAATCACCGATATCGAACATGATTATATCCTTAATACATTAGAAAAAGACCCGGCAAAAACTATTGAAGAAGCTTACCAGAATATCTACAAAAAAATCCGTCCAGGTGATCTTGCAACTGCGGAAAACGCAAAATCCCTGATCGACTCAATGTTCTTCGACTATCGAAAATACGACATGGGTGCAGTTGCCCGCTACAAATTGAACAAGAGATTTCAGCTAAATACACCAAATAAAAAAGATAAGCACACTTTCCAGGTTGAAGACCTCGTGCATATCCTTAAATACCTGGTGAAGTTAAATCAGAGCGAAATGCCGCCAGACGATATCGATCACCTATCAAATCGTCGTATTCGTCCGGTTGGCGAACTTGTGCAGAACAAATTCCGCGTAGGTTTACTTCGAACCGACCGTATCGCAAAAGATCGTATGACTGTTATGGATCTGGAAACAGTTACACCTACACAATTAATCAACTCTCGTCCGATTACTGCAGCGCTGAGAGAATTCTTCGCGAGTTCGCAGCTTTCTCAGTTCATGGATCAGACAAATCCTCTTTCTGAGCTTGAACACAAACGAAGATTATCAGCGATGGGTCCTGGAGGTCTTTCCCGTGAACGTGCATCCTTCGACGTTCGTGACGTACACCAATCTCACTACGGCAGAATCTGTCCGATTGCCACTCCTGAAGGTCCGAATATCGGTCTCGTTGTCCACTTGGCAACTTTCGCTAAGATAAACGAATACGGCTTTATCGAAACTCCATTCCGCGAAGTTTCTGACGTAATCGCCAACAAAGAAAAAGATCTTGTCGGCCGCATTGCCCGTGAAACAATTGAAGACAAAGGAAAAATCATTGTAAAAGCCGGCGGAAAAATCGACGCCGCTGCAGCCGCAAAAATTGCAAAATTAAAACTCGATGAAGTAAAAGTTCGTCCATACATTACAAACAAAGTGAATTACTACGACGCTGACGAAGAACGAGATTTCGTGATTGCACAGGCAAATTCTGAGATTGACGAACATGGTCAGTTTCTAACAACCCGCCTCTCCGCTCGACATAATGGTGAAGCGACCTTGGCTCATGTAAACGACATTACCCACATCGATATCTCACCAAAACAGATCATCTCGATCAATACTGCACTGATTCCATTCAAGGAAAACTACGA
>SXGR01018062.1_pt1 | contig 17747 bp, 17 predicted proteins | sample 3174711 | NCBI WGS metagenome assembly SXGR01 (sample SAMN11356860, study PRJNA531348) | freshwater metagenome | isolation source: freshwater sample F1-60 | place: China: Fuxian Lake, Yuxi | collected 2017-12-25
CAGCGCCAGATCAATAGCGCATTGGAAACGCTCACGTCGCGGGAAGAGAAAGTTTTGCGCAAGCGGTTCGGCATCGGTGAAGCCACTGACCATACCCTGGAAGAAGTCGGTCAGGATTTCGAGGTGACTCGCGAACGTATCAGACAGATCGAAGCCAAGGCCTTACGGAAGCTGCGTCACCCGAGCCGGAGCAAGAAGTTGCGCAGCTTCGTGGAAACGCTCTGACGCGAAGAGGTGATGCCCGAGATTTGACTCCGTTCCCTGGGGCAGCCTAGAATTGATCGTTCGTGTCTGCGGAACAGGCGCGAGGGAGTCATCCGCCTGATTGGGCCCATAGCTCAGGTGGTTAGAGCGGCTGACTCATAATCAGCTGGTCCTAGGTTCAAGTCCTAGTGGGCCCACCAGCACGGCCGTAGAACTCATCGACTGAGAACGTTGTGTAGAACAACAGCTAGAGGAGTTCGTTGAAGCATAACCTTTCCCCCCTCATCGCGCTGCAAAAGTTGGATCTCCGCGTCATGGAGATTAACGCTCAACGCCGGAAAATCCCGGAACGACTCCAGACAGTTGAAGTGCCTCTCCGGGAAGCCCAGCAGCTGCTCCAGCAAACCAGTGCCGCCATGGAGGCACTGGTCAAAGAGCGGCGGTCGCACGAAAAAGATCTTGAGGCGCACGAAGCCCATACGGAAAAGATGAAGTCGCGGCTGTCCGAGTTGAAGTCCAACAAGGAATATCAGGCGCATCTCTTCGAGATCGAAGTGGCCAACAAGAAGAAGGGCGATTTCGAGGAAAAGATCCTGTTGTGCATGGAGAAGATCGAGCAGCTCCAGCAGACCGCAAAAGAGGCCCAAGCCAAGGTGAGCATCGCTGAGAAGGCCTTTGCGCAGGAAAAACTGGTGCTGGAAGAAGAGGAGAAGAAGCTTTCAGCCGAGCTGGCCGATCTCGAATCGCAGCAGCAAGCCCATTCGGCTCATGTTGAGAAGGGGCTGCTCGTCCGTTACAACTCGATCAAGGCGGCGCGGAAGGATCAAGCGCTGGCGGAGATCAAAGAGGGGACTTGCTCCGGCTGCCGGCTGCAGCTCCCGCCGCAACTGATTTCAGATGTGAAGCGCGGGGAAGATCTCTTGACCTGTCCCTATTGCCGCCGGATGCTCTACTGGGATGGGCAAATTCCTGTTGAAACAGGGTTCGTACTCGATCTCGACCGGACGTCAATTCTGGAGATCGGCGAGTCGATCTAGTCCGTTTCCCCCAGCACGGCCTGCGTCGTTTTGAAGTGCAGCTTCGCGACCGATCCCAACCGTTCCTCTCCGTGTTTCTTCACGATCATACGACCGGCCAGTTCGACGGCAGGCGAGGCCCCCTTGGGCAGCGTCGTGCCGATTTCATCCGAGAGGCGCTTCATGCGGATGAGGAATTCCGCGCGGGCCAGGATCGACGCGGCAGCCACGGCGATATCGGATTCGGCCTTATGGCGTTGTTCCAGGACGATCGTGCGTCCTTTTTCTTGCAGGGCGTTCAGAATCAACCGTTCGTCGCCGAACTGGTCCGCGATGGCGCGCCCGCACTGGACCTTTTCCAGAAGGGTCTCCAATGCTTTGGCATGGCCCCAGGCCAGCAGGCGATTCAAGTTCCGGATCTTCGCGTAGAGTTCGTTGTATCGTTGCGGGCCGATTGCGATAATGCTGTGAGGGCACAGCATCCGGATGTCGGGCGCCATTTCGAGGATGCGGCCGTCCGAGATTTTCTTGCTGTCCCGGACATTCATCAGGGTCAGCTCACCCTGCGTCGTGGCGTCGACGAAGACCGCGGCGATGACCAGGGGGCCGAAGTAGTCCCCCTTGCCTGATTCATCGATGCCGATTCGTTCGATCGGTGTTTTGGCTGTTGTCTTGGTCACGGGCCGGGGCTCTGGTGGAGATTCTCACGGAGCCGCGGTAATCTAACAGAGGCTGAATAGGCGGTCAATTTTTCAGATTATCGGCAGGGGCCTTCATCAGGGAAGATGGGCGATGCAGCGAAGGGTGTCGTTCTCACGTGGAATGTTGCTGGTGGCCGCCGGGTTCGGGCTATTGGCGGTCGGTGGCTGTGAAACGAATCCCTATACCGGCCGGTCGCAGTTGTTGATGACGTCCCTGACGCAGGAAATACAAATGGGCACGCAGGCCTATGCGCAAGTGAAGAACGATCCGAAATTGCGGCAGTCGCAAGATCCCCGCGAGATCGAACCGGTCAAGCGGGTGGCGGCGAGGATTATCGAAGTGGCGAAGCGGTCGAAATGTGCCGAGACGGCGAAGCAGTTTCAGTGGGAAGTGGTTGTGATCAAGGACGATAAAACGATGAATGCCTTTGCCCTTCCTGGCGGGAAGATTGCGGTCTATACCGGGATCTTTCCCGTGGCCAGGACCGAAGCAGGTTTGGCCGCGGTGATGGGCCATGAAGTCCTCCATGCGCTGGCCAGTCATGGGGCTGAACGGATGAGTCAGGGGCAATTGACGAATGCGGTATTGCAGGTGGCAGAGGCTGCGGCAGGGGTATCAGGCGGCGGAGGGATGGTGTCCCAGGCTGCCATGGCGGCGCTCGGCGCAGGGGTGCAGGTCGGGGTGTTGTTGCCCTTCAGCCGGAAGCATGAATCGGAAGCGGACTATATCGGCATCCTCCTGGCGGCCGATGCAGGCTATGACCCGCGCGAGTCTATTTCACTGTGGGAACGGATGGGGCAGATGTCCAAAGGCGGCGGTCCGGCAGAGTTTCTCTCGACTCATCCGAGCCATGAAACCAGGATCGACCAGCTGAAACAGTGGATGCCGGAGGCGATAGGGCTGTATCAATCCAAGTCGGCGGTGCCGGCTGCGGCTTTGCCGGCGCTGCACTAATTCCGCCGGGGCCGGTTGCAACCTCTTCCGTTCCTTTCTATACTTACGTTGCGCGAGGGAGAGGACCGGGTGATCGCTTGGGGCGGCAACGCTCTTAGAGGAAAGTCCGGACTTCATGGGCAGGGCGCTGGGTAACTCCCAGGCGGAGCAATCCGACACCAGCACCACAGAGAACAAACCGCCGATGGCCGTGGCGACGGGATGTAAGTCTTGTCGCTGCGGATCAGGTAAGGGTGAAACGGAGGGGTAAGAGCCCACCGCAGTGGTGGTAACATCACTGGCACGGTAAGCGTCGCCTGATGCAAGGCCAAATAGGAAGACGCCTGTCGGTTTTCTTCGGAAAGCCGGCGACCGGCTGGCCCGGCCGAGGTCTTCGGGTAGGTCGCTTGAGGTTCGAGGTGACTCGAATCCCAGAGAAATGATCACCCCCGTGTGGGACCATATCCCAGGCGGGACAGAATCCGGCTTATAGGTCTTCTCCACCGCGCTTTTTTTATCGCTCGGCGTAGGTCCCCTTCCGTCACTTTCCCCGAGAAATACTCGATCTCGTCGAGTAACACGACGGGAACCCTCGACCCGTACCGGTCCGTCAGGGCCTGGTCTCCCTCAATGCTCACTTTGCTCGTGGTGATGTTCATTTCTGACTGGAGATGCGCCGCAATCCGGCAGATGACATCGCAGAGGTGGCATTCGTCGCGGGACAGGATGGTCACATGGACTGGCAGGCTCATATTGTCGCGACTCAGGCCAACGGATGAGGACGGCACGAAGGATATCATGCAGAAAGGGAGCCTGTCAGGAGAGGGGCTAAAGCCTGCGGCACTATTGACGCGGTGAAATATGTGGTGATAGGATTATGGATCTTTATCCCTGATTTTTCAGAACGTTCTGAGATATCGAGGGGCTCGTGTCCGATCTGTTAGCCCAAGCCGTTTCGTTGCCTATTGTATCGATTCCTCCGCCTGGTTTTCACGGGCGGGATGGATGGAGGTTCTGTCATGAAGCTCACAGGCGCTGAAATCCTCATCGAATGTCTTAGACGGGAAGGTGTGAAGACGATTTTCGCACTTCCCGGCGGTGTCGTGTTGAAGATTTTCGATATTTTGCACCAGCAGAAGGATATCGAAGTGGTTCTGACGCGCCATGAGCAGGGCGCCGGCCATATGGCGGAAGGTTATGCCAAGGCGACCGGGAAAGCTGGGGTCTGCCTGGTGACCTCAGGGCCAGGGATGACGAACGTGATCACGGCGTTAGCCGATGCCTATATGGATTCCGTGCCGTTGGTCTGCTTCACCGGCCAAGTTCCAACCGGTCTGATCGGGAACGATGCGTTCCAAGAGGCGGATAATATTGGGTTGAGCCGCCCCTGCACCAAATACAATTTCCTTGTAAAAGACGTAGCTGACTTGGCGATGACGATTAAGGAAGCCTTCTACATTGCGACGACGGGGCGCCCTGGCCCGGTGTTGGTGGACATTCCGAAAGACGTCTCCATGGACAAGGCGGAATTTACCTATCCGAGCTCCGTCTCCATCCGCAGCTACAATCCTGTGTATGAAGGCAATAAGTGGCAGATCAAGCAGGCGGCTGAGGCCATGACGAAGGCGAAGAAGCCGGTGTTGTATGTCGGCGGCGGCGTCGTCTTCTCCGGTGCCTCGCAGGAATTGATGGAGCTGGCCGAACTGACTCATATGCCCGTCGATATGACCTTGATGGGGCTGGGGGCCTTCCCCGGCGAACATCCCCAGTCCATGGGCATGTTGGGGATGCATGGCACCTATTGGGCGAATATGGTCATGCATTACTCCGATCTGGTCGTGGCGATTGGCGCGCGGTTTGACGATCGCGTCACCGGCAAGGTCTCCGAGTTCTGTCCTCATGCCAAGGTGATCCACATCGACATCGATCCGACTTCGATCAGGAAGAATGTCAATGTCGATATCCCCATCGTGGGCGACTGTAAGACAGTGCTGCGCGAGTTGATTCAGATTTTACGCGCCACCGTGAACGGCGATCAGAAGGAATTACGCAAGCCCTGGTGGAATCAGATCCGCGAATGGCAACAGGCGAATCCGCTGGCCTATCAGCAGGCAGCGGACGGGCCGACCAAGCCGCAGCATGTCATCAAGCGGCTCTATGAACTGACGAAAGATATGGACCCGATCGTCTCGACCGATGTTGGACAACACCAGATGTGGGCCGCCCAGTACTTTAAGTTGGCCAAGCCCAATCGCTGGTTGACTTCGGGCGGGCTTGGCACCATGGGATTTGGCTTTCCCGCCGCCATGGGGGCGCAGGCGGCCTTTCCGGGCCGGTTGGTCCTTTGCATTGCCGGCGACGGCAGCATCCAGATGAATATGCAGGAAATGGCCACGGCCGTGGTGCATAAGCTGCCGGTCAAGATCATCGTGCTCAATAACCGATTCCACGGGATGGTCCGGCAATGGCAGGATCTCTTCTACGAAGGGCGGTATGCTTCGAGCAATCTGGAGACGACGCCGGACTTTGTGAAGTTGGCCGAGGCCTATGGGGCGGTCGGGCTCCGGGCCAGCAAGCCGTCGGAGATCGACGCTGTCCTCAAGGAGGCGATCGCGGTGAACCGGCCGGTGATCGTCGATGTGCCGACCTATCGTTACGAAAATGTCTATCCGATGATTCCTGCCGGCGGCAGCAATCATGAGATGATTTTGGAAGATCCGCCGCATTTGAAAACGAAACAGGCTGGAGCAGGGCAGGTGACTCCGAAGGATTCGGACACGATTCTCACGGCCTAATTTTCGTGGCAGGAGTACAGATTGGGTATGGAACATATTATTTCGGTGACCGTCGAGAATAAGTTCGGGTCCCTGTCTCGCGTCGCCGGCTTATTCAGCGGCCGCGGGTTCAATATTGAAAGTCTCTCGGTGGCGCCGACGCTGGATCCTTCCATGTCGCAGATGACCATTGTCACGTCCGGAGACGACCGGATCATCGAGCAGATCGTGAAACAGCTGAATAAGCTGATCGATGTCATCAAGGTTGTGGATTTGAACGAGAGCAATTTTGTCTCGCGGGAGACGGCGCTTATCAAGGTGCATACGCGACCGGAAGATCGTGCGGAGGCATTGCGGATTGCCGATATTTTCCGGGCTAATGTCATCGACTCCACGCCGGCGACCTATACCATCGAGGTGACCGGCGATCCCCATAAGATCGAAGCGATCATCAACCTGCTGCAGCCCCTCGGCATTAAAGAGCTCACGCGGACCGGACGGGTGGCGGTCGCCCGCGAGTCGATTCGCGCGGCGAGCGTGCCTGCGAAAAAGGCTGTCCGCGAATAGGCGTCATTCCGGACGCAACGTCCCAACAGTTTTTTGTTACGGCTATTACCCAAGGAGTGAGCGATGAAGATTTACTACGATAAAGACGCCGATATTCAGCAGATCAAGAATAAGAAGGTTGCGGTCATCGGCTATGGCAGCCAGGGGCATGCCCATGCGCTCAACATGAAGGAGAGCGGCGTGTGCGTGGCCATCGGGTTACGCGAAGGCGCCTCCTGGAAAAAGGCGGAGCAGAGCGGGCTGAAAGTCATGCCGGTGGCCGATGCCGTGAAGGCGTCCGATGTCGTCATGATTCTCGCGCCGGACGAAGCGCAAGCCGCCATCTACCGGCAGGATATCGCCCCGAACCTCAAGCCCGGCTCCTATCTCGCATTCGGCCATGGCTTCAACATTCATTTCGGGCAGATCGTGCCGCCTGCCACGACCAATGTGTTCATGGTTGCGCCCAAGGGCCCTGGCCATCTCGTCCGGTCTGAATATACGAAGGGCAGCGGCGTGCCCTGTTTGCTCGCGATCCATCAGGATCCCAGCGGAACGACCAAGCAGATCGGCCTGGCCTATGCCAGCGCGATCGGCGGAGGACGGGCCGGGGTGATCGAAACGAACTTCCGTGAAGAAACCGAGACGGACCTCTTCGGTGAACAGGTGGTGCTCTGCGGCGGTCTCACCTCCCTTATCCAGGCCGGCTATGAGACGTTGGTGGAAGCAGGCTATTCGCCTGAGATGGCTTATTTCGAATGTCTGCACGAAGTGAAGTTGATCGTGGACCTGATCCATCAGGGCGGCATTGCCAATAGGCGCTACTCCATCAGCACGACGGCGAAGTACGGAGACATTACCCGCGGTCCCAGGATCGTTACGGAGCAGACGAAGCAGGAAATGAAGAAGATCCTGGGGGAAATCCAGGACGGCAAGTTCGCCAGAGACTGGATCCTGGAGAACCAGGCGAATCGTCCGGTCTACAATGCGCTCTTGGCGAAGGGGGCTGCCCATCCGATCGAAGAAGTCGGAGGCCGGCTGCGGGCGATGATGCCCTGGCTGAAAAAAGAGCAGTTGGTCGATAAGAATAAAAACTAAGAAACGAGGTTTCTGTGGCAGATCGTGCCGTCGGCATCCCGTTTGCCAAAGAAGGAATTCCCTTCATCGGGGCTGCTGTTGGCGTTACACTGCTAGCAGGGTGGCTGGGTGGCGTGATTGCGGCAGTCGGCGGGGCGCTCCTGACGCTCTTCGTCACCTGGTTTTTCCGCAATCCTTCTCGAGTGGTGCCGCAAGGGCCTGGTCTTATCGTGGCGCCCGGTGACGGGAAAGTTATTGCCATCGAAGAAGAGTTCGAGCCGCGATTCATCAAGGATCGCAGCATTCGCGTCACGATCTTCTTGAACGTGTTCGATGTGCACATCAATCGGATTCCCTGTGAAGGATTCGTCGAGGATGTGCAGTATCAGCCGGGTTTGTTTCTCGTGGCCAGTAGGCCCGATGCGACGTTGCGGAACGAGCAAAATGCCTTGATGATCAGGACGGCGCAGGGGGCGAAGGTGCTCTGTGTGCAGGTGGCAGGATTGATTGCCAGACGGATCGTCTGCTGGATCTCGCCGGGCGCCAGGGCTGTCTGCGGTGAGCGATACGGGTTGATTCGATTCGGATCGCGGATGGATACGTTTCTGCCGATTGGGACTGTGATCAAAGTGGCAGTCGGCGATCGGGTGAAGGGTGGAGAAACCATCTTAGGAGAGTTGCGATGAAAACCACCGGACTTCGTCAATCCTTCGGGCGAGATGGGAAGCGGCGTAAAGCCGCCATGCACCTCATCCCGAATTTGTTCACGACAGGGAACCTCTTTTGCGGCGTCTTTTCGATCCTGTCCGTGTTCAATGGAAACTACCTGATCGCAGCCATTGCCATCCTGGTGGCGATGATCTTCGACGTGCTCGATGGAAAATCCGCACGGTTGACGAATAGTACCAGCCATTTCGGCCTTGAGTACGACTCGCTGTCCGATGTGGTGTCCTTCGGGGTGGCTCCGGGCCTGTTGATTTATTCCTGGGCGCTCAGCGGACACGGGACATTCGGTATCGCCGTGATGTTTGCCTATGTCGCGATGGGTGCGGTCAGGCTGGCCCGGTTTAATTCGACGGCGGCTGTGGCGGACGGCAAGTACTTCACCGGCTTGGCGATTCCTGCTGCGGCAGGGGTCGTGGCCTCGCTCGTGGTGTTCGATCACTACAGCATGAAGATTGCGGCGGACGTGAAGCCCATCCTCGTTCTGGTGATGACGTTGGCTCTGTCGTTCCTGATGGTCAGCACTATTAAGTATCGAAGCTTTAAAGATATGAAGTTCAGCGGCGGCCGTCACATTACTTATCTGGTGTGGGGGATTCTGGCCGTTATGCTTGTAGCCGCCTGGCCTCAAGTCATGTTGTTCGTCATTTTCGCTGGCTATGCCTTGCTCGGCCCGGCGGAACGGCTCGTCGGGTTTTTGTCCAAGATGGTCGTGAAACGGTCGCCGAGCAAGACCGAGCAGTCAGTGACAGGATCGAAGTTCTAGAAGGCTGCGACGAGGAGTAGTAGGTAATTCGCATAGAAATCAAGAGAGCTGGCGGATGGTGCAAGCCAGCCTGTGCGTCGCCGAACTCGCCTCCGAGCCAGAATCCGTGAACCCCGAGTAATGGATTCCGTCTCGCCCCCGTAATAAGGCGGAATGAAGGGTTGTGGGCAGCGATACGTTGTTCATAGCTAAATCAGGGTGGTACCACGGAGCTTCTCGAGCCTCCGTCCCTGGGCGTGGGGATGGAGGCTTTTTGTTTTGTCGGCCGCTGGAAGCGGCTGCCAGCGTCGTTCTCGGCTCATCGAAATCCTCAACGTACCCCTGAGGGTACGCCTCCGGTTTCGATTCGCCTGCGGCCTTGCTGGACAACCGCTTTGAGTAGCCTCAAAGCGATAGGGAGAAGGGGGAAACCATGACCAGGATGATCAGGATTTTCGATACGACCCTGCGCGATGGTGAGCAATCGCCTGGCGCCAGCATGAATGTGGAAGAAAAGATCATGGTGGCGAAGCAACTGGCTCGCCTGGGAGTCGATATCATCGAAGCGGGGTTTGCCTACAGTTCGCCGGGAGATTTTGAGGCAGTGCGGCGGATCGCGCAGGAGGTCGAAGGGCCGACGATTTGCAGCTTGGCTCGGGCTCGACCGGAGGATATCGATCGCGCCTGGGAGGCCTTGAAGGGGGCCCCCAAGGTCCGTATCCATACGTTTCTCTCGACGTCGGATATCCATTTGAAACATCAGTTCAGGATGACGCGCGACGAGGCGAAGAAGCGCGCGGTGGAAATGGTGCAACGGGCGAGGGGCTACGTGGACGATGTGGAGTTTTCGCCCATGGATGCCAGCCGCTCCGATCCCGCCTATCTCTATGAAGTGATCGAGGCGGTGATTGCCGCGGGAGCCGGGACGATCAATATTCCCGATACGGTTGGCTATGCGGTGCCGCAGGAGTTCGGCAAGCTCATCCGTGGCATTCGCGAACAGGTGCCGAACAGTTCGCAGGCGGTGATCTCCGTCCATTGTCACAATGACCTCGGTCTCGCTGTGGGGAACAGTTTGGCGGCGGTGTTCGAGGGGGCGGGCCAGGTCGAGTGCACGATCAATGGAATCGGCGAGCGGGCCGGGAATACGGCGTTGGAAGAAATCGTCATGGGGCTTCGCACCAGGAAAGACTTCTATCAAGCCGACACGAAGATTCGCACCGAAGAGATTTCGAAAACCAGCCGATTGGTCAGCAAGATCACCGGCATGGTGGTGCAGCCGAACAAGGCGATCGTCGGGGCGAACGCCTTTTCCCATACGTCCGGCATCCATCAGGACGGGCTGCTGAAGGACAAGACGACCTATGAAATTATGAAGCCGGAGACGATCGGGCTGGTCGAGAGCAAGATGGTTATGGGGAAACTCTCGGGGCGGCATGCGTTTCGTCAGCGGTTGGTGGAATTGGGCTATACCCTCTCGGACGCGGAGGTCAACCGCGCGTTCGAGCGGTTCAAGAAGCTAGCCGATCAGAAGAAAGAGATCTATGAAGAGGATCTCGAAGTCATTGTCTCCGAAGAGCTGGCTAAAATGGCCGATCGGATCACCTTGAAGTCGTTCCATGTGGCCAGCGGGACGGATCAGGTGCCGACCGCCACGGTCGAACTCGAGTTTGACGGACGGACGATCACGCAGACCGGGACCGGCGATGGGCCGGTGGACGCGATCTATCGGACGATTGCCGCCATCACGCAGACGAAGAGTACGCTCCTCATGTATGCCGTCAAGGCGATTACGGGCGGGACCGATGCGCAGGGCGAAGTCTCGGTTCGGGTGCAGGAAGAGGGCCGCACCGTGTCAGGCCATGGGGCGGATACGGATATCATTATGGCCTCGGCGCGGGCCTATTTGAACGCACTGAACAAGCTCTCCTATTTGGCGGGAAAGCAGGCGCAGGGCGAACAGAAGGTGAACTTGATTTAGCGAAAGTAGCCACGGTAGAGTCACCGGCTCCAGTCCGGGGCCGGAACCTATTGTTGGCTGGGAGGCGCTCCGTGGTTCATGTCACCCTGGCAGATCGGCAGGATTTCCTGGCCGGCGACCATACAGTCCTGCGAGAGCTGCTGCATCCGGCCAAACAACCGCTCGCGGTTGGCTATAGCTTGGCGCAGGGGACCCTGGCTCCCGGCACCCGCTCGAAACGGCATAGGCTGACATCTTCAGAGGTCTATTACATTATTGTCGGGTCCGGGCGATTGACGGTGGACGATTCGGTCGTTTCGGTAGCGCCTGGTTCCGTCGTCTATGTGCCCCCCGGAGGCATACAGTCTCTGGAAAATAACGGACCCACTGCCATCGAGTTTCTCTGTTTGGTCGATCCAGCTTGGCGGTTGGAGGATGAGGAAGTGCTGGAGTAGAGGTCCTTGCGGTCATCACTTACAACGAGGGAGAGTGGTCTGTGAAGGCGAAGATTGCCGTATTAGCTGGCGATGGAGTGGGCCGGGAGATTGTGCCGGAGGCCGTGAAGATATTGAAGGCTGTCGCTGAGAAGTTTCAGCACCAGTTCGAGTTCGTCTCCGGCGATGTCGGCGGTCAGGCTCTCGATAAAGTGGGGGTGCCGCTTCCTCAGGAGACCTTGACCCTGGCTAAGCAGAGCGATGCCGTCTTGCTCGGCGCGGTCGGCGGCCCCAAGTGGGAGAGGCTGGAATATAGTTTGCGCCCGGAGCGAGCGTTGTTGGGGTTGCGCGAGCACCTGGGGCTCTACGCGAATTTACGCCCGGCGAAGTTATATCCCATGCTGGCCGATGCCTCCACGCTGAAGCGCGAAGTGATTGACGGCATCGACATCCTCGTCATTCGGGAGCTGACCGGCGGTATCTACTTCGGGAAGCCCAAAGGGATTGAGAAGCTGCCGAACGGGAGCGAGCGAGGGTTCAATACCGAGGTCTACACCACGGAGGAAATCCAACGCATTGCGAAAGTGGCGTTCGAAGCGGCCAGAAAACGCCGGAAGAAGGTGATGTCGGTCGATAAAGCGAACGTGCTGGAATCGTCCGAGCTCTGGCGCCGTGTGGTCATCGAGACCCATAAAGACTATCAGGATGTGGAGTTGAGCCATATCTACGTCGACAATGCGGCGATGCAACTCGTGCGCAACCCGAAGCAGTTCGATGTGATGCTGTGCAATAATATTTTCGGCGACATTCTGAGCGATGAAGCGGCGATGTTGACCGGTTCCATCGGCATGTTACCCTCTGCCAGTGTCGGGTCGCAGGTCGGGCTGTTCGAACCGATTCACGGCAGCGCGCCGGACATCGCCGAGAAGAATCTGGCGAATCCCATTGCGACGATTGCCTCGGCTGCCATGCTGTTGTCCTATGCCTTCAAGTTGGACAAGGAAGCGGAAGCCATCGAGCAGGCGATCGTCAAAGCCCTCGAGCTGGGTTATCGCACGAAAGATATTCATAGCCCAGGGACCCGTCTCGTCGGGACGACGGAGATGGGCGAGGCCATTCTGCGAAATCTGAATTAGCCGAGACGATTGAGCCAGATGAGCACAGATCTCAAAGTCCGATCGATCAGGACCCTGGCCGGCACCGGCGAGCCAGGCTGGTCCGGTGACGGGGGGGCGGCCCTCGCGGCTTGCCTGAATGAGCCGAAGAGTCTTACGCTCGATGCAGCGGGCAACCTGTTCATCGCCGACTCCGAGAACCATGTCGTCAGGAAGATCGACCGGAAGACCAACTGCATCAGCACGGTCGCGGGTTTTATCCAGGGGATTGAGCCAGTCGCAGCGCCGGTTGCGCCAACTCCCGTGATGGATGGAGCGGAGGACGATCCGTTTGCCGAAAGCGATTCGGTCGCGTCTCATGCCTTTACGCAACAGACGGATTTAAGCGGGACCGTTCGTTACGTGGTGGCTGGGACCGCGCCGGCTAAACGGTTCAGCGGCGATGGGGGCCCTGCCGGTCAAGCCCTGCTGAACTTTCCGACCGCAGTAGCGGTCGATCAGGCCGGACACCTCTATATTGCGGACACGTTGAACCATCGGGTGCGGCGGGTGGATGCGATGACAGGGGTGATCACGACCGTTGCAGGGGTTGGGCTGCCTCGCTATTCCGGTGACGGAGGTTTGGCGGCCGAAGCAGGGTTGAATGAACCGGCGGCCCTGGTGGTGAGTGACGGGGGCGTCCTCTATATTGCAGATCAAAGCAATAATCGTGTGAGGGCGGTCGATTTGGCCACAGGGATGATTCGCACGGTCGCAGGAACAGGCACGGCTGCGTATAATGGAGATGGCATGGCTGCGACGGAAACCGGCTTGGCCGGCCCCGGCGGATTGGCGCTCGCGTCAGACGGCACCCTTTTCATCGCCGATAGCTTTAGCGGAAGGATCCGGGCGGTCGATTCCGTCACTGGCTTCATCAGGACGGTGGTGGGAGGCGGCGGTGAATATCGTTATCAGGGGCCGGATGAACCGCCCGGCAACAGCCTCTCCCGGCCATCGGGCATGACGCTGGATGAGCAGGGGAACATTTTCTTTACCGATTCGGATAATCATCTGGTGCGGCGATGGGATCGGGCTACCAAGCTGATTGAGCGTGTCGCCGGTGTAGGTACGGCCAGTTATGGGGGCGACGGGGGAGCGGCCCCCGACGCTAGCTTAAGTTATCCATTTGGAATCGTGATGGATCGATCCGGGCATCTGCTCGTGGCCGATACCTTCAATCATCGTATTCGTGAGATCTCGTTGTAGGTAGGATCAAGGCGTATGTTAAAAAAGAAAACAGGCTATGTCGTGGCGATCGTCGGTGCAACAGGGGCAGTCGGGACCGAAATGATCGAGGTGCTTGAGGAACGAAAGTTCCCCGTCTCACGGTTGGTCCCCCTCGCGTCCACTCGTTCTGCCGGCGGGATGGTGACGTTCGAGGGAGACGAAGTGCCGATCGAAGTTTTGACGAAGGACTCGTTTGCGGGTGTGGATATCGCGCTTTTTTCCGCCGGGGCGGATCTCAGTCGGGAGTTTTCGCCGATCGCGGTCAAGGCCGGGGCGGTGGTGATCGATAATAGCGCCGCCTGGCGGATGACCCCTGAGGTGCCGCTCGTGGTGCCAGAAGTGAATGCCCACGACATCTCACGGCATAAGGGCATCATCGCGAATCCGAACTGCTCCACGATTCAGATGGTCGTGGCGCTGAAACCTCTACATGATCAGGCGAGGATCAAGCGGATTGTCGTCACGACCTTTCAGTCCGTGTCCGGCACGGGGAAAGACGCCATGGATGAGCTGATGGAGCAGTGCCAGGACTTGCTCAGTTTCAAGCAGTCGGATCCCAAGGTCTATCCCTATCAGATCGCCTTCAATTGTCTGCCGCAGATCGACGAGTTCCTGCCGTCCGGCTATACGAAGGAAGAGATGAAGATGGTCGATGAGACGAGAAAGATCATGGGCGACCAGTCGATCCATGTGACGGCGACGACGGTGCGGGTCCCGGTCTATGTCGGCCATTCGGAAGCCATCAATATCGAGACGGAGCGGAAGCTCACGGTGAACGAGGCCCGCGCGATTCTGTCGACCGCGCCAGGCGTGCTGCTCTACGACGATCCGGCACATAAGATCTACCCGATGCCGCTGGATGTTGCGGGGAAGGACGAGGTCTACGTCGGCCGTATTCGTGAAGATGAGTCGATCTCAAACGGCCTGAATATCTGGGTCGTGGCGGATAATTTGCGCAAAGGGGCCGCCCTCAATGCGGTGCAAATCGCAGAACATTTGATCAAAGGCTGATGGCTGAGTGGGGGAGTCTCGGTAAAGTTTTCATCGGAATCGGGCTCTGCGTGGCCCTGGTGGGTGTGCTGTTGTTGATGGCAGACCGCGTCCCGGGAGTGGGGCATCTCCTGGGCTGGTTCGGTAAGCTGCCAGGCGACATCTCCATTCGGCGGGAGAACTTCAGTTTCTCATTTCCTCTTGCCACCAGCTTGCTCCTCAGTATCATCTTCAGTCTGGTATTCTATTTCATTACATGGATCTTTCGCCGATGAGACAACGAGGGGCAGGACTGTGCCGCGCCATGATTGTGGCAGGGGCCTGTCTGTTCAGCTTCGTTGCTGAAGCCGGGGCGGCGCCGTCGATCCGGGTGCTGCTCTCGGCCGATGTGGCACAGCTCAATGTCCGCGCCGATCGTTCCCTCTGGGTGACGGATGCCAAGGGCCGTGGTCAGGCGATGCGTGCGGCGGTTCATGTGGCGGCAGAGGGAACGGGGTTCGTGCTGAATGGCGTCTTCATGCGGACGGATCGGCTGACGTTGGGTGGCGGAGAGAGCGGTCTTACGCTGATCTTCCCGCGGGCTGCGAAAAAGCCCAATGGGGCGGCGGTGCTATCGGGCGACTTCGGCACGGAGATTTCGGTGAGCGGCCTCGTGTCCCTTGTGCGAAAGGGGAAGGGGTTTCTCGTTATCAATCGGGTGGATTTTGAAGAGTACATCAAGGGGGTGGTTCCCGCTGAGGTCAGCTCGACTTGGCACCCGGAAATGTTGAAGACTCAGGCGGTGGCAGCCAGGACCTATGCGCTCTATCAGCAGATGCTGAGCGGGAAGCGCGAGTACGACGTGGCGGCCACGGTGCAAGACCAAGTCTATCGCGGGAAGCAGGGGATCGACGCCGGGATTTTGCGTGCGGTCGAGGAAACCAGAGGCTTGGTCGTGACCTATCAGGATGCGCCGATCTATGCCGCCTTTTCTTCGACGGCCGCTGGGCTGACGGAAGATGCGATGAATGTATGGTCGAAAGAATATCCCTATCTCAAGGGGGTGGAGTGCCCCTTCGATCTTGCGTCGCCCAATTATCAATGGAAATCCTCGTTCAGGGTCGACACCCTTGAGCTGAATTTGCGGCAGCAGGGTTTCTCTGTGGGGAGGATTTCCACGATGGCGCCCATCTCGTTTAGCCGCGGGGGGCGAGTCGCGAAGCTGCGTATTCTTCATTCGGGCGGAGAATTGATCCTTCGTGGAGAAGAGCTGCGGAAGGCGGTCGGGTATACCATCATTCCCAGCACGCAGTTTGCTATCGAGTCCATGGGCCGCGATGTGGTGTTGTCCGGCTATGGCGCGGGCCATGCCGTCGGGATGTGCCAGTGGGGCGCCAAGGAACTGGCCGAGCTGGGCTATCACTTCTCGACGATTCTTCAGTATTATTATCCCGGCACCGAAGTGCAGAATATGACGCTGGTCAAACCTCCGATTCCTCCTTCTCCCTGATGCAGCTCTCCGAATTCGACTTTCCATTCGATGCTTCGCTGATTGCCACTCAGCCCAGCCTTCCGCGCGACCGGGCCAGGCTGCTCGTGTTGCAGCGTCACGATCGTTCGCTGGCCCATCGCCGGATCGATGCGTTGCCGGATCTGCTGCAGTCCGGCGACCTCCTCGTGGTCAATAATACGAAAGTGGTGGCCGCGCGCGTGGCGGGACGGAAACGTCCGTCCGGGGCGGAGGTTGAGATCCTCTTTGTGAAGGATCTGGGCGAGGCGATTTGGGAGGTGTTGATCAAGGGCACGTTTCGTCCTGGCCAGGTGATTGAGATTGGAACGGATGCGTCTGCCGTGGTGGTTGAGCGTGGTGCGGCCGGAACGAGGGTTCGGGTGGAGAGCCCGATCCCATGGTCCGAGTGGTTGCGGCAACATGGCCGGATGCCGCTGCCTCCTTACTTGAAGCGGGCGCCGACCGATCAGGATCGTGAGTGGTATCAAACTCTCTTTGCGCAGCATGAAGGGGCGATTGCGGCGCCGACCGCCGGGCTTCATTTCACGCCAGATCTGTTGGCGCGGCTGCAGCAGCGCGGGATCGGTCTCACGTCCGTCACGCTCCATGTGGGGATCGGGACCTTTAAGCAGGTGACGGCCGAGCAGATCGAAGACCATCGGATGGGCGCTGAATGGATCGAGGTCGGAGCAGAGGCGGTCCAGGCCATGGAGCAGGCGCGCACAGGCGGGGGGAGAATCGTCGCGGTCGGGACCACGGTGGTCCGCGCGCTTGAAACGGCGGCTCGTGCGGAGGGCCGGAGCAGACCCTATCAGGGAGAAACGGAGATCTTCATGACACCGGGGTTTCCCTTTAAGGCGATTGATGCGTTGCTCACGAATTTTCACCTGCCCAGGACGACGTTGTTGATGCTGGTCTCCGCATTGGCCGGGACGGAGTTTCTTCGAGAAGCCTATGCCGAGGCGGTTCGCGAGCGGTACCGCTTCTATAGCTATGGCGATGCGATGTTGATTCTCTGATACAACAGTCGAAACGGCGTCAGGTCTTCAAGTCCGAAAGTCCCGAGTGATCGCCTGAGACTTTAGGACTTGATGACGTTATGACTCGCTGGCTTCTGACGAGGGTTTAGAGCAGCTCGCGGTGGATCGTGATCGGGAGCGTCGTTTTGAGGGATTCAGTATAGGCCTGCAGCGCTCGTTGCTGCTTTTGAAAGAGGACGTCCTGAATAGCGCGGTCCTTCGCTGCGGCGGTCTTGGCCTGATCCGATTCCGTCTGCCGCAGGGTGAGGGTCTGCGCTTCGGTAATTTCGGCAGGGGTGAGCGCCACGGCGTCCCGGATGATCATCCGGGCTTTATTGCTGAGCACTTCTTTCGCTTCCATCGCTTCGAATAGCGCCGGCGTCAGATGGTTGGCAGCCAGGAGCCTCTGGTAGACTTCCGGATCGAAGGTGCCGTTCTTTTGGAAGTCTGGGGTCTGCATGATGACGTCGCGCAGGTCGTCGTCTGCCACGGTGAGGCCCATGTTCTTCGCCGCGATCAGCCAGGTGCGATTATCGATCAGCTGCTCAATCACAAACTGCTTGATGGTTTCGTCTTTGAAGTCTCCGGGGACTTTGTCTTTGTAGAAGCGGTAGGTGTTTTCATAGGCGCGCCGAAATTCATCGTGGGAGACGGTGAGGTCTCCGATTGACGCGACGACGGTGCCGGTCTGTTCGCCGAATCCCCACCAGCCCATGGTGATCACGAAGGCGAGGGCGATGATCCCCATAATGGA
>SXGR01662400.1_pt1 | contig 17742 bp, 18 predicted proteins | sample 3174711 | NCBI WGS metagenome assembly SXGR01 (sample SAMN11356860, study PRJNA531348) | freshwater metagenome | isolation source: freshwater sample F1-60 | place: China: Fuxian Lake, Yuxi | collected 2017-12-25
GAGCCTGTTGCACCATTAGAGCCAGCAGCACCGGTCAATCCTGTTGCACCCGTTGCTCCGGTCAATCCTGTTGCACCCGTTGCTCCGGTCAATCCTGTTGCACCCGTTGCTCCAGTTGCACCCGTTGCTCCAGTTGCACCCGTTAATCCTGTTGTACCCGTTAATCCTGTTGCACCCGTTGCTCCAGTTGCACCCGTTGCTCCAGTTGCACCCGTTGCTCCAGTTGCACCCGTTGCTCCTGTTTCACCAGGGCTACCTGTCGCTCCTGTTAAACCTTGATCACCGGTTGCACCCTTTGAACCGGTGTCACCGCTGAAGCCCCGCTCACCACGATCACCCTTGGCTCTATCTGCGCCTACATTCGGTACTCCTATATTTTTTGACTCAGCTGCTCGAAGTGAAATAACTATCTTCCAGGCACCTTTCGTCTTGGGGCCGTAGAGATTCGCGTTTTTTAAATCAATGTAAAAATCACCGTCAATCCCAGTCAATTTGGTCGGGACCCCAGTTCCACTAAGAATTGTGTTAGGTACCCCCGATACCACTCGTCCTGCGCTCTTATTTGTGACGGATTTTTTCCCTGCAGCAAAGCTAGCGTGAGGGGTGAGTAAAATAAGGACGAGAGAGAGTGCCAGAAGGTTTCTGCGAAGATTCATTAGAGGCCTTTCTTCCTTTTGGGGATTAATACTCCTGAGTGTTGATTAGACGTCTCGAATGAAAAATATGGCAGCCCTGATGCCTCTGCTGGGGTTGGTGAGGGGAATTCCCCATAATTTGAGGCCCGAACTTCTGATTTTCACAGGGAGTTCTAAGAGTGGGTTATGATGAATACCAGATTCTTAGGGTGTAGTGCGAGTAGCAAATAGCATCAAGGCTATTGCTGATGAGAAAAGAGGAGGTCGAATATGATGATTTCATCAAAGAAAAAGATTGCAGTAATTACCCTAACAAGCCTTGCTCTCTCCCTTGGTTCTCTCACTGGTGCAAGTGCAGCAGGAGTCAAGCCAAAATCTGAGGTAAGCAAGGCCAAGCATGAGGCGCGCAAGGCGCTAGTTGTATCAGTCATTGGTCTGGATGCCCAAACAATCAAGTCACGTCTTCAGGCAGGTGAGACTCTTGGATCGATTGCAGGTGAGAACAAAGCTGCACTTATTGCTGCGGTGGTGGAGATGCTCACAACAAAAATCGATGCCTCTGTTAGCGCTGGAAGGATGAGTGCTGCCAGGGCAAGCGCACTCAAGTCAGAGCTGACTGCCCACGTAACTGCCAAAGTTGATGCAGTCCGTGGAGAAGGTGGTCATAAAGGTCATGCGAGACAGGGCAAGGGCGTGAAGGGATAACCATCCACTCTCTGTACATTCCCCTCTAGGTGAAAACCCGCCATCTGAGTAATCATGTGGCGGGTTTTCTTCATCCTGCCTGCATTAATGGCAGGATGTTCTTGTGAGAATTCATATCGGTAGTGACCATGCAGGGCTAGAGCTCAAGGCCGCATTGATAAAGCATCTGCAGACCAAGGGTCATAGCGTCACCGATCATGGACCCCATACATACGATGCCCTCGATGATTATCCAGATTTTTGTATTCCAACGGCGATTGCAACCGTTGCTGATTCAGGATCACTTGGAATCGTTCTTGGTGGCTCAGGAAATGGAGAGCAAATCGCGGCTAACAAGGTGAGGGGTGTGCGTGCAGCCCTTGCCTGGAGCCCTGAAACCGCGAGGTTGGCAAGAGAGCACAACGATGCAAATGTGGTCGGAATCGGTGGACGTATGCACTCAATCAAAGAGTGCATAGACATCATTGATGCCTTCCTTGAGACGGCTTTTACCAAGGATGGGCGTCATATCCGACGCATCACAAAGATAACTACGTACGAAGATAGTGCAGGTCGGTGACTCTGTGGGCTTTGTCGATTCCCTGCCCCTCAAAGCGAGTCTCTGGACGCCAGTCAGGTTTATCGATCACACCACCGCTGAACTGCCCTGATTGGCTAAATACAGCCTGCATGGCTTGGGCATAGGCAAACCAATCAGTGGCCAGATGAAAGTAACCACCTATCTTTAATTTTGTGGCAATGAGATTAAGGAACGCTGGCGTGACTATTCGCCGCTTATGATGTTTAACCTTCGGCCAAGGATCTGGGAAGAAAAGATGCACTCCATCCAGTGAGCCATCCTCAATCATATGAGGTAGGACGATATGAACATCATCCTCGATGACTCTGATGTTCGTGATGCCCTGCTCGTGGATACGCGATAGTAATTTCCCGATTCCAGGGGGGTGAAGGTCGATTGCGATGTAAGCATTGCGGGGAGATGCAGTGGCAATGATTGCGGTGGCCTCTCCCATGCCAAAACCGATCTCCACAATAATCTTTTCAGCTCCGGGAAATACGGCCTGGAGATCCAACTTTTTATTCTCCACCCGAATCCCGTAGGTTTCCTGCAGCGAGCCCTTAGCGATTCGCTGGGCTTGAGTGATTCGGGTACCACGGATGCTGTAACTGCGAATCGAGGGGCGTTCCATAAGGCAACAATCTCATGGTTGGATAGCGACCTACAAAAGGAGTGATGCGTGCCAGGAGTCAATATCTCGCGTTTGGAAGCGGGCGAGCGAGCGGCTCACTTGAGCGTTGCTAGCTATAACGTCACCCTCGATGTGACAACTGGTGAAGATAGCTTCTATGCTCAATCAGAAGTCTTTTTCTCATGTTCTACCCCTGGCTATTCGACCTTTATCGATGCCTGTGGTCAAGGTGTCATCTCCGCCTCTTTAAATGGTGTGGCCATCGATACATCTGCCTTTGATGGCCAATCAATCTTCCTTACAAACCTAACTGCTCAGAACCATCTTGTGATTGAGATAGAGGGTGTTTACTCCAAATCAGGTGAGGGTCTTCAGCGCTCAGTAGATCCATCAGATGGTGAGATCTATCTTTATTCACAGGGTGAAACGGCATATATCCGCCACATGTTCCCATGCTTTGATCAGCCATCTTTGAAGGCGACCTTTACCCTCACTGTGACGACCCCAGGACACTGGCAGGCGATCTCCAATAATCCAGTCGCCTCTCAAGTGAGTATCGGTGATAAGACACTCTGGAAGTTCACCACTACTCCGCGGATTCCGATGTATTTGGCCACTCTCATTGCCGGTCCATATGCCCATGTACATGATGTGTATAAGGGTAAGAAGGAGATTCCTCTGGGAATCTACTGCCGTAAATCTATGGAGCAGTATTTGGATCCAGAAGATGTCTTTCTCCTGACAAAGCAGGGCTTTGATTACTTTGAGAATATCTTTGGCCTTGCCTATCCCTTTGATAAATACGATCAGATTGCAGTCGTTGACTTCAACTTCGGTGCCATGGAGAACGCGGGTGCGGTGACCTTCCGGGAAGATTTATTAGTATTTCGCAGCCACGTACCGGAGAAGATGTATATGTCTCGTGCCAACGTTATTTTGCATGAGATGGCGCATATGTGGTTCGGTGATTTGGTCACTATGTCTTGGTGGGATGATCTCTGGCTCAATGAATCCTTTGCCGAGTTCATGGCATATCTTGCGATGGCTGAGGGCACGCGCTTTAAAGGTGGCTGGGCAGGCTTTAATAGCGAGCGCAAAAACTGGGCCTATCGCCAGGATCAACTCTCATCTACCCACCCCATCGTCGCCGATATGGTCGATATCGAGGCGGTGAACGCTAACTTTGATGGGATCACCTATGCCAAGGGTGCATCGGTCCTACAACAACTAGTTGCCCACGTCGGGCGTGAGAACTTCGTTGCCGGAATCCAGAGGTACTTTGCAGAGCATGCATTCGCCAACACGACTCTCAAAGATCTCTTTGACCAGTTAGAGGCCACAAGCGGGCGCTCATTAGATTCGTGGGCGGCCACATGGCTACAGACTGCAGGAGTCAATACTCTGCGCCCAGCCCTGCTCATTGATGGCGATACATATACATCCGTTGCTATCACACAGACTCCCCCACTGATTCCGCTGGGCTCAGGGGAGCTTCGTCCCCATCGTTTGGCTATTGGACTCTATGACATCGCTGGCGATGCGATCACTCTGCGCACATCGGTCGAACTCGATGTTGTAGGTGCACTCACCCTTGTCCCAGAGCTTGCAGGTCAGAAGGTTGCTGATCTGTTGCTGATCAATGATCGTGATCTCTCCTATGCAAAACTTCGCTTTGACCCACGATCTCTGGCAACACTCAAGACTCACTTAGGTAAGGTCTCAGATCCACTCACACGCGCACTATGTTGGGCCGCCGTATGGGATATGCATCGCGATGGTGAGATCTCATCCAATGATTTCTTGGATATCGCATTTGCAGGGATTCCTGGAGAAAACGATGATGCCGTCGTAAGCATCACGCTCTCTCAGATGTACACATCGGTTGAGGCTTATAGCACTGATGCTGCGCGCGATGCCATGCGTCTGAAGTTAGCAAATGGATTAGAGGCACTGACAAAGAGTGCATCCCCTGGAAGTGATCTCCAGCTCTTATTTGCACGTGCCTTTGCACAAAATGCAGTGACCCCTGCACATATCCAATCGGTACGCGCTCTACTCAATGGCTCTGCCCCCGGCCTGATCGTCGATACCGACCAGCGCTGGTTCTTCATCATCGCATTGACTGAGCGGGGCGCCGTTGAAAGGGCTGAGATCGAGGCCGAGCTCGTGCGCGATAACACCACAAGTGGTAACTGCTTCTTTGAGACTGCAATTGCTGCTATGCCGACCCACGAGGCCAAGGAGTATGCCTGGAAGAAAATTGTGAATGAAGATATCCAGACATCGATCAGATCGGCACTTGTCGCAGGTTTTCAGCGCCCCATACAGCGTGAGATCCTGAGCTCATACATCGATCGTTACTTTGAGTGCATCATTGATGTCTGGTCCTCCAAATCATATGAGGGCGCAGCAAAGGTAGTCTCTGGCCTTTATCCGACATGGGTCCTCTCACAGTCAACGATTGATAAGACGAGAGATTGGTTAGATACGACGGGTAAAGATGCCCCTGCCGTGATGCGCAAATTGGTTATAGAGGCCCAAGATGGGCTCGTGCGCGCCTTACGAGTCCAGAGGGCGCCTAATTAATCGTTGTGACTGAGAACTCGCTCTCCCTGTCTCTCTTGCGAGGAGAGGAGGTGATCCAAGTCAGCCCCGCGATGATGAAAAATAACGAGCCGGGAATGACTAGGAAAGTCACAAATGTCTCAACTGCGCTCAGTCCCGGGCCGGCGAGAGTTCCATCTTCGACTGAACCTGCGATGTAATCCATACGAGAGAGTGTAATTTATTTATGCAGTCGCCGCTGCCACACCAAATGGCTGTAGGTACTGCAGCCAGCAGTCATCGGTGCGACCTGTGCCAAGGATTCTCCATGCAGCCCCAGTGGGCTCGCGTGGAAGTTGGCGCAGACGCCAACCCATCTCCTTTAAATTTCTATCGGCCTTGATGTGATTGCACTTATGGCAGGCCGATACGACGTTCTCCCAAATGTGAGCACCCCCACGACTTCTGGGAACGACGTGATCGATCGATGTGGCAGGAGCGGTGCAGTACACGCAGCGCCCACCATCACGGGCAAAGATGGCACGGCGAGAGAGGGGCACGGCATGTCGATATGGGATACGAACGAATTTATTCAATCGAATCACCGATGGGAGATCCAGCTCGCCTCCAGAAAAGCGCACCACCTCACCCGATTGCTCAATCATCGTCGCACGGTGGTTTAGGACAAGGATCAGGGCGCGACGCTCTGTGATGACACCCAGTGGTTCGTAGGTGGCATTGAGAACTAGTGTGCGCGACATTCATCGCTCCCGATCTGGCGCATGGCCTGCGCCGATTGGCATATCCTGCCCCACAACACGGCTCCCCGCAGGTATTTCCCAGCGGTATTTGGGTAAAGATTTGGCTACAGTCATATCCCTATGAATGAAACACTCCAAAACTTCATCGATTGGCTCAGCGGAACGCCTCTTCGCGTTCTCATCATCCTTGTGACGGCCATCTTGGCCCAAAGCTTTGGTGCTCGCACTATTGAGCAGGCGATGAATCGATTGGCCACAGCCGATCTGGTGCCAGGACCTGGCAACATCGTTGCCCGACAAAAAGAGCGTGCTCGCACCATCGGTGGGGTCCTAGCCGCCACCTTGAAAGCACTCATCTGGATCATCGCAACTGCAATGGTGCTCGGTGAGTTTGGCTTTAACTTGGGGCCATTGATTGCATCGGCTGGAATCTTAGGTGTTGCCCTCGGCCTTGGAGCACAGACTCTGGTGCGCGATATTCTATCTGGAATCTTCATGCTCGTTGAGGACCAATATGGTGTCGGTGACAGGGTTGATGTTTTAGAGGTTCAAGGAGTTGTCGAAAGGGTTGGTTTGCGTGTCACAACTGTGCGCGATAAGAAGGGAACGCTCTGGTATTTGCGTAATGGAGAGATTCTAAAAGTTGGAAATCAATCTCAATCTGGCTGATTGAGCATCCCATCTGCAGCCATCTCAAGATAGCTCCACAATTGAGCTCTGAGTGTTACATCCATATCCATACCCTCAATAGCCTTGTGCATCGCACCCAGCCAAGCATCTCGAGCGGCCATATCAATATGAAATCTCGCATGGCGCATACGCAGACGTGGATGACCACGGCTATCTTGATACGTCGTTGGTCCACCCCAGTACTGCTCTAAGAACATCTTCAGACGCTGGGCCGCTCCCTTCAAATCATCATCAGGATACATAGGGAGCAAAATAGGATCCATGAGGACATGGGCATAAAACTGTGAGGTCAGATCACTGAAGAACTTTTCACCCCCGACTTGCTCATAAAAATCACTCACGAGGAGATCTTAGCCAAGCGTAGAGAGATGACACCGAGTACAAGTACTGGGATTGCAGCACATAAGCACAGAGCACCATAACTCAGTGTCCCAATGATCACACCTGCAAGAGCCCCACCACCTGCGCCAGATAAGTTCATCACTAGGTCGCTGGCACCTTGTGATGCCGGGCGCATCTCAAGTGAGATTGACTCAGATAGCAGTGCAGAGCCTGCGATCAACGTGCATGACCAGCCTAAACCAAGCAAGAAAAGGCCAAGACCCAGGGTGAGTGCATCCTTGGCCGCTGCCAAAGCCGAGACGATCGTTGAGGTCAGAAGAGTGGTAAGACCGATCTGAATGACACGCACACCCCCTAATCGGTCACTGAGGGAACCCACTAAGGGTGAGAATGCATACATACCCAAGATGTGCACACTTATCACCAGGCCGATGATACGAAGTGTCACATCGACATGGGCCATGTGAATCGGGGTCATAACCATCACTGAGACCATCGCAAGGTGACCAATGGCTATGGCAGAGATTGCAAATAATGCCGTGGGATTGGAGCGTATGTGTGAGAGTGCGGCTTTGGTCGATATTTTCTGCGATACAAGGCTCTTCTCTCCTCGTGCAGTCAAGAATGGATCGGGGCGCAAAAAAATGAGGATAATCACTGCTGCAAGGAGCAAGCTCACCGCAGAGACTAAGTAAGGCCCAACCAGGCGCGGTAGTCCGAAGGAGTGAGCCAAATTACCGGCAGGCTCCATCAGATTTGGCCCAGCAACTGCGCCGATAGTCGATCCCCAGACGACGAAAGATAACTGCCGAGCCCTTGTGTGATCACAGGCCAAGTCGATCGCTGCAAAGCGGGCTTGATATCCAGCTGCTGAGGCCGCACCGACAAGAAAGGTTCCAACCAGCATAAAAAATAGATTCTTTTGGGCTCCACCGATGATGGCAATGATGGATCCGATGACGCCGCAGATAAGACCCACTGAGAGTGCAAGGCGCCGTCCCCCACGTGCAGTCAAGCGCGCCAAGGGAAGTGCAAGCGCGGCTGCTCCCAAGACCCCACTGGTCTGAGCAAGTCCTGCCAGAGTCTGTGAATTGGTGATCGATGAAACCAAGAGGGAGCCAACAGCGACTGTGCCGGCGACTCCCACACCGTTGAATACTTGGGCAGCTGCAAGAGTTCTGACCACGCGCCGCTGGTGTTGAGTGTGTGGCATTAGCTAATCAAACGCACCCAGACCGCGGTATCAGTTGGCAAACTCTGACCTGAAAGTGGAGCACTTGATATCAGTATCACGCTCTTGCGTGGTAGCTCAAATGCCAAACCAAAGTTGATGTAGCAGGCAAAATCTCCAGGACGCTTGAAGGCGACAATATCCTTACCTGCTTGAATCCACTCCATAGGTCCATCACCAAGTCCTATCTCTGCTTTGCGGATAGCAAGTGCTTGGCGATACATAGAAAGAGTTGAACCTTCAATGCCATCTTGGCTATCAACTGAGTACTTGCCCCACCAATCAGATTGTGGCAACCAGGCTTGATCAGGTCTTAAGGAATCATCACTTGAAAAACCAAAGGCACCGGCAGGCCTAGAAGTCCAAGGGATGGGGACACGACATCCATCGCGGCCACGATCTTGAAAACCACTCATCCTCCAACGCGGATCGGTTAGACGATCGGGCGGGATATCGCGCACCTCTGGAACTGCCAACTCTTCACCTTGATACAAATATGCCCCACCCGGCAAGGCCAACATCATCAACGCCGCGCTGCGCGCACGCAGAGTTCCGCGGGCAATATTTAACTCTGAAGCATCTCCTTGGCGAGAGAAGGTCGTATCTGCATGATTGGTAAGTCCCAGATCCAAACGATCCAGCGAGCGCACGACATCGTGATTGTTAAAGACCCAGGAGGTCGGTGCTCCAACCTCTGCAAGTGCCTGAATCGAGTTATCGATCTTTTGTCTAATCTGCTGGGCCTGCCACAATGTTGTGAGCATCTCGAAGTTAAAAGAGTTCTGTAACTCATCAGGGCGCACATACCGAGCGATACGAGATGCAGGGCTCACCCAGGCCTCAGCTACTGCCATGCGATCTCCCGGGTATGAATCAAAGATCGCGCGCCAGGAACGATAGATATCGTGCACTCCCTCCTGATCCCAAAATGGCTTGTGCTCTGTCCCAAGCATCACCGCCTCTGGATCGGTGCGAACATCAGGCAGACCAGCCTCCTTGAACATTCCATGGGCGACATCAATTCGAAATCCATCGACCCCACGATCTAGCCAGAACTTGAGAACATCCTCCATATGTGAGATTACCTCTGGGTTCTCCCAATTCAGATCTGGCTGTTCGATAGCGAAGAGATGTAAGTACCACTGCCCCGCCTTGCCATCGGCTTCAATGACGCGCTCCCAAGCACATCCACCAAATACCGCTTCCCAGTTATTGGGTGGGAGATCGCCATTGGGGCCCTTACCATCTCGAAAGATATATCGATTGCGCTCTAAGGAACCGGGCTTTGCAGCTAATGCCTGCACAAACCACTTATGTTCATTTGATGTGTGGTTAGGGACTATATCGATGATTAATTTGATTCCAAGATTATGTGCCTGCTTGATTAAAAGATCGGCATCGGCCAACGTTCCATAATCAGGTTCGATATCCATGTAATCAGAGACGTCATAGCCATGATCATGCTGTGGTGATGGATACCATGGTGAGATCCAGATTGCATCTATACCCAATTTTTTCAAATATGGTAGACGTGAGCGGATGCCCTCGATATCGCCAATGCCATCACCATTTGAATCGGCAAATGAGCGGGGATAGATCTGATAAGTCACAGCATCTCGCCACCATGGGCGCGATGCACGTGAGCCCAACTCTGACATTATGACCGCGTCTCGAGATATTTACTTAACTCTTCTCTTTGAAGATTACTCAATGGGCGAGAGCTCCTCGTATCTTCACTCACCGATACCTGCACTGTCTTAATGCGAGAGCACAGAACACCATTATTTGAAAGTTCATAGACCAATATGAATGAGGAGTTACCGATTGACTCGACCCACATGGTGACATCAATAAAGATATTGCCCTCTGTGATAGGTGCTTTGTAGTCTGCCTCAGCGCGGGCTACCACCATATTAAAGATACCCAACATCGCAAATCTCGCCTCTTGGGCATAGATTAGATACTTAGCATGATTAACATGGCCCATCGCATCTAGATCATCCCAGCGCACATACTGCTTGTTCGTGAACTTCATCTACCTAGTCAACTTTCTATAGGTCACACGGTGAGGACGGGCGGCATCGGCTCCCAGTCGTTGGATTTTATTCTCCTCATAACTCTCAAAGTTTCCTTCAAACCAGAACCACTTGGAATCACCCTCATAGGCCAAGATATGGGTGGCCACACGATCGAGGAACCAGCGATCGTGAGAGATCACTACGGCGCAGCCTGGAAATTCAAGCAGGGCGTTCTCAAGAGAGCCAAGGGTTTCAACATCCAAATCATTGGTTGGCTCATCAAGGAGCAAGAGATTGCCACCTTGCTTGAGAGTAAGTGCCAAATTCAAACGGTTGCGCTCTCCACCCGACAAGATACCGGCAGGCTTTTGTTGATCTGGGCCCTTAAAGCCAAAGCAGGAGACATAGGCCCGAGATGGCATCTCAACCATTCCAACCTTGATGAAATCAAGACCATCAGATACGACCTCCCACAGAGATTTCTTCGGATCGATTCCACCTCGTGACTGATCCACGTATGAGATCTTCACAGTCTCACCGATCTTCACATCTCCAGAGTCTGGTGACTCCATTCCCATGATTGTCTTAAATAGCGTCGTCTTTCCAGCTCCGTTGGGCCCAATAACCCCAACAATTCCGTTACGGGGCAGAGTAAATGAGAGGCCATCTATTAGTACACGATCAGCAAAGCCCTTGACCAGATTTTCTACTTCGATGACGACATTTCCCAGGCGTGGTCCTGGAGGGATCTGGATCTCTTCAAAATCGAGTTTACGCATCTTGTCGGCCTCAGCGGCCATCTCCTCATAGCGTGCAAGGCGGGCCTTTGACTTTACTTGGCGACCCTTCGCATTCTGGCGCACCCACTCGAGCTCTTCAGTCAATCGCTTTGCTCGCTTGGCATCCTTCTGGCCCTCAACCTTGAGTCTGGCCGCTTTAGTCTCAAGATAAGTGGTGTAGTTACCCTCATATGGATAGGCCCGTCCACGATCGAGCTCAAGAATCCACTGTGCAACGTTGTCCAAAAAATACCTATCGTGGGTGATTGCAACGACTGCGCCGACATACTTATTTAAATGTTGCTCAAGCCATAGGACGGATTCGGCATCGAGATGGTTTGTTGGCTCATCAAGGAGCAGGAGATCTGGTGCCTGCAATAAGAGTTTACAGAGTGCAACACGTCGCTTCTCTCCACCCGATAAGACCGAGACATCTGCCTCAGGGGGCGGACAGCGCAGAGCATCCATCGCCTGCTCCAGTTGTGAATCTAACTCCCATGCATTTCGGTGATCCAATTTTTCTTGCAGATCCCCCATCTCAGCCAATAACTTGTCGTAATCGGCATCTGGATTTGCCAGCTCTTCGCTGATTACATTAAAGCGATCAAGCATCGCTACGGTCTCTGCAACACCCTCTTTGACGTTATCGATGACGTTTTTACTCTCATTTAGAACCGGCTCTTGCAACAAGATGCCCACGCTAAAACCTGGTGTGAGGTAGGCCTCTCCATTGGATGGCTGCTGTAGCCCGGCCATGATCTGTAGCACGGTGGACTTACCTGCACCATTGGGTCCAACGACACCTATCTTGGCGCCGGGATAGAACATAAGGGTGACATCATCGAGAATGACTTTCTCACCATGAGCCTTGCGCGCCTTCTTCATCGTATAAATGAACTCAGCCATGAGATGAAACCTTAGTGGTAAGCAACGGTAGACTGTGCATCACGACCCCTACGGGCGCCTGTAGCTCAGTCGGATAGAGCACCTGCCTTCTAAGCAGGTTGTCGCAGGTTCGATTCCTGCCAGGCGCGCATACTGGTATGACACGCTCTGGTTTTAAGGCATAAGCGAACCCAGGGCCACCCTTTTTGCCCTGGGATCTCTATGAAAGAGTGAAGTTGCTTAGCCCATCTTTCCAGTGACGTAAGCCTCCGTGCGAGGATCTAAAGGTGTACTAAAAATCTTCCTTGTCTCATCGTACTCAACTAGCTTTCCAGTCCGAAGATCCCCAAGCGGGTTTACTTCGGTCACAAAGAAGGCGGTATATGTGCTCACACGAGCCGCCTGTTGCATATTGTGAGTCACAATCACGATGGTGTACTCCTTCTTGAGCTCCATCATCAACTCCTCGATACGCAGGGTCGCAATTGGATCAAGGGCTGAGCATGGCTCATCCATCAAAATCACCTCGGGTTGAACCGCTAGTGAGCGAGCGATACACAGGCGCTGTTGCTGTCCACCCGATAGACCAAGGGCGGAGGCGCCAAGTCTGTCCTTTACCTCATCCCACAAAGCTGCGCCCCTAAGGGATTTCTCCACTATCGCATCAAGCTCAGATTTCTTAGGCCGACCATTTACCTTTGGCCCAAAGGCGACATTCTCATAGATGGATTTTGGGAATGGGTTTGGTTTTTGGAAGACCATTCCGATACGCCGACGTATCTCTACCGCGCTTGCCTTTGAATCATACAAATCTGCATCGTGATACATCACCTTTCCAGCTACCGAAGCGCCAGGGATGAGATCGTTGGTTCGATTCAAAGTCCGAATAAGAGTTGACTTACCGCAACCGGAGGGACCAATGAAGGCGGTAATATCATTGCTAGGGATTTGCAGATTTACACCTGTGACAGCCACATACTTACCATAAGAGACAGAAACCTCCTCCAACGTGAAGACAGGATCAATGATTTTTGGACCACTCGTGGCTTCATTCATTGGCTCGGTGCTCCCTTGGTTGTTACCGAGGGACTCTGTGTGAGTTGCTGCAGTTTGTAATTCATTAGACATTTCGCTTCTTTGTGGCGATATCACGCAGAATAATAGCGATAAGATTTAATACAAAGAGAACGGCCATGAGAATTAGACTTCCAGCACTTGCCAAGATCTGGAACTCCTCACGAGAGTCAGAGGCGTATTTAAAGATTGTGAGCGGCATGATGGTGAAGGGACTATCAAGTCCAGTCGGATTAAAGGTTACGAATGAGAGTGCGCCAAGAAGAAGCAGTGGAGCTGACTCACCGATGGCGCGAGATACAGCCAAGATTGAGCCCGTTGCAGTCCCTGGGATCGCACTGGGCAGTACCAATCTCCAGACCGCCTGCCACGGTGTGGCCCCAAGGGCGAGTGCACCCTCTCGATAAGAGGGTGGGACGGCCCGGATCGCCTCACGCGAGACGATGATGATCACCGGGAGCATGAGCATCGCGATAACCGCAGCTGCAGAGCCCACTGTGAAGCCCCATTTAACAAAACCACGGACGATAAAAGCTAATCCAATCAGACCAAAGACAACGGCAGGAACGCCAGCAAGGTTTTGGATGTTTAACTCGATCAGCCGTGAGAACTTGTTGCCCTTACCTGCAAACTCCTCGAGATAAAGTGCGGTGAGAAGTCCAGTAGGAAGGGCTACGAGAGTTGCTATACCAACGACCCACAAGGAGCCTACTAATGGAGATTGAAAGCCGGCGTTGTCAATGTCATAAGAGGGATACTGAGTAAGCAAGTCCCATGATAGGAGCCAGCCCGCCTGGCTCCAAAGGCTACTGACGATCCAGAAGATCATTCCGAGGGAGATGAAGATACTCAGGTAAAGAAAGAGACGAAAGGTCCCATCGATGAAGGACCTTCGGGCCGAGAGACGGCCCTTGAGGGAGATTGTCTGTGACATCTTTACTCATACACCTCTCGGTATTTGGAGATGATGCGATTGCCAACGACATTAAATATTAAGGTGACAAGAAAAAGAATGGCCCCAATGAGAAAGATGGTGTTGTAGGCACTTGATCCCACCTCTGCATCCCCAATACCTGCAAAGCCAATAAAGGCAGAAAGGCTCATCATCGGATCGCCCGGATTTGCCGTGAACTTAGGAAAGCTACCAGCGACCATAAGAGCGATTGTCGTCTCGCCAAAAGCACGGGCGAAGGCGAGAATCAGCGCGGCTACAACCCCAGAAAGGCCGGCGTTAAAGACGACTCTGGCGGCAACCTCACGACGTGTGGCACCCAGGGCGTAGGCGGCCTCTCGCATCGCACGGGGAACGGCTGAGAGAGCGTCATCGGCAACGGATGCGATGATTGGCACAATGAGAATTCCAGTAACCAAACCGGCGCCAAGGCCAGAGTAGGCAAGGGGCTCTCCAATCGGCCAATACTTCTCGACGTAGAGCGGATTGATAACGTAGAGTCCAAAAAGGCCTAACACTACGGTCGGGATTCCCGCAAGAATCTCAAGAATTGGTTTGACAACCCGACGAAGATTAAAAGTGGCGTAATCACTGAGGAAGATTGCTGCTCCCAATCCAACGGGAACTGCCACAAGCATCGCAATTACAACGATAAAAATGGTGCCTGTGAACAGAGGAAGGATTCCATATTCGGGTGGCTCGAACAAAGGCGCCCAACTGATTCCAATGATTTGAGAGCCTATGGTAATGATAGTTCGGACAGCGGTGGGAAAGAGAGAGGCAACGATTCCTAGTGTGACGATGATTGACACCGTTGTTGCCAGAAGCATTGTGTAGCGAGCCACACGTTGAGCATGTAGTCTGCGAGCAAGATGGGGCGAGGGTGAGAGAACAACGGACCTCTGTCCGACTTTCACTTCACCCACGCCACATCTCCTCTTACACTATTTATGAAAGCATCCGGAGTGACCCAAACTATCCTTTGAGAGCTTTTATTGCTTTATCTAATTCCACCTTTTGAGGAGCTGTCAAAGGAAGGAACTTGGCCTTCTCTGCTAGCCCATCGAGCTGGAGAGTATAGAACTCTAGGAAAGGTAGCACAGCTTTGTTGCTCTTGGCCTTTGCATCGTTTACATAGACAAAGAGAGGGCGAGCGAGTGGGACATACGTACCGGCAAGCACAGCCTCAAGACCTGGAGAGACACAGCCCTTACCGCCATCTATCTGGACGGCCTTATTTATATCCGTGTTCTCTTTGAAGTAAGAGAGTCCATAGTAACCCAGTGCCCCAGTTGAGCGCTTGACACCATTGACTGTGACGTTGTCATCCTCGGTTGGTGTGTAGTCGGTCCGAGATCGGCGAGCAGGCTTGCCGTTAATTACCTCAGTGAAGTATTCGAATGTTCCAGAGTCGGTACCAGCGCCAAATAAGGGCATCATGATACGTGGGAAGGTTGGATCAACCTGGTTCCAGTATTTGACCTTACTTCCTGGCTCCCAAATTTTCTTGAGCTGGGCAACTGTCAGACACTGTGCCCAGGAGTTCTTAGGATTTACCACGACGGTGAGGGCATCGGTTGCAACACGGAGTTCTGTAAATTTGACCCTATTCTTGGCACAAAGTTCGCGCTGGGTGGCACTATACGGCGCAGATGCATTTGCCATATCTATTTCACCGTTGCAGAACTTGGTAGCTCCACCACCAGTACCCGAAATTCCGACGGTGATCTTTGTCTGTGATGCCTTTTGGAAGGCTTCGGCCGCTACCGTCGTGAGAGGTCCGACGGTGCTTGAGCCATCAATTGCGATTGAGCCGGTAACATCTTTGAACTTTGAAAGATCCACGGCAGGTCCAGCAGTGGTAGTACTTCCAGCCTTAAGACCAGTCTTCTTCCACTTGAGTCCACCACCTGAGATGCTGCACTTATACTGCAAACCCTGGTGATCGACTAATTTATTACGTGATCCACACTCCAGGAGATTTCCTACTGGATATTCTTTTCCAGCTGCAAGTGAGGGCTCTGAGATAACAGAGGTAATCATCACGACTACTACAAAGCCTCGTACGGCTTTGCCCAAGAGATTATTCATTATGTTCCTTTCAGAACCTATTGGTTGACAAATCAGAGGTAGAAGCAGGCCTTCGATATGGTGCATGAAACCCTGAGATGGTGAACACAAAGCCCCACGCGAGTAAACGCACGATGAACACCTGCCATGCATTGGGTGGCTGGCACTGGGTTAGACTGCGATCATGAGCGCAAGTGACCCATCCCCCAACCTGATCTGGATCGACTGCGAGATGACGGGCCTGTCCCTTGAAAAGGATGCCCTCGTTGAAATCGCCGTCCTTGTGACCGACTCTGATCTACAGATAATCAATGAGGGAGTCACTGCCGTCATATGCCCCAGCCCCGAGAGACTATCTAGCATGAGCGAGTACGTGCGCGCCATGCACACCGCCTCTGGGTTGATTACTGAGATTCCCGCAGGGCTCTCACTTCTAGAGGCCGAACTCAAAGTTATTACATATTTATTGGGATGTGCGGTAGAGCCGGGTAAATCCCCTTTGGCTGGAAACTCTGTCAGCGTTGATCGCTCCTTCATCGCCCGTGATATGCCCCTTCTCAATGATTTTCTTCACTATCGAACAGTTGATGTCTCATCGATAAAAGAGCTAGCACGCCGCTGGTATCCCAAGGCCTACTTCCAAGCCCCTGCCAAGACAGGCAATCACCGCGCCTTAGGAGATATCCAAGACTCAATCGCAGAGCTGGCTTATTACCGCAGCGCAGTATTCGCCCCAGCTCCCCGTGCCTAGAAGGTAGACTCCTGTACTCATGGTGGACGTAGCTCAGCTGGTAGAGCACCCGGTTGTGGTCCGGGATGTCGCGGGTTCGAGCCCCGTCGTTCACCCCACGATAAGTTGAAAAACTCTTGATTCACACGACCCTGGCCTATCAATCTTGCCTCAAATAAACCGTGGAGATTAATCAGTTGGCAAGGCTTTACCTGGACATGTCTTGAGTATTCGAAGCATCGCCTCTTTTTCTGGAGCGGTAAGCCATAGACCGTACTTTGTCTTGATGAATACCTGCTTTGTCACGTAGTCGCACCTATAACTCTTTTGCGGTGGTAGCCATGTCGCGGCATCCCCATCACCCTTCTGCGAATTCAATCTCCCCTTCACGGCCAATAAATTATTAGGATCATTTGCAAAGGCGGTCCTCTGGGCAAGTGTTAACTTGAATGCACCTGTCTGCCAGGCATTTGATAGTGCAACGATATGATCAATCTGGACCTCAGAGCTTGTTGTATTTCCACGCAGAAAATCAATTCTCTCCCCCGAATATGGATCCAGCAATGTCCCAGATAAAATGACACAGTCTTTGGAGCTCACCTTGTAGATAATTGAACTCAGATCTCGGTTGAGAATATCGTTGCGGGTATCACAGCCATTGCGATCAACATCAGACCAGGCCGGCCCGAATTGTGCCCTGGAGTATCCAGTCTTGGCTGCCCTGCCTTTGACTGCAATCTTGGCGATGGCATCTACCACTGTTGTCTGCGCCGCCTCTGCTCCAGAGATATTTCCAGCTAGAAAGAGAGTCAGAGATAGGGCAACCCTTATTTCCCAACGGCTCATGGCCCTAGTTTGGCAAGAGCACACGCGTGCAGCAAGGCCTCGGATACTGATAGGTTTCCCTCTGCATTCAAGCGTTTTAAAACGCGCGTTTGTATCGGGTTGTTAGCTCAGTTGGTAGAGCAAGGCACTCTTAATGCCTGGGTCGGGGGTTCGAGTCCCTCACAACCCACTTATGTAGGTGAATCCGAGTTCTATGTCCAAACCTTGGCAGCCATCGATGCGTGCTCAGTGCGTGCGAATGACACCAGGTTACCGCCAGCATCGGCAATTGCCACGGTCATTTCTAAGCC
>SXGR01396180.1_pt1 | contig 17741 bp, 9 predicted proteins | sample 3174711 | NCBI WGS metagenome assembly SXGR01 (sample SAMN11356860, study PRJNA531348) | freshwater metagenome | isolation source: freshwater sample F1-60 | place: China: Fuxian Lake, Yuxi | collected 2017-12-25
CATGGTTTTGCGGTTGACCCGAATATCAAAAGCAAAGGCTTCGATCGATAACTGCAATTCATCGAGACTCACATTACCCCATTTCCACACCTGCCGAAGATGACTCGGAGCAAACATCACCTGTTCTTGATGCAGTAATGAGCAATCCACCTCCAGCCATTCGTCAGGAATCTCCCGGGAGTTTTGACTTCCCCTAGGACGAGAGCCGAAACCGGCCACAGGGTCGCCTGCATACTCAGGCCGACGGCTTGGGAATTCTGCGCCCGCCAAAAGGGGGGACCCTCCTCCCGAGCGAACGGTGTGCGACGGTGCCGAGGGCCAGGCTCCGTCTGCGTGAGCCTTCTGGATTTCCTGGAGCAACCCCGTTGCGATGGAGTAGCTGACCCACCCGCCACGGCCGCGCTTGGATTGCGCCACCGAAATTAATCCCTCCCGAACCATACGTCCCAAGGTGGTTTCAACGGTTCGCAAAGACGCCCCCACTTGGTCGGCCAATGTTCGGACGTTCAGCGGATCGGTAGACTCTGAGGCGAGACTTTTTCGTGAGGCGCTGATGATTTCCATCAATCTCAACTTCAGCCCAACAAGACCCAACAGTTGGGTGTTTGTTGTGCTTTTAACCATCATTTCGATGGGCGTTTGCTGGGTATTCATCGATTCCGAAACCGTTTTTATCGATTTTTAAAACCCGACACAACCTGTTTGTTGGGTTTTGTTGGGTTTCTAACCGGTTACTCTCGGAATGAAATCGCAAGGAGGCAGGTTCAACCGAGCACCGCGACAACTCAGTGGCCGCGACAAGGGTTGGTGGGTTTCAGAATCATCGCTCGTGCCAACGGGCGTGAGGCATCCGATGGCCATCTCGGGGAAATCTGGACCGACTTCCACTCGAACTAGTGGCGGCCATTGTCCGTCGCTTTTCTCCACCCAAGTCCTCCCCCGGATATCCTTCCTTCGAGGCCAGTTTCCAACCCCATTGCCCAGCCAAAAAACCGTCCCCGTTTCAACCAACCGACCCTCTTTCGCCCTCTCGCCATCACTGAAGCGACGGATATTCCCCTACCCCAAAAATTCTCACACCGTCCCGAGGCCAGCCTGCTGAGCCCCGCATCCCATTCTTGGTCTCCAGACTCATCGCGCCAATGAAAGCGACCTCCACCCACGACCGGGCCGAATCAGCGGATAGAATCCTATTACTTTCCGCGGGCGACTGTGGCTAATCACTGAAAACTTGGAGTCAAATGACTGCAGGAATATTTTTCGAATCCACCCCCCCCTGTCTTTGCGGAAAATGGCCGGACCTACCCTAGCTCTCAATCGGTGAGACTACCTCCACGAATTCAGTCAATCACAACGTTGAACAACCTATTAAAATAAATCGATAAAGCAAATAACCAATGCCACAAAATTTGAGTTTTATTTAAACAATAAATCACATCCTGTTGGTTTAAAATTATATGTTTTTACTAATTTAAGCACATTTCGGTTCAATATGTTAAAAATTAAACCACAGTAATGCGTAAATATAAAACTAGAAACAGAGACTCATTCACACTCTGAATTATCTGATGAGACATTAGCAAAACTCAATTAAACACCCTGAAGCCAAACCTTTGATCCGCCTACGCGTTTACCGAAGCTTTTCGCCCGGTTCTAAATTCAGAGCCGGTGAAGTCTTGTGAGTCCCAATTACTCACCAACGAGCCTCGAAATCTACGCGCCTTGTGGCCTTGGAAGCGCTCAAAAAGGTCGAAACGATGCAAAACGCCCCCTTTTCACCCGTGAAGCAACGCCCCCATCAACCCACCCCCGGTGATGCATCAAACGTGGGTTTGGATGGTGCCCGTTTATTAAATTGCTGTACTAATACGAACACAACTCTACGGCTTAGCTGGAACGCGTCGCTCCGCCATAACTCCAGGGCTAAATCTCTAGGCCTAAGTCAGAGCGATTCATTCCACTCAGAGCCATTCGAAGTCTGAAATCCATCAAATCGAAAGGAATAAGGCGTGTCTGACGCTTTAATTTTAGGAAAATCGCGGGAGGGTTGAGGCGGAATCACTGCTGCAGACGCAGGACGAGCCTTCTCAGGCACACCAGACACACGACCACCCCCCGGATTGCCCAATTGGCTCGGGAAACGCCCTTGTTTCTTCCAAATCAACATCAGTGGCCGCCAATCCGAGGTCATCCCCGCGCGAAGCTCCGGGTCCTTAGACCGCCATTGCCGGTGCAGAAAGGCCCCGTCTGTCGCCAATAACCCCATGGCAATGGCTTGACGCTCAAACGTCTCTTGAGAGGCCTTAGAATCGATTCCTGAAGGCTCTAAAGCTAGGATCCGAGGCGGCGACGGAGCGAGTTTCCGAGGCAATGAGGCCGGCATTGAAATTTTTTGAGTATTTAAAATAGTTGTTTCAGGCATTTTTTCAAGAACCACATCAAGGGTGGTTGATCCACCCTTACGGGTTGCTGCCGACTTTCGCCCGCCCGCTGCCGATTTTTCCTTCCACAGAGTCAGACGCTCTTTTTGCTGCTGAAGGTCAAAATGGGTCAGTTCTTGGGGGTTTTGGGTCGCATGAAACGACCTCAGCACCGATGCCACTACGGTGGTTGAAGCACCCTTGCCAACCAAGCGTGCTGCTTGCTCGGGATCCTTGGGGACCGACCCATTCTGCCAGCAATAGGAAAGCAGGCGAATGTAAACTCCCTCTTCCTCCAAACTCATCATCTGAATTTGCTGATTGGCCAAATACTCGGAAGGTGAAAAAGAAAATCCGGATGCTTTCATGGATTTAGTGCGCTGAAAGGGCGTTTGTGGGGACGAAGGACACTGGATATGAGAGGACGAGGCGGGCCTCTCTACCGTCTCAGCTTCTGAAGCTGCTTGGTCTAATAGAGAATCCGAAGGCTTGTGCTGGAGAAATTGAAAATCCAAATGAAGTCCGTGACCCAAGAAACGGACATCCATGTCAGTTTCTTTAACAGGCGACACAGACGAGTGATTTTGTAATATAACAAAATGACTTTGAGCAATTTTCTGAAATCCCGATGCTGGAATCACTGAGATCGAGGGTTTCCAATTTGTGACAGACGGACGGACTGCTGTAGAAGTGGGGTTCTGAGAATGGATCCAAACTTCAATTTCCAAACGCATCTGGCGATTGAAATCCCGTATGCTGACCATTATTTCTAAGACAGTCTGAGTGCGGCGATCGGAAGATACAGAAGGAGGGGTAGCGATTATTGAGCGACGATGCCAGCCTCGGAATCGGTCCCGAATCCGCTTGCGGTTGAGAGACAACAGCACCACCGCCCCCATGAGCGATATCCAAATCCCTCCTTTGATAGGGAAACTTCCCTGCCCCTCTTTGGAGGCTGCTCCTGTGATGTTCTGCTCAGGCTTTGGGAGAACCGGGGCCAGAGTAAGTTCTGCTACAGGACTAACTGTCTTCGCAAAATTCTGTGAACTGCTTGGCACCGGCACTGGCACCGGCACTGTGGGTTGCACTGAGGCAGCGATGGCTGCTTGGGGGACCATCCGCGGGTTCTCGGAAACGATGCGGCGATTTTGACCTTGGACAACCTGGAAAGCTTCGGCCGGTGAGGTTTTCTGAACCGCTGGATGGGACGGGATCACCAAGACCGACCCGGTCCGGATTCGATGAAGGTTCCCAGCCTGGAAGACCCCTGGATTCTCGCGTAGGAGCGCCAGGAGCATTTGATCCATGGTGACCGAATCCGGTTTGTAGCGACGAGCAATACGGTAGGCCGTTTCCCCCTCCTGAACCGTGACCCGTTTGGGGACAGAGGGGGTATTGGTCAGCGCCCCTGTACCAGAGGGGGATCCGATCAGCCCGTTGTTCAATCCTGTCAGACACAAACACGCAATCAGCAGTTTTGGTAAACCACTGGTGGCCCATTTGGTCACAAGTTGCATAGAACAGCAGGTTCGGAGGCTCGGATTGAAACCCCAAGATTCGGGCCACTAAACGCTCAAAAGACCCGTGATAGCACATTTACTGGAGCCGGACTCAGAACCCACTTGAGGCTTGCTAGCACCTTTATTCCATCCCTTCAACCTGTTTATGGCGAGGCCCTACGGCTACCCCAGGGCTACGACAGGTTGGAAGGGTGGTTGAAGGGTGGTGCTTCGCTGCTGGGTGGTGCTGGGGCCTCACCCGTCGATTCGGCCGAGGGAGGCTCTGCGGCGATCAGACTGGGCTGCACTTCGGGTGGAACAGGTGGAGATTCCAAGGCTGGGCCCGCGTTGCGAGCAGGCGTTGGCGGCACTGAGGACCGAGCCAAAGCCTTTACCTCGCCACGAATCTCGCGGTTGATCGCTCGGATCTCGCGCATGAGGTCGAGTTTGACCTTTCGCTTCGGATCCCCGGATTTGACTCCTGGGTCCACCGCTCCCACTCCGGAGACGAATTGCAACTTAACCCCGCCCGTCGTGCGCATGAGCTCGCGCTGACGTTCGTTCTCCTTCAGCAGAGCTGCCAGACGCCGAATCTTCTGCTCCAGCATCTGGATCTGATCGTCTTTGAGGGCAAGATCCTTCTCCAACGGTCGATCCGTGTCGGCCTCCAAGAGTTGGCGGACGCCCCGAAGCAGGTCACGGCTGTGGCGGACGTCCTGGAATCGTCCGTCAAACAACCTCTCAAGGACCTTCTGAAGGCTGCTCTCCAGGTCTGCATCTTCCAGGGTGCGCGGAGTCTGGGGTGCCTCCACCGACGCGGGAACTTTGCGCAGTCGCAGTGCCATGCGCAGGGTGCGGCGCAGCGCCCGCAAGCCAAACAGAAGGACCCGCACGGGTCCGGACTGGCGGGGCGAGGCCCGCCGCCATCGAGCCGGTCCGCCCGGGGGCATCCACCCTGTTGGTGCAGTTTCCGGAAAGGCCTCTCCACGGTACAACCGCTGGGGCAGTTCGGGCCGCTGGGGCAGTTCGAGCAGTTCGGAATCCAGTTCATCCCGGAAAGCACGCCGCGGATTCTTCCGTCGACGGGTCCGGGGCGTTAGTAAGGGTCCCGAGGGGCGGACCATGCGTGGCGCCCCAGATTCATGACGGGTTTTCCAAGCTTCCACGACCGGATCTACCACCGGCACCGGTGTAGACGATTTTCGGTGAAGGCGCCCATGGATCGACCGTCGGAGCCAGCGCAATGCGATTTCGCCAGAGTCCGGGCGACGGCGCGGCGGTTCTGGCAAGTCGGCGAGGACATGCCCATGCGCTTTGAGCCAGGCAGTGAGTGCCAAGTCCGGAGGCGGTGTCTCTGGGGCACGCAGCACCGGGCGTTTGCGGCGGCGGCGCTCCAGTACCCGGGCCAGAGAACGGAGAATTTTGAAGCGCAACCGCAGGCCGCCGTATTTCCAAAGCCAGCGGAGGAGGTCGGAGGCTTTTAAACCATCGGTTTCCGGCCGATAGCCGCCCACCATCATCCGTCGGATCAACTCCGCCCTCAGCCATACGATGGGACGGCCTGATTCCAGCCGATGATGTTGGGTGCCACCCATAGGATTTCGCCAGGGATGTCTCCGTGGTGCCCAAATGTCCCGAAACCGATCTCAACGAGGGATTTCCCCGTCGCCAGAATCAGGAGACCAAACCGCTCATCCCCTGCGTGGCCAGCTCGCGGTTGGTCCGGAACTCGGCCCAGAATTCCGTCGGCATGTCCAAAGCGATTTTCAAGGCACCATTGGAACCGGCAAATTGGGGCTCCTCAACCAAGGTGACTTTGCCGCCGCCGTACTCGCTCAAACCCTTCTCAATGGCTCGTCCGAGTCCGCGAATCTGGCTGCCGCCACCGCCCAACAGGATGTTATTGCGCATCTTCGCCTGGAACTCGGGATCGTAGGTGGCGATGAGGTCCTGCAGTGCCTGGACCGTCGGCGGTACAATGGTGTAGCAGGCCGAATACACCTGTTCGGTCAGGTTGAAGTTCGTCGGCTTGCCGCCAACAGGAAGGATCTCTTCGACCTCATCCATCTTCGGACTCACCGAGGCGTGCCGTTCCTTAATGGCGCGCACCATATTAATGGAGAACTGAACTTCAGGAAACTTGTCCTGAATGAGCTTGGAGAGGGACTGATCGATGGAATCACCGGCCACGTAATGGGTACGCTGATCCTCAGCCGAGGGCATCGACCCGTGAACACGGCAAAGGTCGGTGGTGCCCGCGCCAATGTCGATCACCAGCGTGTCATCCAAGAAATCCAAGCCGTAGGCGACAGCAAAAGGCTCCGAGCACACGATCACCGAGTCGATGCAGTTAGCAGCGGCTTCCAGGATGGTGGCCTTGCCCGCCACACTGGCTTGGGCCGGAGCACCGATCACCGCGTAGATGACCGCATCGGCCGGAGCATTGATTTCGCGCACCACGTATTCCAACAAATCGCGAATCGCCTTCTTTACGGGCTCAGGGTCCACGACGCCCTGCTGCTTGACCGAGGCGCCTGCCAGGGGCCGATACAAATGAACGGACATGCGGTTTTCCAGCGCTTCCTGTCCGTAAATGATCTCCCGACCTCCCAATCGCTTCAGGGCGACATGGTCCTTCGGGTAGCCCACATACGACCAAACGGTCTTTCGAAAGCCATTGGACGCGGTGATGGATGTCCGACTGGTTCCTAAATCAATTCCGACAAAAATGGTTTCAGCCATGAGACGCGTGTTGCTGGTTGTTTTTCCGATGAGCACAAAGGCTCAATGATGAATGCGTCCTTTAGTGCGACGCCTTAAGACATTTTTTAGGATTTACCAAAAAACATTCAAGCTGCACATCGCGTCCAGAAACGGTGCGCAAATTGCACCAAAGACACCGCACAATGGATCTGGTAGCCCCTTGGTCTCTGAAGAACAGGGGCGACTCGAGCGGGATGGCACCATCGGGACCGCGGACCAACTCGGGCGATCACGGTTGCTGAGTGACGGGAGCGACTCGGCCTTGGACGACCCGGTTGAAGTCACGGATTTCGATGAGCAACCGCAGTTTGAGGTCTCGCTGAGGGTCGTTGTCCTTGAGTCCCGGCTCAGACAAGGCCATCAGGAGCCATCGGTAGGATCGAGAGACGAATCCTTCTTTCCGATTTCGGCGCTCACTCTCTCCGATCAGGCCTGCCAGACGGCGGATCCTGCTTTCGAGTGCCTGCTCGAGGTCGCTCTGATAGGCATGCTCCTTCCTCAAAGCGGCCATCAACCGTTCCACTTCGGCCTCTTCTTGAAGGCGTTGCCGTCTACCTAGTTCCGGAAGACTGGAGGCCGTTGCATCAACGGGCTTTGGAATTGGGACTTGCTGCGGAACTACCGCCGGTCGGGATGCGCTGGGAACCACGACCGGCTTCAGCAAGCGAGATGGCGGCTGAGAAATGGCCGGCGCCTTCGCCTGATCGGGAGCCGATTCCGATGGGATCGACTGGGTATGAGGCAAGGTCGGTGTTTCCACCACAGGGATCGGAGCCGGATCGGGTTGCCGTACTGGATCAGGTTGCCGTTCTGATTTGGAAACAGGCTTCTTGGCAACGACTGCCCGTTCCTGAGGCTCCGGCGGCTGAGTTTTTCTCACTGCTCGAAACCACCCCCAGGCCACCGCCACCGCCAAAGCGGCAATGCCCAGCACCCATAGCCAACCTCCAAAGAATTCACTCGTCGGGGTGCGGTCGGCGGCAACAACGGGGGCCGACTGCGGCGATTCCGGTGCCAGTGGTGGTGATGGTTCAAGCGCCGGAGCAGCAGGCTCAATAACGTCCGTCATTGGGGGCCGCACCGTCGAAGCCACAATTTTCTCGGAAACTCCACCACGGGTCAGCTCTCCGGGTGCTTTCCAAGTTAGCTCGTTCTCAGTGTTCTGTGGCCGAATGGCTTCCGCCGGAACGGGTTGAGCCAGGACTTCTACCCGATTGCTTCGGCCATTCAATAGCGTTCGAAACCTATCAGCCTGGGCCGCCCGGAAGGCTTCGTAATCCCGAATTTGCTCGGCGATGATTCGTCGGGCCTCGGCCAACGGGATCGCCAAGGCCATGCGTGCGTCGGGGATTTTTAAGACGGCACCGGCCGGCAGGCGATTGACATTACCGCCGCCGAATACTTCAGGGTTCCGCCGCAAAAGGGCCACGAGCATTTGGTCGAGCGAAACCTCCGCCGGCAATCGCACCACGGCGATCTCGCTCGCCGTATCGCCGGGCTGAACCTCGACTTCTTCACCGCGCGCGTCACCGCTCACAGAGGGCTGGGCCTCGGCTCCGCTGGCACGAACTGAAGCCTTGAGTGCCTCGGTTGCGCTGGAACGAGTCTCTCGTGCAGGCGCAATCGCCGCAGATTGGCTCAACACGCTCGGCAACCAGAGGAGCGCAGCACACCAAAGCCCCGCCCTGAGAGGAGAGGCCACCTTTCGATGGGATGCGTCGACAGACGGGTTCAGTGGCACCATGGCGGAGGGCTCGCTTGCGGCGGAATGACTCCAACTCATTTTAGCCTCGGGTTATTAGGCCCTCGCTTGTCGCACAACTGAAGCTCGACGACAGACGGCACTCTGGACCCGACTGCAGATGAATTGGCCTAGAGACGGACGCTGCCCGAAGGATTTCGGCGAATCAAGGGCGTTGGGTTTGTTGACTCAACAGAAATCCGAGCAGGTGGTTGAAGTCGGCCGGGGGAACCGCCTCGGCAAAATTGTCGGGCATCAGAGAGGTTTCCGATTCCCGGACTTCGCGAATTTCGTTGCGGGGGATTCGTTGCTCTTGGCCGGTGGCATTGATGTAGATCCGCTGCTGCCCCTCCTCTCGACGGAAAAGGCCCGTCACCAAATCCCCATTGTGAAGGGTCACGATGCTGTAGCGGAAAATCCGGTCCACATTACGGTTAGGATCAAGCACATCTTCGCACAGGCGCTCCAGGCCACGATGCCCGACGCCATCGAGCTGCGGGCCCACTAGGCCGCCCTGCCCTCCCATCGAATGGCATGGCCTGCAATGAGTCTCGAAAATTCGAGCTCCAGCCTTCACGTCGGGGCTGGATTTTCGGAACGCTGCCTGCCGATCGGCCACCAATTCCAAGCGACGTTTGGAGTCTGGGTCTGCGGCATTTTTCGACTGAAACCGATCCTTTTCATTCGGCCGAATGGCCAAGAGTCGCTCTTGAACAGACCGTTCGGCCAACAGCGCCGCTGGAGCGCGCCCGTCGCCTACGGCCTGGAGCAAACTCTCGGATCCTTCGAGCGAGCCCCCCAGAGCGGCGGCGATGGGAATGGCCGAAGCAAACGGGGCTTCGCGCAACACTCTCAATAAAATGGGAATGCCCGTCTTGGGCCGGAACCTCAGTACCGCTTGAGCGACCGCAGCCCGCTGATCCCGCGAGACCGATGCCTCGCGCAGGAGTGATTCAGCCAGCAACTCGGCTTCCGGGTCGGCGAGTTCGAACAAGGCTCGAACACTGGCTACGCGCACGGAGACGGAAGTTTCGCCTGCCTCGGATTTGCCGGCACGACGTCGGAGTGCCTGGGCCGCATCGCGTATCCCCAGCCTCCCCGCCCACTCGATGGCAAAGAGGCTCTGATCGGGAGTCGATTGCGCATCGCCCAAAAAGCCCACCACCAAGTCGACTCCCCACCGTTGCAATTTAGGTCCCAAAGCCAATCCTCGTTGGGCCATCCCCTGCTCCATCGCCAAAAACAGGTTGCGCTGCCCTGCTCGATCGAGTGAGGCCGTTGTCCGGAATACGCCCACCAATGCCTCCAAGTCGGCCGTCGCTCCGTGCCGAGCGCTGTGCTGCAACTGCTCCATGAAGCCGGAATCTGAGGGGCGTCGGTGCTTCAAGTATTCGAGAAGAAATCCCGCCGATTCTGAGGAGGGAATGGCCAGACAGACCTCGGCCACTGCGGCCTGGGAGACGGCATCACCCAGGGATGACTGGCGGAATCGCCGGAACACTGTTTCGTCAAGCAACTGGTCTCTCAGAGCCTTGCGAACTTGATACACGAGATGGGTGTCCGCTTCAGGGGCGACGTCTCTCAAGGCTAAAAGCGGGGCGAGGTTGTCGAAGCTGGGGTGGCGAGCCAGCGCATCGGCCGCCGCACGCACCACGGGCGCCGACGGATCTCGGAGGGCTGCCCTCACGAGGCCGAGGTCCGGCTCCTGCCAACGACGACGTTCTACAAGGACTCGCACAGCATGGAGCCGCAGCAATGCTTCGGAATCCTTGGCGGCCGTCGCCAACTCGGTCGGACGCAGAAGTTCCCGACGCTCCAAAATCCATAGGGCCCCGACCCGAAGCGAAACCGGTGCCGAACGCGTTGTCAGGGCGGTGCGCAACGTTCCCTCGATGGAGGCATCCCAGTCTTTCAGGTCGCAAAAGTGATTCAGCACGGCCAAGCGGTGGGCAAAGCTCGGATCGGCGAGTCGTTGCACTTGTTCCGCCGGGGCGAGATTCCGAAAATCACTGTGTTGCCTCAGAATGGGGCGGCCGTCGGTTGCCTTGCGCACCACCCGCCAAATCCGCCCGCTGCTGCGATCCCGTCCCGGATGCGACAGGGGCACCTCCACATGGGCGATGATCCGGTTGTAGAAATCGGCGATGTACAACGCACCGTCGGGCCCAAACTGCACGTCCACCGGGCGAAACCAGGGGTCGGAGGTGCTTACCAAATCGGGCATCTCGTGGGCGATGCGGGTGGAACCACGATCCTCGATGCGGTCGCGGTTCACCCGGCTGGTCACCACATTGCCCAAGAGAAAATTGCCCTGAAACTCCGCAGGCCACAGCGGTTCATCGCAGTAGTTGAGGCCGGCAATGGCCGTGGATCCATGGTTGTGCCACAGCATTTGCGGCGCGTAGCCCAGACCGTCGTGTGGTTTGCCGAACACGGGATAGAACCCGCCATGGATGACCTGATAAATGGGCATCGAGTGGCAGTCGGAGGTGAAGAGGTTGCCCAGCGGATCGAAGCAGAGGCCAAAGACATTGGCTTGCCCATCGCCGACTTTCTCAATCCGGGATCCATCACCACGGAAGCGGAAGGTCGATCCGCGCATTTCCAGCAGATGTCCGTCGGTGCCCTTCACGCGCGTCTGGTTGCCCACACCCTGCCCGCCATACAACCATCCGTCGAAGCCTCGTCGGAAGTTGTTGGCGAGGTTGTGGGTGTCGGTGACGCCAAAGGGACCGTAGAGCACTTCGCGGCGGTCAGCCCGTCCGTCGCCATCGGTGTCTTGAAGGCTGAGCACATTCGGGATGCTGAATACCACAGCCCCATCGCGGAACGGCGCCACGGCATCGGGCATGCTCAAGCCATCGGCAAACACAGTGTTACTGCGGGCCCGGCCGTCGGCCCCAAACTCAGACAGAACGCGAATCACGTCACTGGGTGCCTTGTTGGTGGCGCTCTCAATGGGATAGGCCCGCGTCTCGGCAATCCACAACCGCCCGCTCACATCGAAGCTCATGCTGACCGGCTTACCGATCTCCGGCTCGGACGCCACCAACTGAACCTCAAAGCCTTCCGGCACCACAAACGCTCGCGACGCCTCGGCCGGACTCCGCCACGGAGTGGACCGAATCATCTCATCGAAGGCGGGATCCGATGCCAAAACCGACAGCACCGATGCCAAGGTCCCAATACACGACAGGAGGACCCGCCGCATCGGCCAGAAATTCAACGCCGCCCCCAAGACCAGTCGACGGGCAGGCTTTAGGAAAGCGGGTGGGTTCATGAACTGCCGTAAGCAAACCCCGGAAAGCACAGCCTTGCAAACCCAGCGGACTTCGTTCGAAGGCGTTCCGGGCGTTACAACTTCTGCGCAATTGAGTGCCGGGTAACGGGTTGGTGTTGAATCGACCGGGAACCTTGATAGCGTAGCAATCATGATCCCAAGAACTGTCTCTAGGTACCCCCGTATTCGCGGATCTGAATTCCTGGAACGGGCGGCCGCCTTCACATTGATCGAACTTCTGGTGGTGATTGCCATCATTGCCATTCTCGCCGGGATGCTCTTGCCGGCCCTGGCCAAATCGAAGACACGGGCCCAATCCATCCAATGCCTGAGCAACCAGAAGCAACTCACCTTGGCGTGGCAAATGTACACCGACGACCACTCCGACAACCTCGTCTGGAATGATCTCACGCCCGACGGATCCGGTTGGGTCCGCGGCATCATGGATTATTCTGCGGGCAACACCCACAACACGAACCTCGCCAACCTCATCAACCCCAATTACGCCAAGCTGGCTCCCTACACGCAGTCGCCGGGCATCTACCGCTGCCCGGGCGATCGCAGCACGGTGACTATCGGTGGCCGGCGAATGCCTCGGGTCCGCAGTCTATCCATGAGTCAGGCGATGAATTCCCGCGATGACTGGCTCAGCTACATAACCAAGGCTAAGTACGTGGTGTTCCGCAAGGGGAGCGACCTCAACCGCATGGGGGCGTCGCAGGCCTACGTGTTCATCGATGAGCACCCGGACAGCGTCAACTACGGGGATTTTGCCGTCTCGATGAACGACGGCGCAGCCCCCGGTTCCATCTACATCATCGATTACCCGGCCAGCAATCACGGCTCGTCAGGAGCGCTCAGTTTCGCCGACGGGCACGCTGAGATCCACAGGTGGATAGACCCGCGCACCGTGAAACCGATGCTCCTCAAGCCCATGACCCTGGTGGTGCAGTCCCCAGGGAATGCCGACATGCGTTACATGTCAGACCACGCCTCGGTCCGGCTAACCAATTAATCTAGGGCCCTCTGTCCTGCCGGGCCACCTCTGCACTTGCCACGCAGCGAGGGATTCGGCCGTACTAGATCGATGAAACCCTTCCTCAACGGTCGCCGTGTTTGGGTCTTCCTCGTGTGGGTGTTGACGGTGTCCAGCACTCGAGGCGATCTCCCCTCGACGCGTGAAGAGTTTCTGCGCATCGACCGGGTTTGGGATCTGGAACTGAATCTGACGCCCGAGGCCTGGGAAGCCATGGAACCCAGCCCGGGAGCGATGAACCCGGAAGGCTTCCGACCGGGCCGAGATCCGGGAGGCCCAGGGCCTGAAAACCGAGATCCCGGACCCAACCGGCCGAACCTCCCCGGTTCCGATCGCGAGGGCCCGCCTCCGCAAGGTCGTCCTGGCCCTTTCCAACAGGGACCCGGAGGCATGCCTCCTCCTGGAGGGTTCGAGTTCCCCTGGGTTCTCGGCAAGGTGACGGTGGGCGGGGTCGTATTTACCAACGTCGGGGTGCGCTTTAAGGGCAACAGTTCCTTCAACGGATCCCGCGGCTCGCTCAAGCGTCCCTTCAAGCTGGATTTCGACCGCCACGTGCCCGGCCGGACTCTCGCGGGCCTCGAAGAACTCTTTCTCAATAACAACGCCAATGACCCCTCCCAACTGCGAGAATCGCTGGCCTATTCGGCCTTCGCCAAGGCTGGGGTCCCTGCTCCGCGAACCACGGGCCTGCGGGTCTGGCTACGGCGCGGTGATAGCGAGCCCCGCCAGTACCTCGGACTTTACACGGGCGCCGAACCGGTCGAGGGGGATTTCCTCAAGCGGCATTTTGGTTCCAAACGCGGGCTCCTCACCAAGCCGGAGCGAGTCCGTGGTCTGAAATACCTGGGCGACCGATGGTCGGCCTATACCGCACGCTATGAAACTCGATCAACCGTCCGAACGGCCGATGCGCGCCGGTTCATGCGCTTGCTCCGGGACTTGAATGAGTCCACCGACCCGACCTTCGTCGAAACCATGAAACGCGAGGTGGACCTCGACGGTTTGCTGCGCTTCGTGGCGGTGAATGCCTGGCTGGCCAACTACGATTCCTTCCTCGGCAACGGCCATAACTACTACTTGTTCATGCCTTCCGAAGGTCCGTTGCACTTCATCGCCTGGGATTTGAACGAGGCCTTCGGACGCCATCCGATGGCGGGCTCGGCCCACGAGCAGGCCAGCTTCTCTATCCTGCACCCTGCGGTGGCCCCAAATGCGTTCCTCGAACGGTTCCTCAATCAACCCGAATGGCGGGACCGGTATCAAACCTTGGTTCGGTCCCTGGGCGACGGCTCCGGAGCTTGCTCGACCCAAAGCCTGTTGGCCGATTTGGCCATCCTACGGAAGGCACGCTCGGAGGCGCTGGCCGACGAACCTCGCGGAGGCTTTGGCGGAAGGCAGGGCGGAGGCCCCGGGCGCGAGGAGTTCCCTCCGGGCAACCGTCCCCGACGACCTGATGAACAGCGCCTGGAATCGGGCCCGCCCCAGGGGGCCGCAGTTCGCCCGAACTCACAGCCAGGGGAATCCCCGGAACGTCGTCCGGGACCGAGGTTCGACAACACCCCGCTGGAGGACTGGATTCTGGAGCGGCATCGACAGGTGCAAACCGAACTCGATGGCCATCGGACAGCGCCCGCACCCCGGTTGCGTCTAGGCGGACCCGGACCCCGACCGCCGGGGCGGTTGAACGAGCCCGCCACCGGAGGTCCCGATCCAATTCCCCGACCCCGGCCGGATGGATCTCCAGGTCCAGGTCCGCGAGAGCACGAGGGCGACCTGAGAAAACCGTGATTGGTTTTTTAGCGAGGCACCTTCAGCGAGGCGGCCTGGAAACGCTTCAGGTCTACGTCGTTGGCCCTCACGGTCTGGCTCTGGATGTAGGGCGGCATGCGGCCGATGCGCATCGTGTCGGGTGAGACGAACCGCCACGACTCGGCGTGGCCATCGGCAAAGCTCAGCGTGGCGGCACCCGCATGGCGCACTGACGGAAAATCGACCCACAACCACTCTCCGGGCTGCGTCACGACAAAGCGCGCGTTCTCGATGCTGTTCTCGTGTTCATCCAAGAAGACGAAAGCCTCGGACGGGGTGGGCAGTACAATTTGCGAGAGCTTATGCCAGCAACTGAGGTCCTGCGGGTCCGGCAGGTCATTCATTGAGGCGCTCATGGAAACGCTCCGCGATCGCGGGATCTTCCGGGCATCCCTCACCGTCGATCGATCAGCCGGGCAGTGGTAAATCCCTGAAGCTTGGTTGTAAGGAAAGAGCAACCCCCGACGGATGTTGAAGTCGTTGGTGTCGGTGAAGGCGTTGCCCACGACCCAAGTCCGTGCGGTGGCATTGGCTCCTTCACGACCTCCCGTCAGCACGGTTTCGTTCGGCGGCAACTCCTCCTTGAAGTCATCGATGTACAACAACCAAGCCAGGTTGAGCTGACGGTAGTTGCTCAGGCACTGGGTCCGCAGGGCCTTATTTTTGGCCTTTCCCAGCGCGGGCAACAGCATCCCGGCCAGAATCGCGATGATGGCGATGACCACCAGCAACTCGATCAGAGTAAAGGCACTCAGACGCTGCGAACGATTCTTCCGGGCATTGAGCGCGGGGCTTTGCGACACGGATAAATTCATGGATTACTGGGTCTGCTTGGCGATGTTTCAGCCACTGGATCGCCATTCACCGCCCTGTGTAGCTGGACCCTAGAGGCGTGAAAACCAAGATTCTCTGAAAGCCGATGGATAAACCCGATACCGCCCGATTTTGCGATTCGCCATTGCCGAGGTCCCCCATTCCGCTCTGATCCTTCGCACTCCCACGCGTTGTCCCAATGCCCCTACCGAGTCTGCCAGCCCCTTGCCGCCCATGATGGATTCCCGTCCCCCTGCTCTCCCGCGCTGGGCTTGGCTCACCGTGTGCCTGCTCGCGCCCATCGCCCTGCTCAATTATCTCGACCGCCAGATGCTCGCGGCCATGAAAAGCTCGGTGATGACCGACATTCCCGACATCGGTTCGGAGGCCAACTGGGGGCGGATGCTGGGACAATTCAAGTGGGTGTATGCCTTCCTGAGCCCTGTAGGCGGTTGGATTGCCGATCGGTTCGGCCGACGGATCACCATCTGCGGTAGCCTCTTTGCATGGTCGGCGGTCACCTGGTGGACCGGGCATGTCCACTCGTATGGAGAACTCCTCACCGCACGATCCCTCATGGGTATTAGCGAGGCCTTCTACATTCCAGCAGCCTTGGCTCTCATTGCCGATTATCATACGGGGGAAACCCGTTCCCGGGCGGTGAGCTATCATCAAATGGGGATTTATTGCGGGGTGATCCTTGGAGGTTTCACCGGCTATGCGGCCGAGATGCCCGGCCTGGGTTGGCGGGGAGCCTTCGGGTGGAGCGGCGTGGTGGGCATGGCCTTGGCGGTACCGATGTTATTCTTCCTCAAAGATCGGCCCCGTCAGGAGGCCGCGCAATCAGACTCCGCCTCCGGCTTGGGGAGCGTCCGTGCCTTGCTCACCAACCGTTCCTTCCTGCTGCTGGTGCTTTATTTCACGCTGCCGGCACTGGCCGGTTGGGTGGTGCGCGACTGGATGCCGGCCATCCTCAAATCAGAATTCAAGATCGGCCAAGGCAAGGCCGGTGTCTCAGCAACCCTCTACTGGCAATCCGCCGCCATCGTGGGGGCCTTCGTGGGTGGATGGCTGGCCGACCGCCGAATGCGAAAAACTCCGCGGGGGCGAATCCATGTCAGTGCTCTGGGCATGCTGATGATCATCCCGGCACTATTCGGAGTTGGGTTTTCTCCGCAAACGGGCGAACTCTGGGTGGCGGTGGCTTTTCTAATCCTCTTTGGTCTTGGCTGGGGATTCTTTGACACCAACAACATGCCCATCCTCTGCCAGGTGACTCTCCCGGAGCAGCGGGCCACCGGCTACGGGCTAATGAATTTGGTGAGCATCGGTTGCGGTGGACTGGCAGATTGGGGCTTCGGTCTCATGCGCGATCGGCACCTGCCGCTGGCGGCCATCTTCAGCGTGTTCGCCTCTGTGGCGTTGGTTTCGGTGTTTCTGGTCCTGATGATTCGACCCACGGAAGTACAGCCACCCTCCGACGCTACTTCCCCCGGACAACCCTAACCCCAGCCCCGCATTGACGCAGGGTGCTCGCCTCCCTGAGCGTCTTGATTATGCTCCCCACCGTCAGAACAGGCCGGACCCATTGGATCGCCACGGCGTGGATGACGTGCGCCCTCGTGTCGGCCTTGGCCGGCGACTGGCCCCAATGGCGCGGGCCCACTCGAACGGGACGACCGGCCGCCAACGAAGCGGTGTTAACCCAACTCCCATCGGCTCCTCGCGTGGTGTGGTCCATCGCCGCGGGTCCGGGATATGCATCGCCCATCGTGGCGGGCGGTCGGGTCTTTGCCATGGAAGCTCAAGACGGCAAGGAGGTCTTGAGAGCCTTGGATGCCGCCTCGGGTGCCGAACGGTGGAAAGCCGTTGTCGACGAAACCTTCACCGACTCCCAGGGACCCGCTGCTCCGCGCTGCACGCCCGTGGCCTCCGAAGGTCGAGTTTATGCCCAATCCTGCCGGGGCAAGTTGACCTGCTTTGCAGCCGCCGATGGCAAAACGCTGTGGTCGGTCGACTACACGAAGGATTTCGCCGCCACCTTCGTGGGTGAGAAAGGCAACTCCCAGGGGGCTATGCGCCATGGCAACAATGGGTCTCCCTGGGTGGAGTCCGGGTGGTTGTGGGCTTCGGCCGGATCCACGAATGGCGCTGGCATGGTGGCGCTGAATCCGCAGACCGGAACGCTTCGCTGGAAGGGCGGCCATGAGGTCGCAGGATATGCGGCTCCGATGGTGGGAACCCTTCTGGGAGTGCGTCAGGTGGTGAACTTCATGGCCGACGCCGCCGTCGGGTTTGATGCGCAGAGCGGCCAGGTGCTGTGGCGGTATCCGCTCAAAACGGCCTTCGCTCGGCACGTGATGACTCCGCTTATTGTCAA
>SXGR01180956.1_pt1 | contig 17740 bp, 17 predicted proteins | sample 3174711 | NCBI WGS metagenome assembly SXGR01 (sample SAMN11356860, study PRJNA531348) | freshwater metagenome | isolation source: freshwater sample F1-60 | place: China: Fuxian Lake, Yuxi | collected 2017-12-25
GAAGAGCGAGTCCGCAAGCTGCTCAAAGAGCAAAAGATCACCGACTACTGGAAAATGCACGGCCCACGCGAAACCATGCGCTATGTGCCGAGAATCATCGCGGCCAAAGAAATCTATTCCCAGCCGGAGAAGTATTTGGGCCTGAGCAAGAAAGACCTGTATATTCCGCTGGAGACAGAAACCATCACGGTGAATGTAAAAGAGTCGCAACGGACTCTGACCTCCATCGCGGAGGAATTCGGAACCTATTTCCTTGAACTCAAGATGCTCAATCCTGAATTCAAGATAGACGTGCTTCCGCACGGCACGTACCAAATCAGAGTTCCCCGCCAATCCTGTCCGAATCGTTGCTTCAAGCAAGAGACAACGCCGTAGTGCTCGTTCCTCGCTATGCCGATACGCTTATCCGGCTCTCCTGCGCGATCGCTTCTCCGGAAGCTGATCGCTGCGGGACTCCATGCGGCATGACACCTACTCGGCTTTCAAGGCCCTGGGATGCCACATCCATACCGTCCCCACGGGCACCAACGTCAACGACCTTTACCTCCTCCTCATCCTGTAGGTACTATCCCTCTCGATGACGCGTCCTTTCGTCCTTCCCCTCATCCATTGCACCGACCGTACACTTGTTGGAGGCAAGGCCCTTGGCTTGGCCCGACTCGCAGCGGCGGGATTTCCTGTTCCTCCCGGTATCTGTGTCACGACCGAAGCCTACGACCAAAGTCTGCGGCTTTCCAATTTTTCACCAACAGATAAATGGCAGAACGCCTGCGCCCTGTCAGGACAAGAACGCGCGTCGGCATTGGCTGACTGTCAGGCCCAAATTAGACAGGTGGACAGCTCGGTCCTTTCAACACCATGGCTGACTGAACTCCAGGTACTCGCGAGTCCGCCCGACCAACGCTGGGCTGTCCGTTCATCGGCCACCAACGAAGACGCCGGGCGCACAAGTTTTGCCGGTCTCTACCGCACTCACTTGGGCCTTTCCCTCTCTCAGATCGATGCCGCGATCAAGGATCTCTGGGCCTCGCTCTGGCAAGACCCTGTGGTGCAATACACCGTTGAGCGGATCGGTCATCAGACCGTTCCCGCCATGGCGGTTGTCATTCAACCGATGCTTGATGCACGGACCTCCGGAGTCGCCTATTCGATCCATCCGGTAACAGGCCGTTCGTTCCATGTGGCCGTGAACGCAGTGCCGGGTTTGGCAGCGCCGCTGGTCGATGGACAGGTCACGCCCGACCAATATGTCGTCGAGACGGGCGCAGATCAGCAGCCGGCCAGGATTCGGCGGCGCATGATCGCCTCTAAGTCACAGCGGTTGATCACCACCGAGGAAGGATTGCGCCAGGAAACTATTCCTGAATCGGCGCAAATGCAGTCGTCGCTCTCCGACGAACAGTTGTTTGAACTCGCGCGCACGGCCAAGAAGATCGAGCAGACTTTCGGGTATCCGGTTGATCTCGAATGGGCGATCGATACCCGGATGCTTTGGATATTGCAAGCACGGCCCATTACCGGCATTCGCCCCTCAGACGACTTAACCGATGACGACTGCGAATGGTCGCGCGCGAATTTCAAGGAAACGATGCCAGAACTGCCGAGTCCGTTGGGACTCTCGTTTCTTGAACTGTTCATGAAGGAGCATATCGTCGCGCCCCATCGACGGCTTGGCTGCCACATCCCCGAAGGCCTGCCGTCCACACGCATCCTCCATGGGCGCCCCTATCTGAATGTGACCCTCTTTCATTCGCTGGTTGCACAATTGCGTGGCAACCCGTCCCTGCTGTCCGAACATATGGGGGGAGAACCGATCGAAGTCGCACCGTCCGTCCAGCCCCTCGGCTGGCTTGCATTCATGCGGGCGGGAATTCTCATGCTGATTGAAATGAGACGGGCGGTCGCCAACGGAGCCCGATGGTTTGCCGGTATGAAGGAGCTGGCCAAGCGATACGACTCTCATAGGATCGAATCCCTATCGTTTCACGACACCGTTCGGCAACTCGATGCGTTGGGCGCCTGGCTTGACAGGCACGAGCTGACGTTCGGTATCGCAGGCGGGGTCGCACAAAGTCTTCATGCCCTGGATCAACTGCTGCCGCGCTGGTTGGGATCGGACTGGAGAACGCTCTTGAACGACGCCTTGCAAGGGCAGGGCACGGTCATCAGCGCACAGCAGATTTTTCGCCTCGCGGATCTGGCGGAGCTTGCACGCAGCGAACCAGTAACCGACGCGTTTCTCTCCGCGGAACCATGGAGCCCGTCTGAATTTCGACAGATCCTCAAGGATACGGTATTCCTTCGCGCATTCGAATCCTACGTGGAAGACTACGGCCATCGCGGATTGGGCGAATCCGATGTCATGTCGCCGCGCATAGCCGACAACCCTGAGGCCATTTTGGCGGTCCTGCGCATGCAGATACGCGCGCCCTCGCCAGATCGAAAGGCGATTCTTTCCCGCCAGGAAACGATCAGAACGGCGGCATTGAGAACAATCAAACAACGTATGGGGCTGCGCCTGGATCGATGGGCGGTCTTCTCCTGGTGGTATCGCCGGCTCTGCCGGTTTTTCGCCCTGCGCGAGGCCAATCGCCATCACTTGATGTACTACTCGGCGGCGGCCCGCAATTTATTGCTGCACCTTGGAGATCTTCTGGTTGTGGACGGTCTGTGCGATACGCGGGGCGATATATTTTTTCTGACGATCGAGGACCGCGCCGCACTGGCGGCGGGAGAACAGCGCGACTGGCGAGCCGCGATCGCCGCGCGTCGAGCCGAACGGGAACGCAACGCGGCGGTGCAGGTTCCCGATACCGTTCGTGATTGGGAAACAGCGAGCCGAGAAAACCCCTCTTTCGATCGCCGTGACGCGACCGGCCGGTTGTCCGGCCTGCCTATCAGCGCAGGATCTGTAGTGGGACCGATTCGCCTCATCCAGTCCTTGGCCGATTGGAGCAAGGTGACACCAGGAGATATTATGGTGGCTCCCGTCATTGACCCAGGCATGGCTCCGCTTTTTGGTGTTGCCGGAGGACTCATCGTGGAAATGGGCGGCACGCTATCGCATGGCGCTATCATTGCCCGTGAATATGGACTCCCAACTGTAGCCAATGTCGAGGGGGCCATGACCAGGCTGCCAGAGGGACGACTCGTACGGCTGGATGCGAGGGCGGGAGCCATCGATTTTGAACCACGTTCATGATGGTCCTTCCGCTGAGTACCCATCGACTAGAGCCGATGGGGTGGAGGCATTTCCGCTCCTTGACCTTTTTCAAGTATTTCCGTAGGCTCCACAGTCACTTGCAGCAATTCTTGCCTCCTCACACCCAATGACAGGGTCTACGCAAAACTCAGACGGAGCAGTCAATCCATGAGTGACATCCTCCCCCTCGCAGCGAGCCTCGCAATCGGACTATTTCTTGGCGGCTTGCTCGCAGGCCTCTGGGTCACAAGCCGCTTGCGCGCCCAATCCCAGCGAGCCGAGGCAACGGCCGACGAACTGCGGAGACAATTGGATCGTGAACGGCAAGAGGAAGCCATCGTTCGCCAAGCGCTTGCCGAGGCTCAACAAGCGCGAACCGCCGCCGAGACCAGAATAGAAGACATAACGAAGCAACTCGCCGATCAGACGACGTTGCTCGATCAAGCGCGTCAGGAACTTCTCGGTTCCTTCCAGGCTCTTTCCGGCGAAGCACTCAAACAAAACAACGAGGCGTTCCTGAAACTGGCCGCCGTTTCATTTGAATCCCTCCATGTCAAGGCGGAAGGCGCACTGGCCCAACGGCAACAAGCGATCGATGGCTTGTTGCGCCCGCTGCATGAATCGTTGCAACGGTACGACGAACACATGCGTCTCTTGGAACAATCGCGCCAGTCAGCCTATGGCGGATTAGACCAGCACCTGAAGTCACTGGCGGAATCGCACCAGCGGTTGCAACAGGAAACGGGCAATCTGGTGAAAGCGTTGCGCGCGCCGACCGTGCGAGGCCAATGGGGCGAAATCACGCTGAAGCGGGTGGTCGAGCTTGCCGGGATGGTGGGCCACTGCGATTTTGTCGAGCAGCAATCCATCACCGGCGAGGACGGCCGCTTTCGTCCCGATATGGTCGTGCAACTGCCGGGCGGGCGTCAGATCATCGTGGATGCCAAGACCGTACTCGCAGCCTATCTCGACGCGCATGACGCGCGCGATGAGACGCAACGAACGGAGGCGTTGCGCCGCCACGCGGAGCAGGTGCGGCACCGGATGGATGAATTATCGTTGAAGGCATACTGGTCTCAGTTCGGTCGCGCGCCTGAATTCGTCGTGCTGTTTCTCCCCGGTGAACAGTTCCTTGGCGCCGCGCTGGATCGAGATCCGCGTCTTATCGAAGAAGGATTTGCCCGTAGAGTTATCCTGGCGACCCCGGCGACGCTTGTGGCATTGCTCCGCGCCGTGGCCTATGGCTGGGGACAGCAACAATTGAATGCGCATGCCGAGGAAGCAGGCCGGCTGGGGAAAGAACTCTATGAACGTATGGCGGTGTTCGCCGAGCATGTCAACGATGTCGGGCAAGCCTTGGGCAAGAGCGTGTCGGCCTATAATCGCGCGGTGGGCTCGCTGGAGACGAGGGTTCTACCGGCAGCTCGCCGATTCAAGGAGTTGGGCGTCTCGTCCGACAAAGAGATCCCGCAACTCGAAGCGGCAGAGATCGTTCCACGAAAAACCTTGCCGTTTGAGACCGACTAAGGAGACTGTATGACCGACGAACAAACGATGGTTGAAGACTTTCACCGGAAGTTTGAAATCCTGATCCAGACTGCTCCCGCGAATCCAACTGACGAAACCAAAGAACTTCGCATTCGCCTCATTCAAGAAGAGTTCGATGAGTTGAAAGAGTCGATGGCGACAGGAAATCTGGCATCGGTGGCCAAAGAAATGGCCGACTTATTGTACGTGGTCTATGGCACGGCGGTTTCGTATGGAATCGACATGAAACCGGTCTTCCAGGAAGTCCACCGGTCGAACCTCAGCAAGGTCGGCGGCTACAAACGTGCCGATGGCAAGTGGATGAAACCTCCGACCTATTCGCCAGCCAAGCTGGAACCGATATTGGAGGCGCAACAGGAACAACCTATGACCGACGCAGCAGCCGCCCAATGCACATCAACCACACCGCTGTGATATGCGCGTGCGAGGCGCAGCAACAACAAGATTGTCGATCAGGCGAACGGAGCCAAGACGGACGGCGCCCAGGAGCACGGTGCGCGAGACTACCGAAGAAAGCGTATCCAACGTGAGCGGATCGCACACAGCAAGATAATCGACCGTTACGGCAGGTTCTTGTTCGAGCACCGTCGTCATTGCCGACCGAACAGCCTGAACATCCGTCGTCCCCTTTCGCATCACCTCAGCCCCAACCCGAAGACTCTTGTACAGCGTTGCGGCAATGGTCCGCTGCTCCGGCGAGAGATAGACATTGCGTGAACTCATCGCCAACCCGTCTTTCTCGCGGACAGTGGGACGGACGATGATCTCCACTCCCATATTGAGATCTTGTACAAGCCGCCGAATCAAAGCCGCCTGCTGATAATCTTTCTGCCCGAACAGGGCAATATCGGGACGGACCATGCCGAAGAGTTTCGTGACCACGGTGGCCACACCGGCGAAGTGATGTGGGCGCGCTGCTCCTTCCCATCGGCGGGCAATGGCCGGAACTGCGACCGTCGTCTGAAACCCTTCCGGATACATGGCCGCCACGGATGGCTCGAAACACAGATCCACCGCCTCCTCCCGGCACAATCGCCGATCGTTCGTCAGAGGGCGAGGATATTTGGCCAGATCCTCGGTGGGGCCGAATTGCGTCGGATTCACAAAAATACTGACTACCAGCGCATCGCATCGCAGGCGCGCGGCCCGAATCAGTGCCCGATGGCCGTCATGCAACGCGCCCATCGTCGGCACAAAGCCCACGGTGACGCCTTCCCGCTTAAGACGGAGACTCCATGCCGTTATCACTTGAGGAGAATGAACGATCTTCATGCGCCGGGCGGTGAGCTGCATGTGGGCCGAGAGCCGTACCTGGTCGAAGGCTGCGGAAACAGCAACCGCACCTCCGGTTGATCCTTCACTGCAGCAAGCAGCTGGGTGATGGTCCGTTGTAGGACCGGATGCACCCACAAGGGATCGAGTTCGCTCAAGGGCATGAGGACAAATCGGCGTTGATGCAGCCTGGGATGCGGGATCACTAAATCAGCGTGATCGATTACCTGCTGTCCGTAGAAAAGAATGTCTAGGTCTATCGTTCTGGGGCCCGATCGGTTGTCTTCATCCCGATCAAGCGAGCGCTCGATCTCACGGAGCACCGACAACAGACTGTTTGGAGTGATATCGGTTTCCAGCTGAACCACGCCGTTGAGAAACCATCCCTCGCCTGGCTGCGCATGGTCATAGACCGGCTCCGTTTCATAGAGCAGCGAGACGCCGATCAATTGTGAGTGCGGCAACAGACTCAGCAATGTCACCGCACGGTCGAAGAAATCGACCCGATCGCCGACATTCGACCCAAATCCGATGAAGACTGTCTCTCTCATACAGTTAGGGGTGAGGGGTAAAGAGTGAGGGGGTACATCCTCGCGCTCTTGACGACCCCTTACCCCGCACTAGTTCAGAATCCAGCTTTGCGGATTCGCTCCACCGCTTCAGCCAGCCGCTCTTTCGATGTGCATACCGTCATGCGAATATAGCCTTCACCAGGCGCGCCGAAACCGTTCCCAGGCGTGGTGACGATACCGGCCTTCTCTAAGAGATGCGCGGTAAAGGACGCCGACGTGTAGCCCTTGGGCACCGTCACCCAAATGTAGAAGGCCGCAGGCGGCGCATCCACCTCCAGGCCCAGTTTTTTGAGCCCTGGAATAATCGTGTCGCGGCGCTCCTGATAAATCTTGCGGATGCCGTCGGTCACGGAATCGTCAAGCCCCAGCGCCGTGACCCCGGCGGCTTGCACCGCTTCGAACACGCCTGAGTCCATCTGGCTCTTCACCCTGCCCAACGCGGCCACCACATCCTTGTTGCCGACCACGAACCCGAGGCGCCAACCAGTCATGTTGTAGGTTTTGGAGAGCGAATGGAACTCCACACCAACATCCTTAGCCCCCTCCACTTCCATGAAGCTCGCGGGGCGTTTCCCATCATAGTAAATCTCTGAATAGGCCGCATCGTGGCAAATGATAATCTGATGTTCCTGCGCGAATGCGATCGCCCGTTTGAAGTAGTCCTTGGTCATGATGACCGACGTCGGGTTGTTCGGCGAGTTCAGCCACATCAGCTTGGCTTTCTTGGCCACCTCTTTTGGAATGGCATCGAGATCGGGCAAAAATCCGTTGGCCTTCGTCAGGGGCATGATGTGCGACAGGCCGCCGCAGAAACTCGTGCCCACCGGATAGACCGGATAGCCGGGACTCGGCACCAGCACGACATCGCCTGGATCGACGAACGCCAGGTGGATATGCCCGATTCCTTCCTTCGACCCGATCAAGGTCAGCACTTCGTGTGCCGGATCGAGCGTCACGTTGAAGCGATGCTGATACCAATCCGCCACCGCTTTCCGAAAGGACAACATCCCCTCATAGGAAGGATACTGGTGGTGTCTGGCATCTTTGGCCGCATTGGCCAGACTGTCGATGATCGGTGTGGGTGTCGGCAAGTCGGGATCGCCGATGCCGAGGTTGATGATGTCCACGCCCTTGGCAATCGCAGCCTGCTTCATCTTGTCGATCGCGGCGAACAAATAGGGAGGAAGTGTTTTGATCCGTGCGGCAACTTCTATCGGGAAACCAGCCATGTTCAATCGAACTCCTTTCGTGAATCAGCCGTCTTAACGTCGTCGGGTCTTCATGTCTTCAAGTCGCGGGAGATCCGATAGGCTTTCAGCCTGATGACGTTCAGACTTGTTGACAAGGGGAGATAAGACTACTTCAGGAATGAGGCGGTAATCAACGCTTCGGTGTGAGTAACTGTCCGATCAGCCGATCGGCGACATGATGGAGCTGCGGCAGATGCGGGAGGGCGGCGGTCCTGACCTCCTGCGCAGTGAGGCGCGCTTTCATGAGGTCCGGCGCACATTCATGGCACAACGAGTCGATTCCGGCCTGTTCCATCTCCAGATGAAACAAGATTCCATAGGCGTACATGCCGTAGCGAAAGGCTTGGAGCGGGGCGATATCGGAACCGGCCAGCGGCACACAATCGTTCGGCAGATCGAAGACCTCCCCGTGCCACTCGAACACATCGAGGGTTGCAGGGCAAGAGCCGAACACCGGATCGCGTGTTCCTTCATCGGTCAATCGAACCGGTGTCATCCCGATTTCCAGCGCGTTGCCCGATCGCACCGTAGCTCCCAGCGCTGTAGCCATGAACTGGCTGCCCAAGCAAACCCCGACCACTGGTTTGCCGGCAAGCAGCGCAGATCTGATGAAGGCCGTCTCTTCAGCGATCCAAGGATCGGGATCATTCACCGACATCGGCCCGCCCATCACAATCAACAGATCGCCTGTATCGTTCGGCAGGCCGTCCTTCGGCACGAGACGATGCTCCAACGTGACACCATGCTTGGCCAGCGACACCGCAAAGGCACCGGGACCTTCAAAGGGAACATGTTGGAGACAAACGGCCTTTGGCATCCTTATCCCCCAAGTACGATTGGACAACGATAGGGGTCTGACCTAGACGTTCACCGCAGAATACATACACCGTCTCTCAAGAGCTCGCAAGCCGTGGATCGGCTTCAGAACAGCCCCCCTTTGCTCATCACACCGGAACAATCTGATAACTTTGCCCTCGTACTCTTGAGCGGCTAGAACTTTCTGGAATATCTGCATCTGAGTCTGGCCGTTGCGCCCACCTTGCGCTACAATTGCTCAATGCGGCACAGGATCAAGACCGTTGAAGACCTCCGCTGGCTGATCGCCCACACGGGTGGATTCCGCTCCGGCTACGTCACCGATGTCCAGATGTCCAAACGCCGATTGTTCGATGAGGAAACGGGGCGTGAGGTTCCGGCAGGCACCACCGTGTCAGTCACCATTCGCTATCAAGTGCGCGGGTTGGTCCGGATGGCGAAACTGATGATGACCGGCGTGACGGACTTTTCGCTGTTCGAGCAGGAAGGTGCGGACTGTTCCTCGCTGGACATTATTCAAGTTGAACAGAGTGCGGGCCGGTTCAGATTCTGGTTCGATCCACAGGGGGAACTCTATATTGTCTGTGAGGAAGCCAACCTGGAAGAAGTATCCGCGCCGATCCTTGGTTCTTCCCCTATTGCCGAACTAGCTCGCTGGACGTTTCAAGGGCAGACCGCCGATGGTCCCACGGTGCAATGGCTGCTCAATGAGTTGGACGCCGCCGGCATGCCCTGTTCCTGGAGAGCCACCAAACGGATCTCTGCCGTCCATCCGGCCGTTCAATGGGAGGGGGACCTTATTCCTTCGAGTGATGCCTCTGCGAGCCGAACGAACATGGTGCATGTGATGGCCTATGGCCAGTTGGATGGACAGGGCTTCGGCCTGATACTGCGAATCCTCGGTTCGAAGGATCGGCAGATCTCCCGTATTCTGGAGAATCTGGCCGACCGTATCACCCAACGATTCACCGGCAACTGTCTGATCGGCACGACGATTATTCCAGGCCACGAATGGGAAACCTGGATTGCGCAGGATGGCCGGTCAAAACTAGGATAAAGCGAAGAGGAGACCGAGGGGTCGAGTTAGCTTGCGGGTTCGTGCGAATAACGGCTGTTGCCGTTAGGATACGCTGCTGTGCCATGTCCCACGCCATTACCGTTCACAAAGCCGTGATCGTTTTTTCTGTTCACACATTCCACTAACGCCCACAGCCGGAGCGGATTGACCTTTTGGTTGCGGGCAACGTGCAAAGACGTTCCTTCCAAGACGGTATTGAGCGACAGGTCGGTTCGCCAACCCAAATGTTTGGTGATCGGAGAGAGTACCTTTTCGACCGCCGCAATCACTTTGTTCCCATTACTGAAGTGGTTCAGCATGATGATGCGGCCGCCGGGACGGCACACACGGATCATTTCGTTGACGACCTTTCGATAGTCGGGGACTGCCGTCACCACATAGGCCGCAACCACTGTGTCAAAACTGTCGTCCTGGAATTTCAGGGCTGCCGCGTCCATCCGGTGAAGCTGGACGTGGTCAAGATGGTGAGCTTCTGCCTTTTCCTTGGCTTTCGCCAGCATACCTTCGGAGAAATCGATCCCGACAATACGGCAATGGCGCGGATACATTGGAAGCGCGAGGCCGGTCCCCACGCCGACTTCGAGAATGTGTTCGTCCGGCTGCACATCCAAATTGCGAATGACCGATTCCCGGCCTTCGTGAAACACCCGGCCGAAAATCTGATCGTAGAATCCTGCGTAGGCTGTGTACACGCGCTCGATTTTGTTGAGATCCATCGTGCCCTCTAAACCTCAGACAACTTGCACCCTGTCTGCCCCGAAGTGCAGGAGTTGCAGACAGCCTCATCGCCGCGTGTGAAAATCTCCAGCCTGGAAAGTGTTGGCAGTAAGAGATCCCCGCCGAAACCGTAAGCGGGACTTACTCTAGCCAAGTCACTGGCATGAGTCAACAGAATCTTGCCCTCACAATAGGGTGAGGAATGATAGCGCGATGCATGAGAGACAGCGCCCGTACCCGCTTGATTCGCGCCCGCCCCCTGTGGGATAGGTACGCGCGATGATACTAGCCGGACTGTTTGCGGGCCTGCTGTTTATCGGGCTGATCCTGGGCGATTGGTTCTACTTCATCCAGCTGAGGCCGGACGCCATTCGGTATGGGTGCAGTGTGGGGAGAACGCAAGACCGGTGGATAGCAAGCACCGTGGCAACTCTGCGTGATCGGTTCACTGCCGACGGTGTGTTGATGCTTCCGCATGGTGTGGCCCGGTTCTATCCGGAGCTGTCTCAGATTGCGATTCGTCCACAGTACGCGCTGTTTGCCAGCGGGTTTCGCACAGCCTGGCCGATCAAGGGTCTCATTTACCTCTCGACCGACGACCGTGGCTTGGGAGTACTCTGCGTCAAACGCATCCCCTGGTCGTCGGCCATGATCACACTCATCTGGTTTGTGCTGGTGTCGATCGGATCGCTGGCGTTCGTCCTGACTTATCTAGGGGACGGAGGATTCGAGTCTTTGCAAGGCCTCCTTCTGGGCGCAGGCCTCACTGCCGGCGGAGCGCTCGTGTTGATCATCGGCCTCGTGACCGTGATCCTGTCGTATCGTTTGGAAAACAGTCGCCTGACGAAAGTGTATGAGGAACTGCGCGAAGCGCTCGAAGGACAGCCACGCCCTGAATCCTGCTCACTAGGCAGTAAATAAGGCCAAAAAATGATCGTATTCTATTGGCAGGTCCAGCGCGGATCGGTCGCGCGCCAGTCCGGCAATGATCCCGCGATGTTTTTTTGAAAGCCCCGAGGCATGAAACGCGAGCCGGAATTGTTCCCAACGCGCGGCAGGATCGGACATTATTCTGGTTTGTTCTGCCTTAGGCAGAGCGTGCACCGTCGTCGTCAAGGCCCGAATGGCCTTCTCCACGCTTTCGTACGGCGGGGCCAATTTTAACCGGGCGTAAAAGGTTTCGAGGTGAGCGCGGAACTCATCCTGGAGGATGTGGAACTGGTTCGGCATTGTCGGCATGCGATCTGACATGACATTCGACCGGATAATACGGTATCAAGAAGGAATGTGACAACTCTCACCATGGAGGAACATATGAATCGGATCTACAGTGGGTTGCTCGGTGTGCTCGCGGCGGCCGTGCTGGCCGGCTGCTCGTCCTATCACCACCACGGCGCGATGGGATCCGGGAACAGCGATGCCTACTGGCAGAAAGGCCAGCAAGACATGGCGGCATTAATTGACCGGACGGTGACGGATCCCGAAAAAGCAAAACTGGTGAGCGGATTGGTCACCGACATTATCGCCGAACTCAAAGCGGCCCGCGAGCAAGAGCGCGCCTACCATCGGCAACTCTATACGCTGAACGCCAGCTATACGACGACACCGGAGGAGTTCTCCAAGGTCCTCAACGAATCGGCCCAGCAACGGATGGGAAGATCAGCCAAGATTCTGAGTCTGCGCTTCAAGATGAAACATCTCATGACTGCCGACGAATGGAAAGCCCTGTCCGATCAAATGCTGTCCTACAGCGGACGGTATCAGCAAGGCGGCGGCGGAGCGAAAACAGGCTACTAGGAAGTCCGTGAAGCGTATCTCGTGAAGCGCCGTTCGCTTGCGAGATACGAGATGCGAGCGACGAGATACTTGGTATCAGTTCTGAGCCGGCGCGACCTTCAGCGGCACTGCTGTCCACGTCGCGCCGGCATCGGTTGAACGATAGAGACCGCTGCCGTTGGTGCCGGCGTAGATCGTCTGGGATGTGTTTGGCGCCATCACCAGCGCTCTGATATTCAGCGTATCCAGTCCGTGATTCATCGCCTGCCAGGTCTTTCCGCTGTCGGCGCTTTTCCAGACACCGCCTGGTCCGCCGATATACAGCAGCGACGGGCCTGTCGGGTGAATCACAATACTGCTGACGAACGGATCGGGCAACGACAGCCCGATCCGTTCCCACTGTTCCCCTTTATTCCCCGTGCGAAACAACCCCTTCGTTGTCCCGGCATAGACGATGTCCGGATTCACGCGGTCGATCTCGATAGCGTTCACGCCCAATGCCATCGCGGCCATGAGCTCACTCTCCGGGATCAGCCCATTGTTGATCTTTTTCCAATTCATCGCCCCGTCGTCAGACCGATAGACTCCACCGGTGGTGCCTCCATAAAGGATGATTGGGTCTTTGGGATTGATCGCGATCGACGTTACGATGTGCACTTCTTTCATGCTGTTCATCCGCTCAATCCATTCACGGCCTGCATCCTTCGTGAAGAACGCCCCCACAGTAGTCGCCGCGTAGATCTTCTCGCTCTGCGTCGGGTGAAAGACGAACTGGTTAATGAACGACACATGTTCTTTCAAGCCAACGTTATGGGGCAGCCAATGTTGGCCTCCATCCGGACTCTTGTAGACCGCATCTCCCATCGTCCCGGCATAGACCGTCGCAGGAAGCCGGGGATCGATCGCCAGCGTCGTCACCCGCCTGGCGCTAAAACTCGGAAACTTTTCCCAAGTCCCACCGCCATCACGGGACTTGTAGACCGCATCGTTGGTGGCGACGTAGAGAATATTCGCGTTGGTCGGATGAAGCGCAATCGAGACAACCGACTCACTCTCCTTTTGGCAGCCGAGAGAAGGGATCAGAAGGGATAGCGAGGCCAATATAAGGACAGTACGAAGCAACATCATTGTGTGTCGGGACGTAACCATAGCAACCAGATTGGAGTCAAGACGAGAATCCCTGAGAGCTCCCATCTTGCCTGTTATGCGGTATAAGGGTACAGTTCGGTCGAGAGATTTCGAATGAGTAAAAAACTGACCGGCAAGGCGCTCGCCAGATTCGAATCCAAACGCAATATGTGGCAAGAAGTCCTGGACGGTGTACGGGAGATCAAACTCACCATCCTCACTCAGGCCCGGCTATGGCTTGTGCCCCTGGCTCGCCCATGAAATCAGGGCTGCCAGATTCTGTGAGTTCTATTGCCTCAACGATTCGATCCTTCATAATCAGCGGAACGCTCATGTAGATGCCCCGGAACCTTCGTTGCCGGTCAGGGAGCGTGTCATGCCTGCCACCACCGTTCTTCTATCCATTGTCCTTTTCCTCTGTTCGATTCCTCAGATTACAGGGGCCGGTCTTGATTCCGGCGTATCGGCATTTGAACGAGGCGGTCAAATGGTTTACCCTGGCATCTGATCAGGGCCATATCGATGCCCAAATGAAATTGGTCGACCGGTACAATCGAGGCGGCAGCCAGTCAATCTTTGTTTCAATTACAGCCGCTGCTCGATCCGCTCCGCATAGCCTGTCAGCTCCGTATAACCTTCACCCTGTATGGGCCGGCCCTGTTTGGTCCCGGAGACCGACACGGCTCCTTCCCAATACGTCACCTGCGCGCTGCTCGTGGTTCGGAGTTCCTGATCTGCGAGTACTGGGGCAAGGTCCAGCTGTATGTCCAAGGAGGGAATCGTAATCCGCCATTGGTTCGGATAAACAGCCCGACTCTTCGGGCTGGTCCAGGTTCCGGTGGATTCGATACGGATGTCTCCCACTGGAAGATGGCGAGTCTGTCCGTCGGGTGACACCACCGTACCGCTGGAGGCAGGATCAGGCGATCCATCGCTTCGACGCAAGCGATACACCATGAGTTCGCTGTTGTCCGCCAATTGAATACTGAACCAATCCCACCCGACGAGATCCTTGCCCAGATCGGCCGATCCGAATTCATGGTCCATCCAACTGGTCCCGGTCACCTCGAACTGTTCGCCGCCGATTGAAAGTGTGCCGGTCGTAGCCAGTCTTGTGAACGAATAATAATGCGAGGCTTGTCCGTGCTCCGCGCCTTTGCGGCTGATGCCGTCCTGTCCATGGATGACCAGGGGCTTCAACGGCTGAAGGGTCACGGACAGCGCGAACGTCCCGGCGCGCGCGGACAGCGTCTGTGCGCCCCCTGGAACAGCCGGCATCTCGGCGCGCCAATCGTCGATCCAAGCATGAAGATGGGACTCCTCAGCACCGGCCTTGCCTAAGCCAGCCCGGCTCAGCTTTTCAGAGAAATAAAAGCGTCGTCCCTCGACATCAGTCACAGCGAAATGGGCGAAATACAGGTGATCCACCGACCACTGCGACGGCTGTGTCTTCACCTGGTCGGGTGGAATAGCCCGTCGAAAGAAGGTCAACTCAAAACCGAAGGTCCGTCCGTTCTTCGTCTGAAGATGGCCCGTGTAATACCACCATTCGGTTCGATGGGCCGGATGCGATCCGTGGTCTCTGGGAAACTCATACTGGTAGCCCGCGGTCGCCGGCCTGAACGGCGTCGCGGGAGCATCCGCTCCAAAGGCGACGGAGTGAGTGCCTGCCAGCCACGCGACGAGCACCATAACGGCACAGACGCCAATAGGCATGCTCCGCGCGAGCGGCAAAAACCGACTGAGTTGGAGAAACATTGTGCATTGCATCGCGCAACGGTTATAGCACGGGAATTATGACCGCACAAATCACCAGTGCCAGAGAGGCATTCACTCACTCCGCCCGCACAGCCGCGCGCCACCGGCTCCGTTGACAATTTTCATATCCCTCAGCTATCGTGAGTTATGCAGATTGATCGCGAGCGTGAGCCCACGGGCCGAGCTTCCTCCGGACGAGTCGAACCATTTCCAATCCCCAATCAATTGCCGGTATTTCCGTTGCCCAATGTCGTCTTTTTCCCAAAGACCTATTTGCCGCTTCACATTTTCGAACCGCGTTACCGCCAAATGGTGGCCGACGCGTCGACGGGACACCGGTGCATCGCTATGGCCTTGCTCAAGGAAGGGTGGGAGACGGACTACTACGGAAATCCGGCCATTTATCCCACGCTGTGCGTCGGACGTATCATGAGCGCGCAACCGCTGTCCGACGGCCGCTCGAACATCCTGCTCCAAGGACTCGAACGCTGCGATATCCAGGAAGAGCATTTCGAGAAACCCTATCGCGAAGCGACGATTCGGCTCACGCCCCAGCCCTCGGAAGAACGGCTTGCGGCAGGCGTTCGGCGCGCATTGGTTGAACTACTCAGCCGATATCTCCAAACGCGGGAATACAACACAGCCTGGCAGGGATTCTTCCGCGAAGAAGTCAGCGACGAGGTGCTGGTGAATACCCTCTCCACCTATCTGGAATGCACTCCGCTGGAAAAACAGTTTTTATTGGAAGCCGACGGATTGCTCCAGCGGGCTCGCCGCCTGAACGATCTGATTCAATTTATGCTGCACGACCGGCAGGGTGCGGGAGGATGGGAATAATGGATCGGGCCATCGCCATCGAGGTCAGCCGCCTGTGCAAAACGTACGATGCCCACAAGGCCGTCGATGATCTGTCTTTCCAGGTCTATGCCGGTGAAATTTTCGGCTTGCTGGGCCCCAACGGCGCAGGGAAAAGCACAACGCTTCGCACGCTCATCACACTGTTGCATCCGACATCCGGCACCGCCAGCGTCTTTGGGCACGATACGGTGCGTGAAGCGGATACGGTTCGCATGCTGATCGGGTATGTGCCGCAGGAACGGGCGATCGACCGGTTTCTCACAGGCCGTGAACATCTCCAGCTGCTCGGCGCGCTCTACCATCTGACAAAAGAAGAAGCGGCCAAGCGCATCGCCGAGTTGTTGAAGCTGGTCGAGTTGGAGAGCCACGCGGACCGGCCGGCCAAGACCTATTCAGGCGGCATGAAGCGCAAGCTCGATATTGCCTGCGGCTTGCTCCCCAACCCGAAAGTATTGTTTCTCGACGAACCGACGCTCGGGCTCGACGTCCAAAGCCGGCTCAGGATTTGGGAATACGTACGGATGCTGAAGGCGCGCGGCATGACGATCGTCATGACGACCAACTATCTGGACGAAGCGGACCAACTGTGCGACCGGTTGGCCATCATCGACGGCGGCAAGATCAAGACCCTCGGCGCACCGGCCGAACTCAAGATTGCGCTTGGCGGCGACATTGTCTCGCTGACCCTCAAAGAAACGGATCGCATGGCAGGCTTGGAGTCGGCGTTGAAAAATCAGCCTGCGATTAAGGCCGTGCGGCTCACGGCGAAAGGACTCGACATTCGGGTCGAATCCCCGGAGAAGGCGTTGCCCGCCATTTTAGAGTCGGCCAATCGGCTGGGGTGCAGCATCGAGTTCATTCAATACAATCGCCCGCGGCTGGATGACGTCTTCATCGCCCACACAGGCCGCCGTATTCAGGACGATATCCCAAAGGAGGAATAACCGTCAGGCGTCACACGTCATTCGAAAGACTCCGGAGGGTTACGCGCTCCGGGGCCCTCGGTTCACGTTTCACGCTTCACGCTTCACGTCATGAAAGACTATCAGCAGGAAATCGGTGCGTTGACGATGCGGTGGGTTCGCCGGCTGAGCCGCGAGAAATTCAGCATGCTGTTCACGCTGGTGCAGCCGATGCTGTTCTGGCTGATCTTCTTCGGCAATCTGTTTCAGCGCGCTGCGGATTCGCAGGTGACCCAGGCGCCGAATTACATCAGCTTTCTGGCCGCCGGGGTGGTCGTCATGACCGTCCTCAATAATGGGTTGGCCGGCGGCGTGGATCTGCTGTTCGACAAAGAAAACGGCTTTCTCGAACGACTCATGTCGACGCCGATCCATCGTAGCTCCGTCATTTTGAGCCGGTTTATTTTCGTCATGACGATCACGTCGCTGCAAGTGCTTGTCATCCTTGGCGTCGCGTTCCTCTTCGGCGTCCACCCGGCCACCGGCTTGCTCGGTGTCGCGACGATCCTCCTGATCGGCATGATGTTCGGCGTCGGATTGACCGCCATTTCGATGGCCATGGCTTTTTCGGTGAAAAGCCACGGCGATTTCTTCTCCGTGTTGGGGTTCTTGTCCCTGCCGATGATATTCTTGAGCTCAGCGCTCGTGCCGCTGGCGGCCATGCCGGGATGGATGAGTGTCCTTGCCCAGTTCAATCCCATGACGTGGGCCATCGATGCGGTACGACCGTTGATTCTCTCCGGATGGAGCGAGGCCTTGCCGCACGTCGGCATGGTGGTGTTGGTCATGCTGGCATTCGACGC
>SXGR01129282.1_pt1 | contig 17738 bp, 13 predicted proteins | sample 3174711 | NCBI WGS metagenome assembly SXGR01 (sample SAMN11356860, study PRJNA531348) | freshwater metagenome | isolation source: freshwater sample F1-60 | place: China: Fuxian Lake, Yuxi | collected 2017-12-25
AAGCCCAAAGGCACAACAATCAGTGGTGCGTCACGACCCACGGATTGCGGTCACGTCATTCGACCCATCGCCAGTGCGACCGGACGTTGGCGCGATCGTAGTGGAGTTCGCCCCACGCCTTCTCCTTACTAGCCCCAACATACAGTCCCTTTACCGGCAGTTCTCCACCGACAACGCATCGAAGCAACGGGGAACGGGCACAATCGTGATGCACCCGCATGATTGGGCTACGCACGGCGAAGGAACGATGCCGAACCTCGGGGTTGCGGGAGTAGTGTTCGTCGCGACAAGCGAAGCATGGCGCGACACCGTTCAGGCAATGGCACTCACGCCGATTTGCCGAACATGCCCCATAGCGCAGTCCACGTGGCGTTGACGGACCCACAGGACAGATCCCTGACCAATGGCAGGGAGCACCGCAATGCGACATACGGTAACTACCCATTATCGATCGTGGCAATTGTTGACGCACTGACCACCGGATCGGTCACTGCGTGACGGTGCCCAGTACCGATATCCTGATTCATGGACAACGGTTCACCGTCTCGACAACCGACGTCCAACCCTGGCGAATGAGCTAGCGCGCGCTACCGATTGGAGGTCGGAATGGTTACCCAACTCGACGTGGAGCTGGAACTCCTCTGCGACTACGAATGCCTAGTGGGCGAGGGCCCAGTCTGGCACGACACGGAACAATGTGTGTACTGGGTAGACATCTATCGTGGAACCCTCTATCGGTACGACCCGGCATCCGGTGAACACGGGGAAGTGTTCCGGGGTGACCGCTACCTCGGTGGCTTCACGATCCAGGAAGACGGTTCATTCATCCTCTTCCTTCAGGACGGCGCCATCCATCATTGGGACAAGGAAAAGGTCACACCCCTGTTCCATCGGATCGCAACCCCACACAAGGAAGACATTCGATTCAACGACGTCAGCGCGGATCCGGCAGGACGGGTCTTCGCGGGCTTGACGGCCTTGATGCCAACGGCGGACAAGCGCCGAAGCCTCTATCGGCTCGATCAGGACGGGTCACTCCGGGCCGTCGTCGATGGCCTTGGCTGTTCCAACGGCATTGGCTTCACGCCAGACCATCAGAAGATGTACCTGACAGACTCCTCGGACCGCGTAATATGGCTGTACGATTACGAAGTCTCGACCGGAAAGCTCGGTTCACGTGCACCATTTGTTGAGGTGCCGGACGGTGGGGATGAAGGCGTTCCCGACGGAATGACCGTCGATGCAGACGGGTACGTCTGGTCGGCGAGATGGGGTGGCCACAAGCTTGTCCGACACGCTCCGTCAGGTGAAGCGGTGGCGGAAATCCGGTTCCCGGTGGAACGGGTCTCAAGCGTGATCTTCGGTGGCGCCGAATTCACGGACCTCTATGTGACGACGGCGCGCGGGGTAAGCGGGACCGCTGACGAACCGGTGGTCGACGACCCGAACCGACCGGCCGGGGCCTTGTACCGTGTGAAGGTGGGCCACCTTGGCATCAGGGGTGTCGCCGAACCCCGGTCAAAGGCGCGCGTCCCTCAGGCGTAGAGACAACCAACGGTGAAAAAACGCCGCGTTTCATGCCGCGCGAAGCGGCGTTATGACGAGCTAGGTCGACAATTTCGGAACCATACACCGTGACGAACCGTTCACTGATCGGCCGAGGGTAAACGTAATCCTCGATTTCGTTCAGGAGAACCTTCAATCCAACCCGCAGCGCGATGGACAGCGCGTCGAAGGGAACAGGTGCAAACCGGGCATCAGCCACGTCCGTGGCTGATGCTTCTGGCCGCCATGACCCTGGCGTTTTGCCTGGTCGTGAAGCAGGCACCAGTCGCTGACGCATCCGGGTCGATCACGAACACCAGTGTGGTCCTCGGAACAACCACCGCCGGAGCGGTGACGACGGCAACCATCGGCTTCAAGCCACAGACAGCCATCCCGAGCGGCGGGGCGATCCGCATCACCTTCCCGGGAGCCCCGTCGGCCTACACTCTCAATCCCGCAGCCATCTCCGGCACCGGGTTCGCGACCGGGACCGTCTTCACCGTCCAGTCTCTGCTCTCCACCACCATCACCATTGCCGCGACCAACTCGGCCGGCGGGTTCCTCACCACTGGAGGCACGGCCCTCACCCTGACGCTCAACGGCGTCCGCCTGCCACCCAATGCCACCACCGGCACCCTCGGCGTCCTCGACGCGCTCACCACGGTCAACGCACAATCTGCCGTACTCGATACCATTTCCGGCAGCCTTGCGTTCCCACAGCTGACCACGGCAACGCTCACCGGCATGTCCATCGCCCTATCATCCACCACCAAGGGCGCGACCGGCATCATGACCGTCGGCTTCACGAACGTGAACCCGATCCCGGCAAACGGCTTGATCCTGGTGACGATGCCTGCCAACTACACCGCAACCACGGGGAGCCAGGTCGTCTCACTCGGTGGCTTCACTCCCGCCACTGCGTCGGTCTCCGGCCAACTCCTCACAATCACCAATGGCTCGGTTGAGGTCCCCGCCTCAACCCCGGTCAGCTTCACCGTCTCCAACATCACCAATCCCACGACCGCCGGGGCCGGGGCCAGTTTCGCCCTCCGAACGCGAACCGCGACCGTCTCGGGACAGGTCACCTATGACATTGACGCGGGGACGGTCACGGGGCCGGCCATCCTGAACGCGACCCTCTCCGGTTCATCCATCACCCTCGCCAACCGGACGGCCGGGACCGCAACCACTGCCACCATCCAGTTCACCCCGGACGACACGTGGCCCGCCGGGGGCATCGCCAGGGTCACTTTCCCGACGGCCTTCACCTTCGGGTCACCGATGTCGGCGAGCATCATCGGCGCCAGCGGGTCCATCCAGACCCCGACGGTCGCGGGACAGGTCGTGACCGTGACCCGGTCGGGAGGCACCGACACGTCTGCGGGCACGGCGATCACGATCGCGCTTACCGGAGTGATCACCCCGAATGCCTCGGGTGCGGTGATCTACGCCAGCAACGCCATCCAGCTCCTCCAAGCCGATGGCACCACCGTCGTTGGCACATCGACATCGGTCGTGGGCAACCAAAGCATCAGTGCCGGTTCCCTGGCAACCGAAGCGGTCACCGCCACACCCAATAGCGCTGGATCAACCGCCACCGTCCGCGTGGCATTCACTGTTTCCAACCCAGTCCCATCAAATGGAACAATCACGATCACGTTTGCGAACGACTACGTGCTGACCAGTGCCACTCTCGGAAGCGCGACGGCCAGAACCACGGCCGGGACCACTATCGCGCTATCACCCGCATTCGCGGTCAACACCGTCACCTCGACGGTCACCATCACCCTCGGCAGTGCCGAGACCGCGCCGGCCGGCTCCCTGGTTGTGGTCACGGTGGCGTCCGTCCGCCTTCCCCAAGTGGCTGGACGGACCGTCGGGTCGTTGCCACGGTTCTCGATCACGACCCGCAACGCCACCGCAGTGCTCATTGACTCCGGGACGGCCAGTGATGCCAGCACCGTTGTCCCCGGTGCATTGGTGGCACCGTCGGTCACCCTGACATCGCGGACCACCGAACCAGCGAACGAGGCTGGCAAGCCCGTCAAGGTCACGGTCACCTTCACCCTCTCGCCCCAGAATGCCCTCGCCGTTGGCGGTTCCATCAAGATCGCCTTCCCGACCAGCCCGGCGCCCTACGACCTCTCCACCGTCTCAGTTGAGACAACCACCGTGACCATCAGCGGTACATCGTTCCTGGCTCCGGGGATATTCACCGTCAGCCCATTTTTCAGCGCCCCGGACGTCGAACTGAACTTCAGCGGACTGAACAACGGCCCGCTCGCAGCCGGCACCGCCGTCGCGATCACGATGACCGGGATCACCAACCCGGCATTCAGTAGTGTTTCGGCCGGCACGCCGGCCGGGTTACCGTCGACGTGGCAGATCACCACGCGGACCCCGACCACCGCGGGCATCCTGCCGATCGACACCACGACCATCACGACCGGTCCGGTCATCGTCCCGGCGCCCCTGGGCGGCCCGGATGCGTCACCGTCGGGCGTTTCCGCGTCGACCGGGCTACCCCGCCTGAGCTTCGCCACTGGGCAGGCGGGTGCCAGGGAACGTGCAACCGTCGCGCTGAAACTCACGAATCCCCTCGCTGGTCCGAGCCTCGTCCAGACTTCCGGAGCGGGTGCGGACGTCACCCTGGAGGTCTCGCCGGCGGGCACGGGGCTCCTGAACGTCGGGTTCACTACCACCCAGCAACTGCCATCGGGCACGACCATCACGGTCACCCTGCCGAGCGATGCGTCCTCGGCAACCGCAGATGGCGCCTTCGTCCTGGGTGCGACGACGGATGACACCCTCACCCCGGTGTCATCGCTCCCCACCAACCGGGCCACCTTCACCCACACGACGTGGACGGCCGGCCAGACCTCCGTCGCGGCCACGGCCACCCTTAACGAACTGGTCGGATCGGGCACGCGCGTCGTCTTCTCAGTCGGCCGGATCCGCCTGCCGCGCACCGCCGGAACACCCCAGATCAGGCTCTCTGTAAGCGGGATTTCGCCGGATGTCACCCTGTCGACCAGCCTGACGTACCCGGGCCAGATCCGCGTCACCTTCCCGACCGACGGGTTCGACCTCACCGACGCCTCACTCACCGGAGGTGGCACAACCACAATCACGAACGTCAGCGGCGCGACGAGTAACGGCACGTTCGTCCTCGGTCGCCCGTCCGGGACCACGCGCGAACTGCTCCTCACCTACCTGGGCAACGCGACCTTCTCGACCTCCGGCGAGCTGCCGACCGGTGCCTTGGTCTCCATCCCCATCGACGGTGTCCGCCTGCCATCCACCGTCCCCACCGCAAACGCTGTCGGGACCTACGGCACGACAGGCGTCACCGGGACGACTGGCAACTTTACGGTCCAGACCGAGTACTTATCTTCCGGTACCAGCTACATCGGTGACCGCGCGTCGGGCGTCGGCGCCGCGACCGTCGTACCGGCGAATGTCACTGCAGTGACTTTGGGCGCCTCACCCGCGGTCACCGGACAGGTTGCTACCTTCACGGTCGCCTTCACGGTTGGTGCGAGCGGCGACGTGCCAGCTTGCACCGCTTCGGTCATCACTCTGACCAACAACGGACCCGCCAGTGCCTCAACTGCGGTGACCGGACGCTCCAGTGGGTGCGGGTCGATCACGCTGACGCTCCCATCCGCTGCCTCCATGCCGGGTACTCCGATCCAGGCGTCCGCCGTGACCGTCGCCGCCGGGTCCGGCAACCCGGTGGCTGTCAGCGCGATCGCCGTGAACGGGAACCAGATCCGAGTGCCCAGCCCAGTCGCTCTCGCCAGTGGCCAGACCGTCACCGTGACCATCGCAGCGTCGGCCGGCATCACCACGCCGTCCACCGGCGGAACCTTCACCGCCGAGGTGCAGACATCATCCGCGCCCTTCAACGTCTCGAGCACACCAGCAACCATCGCTGCGGGTGCCTCCCTGGTTACCGTCAGCCCGTCCGGATCATCGATAGCCGGTCAACCCGCGACAGGACTGATCGTCAACTTCAGGACCGGTGCCGGCGCCAAGCTCTTGGCAAACACGTCGACGATCACGCTAACCTTCCCGCCGGTCTTTTCCCTGCCTCCGTCCATCTCCGTCGTCTACATCGCGGTCAACGGGATCGCCGTCCCGGGCACGAGCGTCACGCCGTACCCAGTGCAAGGCGGATCGGCAATTACCGTCACCACGCCGGTCAGCGTCGAAGCCGGATCCGATGCCGTGGTGTCGTTCTGGCAGGATGCCAATCTCGTATTTCCCACCGTGGCCGGACCCGTTCAGATCCTGGTGCAGACCTCAAGCGCGCCGGTCAATGTCGGGGGCACGCTGAATGTCCTGTCACGCGCGCCAATTGGCCTGCAGGTCGTGCTGCCCGGCGAGACCGTGGCGCCCAACACCTCGACCGGCAAGACCGGGACACCGACCCTCTCGGCCGGTTCGCCCGCAACCGTCGTGATCCGGGCATTTGACCAGTACTTCAACACGGCAACCACCGGGTCCGGCGCCACGGCAACCGTCGCCTATGCCTACTCCGACACGCAGACTACGCTCCCTTCAGGTGCATCCACACTGAACCGCCTGTCGCTGGTGGCTGGCCAGGGATCGCTCACCTTCACGCCCCGCCTGCCGGGGGCCTTCACGTTGACCGCGACGGACCTTGCAACGACAGGAGCGCTGACCCCGGTGTCCCAGTCCGTCGTCGTTGGCGTTGGCACACCCGCTCGGCTCTTGGTCCTGCTACCCGGCGAAACGCTCGCACCGGGCACCGCCACCGGCATCACGGGAACGTCCTCCCTCTCTGCATCGCAGGGCGGAAGTGTCACGGCTCCCCTTGAAATCTATGTCACTGACGCCGCCTTCAACCTATCCACCACGAACGCCCCGGCGATCATCACCATTACCGATGGTGTCACGCCACGGACCGTAAACCTTACCAATGGTGCAGGCACGATCATGTTGACCTTGCCTTTCGGAACGACCACACTTTCCCTCGGCACCACGCCCTCCAGTTCAGTCACCGGCACACGGACCGTCACGGTCAGTGAAACCGTCGTCACACCCCCCTCAACCGGCGGCGGAAACCAGACGACACCGGCGCCAGCGACAACGCCGACCACGACACCCCCACCAACGGCAACCGCGGTAGCAACCGCTCCGGTCGAAACCCCGCGTCCCGCACCAAGTGCGCCGGCGGTACTGACACCCGAACCAACGACAACCACAACGATCATCGAAACAACGCCTGAACCAAGTCCGTCACCGGGACCTGCCGGCGATATTGCAACCCCGGGACCGACCGAACCCACGACATCACCCGTTCCAACGGGCACGCAACCCACTGTTGACGCCACGCCGACCCCGGTGCCAACCGCAACCCCGGTGCCAACCCAACCGAAGCCAGCTGACCCGTCGGACCGACCTCGGACAATCCGCGACCGGAATGTGCGTGCTTCAGACCTTGCACCATTCGTGATCGACACTCAGGTAAGCATCACCGGTGCGCGGTTCAGTTTCGGCACTTCGGCGAAGGCACTCCTTCCGGAGGGAACGACCGCCGACGCCACCACCCTCCTCCCACAACTTGTTCTCGGCATGCCCAATGTCAAGCCTCTGCCACAAGGCACAACGCCAGTCGCCGCCTTCCAAGCCGTAGCCCGCACCGAAACCGGCGGGACCTATCCGCTCCCTGCCCAACACCTAATCGAAGTCACGGTTACGAACGGGATGATCCAAGGATCTGATGCACGGGACCTGGAACCATCCCGGATATATGCGTTCGAACTCTACGATGACACCTGGCGTCCAACCCTGACGAGGCTCGACGAGACGACCGGAACCCTCCGCATCACGGCGAACGCCTCCATGGTGATGTTGGTCTCATTCGAACCGGAAACAATTCGGCCCGACGCCGACTATCCGACTGGCAAGGATGCCAATGGCGAACCGACCGGCCAATTCTTCACCCAAACCAACGGGCGCGACCCCGGCGCCACTCCGCTCGGGTTCGGGGTGCGTGACACCACCGATGGACCCGCACTCTTCACCGAGTTCGAGCGGTTCGGCGGGGTAGACATTCTGGGGTATCCGATCGCGCAACAGACAACTTACAAGGGCTTTGCGATCCAGATCACACAACGCGCGGTCTTGCAGTGGGTGCCGAATACCGCAGGAACCGACGGTCAGGCCGTTCGCCTCAACGTGATGGATGAACTTGCTTCAAGTGGCTACGACGACTACCTCTACACGCAGCTCCAAGTGCCAAAAACATTCAGCAACGAGGAGGACGAAGGGCTTTCGTTCGAAGAAGTCCAGAAACGACACCTCAAGTTCCTTGACGACAACCTACTCACGAAGCGCGCCTACTTGGAAACCCCCGATGCCATCTCCGAATACGGCCTCCCAACCGGCTATGAAGAGTTCGGGGATGTGTACGTGGTCCGCACCCAACGGGCCGTGATCCAACTCTGGAAGGTCTCCCGGCCATGGGCACAGGCGGGGGAGGTAACAATCATGGGCGCCGGAGAGTTGCTAAAGGACATATCGCTGGTCGCGGCAAGTGAGGGCAACTCACCACCGGTACCAGTATCCGTGTTCACCCCGACACTCCCCCCATCGACTGGTTAGTTGTTCAGTTACATTGTCCCGAACGGGGCGACGCTTGGATCAAGTCCAACTCAAATCCCCTAGCGGTGCCAATCTGTTCCGCACGCCAAAACGGTAGACCTCAGGCACCAGGTTCGCCTGCTCCAGTGGGTCAAAACCCGCACCACCCACAATCGGTATGCTAGCGTGGCGTCACGATATGTGAGTGACGGACCGAACGGAGCGACGACGAACCATGACCCAACCCGTGTCTCCATCCCTGACCCGCGAAGCGGCTTGGACCCTCCTGACGGAGTTCACCACTTCTCCGGTCTTGATCCGACACGCGCTTGCGGTGGAAGCGGCAATGAGAGGCCAGGCGCCGCGCCTCGGCGGTGATACCGAGTACTGGGGAACTGTAGGCCTCCTGCATGATTTCGACTTCGAGCAGTTCCCGACTGCCGAGCAACATCCGTTCGAGGGTGCACGTATTCTCCGGGAGCGTGGGTACCCTGAAACCTTGGTTGAGGACATTCTTTCCCACGCCCGCTACAGCGGCGTTGCACGGGAGCGGCCAGTCCAAAAGGCGCTTTTCGCGGTCGACGAACTATCGGGCTTCATTACAGCGTGCGCGTTGGTTCGTCCATCAAAATCTCTGTCCGAACTCGAACCGGCAGGTGTGCGGAAAAAGATGAAGGACAAGGCCTTCGCGCGGGCAGTAAGCCGCGAGGACATCGTGGACGGTGCGACCGAACTCGGCGTCGATCTGGACGACCACATCCGCGTCGTTGTCGCGTCACTCAAGCCAATCGCGAACGAGCTCGGGCTCAACCCTTGACCGCGACGACGACTGGTGGCGCCAACAACAGCTTCCCTATCGTACTCAAGCGCGGACCGTGGTCCAACCCACGTGCACTCTTGCACCAGAACCTCGTGCGCGGAGAACATTCCGCCAAACGCCAGGCCAAACCTTTTGGACCGTGTCCGATCAATTGCTGTTAGTAATGTGTGGAACTTTCATAGCAACGACTGAGAGGTGTTTCACTGACGATCATTTCCATGAAAAGGCGCCTATTGCACTGTCGTAGCATCCAATGCACGCGAAATCGTAGTAAAGAGTGAAATTCATGAAAATAATTGGACTGACCACGTACATCATGGAGAGTCCGGGCAGAGAGTATCTCTTCGTCAAGATACAGACCGATGAGGGTATTCACGGGTGGGGCGAAGGTACCTTGGAAATGAAGCAGGGCACGGTCGCGGCAGCGCTGCACGACCTCGAAGGCTTCATCCGTGGCGAGGATCCCACGCGAATCGACTATCTTTGGCAGAGAATGTACCGCCACGGATTCTGGAGGGGCGGTGAGGCAATTCTGACAGCGATCTCGGCTATTGAAATGGCTCTCTGGGACATCACAGGGAAGGCATACGGACAGCCGGTATACAAACTCCTCGGTGGCGCGGTCCGGGACTATATTCCCTGCTACACACATGTTGGAACCGCAGAGGGCGCGCTACGCCTCATGGAGGATGGCTGGCGCGCGTTCAAATCCGGGTTGCGCCTGCCAGCGGAGGCAGGGCATGTCTTTGAGGAAGGCCCAGCGATTGCTTCTACGGTTGCAAACTACCGGGCGATGCGCGACGCGGTCGGCCCTGACGTGGCGCTGATGTGCGACGTGCACGGGAGGCTGCGACCCTCAGCGGCAATCCGGCTCGGGCGCGCGCTCGAAGACATTGGGATGGCGTTCCTGGAGGAGGCCGTGCCACCGGACAACATCCAATCCCTCAAGCGTGTGCGTGAGGCGGGTCTCTCGATGGACATCGCGACCGGCGAACGCGCATTCACCAAGTGGGGCTATCGGGAACTGATCGAAGGACAGCTGGTGGATGTGATCCAGCCAGACTTGTGCCATGACGGTGGCATCAAGGAAACGATGAAGATCGCAGCGATGGCTGAGACGTACAACATCATCGTTGCCCCGCACAATCCGAATGGCCCCGTGGGAACGGCAGCCACGGTCCACTTCGCCGCGGTCACCCCGAACTTCTCCATCCTCGAATACGCTCTCTCTCCCACACGGGACGCATGCCAGGCGGGAACGGAAGCGGATTACTTCAAGGCACGCAATGGCCGGATTGAACTGCCGACCAAACCAGGCCTTGGGATCGAACTCGACGAGGATTACCTCCGTGGCCACCCGTACACCGGCGTCAAGCTGTGGCCGGGTATCTTCCACCCAGATGGAGGCGTTGCCGACGTCTAGGTATCGGGACCGTTCCGTCTTGACGGTCGTTCATTCAACTGTCGACGGTGTTTCGCCCAAGGCCGCCTGACAGCGATTCAATTCGGCGCGGTCGCACCCACGCAGACCAGTCGCCATCATGACTGAGGCCACCCATGACCACTGGATCAGACAAGATCACTCGGGCGCTTTCGCGCAAACTGATGGCTGCGACGACCCACGATGCACTCGTGCAAGTCTCGGTCTTCGTTGCGATTGACCACGCTTCCCTTCCACTCTCCTCATTTGCCGCCCGGGTCGCTGCCAAGAATTCGGTGATCATGAACGGGGTGCGTGAGGTGCTGACCCATGTCCAGAGGTGGGAGGACACTCACGGACGCACGATTGCACTGTCAGTCATGGCGGACGAGGGTTCCGTGAACATGGGGGCACCACGGTCGCTGATCGATTCGTTGGCAGCAACGGACATCGTCGCCGTTCTCGACATTCCCGAAACCAAGCCGGCTCCCAACACCTCATCAACTCGCCTCCGGTTTGGCGCCGGTCGCTGATGGCACGACCCCGTTTCCACGCCCTTCTGACCATCCCGGTTGCCTGGCATCTGCGCCACAGGTGGGGGTATCCGGGGGCGCTCGCACTTGCCACGATGGGCATCCTCATCGATGGCGACCATCTGATCGACTGGGCCTGGATGCGGTTCACTGGGCAGCGTGACCGGTTCCTGGCCCCACTGCACGCGTGGGAACTGCTTGGGTTGTCGGCCGGACTTGCGTGGTGGCTTCGGCGACGACCTGCCTCCACACCGATTGCCCACGAACTGCCACGAATGGTTGCCGGACTTACCTTTGGTTGGTGGTTGCACCTGACGCAGGACATGGTGTTCAACCGGCCGGATCATGCCGGAGCGTACTCGCTGATCTACCGCATCTGGCAGGGTTTCGACCGTGACCGGACGGGGTGGGGGAACCACAAGACCTTCCACCAGTGGGGCCACTCGCCGTGGTGGACGTGGCTGTAGGACGCAGGCCGGGCTGACGGGCCTATACTGATCGCCGTCGATCGCAATTCCCCGGCCCATGCGATGCCGGTGGGAACGGTCTCTGGAACGCAGGAGAGGAACGCCATGGCCACAACCGCGCTTCGAACGGTTCACGCAAAGGTCATCTTCAAGGGACCGGCCATTCAGGTCAACGGTCTTGAGGCGGTCGCCGAAGGCCTCTGGGTCTCGGACCAGCAGAACGACCAGACCTACCTGGTCGATTACTCCGGAAAGATCCTCACGAGTTTCCACTCACCCGCGCGCAACGCAAGCGGGACGAGTTTCGGGTCTGGGTCGGTGTGGGTCGCCTCGAATGTCAAGCCAAGCATGGTCTTCCGCCACAACCCGTACACCGGCCAGTGCCTGGCAGCGATCCACCTGCCCAACCCCGAGAAGGGTGGGGTGCATGGGATCCAGTGGCGACCCTTCGAACTCGGCGTCAAGCCCCACCCGGCTCCCGAACCGGAACCACAGATCTTCGCGACGGCGCACGGCGGGGCCTTGAATGCCGGACCGGGCGTGAGTGGGACCCTGTGGGTCACCCGACCGGGCACAAACGTGATCGACCACCTCGACGCTGAAACCGCCGAGGTTCTCGGGCAGATCCCGTTCCCGGTCAGCCGGTCACACGGCCTGTACTGGGAGAACGACACCCTGGTTGTCGTGGAGACGAACCACAACCACGTCTACCGTCTTGATCCGGCGAATGGCCACGTCCTGGACGAATGGCAGATCACTGGAGTGCCCGAGGCGCACGCGATGTCTCGCAGTGCCGATGGCAGGGTATGGATCGGCGATGCATCGACCAATGAAATCGCGGTGATCGAGTAGCCAGATCGCGCAGGAGAGAGGCGGTGTCCCTCTGCGGAACGGGCGGTGCGCACTTGGCACCGTCCGCGATCACGGTGGCGCACCAAAGAAAGAGGAACTCAAGCTATGGACCTGACGAAGCACGCACCACGCAGTGTGTACGACACGCTCGGAGGCATGCGGTTCCTGCCGCGGGCGATTGACAAGATGCGCGCCGAGATTGCCGGCACGAACGGCGAGTACAACGCACGGACCGGGTTCGGAACCAGGCTTTTCGACTTGCTCGGCGTTGACGCGGACGGGTTCGAGGCCATCGTCCGGGCGCACGACACCGACGATGGCGTCCTCGAGGGTCTCCTTGCACACAAGCACCCCGAAGCTGAGGCGGTGGCGTCGTTCAATCACCAGGCTGAGTCGTGGCCGGAGGGCAATCCTGAGGCCCAGGAACGCCATCGCACAATGATGGAGAGGGCCGGGCTCACCCACCGGACGGACATCGTGACGATGGCAGACCGGCTTGATCTGGACGATGGACGTGAAGTCCCTCACGGAGGCCACCTAGGCAAGGGTCTCGCCAAACACTGACGAGACTGATTGAGACAGTTGTTGTCAGACCAACTTGACAAGATTGTCTATTTTCTGTCAACTACGTCGGCGCGCCGATGAGGGTGGGAGTCTTTGTCGTTCCGCCCGTCCACATGGACCGGCGGAGTTCCCCTTCGGCGTTTCAATCGCGAAGCGCCAAGTCCGAAGAAACGTGACGTCGGCCGTCCAACGGAGAACTTCCGGCATCCGTGTGCTAACGTCGATCAACGGTATATGTCAATTGATTTACGTGTTCGCCGACCCAGAAGCCCGTACGCCACGGTGGGTGGCATACGGTTCCTGCCTCGCTCAATTGACAAGATGCGCGCGCATCTGCTCGGAACGGCCGGGGACTACACCGCGCATGCCGGCATGAGCCGGGACGTATTCCGGCTCTTCGGCATCTCCTCAGGGACGTTCGAGGAGATCGTGAAGGGTCACCAGACCGACGAAGACGTGCTTGCAGCGCTCATGGCAGTCAAGGAACTGACCACCGCGGAGATAGACCGCTTCAGCAACAGCCTCAAAATGCGGGTTGCGTGTTGGTTACTCCGGAATGACTGCGACCCTTCGTAGAGGCGACTGGCGAACCCGCGTATCAATGTGGAGTTGGAGTCCCGGTGATGGTGTTCATCAGGTGGGCGTGAAAAGCCGGAACATCAATCGCGATGCTCGCCTGCATGGTCACTGCTCCTGGTAAGCCCGCATGGACCCTCGTAATCACCTTGCGACCCGGCACATCCACATCAAGCGCAATATCCAGCGCCTGGGTACGAAGGTAGTCCTCGTTGATCGCCAAGGTCATGGCGACCGGGTCGTACATGCTCGTGACCGGACGGTTGCGTCGGCGCAAGTAGAGGGCTAGCTGATCGCCCGCCGACTGGCAGGCCGGGTCGCCGGCACGGAGGCGTTCGACGTCATCGTGTCCAAGGACGGCATTGCGGGTTACATCGAACGTCCCCACACGGATCGGTGCCGTACTGCCAAGGACGATTGCGGCCGCTTCGGGATCCATGTTCAGGTTGTGTTCCCCTACATCGGACCCTTGACCCAGGCGCCCCCCCATGATGACGAGAGAGGCGACCCGCCCGGCGATGTCTGGTGCCTGCCTCAAAACCTGCGCGATGTTCGTGAGCGGGCCGATCGCGGCGAGGACTGGTGGCACGGTCGCATTACGGACGAGTTCGATGATCAGTTTGGACGCCGGACGGGGATCGAGGCGCGACCCGAGGTTGTCCCACTCACTGGAACCCTGACCGGGCATCACTTCGTCGGCCGAGGCCATGGAGTTGCCACCGTCTCCCGGGTTGACGGGGCCGGCGAGGCTTGCGGACGACCCGATTGCCACCGGGATGTCCGGCCTGCCCGCAAGGTCGAGTACGTACCGTGCAAGGCGGGCGCGTGCTTCGACCTGTCCATAGACAACTGTCACGGCCCGGAGATCGTATGCGGGGTCGCGCACGGCCAGAAGCAAGGCAAAGACGTCGTCTACATCATCTCCGATGTCGGTATCGAGGATCAGCGGCACAGGGCTGCGGGGGGTTGTCATCGATGCGAAAGTATCCGCCCGACGCTTCACGTTGCAACCCGTGAAAATACCCCGCGAGGTGATGTGGGGTCTCATTCACTTGGCGACCAACGTGGGTGCAGAACCGCAAACGCGCCGCCGAGTGATGACCCCGGCAACTCGGCTCACCAGATCGCGACCGCAGGGGCGGGTATCCTTGACGATGATCGTAGGATGCCCGCGGTCGAAACGCCGTGAAGGACGAGGCAGGGGACCAGCGTGGAACAGCGGCGAGTGGTCATCACGGGTCTTGGATCAGTCAACCCTCTTGCCCTTTCATGGCCCGAGACATGGAAGAAGCTGATCGCGGGTGAATCAGGAATTGCCCGGATTGCGCGATACGACCCTGAGGAACTGAATCTCGAGACCCACATCGCCGGTGAGGTCAAGGGCTTTGATCCGGCCAACTGGATGGACGCCAAGGCTGCGCGTCGCATGGATCCCTTCACGCTTTTCGCGGTCGCATCGGCGGTCGAGGCGGTCCAGATGTCAGGCCTGCCGATCAACGATTCCACGCGCGACCGGATTGCGGTCATCTATGCGACGGGAGTTGGCGGTCTCCAGACGGTGGTCGAAAGCGAGACGACGCGCGTCCAGCGCGGACCAAGGCGGGTCAGCCCGTTCTGCGTGCCGATGCTGATGCCCAATGCGGCGGCTGGCCACATCTCGCTAACGCTCGGGGTCCGCGGTGTCGGCATGGCAATCGGGTCGGCGTGCGCTTCATCGAATGATGCAATCGGGATGGCCGTGGCGGCCATCCGGTTGGGGTGGGCCGACGTGGTGATCACTGGTGGATCCGAAGCCGCGCTGCAACCTGTAGCCGTGGCTGGTTTCAATCAGGCTGGCGCACTGGCAACAAAGTTCAACGACGCCCCGACCAAGGCAAGCCGACCGTTTGACCTGCACCGCGATGGCTTCGTGTTCAGCGAGATGGGGACGACGCTCGTCTTGGAAAGTGAGGGGTATGCGCAGGCACGCGGGGCACGCATCCTGGCGGAGTTGGCCGGATATGGCGCCTCGATGGATGCGTTCCATTTGACGGCGCCACCGGCAGACGGCAACGGGGCAGTGCGGGCGATGCGGGCAGCAATCGCCGATGCGGGCCTCATGTCCGACGACATCGACTACGTGTCCGCGCACGGCACGAGTACCGGCCCGAATGACCGGACCGAGACCCTCGCGATCAAGACGGTCCTAGGTGATCGCGCCTACCAGGTTCCGGTCACCGGGCTGAAAAGCATGACTGGACATTCGGCCGGCGGATGCGGGGCGATTGAGGCGGCGGCTGGGATTGGCAGCTTGCTTGACGATATCTTGCCACCGACGATCAACTTGGACACGCCGGATCCGGACTGCGATCTGGACTACGTGCCGAATGTGGCACGGCGCGCGCGGGTCTCGACGGTTCTCTCGAACGGGTTCGGGTTTGGCGGACACAATTCGTGCATCGTAATCCGGCGCTACCCGTAGCAACACACTCATCCACGACCGACGCGCGGGATCCGGCGATGATCCGTGCCTAGCAGGTGCATAACGGCACGGCCGTCCCGGGGAAACTCTGACGCATCGGGGCCGGTTGACGTTGATCCCAGCCTCGGGCGCAAATCGGTTGCGGGTACCGTCAATCGTCTCTGGACGCCCCGTGTTGGAAGCACATGACGATGGCTGACCAGCACGGTGTGTCTGCCGGGACGCATCGGTTCGGTTTCGCGTCGTTCCCATGCCTGCCCAGTTACCGGTCCGCCAATCGCGCGCAACTCCAGGATTTCCTGCCGGCCGTGCGCCCGCCGACCCCGTGGGTGGGGATCGACATCGCGTGCGGGGTGGGTCTGCTGAGTGACTTGTGCCATGAGCTTGCAAGCCGCATCGGCACGAGGCTTCTCGGCACGGTCATTCCCGAATGCGCTCGAGATAGCGCGTGAGCACCTCGCTCCCTATCCGATCGCGCTGTTGCAAAGCCTCGGGCAGTCACTTCCGCTGCTGTTGCCGACCCCGGCAGTCATGTCGTGATCGGGAACGGCATCCACAACTTCGGGGTTGCCTAGATACCGGCCCTGTTCAAGGAGGCGTTCCGGGCCACCCACCACGGAGCGGGGCGCTTCTTCAATAGCGTGTTGTGCGACGGTTCGGTCGTCCAGGAAACCGAACGCTTCTTTCTGGAAACCGCGAGGCAGGCGGTCCGGATTGCCAGAAACCTTGCCAGCTCCGAGACGTCACCGGCAGCAAAGGAAGTCTCCGCCAAGCCGGAGGCTATCCGGCAGATCGACGCCTCGACGTACGCCTCGCGCGCGGTGGGGGTTCGATGATGGCCGTGGACATGAGATGGTTGTGCCGATGGATCAGGGACTTTGGTAAGCGATTGCCGACTACTCGGACTGCTCCCAAGGTGCGTTGCGCCGCAAGTTCCCCGCTGACATCGTGTGCGAAACAGCGGATTGCAATCAAGGGGCGATGGGGTGGGATGGATGGTCGACGGCAAGGTGGCCGTCCCCAGACGGTGGCTACGGGTGACCGGGCTGAAGCCGTAAAGTAGCGACCATGTTGGCGCCACCGGAACTGGCGAGCGGACGCCAGTTCCGGCACGGCAATCCGGAGGGATCATGGGCCGCTACTTCGAGGAGTTCACCACTGGCGACGTGATCGAAAGCCCGTCCCGGGTGGTCACGGGCGAAGACATCGATACCTTCGTGCGCCTCACGGGGGACGACAACCGGCTTCACACCGATGACGCGTTTGCGCAGTCCCACGGGTTCCCTCGCAGGATCGCGCACGGGGCACTCGTGCTTTCGCACGCCACCGGGCTGGCTTGGCAAACGGGAATCCTGCAGGACACGACCCGCGCATTCCGGGGCATCATTGATTGGAAGTTCACGTTGCCAGTCCATCCGGGCGACGCGATCCGCATCCGTGGAACCATTGCCGAACTCAAGGCCTACCCTCGCATGAAGTCCGGTGCTGTTACCATCGGTCTCACGGTGATGAACGACGCCGACCAGATCGTGTGCACCGGGTCACTCAGCATGCTGATGGCCATGCGCCCGACAAACTGAAGAACGCGTGCATCCTTGGGATGCACGCAGGCGTATTCGCAGGAGACCAGAGAGATGACCGGGGATAGCAGCACCGCAGCGGGGCGGCCAGCGAACGAACGATGGGACGGTGGTGTCGTTGACGACGAATGGAAGCCACGCCCACGGGGATGGATCGTTGGTGACCTGGAGTGGATCGGCCGGATGTCCGACAAGGCCCGGGCGCAGGCGAACGGCACCATTGGTGAATACATCTATCCGTGCCCAGCGGACAAGCGTTGCCTCGCGGCACTGGAACTAGACCCGGAAGCCTTCAAGGCGATCGCGGT
>SXGR01162250.1_pt1 | contig 17732 bp, 16 predicted proteins | sample 3174711 | NCBI WGS metagenome assembly SXGR01 (sample SAMN11356860, study PRJNA531348) | freshwater metagenome | isolation source: freshwater sample F1-60 | place: China: Fuxian Lake, Yuxi | collected 2017-12-25
CTCTTCTTGTCCCCTTGCCAGCGTGCCAGCCTGCCCCCTAGTTTCGGGCCGTGTTCACCCTGCTTAAGACCGATACGGCCACGGCCGCGCGCCTCGGCGTCCTGAAGACGCCCCACGGGGAGGTCCGTACGCCGGTCTTCATGCCGGTGGGCACCCAGGCCACGGTCAAAGGCCTCACGCCGCAGCAGGTCGCGGAGACGGGCGCCCAGATCCTGCTCAGCAATACCTACCACCTGAACCTGCGGCCCGGCCGTGAGATCGTCCGCGCCGCAGGCGGCCTCCATAAGTTCATGCACTGGGACAAGCCGATCCTGACCGACAGCGGCGGCTTCCAGGTCTTCTCGCTCGCGAAGCTCCGCACGATCACGGACGAGGGCATCCACTTCAGTTCGCACCTCGACGGCAACAAGCTGTTCCTCGACGTGAAGGACTGCTTCGACATCCAGGACGCGCTGGGCTCGGACATCGCGATGGTGCTGGACGAATGCCCACCCTACCCTTGCGACCGCGCCTCCTGCGAAGTCGCCGTGACCCGCTCCATCCGCTGGGCGAAGGAGATGCTCCGGCTGGCCAAGGACCGCGGCTTCCTGGCCTCGGGCCGTCACCTCTTCTGCATCAACCAGGGCTCGGTCTACGATGACCTCCGTATCCGTTGCGCCGAAGAGCTCGGCGGACTTGATTTTCCCGGCCATGCGATCGGCGGCGTCAGCGTCGGCGAACCCGAGGAGCACATGCTCCACCAGGTCGGCCTCGTCGCCCCGCTCCTGCCCAAGGACAAGCCCCGCTATGTCATGGGCGTCGGCACCCCGCCCCAGCTCCTCCGCATGGTCGCGCTCGGCGCCGACATGTTCGACTGCACGATGCCCACGCGCATCGGCCGCCACGGCGGTGCGTTCACGCCCGACGGCCCGATCAGCGTGAAGCACCTCCGGTACAAGGAGGACCACCGCCCGCTCGTGGAAGGCATGGACAACTACACCTGCCGCCACTTCTCCCGCGCCTACCTGCGACACCTGCATCACGCCGGCGAACAGCTCGGCGGCACCCTGCTCGCGCTGCACAACATCCACTTCCTGCAGGACCTCATGGCCCAGGCCCACGCGCACATCGCCGCGGGCGACTTCGCCGCATGGTCCAAGGCCTGGTGCGAACGTTATGAGGCCGGCGCGAAGGACGAGATTCCCGCGGACTGAGGACGAAAATCAAAGGGAGACCTGAGACCGTGAGGTTTGCCGGGGTGTTTGCCGGGGTGTTTGATCTCCCCAGCCAATCATCCGGTCTCCGGTTTCCCCTTGAGTTTGGATCCCTGCATCGAAGTAGGGTTGAGCGGCACGCTCAACCGCGGCTGACCAAGGGTGGTCAGCCCTACCCAACGCACACCATGTCGTGACGCGGTCCCGACCCTACCCAAGGCAAAGACGACAACCCCCCTAGCCCACGTGCCAACGTGTCAACGTGCCCCCTCGCAGCTTCGCTGCGCCCCCTCGCTTTGACCTTCGGTCAAAGCGAAAAACTCTCCCCGCAGGAACAGCTGGCCTTGGCGTTGGGGTTGGAGAACTTGAACCCGCCGCCGATCATCTTGTCGGAATAATCCAGCTGGGTTCCACGGAGATAGAGGGCCGACTTCGGATCGACCAGGACGTCGACGCCCTCGGAGCGGACCAGGATATCGGCCGGCTTGGCCTCGCCCACGAAGCGCATCCTGTAGGACAGGCCGTTGCAACCGCCGCCGGCGATGACCACCCGCAGGTAATTCCCTTGGGCCTCGCGCGCGGCCAAGGCCCGCACCTTCACGCCGGCCGGAGCCGTCAGGCGGATCAGGCGCTCGTCGGCGACGCGCGGTCCGGCGGCTGGTGCGGTGGTGTCCATCTTGCCACACTGTTAAGACGACCCCGAGGGAAGACAAGCCAGGCCGACGTTCGGCGGGCCGGGGGCTGAAAACAGGCTTGCCCGCCACCCTCCCCGCGGGGATAGGATGTCTTCCCGGGTTCATGGTCGCGTAGCTCAGTTGGTTAGAGCGCAGCATTCACATTGCTGAAGTCACAGGTTCAAGTCCTGTCGCGACCACCACCCCGGGAAACCCTTCGGAGACGCCGCGACCCCGGGCTTCTATTACTTTATAATATTATGCGGAGATTGTAATTAAGTGTTCCCAGCCGACTGTCGCTTAATTATCCCTTGGCCTTTCGATGGCGACCTTCGCTCTCCCCGCCCGGACCGACCGACGCCCGCCCTCGCCCTCCTGACCCATCTCCGCCCATGTCCGAGTCCCCCTCGCCCAAGCTGCCCTCCGATCTGGCCGAACTCCTGAAATTCCTCCACGAGCGCCAGCAGAAGCGCGGCAACTGCACCATGAGGGACCGCGCCGAACTCTGGCTTCGCTTCGGCGGCGACGACCTCGACATCAGCCCGCCGAACTTCCACCACGCGATCGCGCAGTGGCTCGCGAACGCCGGCCTCGTCCACAAGGACAAGACGGATGACGTCGCGGCCGTCCTCTACTGCCTCGGGGTGACGAATTCGAACAACCTGTTCCAGAAGGTGAACCAAGGGAAGCTCGTGACCCTCGGGATCGCCAAGAGCGGTCGACGGAACGCCAAAGGCTCGCGGAAATCCTGAGGAAAAGGAAGATTCGGCGACGGGCGCGGACCCGCCGAACCCGTTGACATCGTCCCCCCTATGCGGATGATGGAGGGATGAGCCGGCACCAGCAAAGGCGTCAACAGGAGGTGGCCCGCGCCCGTTCCTTCCTCGAACGGCGCATGCACGACCTGCGCTCCCGGCTGGGCCTGAAGGCCGACGCCCGCCCGCTGCCTGGAGAGGCCGCCTACGAGGACACCGAAATCGGCCGCGCTCCGGGCCAGTTGCCGGCCGCCTCGCCCTTCGAATCGACCGCTCCGACCAAGTTCCGGGTCTTCTCCTACGACGAGAACAACTGCAAGGTGGAGGAGTTCTCCGACCTGGATTCCGTCGGCCGCTTCGCCGGCAAGCCCGGGATGGTCTGGATCCAGGTCCTCGGCATCACCGACCCGCAGATCGTCCACATCGTCGGCGCGTTCTTCGACATCCCGATGCTGGCCCAGGAAGACATCCTGACGGCCACCTCCCGGCCGAAGTTCGAAGAGCACGGCGACAAGCTCCTCGCCATCGCCCGCGCGGTCCGCATCGGCGTCGAGGAAGACACCCCGCGCGGCCAGCAGATCTCCATCGTCGCCGCCCAGAACTGGGTCATCTCCTTCCATGAGAACGACGAGAAGGTCTTCGAGGCCGTCGAGAAGCGCATCGCGGACAACAAAGGCAACATCCGCAAGTGGCACGCCGGCTACCTCGTCTACTCGCTCCTGGACACGCTGGTCGACCGCCTTCTCTACCAGACCGAGGAGATCGAGGACGCCACCACCGAGCTCGAGGATTCCATCCTCAAGGGCACCGACGACTGGGACCTCAACGAGGTCTACCGCCTCAAGCGCATCGTGGTGCGGCTCAGCCGCCTCGCCCAGCCGCTCAAGGACATGGTCAGCGTCCTCGAACACTACGAACACCCGCTCCTGCCGACGTCCTTGGACATGTTCCTGCGCGACCTGTACGACCACGCCATCCGCGCGGCCGACCGCATCGAACATGCCCGCATGATCCTGCAGGACCTGCAGGAATATCACCACACCCAGCAGGAACGGAAGACCAACGAGGTCATCCGCGTGCTGACGGTGATGAGCTCGGTCTTCATCCCGCTGACCTTCTTGGTCGGGCTCTGGGGCATGAATTTCCACTTCATGCCGGAGATCCACACCGAGTGGGGCGAGAAATACGGCTACTTCCTGGCGCTCGGCTCCATGGGCGCCCTCGCGACCGGCATCATCCTCTGGATGAAGCGGAAGCGGTGGTTCTGAGGGCGCGTAGCGCCCTCATGGAGGGCTGAATCGAGTGCTGAATCGATGACTGAGTCGATCACAGATAAGACAAGTCAGCCGAGGCCAAGGATCACGAGCCTAAGGGTTCAATAAATCCTGCATTATCTGCCATCGACGCAGTCATCGATGCTGACCTCGATCCAGTCATCTTTACTTAGGCACAATCCTGCGCGTCGACGTCGAGGACGTCGATGACGTCCTCATCCCCGAGGATCCTCGCGCGCAAGGGCAGCAAGGCCGCGAGGAGCGACTTCACGCCGGCGACGAGATACCAGATGTGCACGCGGTGCTGGTCTTGGACCTTCTCGAACGGACACGGGGCCGGGCCGCGGATCTCGCAGAGCCCGGGATGCAGGCGCTCGAGTTCCTTGACCCACGCGTCGGCCACGAAGTTGACCTTCTCGGCGTTACGCCCGCGGAAGACGTGGCGGATCAGGTGCCGGTCCGGCGGGTAGCCGAACTCGGCGCGCTTCTCGAGCTCGGCGGCGGCGAAGCCGTGGAAATCGAGGCGCTTGGCGAACTGGATCGGGTCGGAGGCCGGCTGGAAGCTCTGCACGACGACCACGCCCTCGAGGTCGCCGCGGCCCGCGCGGCCGGCGACCTGGGTGAGGAGCTGGAAGGTGCGTTCGGCGGCGCGGAAGTCCGGCAGCTGCAACGAGAGATCGGCGTCGATGATGCCCACCAACGTCACGCGCGGGAAGTCGAGGCCCTTGGCGATCATCTGCGTGCCGAGGAGCATGTCGTATCTGCCGGCGCGGAAATCCGAGAGCACCTTCCGGAAGAGGTCCTTCTTGCCCATCGTGTCGGCGTCGATGCGGGCCACGCGGGCGCGGGGGAAGAGCTGAGCGATGGTCTCCTCGACCTTCTGGGTGCCGTAGCCCTTCCAGCGGACCTTCGGGGAGCGGCAGCTCGGGCAGAGCACCGGGGCGCGCTCCTGGTGGTTGCACAGGTGGCAGCGGGCGGTGTCGTCGGTCCGGTGCAAGGTCAGCGAGACGCTGCAGCGCTTGCACTGGACGGCCTCGCCGCAGTCCGGGCAGACCAGGGAGCGTGAATGTCCGCGACGGTTCAGGAAGAGGATCGACTGCTCGCGGCGTTCGAGCCGGGCGCGGATACCGTCGGTCAGCTCACGGGAAAGGATATGCTGGCCCTTCGAGTGGAGCACCTCACGACGCATATCCACGATACGGAAGGCCGGCATCGGGCGGTCATCGACGCGCTTGGCCATCACATCGAGGGCGTAGCGGCCGGCCGTGGCGTTCTTCCAGGTCTCGAGCGAGGGCGTGGCGGAGCCCAGCACGCAGGCCGCGCCGAGGACCGACGCACGCATCACCGCGACGTCGCGGCCGTGATACATCGGCGTCTCGCCCTGCTTGAAGGAAGGCTCGTGCTCCTCGTCGACGACGATGAGGCGGAGGTCCGGGAGCGGGGCGAAGACGGCCGAACGAGCGCCGACCACCACCCTCGCCTGCCCGAGCGACATCGCCATCCAGGCGTCGAAACGCTCGCCGGCGGAAAGATGGCTGTGCCAGACGACCACCTTGGCGCCGAGGTCGGCGAGACGGGAACGGAGCCGGCCGACCGTCTGCGGGGTGAGCGCGACTTCGGGGACGAGGAAGATCGCGGAGCCCCCTTCGGCCACGACCTTGCGGATGAGCGCCACGTAGACCTCCGTCTTGCCCGAGCCCGTGACCCCATGCAGCAGGTGCGCGCGGAAGGCCTTGGAATCGAGCGTCTGCGTGACCGAGGCCACCGCGGCGAGCTGTTCGGGATTCAGGGTGTGCCCCGCCGAGGCGACGGTCTCTCCTTCGGCATAAGGGTCATCGTAGGCCACGCGCCAGAGCACGCTGGCGTCTTCCTTGACCGCGCCGGCCTTGATCAGGGCGTCGACGGCCTGCTGGGAGACGCCGAGGCCTTCGACCATCTTCGCGCGGTCGGCCGGCTCCGTCTGGGCGGCCAGGAAATCGATGACCTGCGCCTGACGCGGGGCCTTCTTGCGGAGTTTCGCGAGCGCCTCGGCTTCGGGCGGGGCGATGAGCGTGAGCAGGCGACGCAGCACCGGGCGGACGCCCTTGCGCACCGCTGCGGGCAGGACGGTCTCCAGGACGGAATTCAAGCCGCAGCCGTAGTAGCTCGCCATCCACTCGGCCAACTTGCAGCAATCGGGCGTCATCACCGGCTGCTCATGCTCCAGCGTCATGACGCTGCGCAGGCGCGCGGCGGGCGGCGGCTCGGCCGGATACTTCCAGACGACGCCGATGCTGGTGCGGCCGCCGAGCGGGACGCGGACCAGCTGACCGACCTTCAGCACGTCCTTCAGGCCCGCCGGCACCGAATACGAGTAGGCCCGGGCCCCGCCGTCGAACGGGACCACCTCGGCGACGCCGGGTTCGATTTCTCCGAAGAGATCGGGCACAGGGGGGAGGCTCGCCGAAGCGAGGCGGGGATTCAAGCGAGGGTTACCGACCGGACCCGAATCAGCCTCAGGCGTGGATATCCGTGGTCGGCACCCCTGAATGGGCCGCGATCCGGGCGCACATCAGGGCCCAGAAGCAACCGATGCAGTTGGCCACGACCAGCTGGAGGTCGGTGGGCATGCTGTAGAAGATCAGCGTGCCGGGGAACCAGACGAAATAGTTCGTCAGCAGGTTCGGAAGGACCAGGCGGCGATACCAGCCGGGGCCCATCGCCGAGCGCAGGCGGGCGGTGTCCCAGCCGCAGTCCTTCCAGAGGTGGGAGATGGCGTTGAAAGGCGCGCCGATGAAGACCGTGAAGCCGGCCATGTCGACGAAGACCTTGAGCAGGACGGTTCCGACCGTCGCTTCGCTGCCGAACCAAGCCGCCTGCAGGGTGTAGAAGTAACTGACCAGCATCCCCATCAGGGCCCACCAGACCATGCTGTGCAGGAGGTCGCGGAAGGGGTGCGCCGGACGTAATCCTGGGAAGACCATGCGGAAACACCAGGGAATCAGGCCGGAGGAGATGGCGGTGAAGATCGCCGCGAAAGCGAGCGGGTCGGCGTCGTTGACGGCCCCGATGCGGTTGAGCGCCGTGGCGACTTCCGGGATGTTGTAATACGCGACGACAAGGCCGGCTGCGGCCAGCATGATGATCGCCAACGGCAGGGCGATGTCCCTCAACGCCTTGATGCCGGCGGTGAGCGGGGAAGCGGCGGGTTCGCTCATGCGAGGAACTTGCGCAGCAGCTGGTCGATGAGGACCGGGTTGGCCTTGCCCTGCGTGCGCTTCATGATCGGCCCCTTGAGCGCGTTGATGGCCTTCTCGTTGCCGGCGCGGTATTCGGCGATGGATTTGGCCACGGCCGGGTCGGCGATGACCTCCTGGACGATCTTCTCGAGTTCGCCGGTGTCGCTGTTCTGGCGGAGGCCCTTGGCGTCGACGATGGCGGCGGCGTCACGGCCGGTCTTGAACATCTCGGCGAAGACTTCCTTGGCCTGCTGCTTGGAGATCACGCCGTCGTCGGTCAGCTTGACCAGGCCGGCGAGCTGCGCGGGCTTGATCGGGCAGGAAGCGAGCGAGACGGGGGCCGGGGCGGCTTCGTCGAAGGCGCCGGCGGCGCCGGCCGAGGCGGCGAGATCACGGAGCAGGTCGTTGGCGACGAGGTTGGCGATACCGGAAGGGTTGGCCGGGTGCGCGGCTACGGCGGCTTCGAACCACTCGGCGAGGGCGCGGTCGTTGACGAGGACCGAGGCGGCGGTGTAAGGCAGGCCGAGCTTCTCGACGTAGCGACGCTGGCGGTCGTAAAGGTTCTCGGGGACCTGCTTCGCGAGGCGCGCGACGGTCTCGCGGGAGATCTTGAGGGTCGGGATATCCGGATCCGGGAAGTAACGGTAGTCGTGGGCGTCTTCCTTGTCGCGGAGGACGTAGCCGCGGGCGAGTTCGGCGTTCCAGCCGCGGGTCTCCTGCGTGATCGCCCGTCCGGCTTCGAGTTCGCGGATCTGGCGGGCGGTCTCGTAGATGACCGTGTCGCGGACGCTCGAGATCGAGTTGAGGTTCTTGGTCTCGGTGCGGGTGCCGAGCTTCTCGGCGCCGCGGCGACGGACGGACACGTTGCAGTCGCAGCGCAGCTGGCCCTTCTCCATGTCGCAGTCGGCGACGCCGGCCTGGGTGAGCATCGCGACGAGGGAGCGGAGGAAGGCCTCGGCTTCGGCGGAGGAACGGAGGTCCGGCTCGGTCACGATCTCGAGGAGCGGCACGCCGGCGCGGTTATAGTCGACCAACGAGCCGCTGCCCGCGTGGCTGAGCTTGCCCACGTCCTCCTCGAGGTGCGCGTGGTGGATGCGGATGAACTTGTGCTCGCCCATCACGTTGCGCGACGCGCCCGGGAGCTCGATCTCGACCTGACCGCCGACGACGACCGGGAAATCCTTCTGGGTGAGCTGGTAGTTCTTCGGATTATCCGGGTAGAAATAATTCTTACGGTCCCAGGCGCAGCGCTCCGGGATCTCCGCGCCCACGACGAGGCCGAAGAGGATGGCCTTCTCGACCGCTTCGCGGTTCACCACCGGCAGCGTGCCCGGGAGGCCGAGGACGACCGGGTCGACCTGCTCGTTGGGCTCCTTGCCGAAGCCCCACGGGGACGACGCGAAGACCTTGGCGCGGGTGCGCAGCTGCACGTGGACCTCGAGGCCGATGACGACTTCCCAATCAGAAGGCACGTTGCTCATAGGGCGGCTTGCTGGTGGGCGTAACCGTGGGCGGCTTCGAAGAGGCGGCCCGCGGCGAGGAGCTTGGCTTCGGAGAGCGGCGCTCCGACGAGATGGAAACCGACCGGCAGGTGGCCGGACTTGCCGCAGGGCACCGAGATCGCCGGGAGTCCGGCGAGGTTGGCGGGGATCGTGAAGATGTCCTCGAGGTAGAGCTGCAGCGGATCCGCGGCCTTCTCGCCGACCTTGAAGGCGGGCGTCGGGACGGTCGGGGTGAGCAGCACGTCGACGCCGGCGAGAGCGGCGAGGTATTCGGCGCGGATCTTCGCGCGGGCGCGGAGCGCGCGGACGTAATAAGCGTCGGCGTAACCGGCGCTGAGCACGAACGTGCCGAGCAGGATGCGGCGCTTCACTTCCGGACCGAAGCCTTCGGAGCGGCTGGCCGTCATCATCTCGACCGGCGTGCCGGCGACGGACGAGCGATGGCCGTAGCGCACGCCGTCATAGCGGCCGAGGTTCGAGGAAGCCTCGGCGGTCGCGACGACGTAATAGGTCGGCACCGCGAGGTCGGCGGAGGGCAGTTCGACCTCGGAGATCGCGCAACCTTGGGCGCGATAGAATTCGACCGCGGCGTTGACGGCGGCGGCGACCTCGGGGGCGACGCCCTTGCCGAGGAAACCCTTCGGGATGCCGATGCGGAGCTTCTTCGCGTCGCCGGCCGCCGAGAGAGCACGGTCGGACGGACCGAAGCAGGTCATGTCACGCGCGTCGGCGGAAGCCAAGGCGTTGAGGAGCAGTTCGCAGTCTTCGACGCTGCGGGCCATCGGGCCGATCTGGTCGAGCGACGAAGCGAAGGCCACGAGACCGAAGCGGGAGATGAGGCCGTAGGTGGGCTTCAGGCCGACCACGCCGCAATGCGAGGCGGGCTGGCGGATGGAGCCGCCGGTATCGGAACCCAGCGAGAGCGGCACCAGGCCGGCCGCGAGGGCCGCGGCGCTGCCGCCGGAAGAACCGCCCGGGATGCGGGCGAGGTCCCAAGGATTGAACGTCTTGCGGAGAGCGGAGTTCTCGGTGGAAGAACCCATCGCGAACTCGTCCATGTTCAGGCGACCGTAGAGGATCGCGCCGGCCGCGCGGAGGCGTTCGGCGACGTGGGAGTCGTAAGGCGAGACCAGCGGCGCGAGCATCTTGCTCGAGCAGGTGAGTGGCTGGCCCTTCACCGCGATGTTGTCCTTGATCGCGACCGGGAGGCCTTCGAGCGGGCCCCTGCCCTGTCCGGCCTGACGGCGGGCGTCGGAGGCGTCGGCCTGCGCGAGCACGTCGGCCTGGTCGAGGTGCGTGAAGGCGCCGACCTTCTCGTTCACCGTCTGGTAGCGGGCGATCAGGGCTTCGCAGAGGGCACGGGACGTGAGCGTGCCGGCGGCGAGGCGGCGGCCGAGCTCGGCGGCGGAAAGCGTATGGAGCGCGTCGGCCATGGCTCAGGATTCGTCGTCCACGACGCGCGGGACGGAAATCTGCCCGTCGCGCGAGGCGGGGGCGATGCGGGTGACGGCGGCGGCGCCGAGGACCGGACCCGGCTCATCGGAGCGCAGGGCCGCTTCGTCGACCACGCGGGCGTCGTCGATCGTCGCGGGCAGGTCGGCGTCAGCCAGCGCCTGGAAGTGACCCAGGATCTGGCTCAGCTGCGAAGAGTAGAGCGCCTTCTCCTCGGCCGTGAGGCTGAGGCGGGCGAGCTTCGCGAGATGGTCGATGTCGAAACCTTCGGCCATGGGGATCAGCGGCGGACGGTCCAGCCGGCGCCCTTCTCGAGCGTCGCGATGACCACGCCGAGGGCTTGGTTGGTCTCCTCGTCGGTGAGCGTGCGGGCCGCGTGGCGCCAGCGGATCTCGAAAGCGAGGCTGCGATGGCCTTCGGGCAGGCCCGGGCCGGCGAAGACGTCGAAGCAGTGGACCGACTCCAGCGCGAACTCCTTGCCGGCGGCCTTGGACGCGCCTTGACGGACGCGGCTTTCGACCTCGGCGGCGGCGACGCCGACGGGGACGATGACCGCGACGTCCTTCGTCACGGGCGGGAAGGACGAGAACGCTTCGAAGCGCGGGGTCTTACGGGCCTCGGCGAAGGCCGAGCGCGGGAAGCAGACTTCGCCGGCGATGACGGAGCTCTTGAGGCCGAGCGAACGCGTCCAGCGGAGGTCGAGGACGCCGCAGGCGCCTTCCGCGGCGCGACCGCGGTCGACGAGGGCGGAGGCGTGGTCGGCCTGCCAGAGACCGCCGGTGGCGGCGGCGAACGAAAGACGCACGGAGGCGACGCCGGCGAGCGCGGCGGCGTCCTGCAGCAGGCGCTTGGCGCGCAGGGCGTCGAAGGCCTCGCGGGACTTCCATGAACGGGTCACGGGATCGGCGACGATCGCGAAGGCGACCGAGAGGAATTCACGGACCGTGCCGTCGGCCTGCGGGCGGAAGACCGTGCCGACCTCGAAGAGACCGCGCGGATCCGCGTGGACCGAGAGGTTGAGGGCGAGCGCGCCGGCGAGGCCGGGGACGAGCGACGCGCGGAGGTGCGTCTGCTCGGCCGTCAGCGGATTATCCATCGCGACCAGGGCGGCCTTGTCGGCGCCGAGGGTGCGCTCGAGTTCCGCGGCGTCGCGGAGCGAGTAGTGGCAGCACTCCGTGAAACCGGCGCCGACGAGGCGGGCCGAGACTTCGCGGGTGAAGACGGACGTCAGCGCGTCTTCGTCGCCCGGCAGCGGGGCGATCGGACGGCCGGCGGGCACCTTGTCGGTACCGTGGATGCGGATGAATTCCTCGACCAGGTCGATCGGACGGGTCACGTCGGAGCGGAACGAAGGCACGAGCACCGAGAACCCGGCGGCGGAGGGCTTCACCGTGAAACCCAGGCGGGCGAAGGCCGCATTGACGTCGGCGTCGGCGACCGGCGTACCGAGCTTCGCGGCGACGTAACCGGCAGGGAGCTCGATCGTCACGTCGGCGCGCGGCGGCTGGCCGACCACGACCGCGGGACCGACCACTTGGGCGCCGGCGAGTTCGATGAGGAGGTCCGTGGCGAGGCGCGAAGCGAGTTCGACGCCGGCCGGATCCACGTCACGGGCGAAGCGATGGGAGGAATCGGTGGAGACGCCGATGCGGCGGGCGACGCGGCGGATCTCGCCGGGGCGGAACCAAGCGGCCTCCAGGAGGACGTCGGTCGTGGAATCGGTCACGCCGGAATCGACGCCGCCCATCACGCCGGCCACGACGAGCGGGCGCCGGGCGTCGGCGATGACGCAGACGCCGGGCTCGAGCTTCACCTTCTTGCCGTCGAGCAGGACGATCTCTTCGCCCTCGCGGGCCGGACGGGCTTCGATGCCCTCGGAGACCTTCTTCGCGTCGAACGCGTGGAGCGGCTGGCCCAGCTCGAGCAGCACCCAGTTCGTGATGTCGACCACGTTGTTGATCGGACGAAGGCCGGCGGCCTCGAGGTCGCGGCGGAGCCATTCCGGGCTCGGGCCGACCTTCACGTTCTTCAGCGTACGGAGCGTGTAGTAGGGGCAGAACTCGGAGGACGAGCGGACGAACTGCACCGCGTCGGCGGCGGAGGGCGCGGCGGCGCGGCCGGCGGCCGTCTTCACCGTGAGCGGCTTGAGCGCGAGGCCCAAGGCGGCGGCGAGGTCGCGGGCGACGCCACGGAGGCCGAGGCAATCGCCGCGGTTCGGGGTCACCGAGATCTCGAGGACCGTGTCCGGCGCGCCGAAAAGCGAATTGAGCGGCGTGCCGACGGCCGGCTGGCGCGGCGTCAGGATGAGCAGACCGTCCTCGCCTTTGCCCAGGCCGAGTTCTTCGGAGGAGCACATCATGCCCGCCGAATCGACGTCGCGGAGCTTCGAGACCTTGATCTCGAAACCGCCCGGCATCATCGTGCCCGGCAGCGCGACCGGGACGCGGTCGCCGGCCTTGAAGTTCTTGGCGCCGCAGACGATCTGGCGGAGCGAGCCTTCGCCTGCGTCGACCTGGCAGACGCTGAGGCGGTCGGCCTTCGGGTGCTTCTCGAAGGACTTGATCTCGCCGACCACCACGAGGGGCAGCGGGGCGAGGCCGAAGGTCGTGACCGACTCCACCTCGAGGCCGAGCATCGGGAGGACCTCCGCGACGCGCTCGGCGGTGACGCCGGCGAGGTCGAGGTGACGGGAGAGCGCTTGGAAGGAGACTTTCATGGCTCAGGCGAACTGGCGCAGGAAGCGCGTGTCGTTGTTGTAGAAGTGGCGGATGTCGTCGATGCCGTGGACCAGCATCGCGATGCGTTCGAGGCCGAGGCCGAAGGCGAGGCCCGACCACTCCTTGGGATCGAGGCCGCAGAGCTCGAGGACCTTCGGGTCGACGAGGCCGCAGCCCATGATCTCCAGCCAGCGGTCGGAGAGACGACCGAGATTAGGCGAGCGGAGATCCATCTCGAAGGACGGTTCCGTGAACGGGAAGACCGACGGACGCAGGCGGATCTCGGCGTCGGCGCCGAAGGTCTCCTTCACGAAGAAATCGAGCACGCCGCGCAGGTCGGCGAGCGTCACGTCACGGTCGATCCACAGGCCTTCGACCTGATGGAAGTTGGCGGAGTGCGTCGCGTCGACCGCGTCGCGGCGGAAGCAACGGCCCGGGGCGACGATGCGGAAGGGCGGCTTGCGCGAGAGCATCGTGCGGACCTGCACGCTGGACGTGTGGGTGCGGAGGAGGATCGCTTCGTCGGCCTTGCGGGGCGCGTCGGCGGAGCGGAACGCCTTCGGCATGTAGAGCGTGTCCTGCATGTCGCGCGCCGGGTGGTCGGCGGGCGTGTTGAGGGCGTCGAAACAATGCCACTCCGTCTCGACCTCGGGGCCGTCGGCGACGACGAAGCCCAGCTTGCGGAACGAAGCCAGGATGCGTTCGCGGGTGCGGGAGAGCGGATGGAGCGAACCGGCCGGGGCGTCGGGGCTCGGGAGGGTCGGGTCGACGGACGCGCCGAGGGCGGCGGCGATCTCGGAGTTCTCGACCTTCACCAGGAGGGCGGCGAGGAGTTCCTCGACGGACCTCTTGGCCTCGTTGATGAGCTTGCCCACGACCGGGCGTTCCTCCTTCGAGAGGGTGGCCATCCCCTTCATCACCTGGGTCAGGGAGCCGTTGGGGCCGACGACGCGCGCCTTGAAGGCTTCGAGCTCGGCGCGGGTGGCGACGGCGGAGGCTTCCTGGGTGGCGGCGGCGACGAGTTGGGCGAGCTGCTGCTGCATGGGTTGATTTGTGCGGCGGCGGGGAAAGTCGGCAAGCGAAAGCACCCGGAGACGAAGAAGCCCCGGAGGGCCGGGGCTTCGTGCGAGGACGTCAGGTCGTCTTAGGCCAGCGCGGCCTGGGCCTTCTTGACGATCGCCTCGAAAGCGGGTGCGTCATGGATGGCCAGTTCGCTCAGGTTTTTCCGGTCCATCGTGATGTTGGCCTTCTTGAGGCCGGCGATCAGACGGCTGTAAGAGATGCCGAGGGGACGGCAGGCGGCGTTGAGACGCACGATCCACAGCTGACGGAACGTTGACTTGTTCTTGCGGCGGTCGCGATATGCGAACTTCTGCGCGCGCTGGACGGCCTCGAGGGCGTAGACGTACAGACGGGACTTGTTTCCGAAGTAGCCCTTGGCGGCTTTGATCGCGCGCTTCTTGCGGGCCTTGGTGGCCGGGCCATTGGTTGCTCTAGGCATGTTGGTATTGGGTTTTGGTTTGGGTTAGATGGCCTCGGGGTCGCCTTAATGAACACCCGTTCGGCCAAAAATGAGGGTCGCCGGCTTAGGCGAAGGGCATCGAAGCCAGCATCTTCTTCTCGAAGCCGGAGTCGACGCGCTTGGACTTGTTGGCGCGACGGCGCTGCTTGCGGGACTTGGAGCTCAGCAAGTGGCGGGTGTTAGGGGAGCGGCGCATCACTTTGCCGGTGCCGGTCACCTTGAAACGCTTGGAGATGGACTTGCGGGTCTTTTGCATGGCGGAAAGGGTCGGAACAAAGGGTGTCAGCGGGGACTTGTAAAGGGGAAAGGACCGCGAAGCGGGAGAAGTCCCGGCTTCTCTGAGAGGATTGGATCGGCTGGGCCGTTTGACTTTCCCGACCAAGCCCGCTCCCCTGCCCTGCACCCAACCCTAAAAACCATGCTTTCCATTGGAAAAAAGCCTAAACTGACCTTCAAAATCGACGCCCTGGTGGACGGAAAGACCGTGAACGCCTCCTTTGCCTCCCTCCTGGAAGGACCCACCATCGTTTCAGTCTACATGCGCAACAATACCTCCGCCTGCGATAAACAGGCCGCCGAGATGGATAAAAACGAGAAAGCCATTGTCAGACAAGGGTTTAGGATGATTGCAGTCTCCCGGGACACCTGTGCGTCCCACGCCAAGTATGCCGCCAAGCACGGCTACAAGTTCACCCTGGTCTCGGACCCGGAGGACCTCTTCTCGAAGGCCATGGACGCGATCGTCGAGAAATCGATGTATGGTAAGAAGTACCTTGGTCCGCTCCGGGCCGCCTACCTCTTCGACGGCGACGGCAAGCTCATCGGCGTCGTGCCCAAGGTCGAGGCCGCCGAGCACGGCAAACAGCTGCTCGCCGCGATCGCCGAGGCCAAGTAAGCGACCGGACGCGAGGGACGCCGGGGAGAATCGGTGCTTGAACCATCGCCGCTAAACGGGGAGTTTAGCGGCGAGACACCACCGCAGTACCTAATGCCTTCGCCCTATCGTCCTAACAGCCCCCGCCCGAACAACAACGGGGGACAGAATCGCGGCAACTTCCGCAAAGAAGACAAAGGGCCCAAGCGCAACGACCGCATCCGCGCGACCGAAGTCCGCGTCATCTCCCCCAAAGGCGAGATGATGGGCATCATGCCCACGCAGCAGGCGCTGGATCTTGCGCGCGAATTCGGCGTCGACCTGATCGAGATCGCCGCCTCGGCCGTCCCGCCCGTCTGCAAGCTGCAGGAATACGGCAAATACCTCTACGAAGAAGCGAAGAAGCACAAGCACCAGAAATCGGCTTCTAAGGTGAAGGAGATCAAGCTCCGTCCCCGCATCGACGACCACGACCTCTTCATCAAGGTCCGCCGCGCCGAGAACTTCCTCTTCCACGGCCACAAGGTGAAGCTGCTGCTCCAGTACCGCTACCGCGAGCTCGAGCACCCCGAGATCGGCATCGCCACCATCACCAAGGCCATCGAGGCCCTGATGCACATCAGCACGCGCGACAACGAGCCCAAGCGCTCCGGCCGCGCCATCGTCGTCGGCCTGACCCCCGTCCAGCAGAACAAGCGCAAGCTCCTCCACAACGAGGCGCCGGGCGAAGAGGACGGCGAAGACGACTCCTCGGTGGACAACGGCGAGGAAGACGCGGAATAATCCCGTGCGGCGCATCGCGTCGATCCTCCTCCTGCTCGCCACCGGAGCCCTCCTCCAGGCGGCGTCCACCGACTACTTCCTCGGCGAATCGGTGCGCCAGCTCGGCCTGCGCGACGTCGCCCGCCAGGCCGGCGACGGCAAGAGTTCCGAACGCTACGCGACGCGCGCCGGGGTCGGTTTCTACGCCGAGTACAGTCGCGACCACATCTTCGTCGACGGGATCAAGGTCATGTTGGACGACCCGATCGGCTTCCAGAAAGGACACCTCACGATCTCCCGGCGCGACTATGACAAGGTCTTCGTCCCGCTCTTCTGGGAGAACCCGCGCGGCCCGGTCGGCCGCGTGCTCCTCGACCCCGGCCACGGCGGCAAGGACACCGGCAAAGTCAACGCCGCGCGCCAATACAACGAGAAGGCCGCGACGCTCGACACCGCGGCCCGGCTCAAGCTCCTGCTCGAGAAACAAGGCATCGAGGTCCTCTTCACGCGCACCAAGGACGTCTTCGTCGAACTCGAAGATCGTTCGGCGATGGCGGCCAGGCTGCGCGCCGACCTTTTCATCAGCCTGCATTACAACGCCGGACCCGCCGGCGACACCACCGCCGACGGCATCGAGACCTACTGCCTGACGCCGGCCGGCCAGCGCTCGACCAATGCCGGCAAGGCCCGGTCGACCACCGCGGCCGAACCCGGCAACCGGTTCGACGCCGCCAATATCCTGCTCGCCTGGAGCGTGCAGCGTCGGCTGGTCAAGGCCACCGGGGCCGACGACCGGGGCGTGCGCCGGGCCCGGTTCGCGGTCCTGAAGGATCTCACCTGCCCGGGCGTCCTCATCGAGGGAGGTTTCATGTCCAGCCGCCGCGAAGGCGCCCTCATCGCCGATCCTGCTTACCGTCAGAAACTCGCCGAGGCCATGGCCGCCGGCGTGGCGGATTACGTCGCCCGGGCGCGCGCGCCCGCGCAAGCGGGCAGATAAGCGGGCCGGAGGCCGCCCACCGGGGGCCGGCCCGGCCGATATTCCGCTTGCCAAAGGCCGGCCCGGAAGGTTCTTTTGAACTTCCTTTCGGCCCGCCGGCATCTGCCTGCGGATTCTCCGGAGGGAAACCCAAAAACCAACCAAACCCTGGGAACGTCCTCCGCGACGACCAGGACAAACAGTCAGAACAACATGAGCCTAATGGAAAAACTGCTCGCCGAGTCCAATTTCGGCGCGCTCAAAGCACACTCCGTGATCACCGCCACGGTCACCGAGATCCGCGAAGACAAGTTCGTCGTCGTGGACATCAGCGGCAAGTCCGAGGGATTCATCCCCCAGGCCGAATTCCCCGACATGGCCGAAGTCCAGGTCGGCATGCAGCTCGAGGTCTACCTCGAGAAGCTTGAGAACAAGGACGGCACCCCGACCGTCTCCTACGACCGCGCCCTCCAGATCCGGAAGTGGGAAAGCATCGAAGCCAACTGCCAGGAAGGCTCCGTCGTCCAGGGACGCGTCAAGTCCATCGTCAAGGGAGGCCTCATCGTCTCCGTCGGCGTCGACGCGTTCATGCCCTCCTCCCAGATCGACGTCAATCCCCCCAAGAACCTCGAACAGTTCGTGGGCCAGACCTTCGACTTCAAGATCATCAAGATCAACAAGGAGAAGAAGAACCTCGTCGTCTCCCGTCGCGAACTCATCGAAGAACAGCGCGGCGAAAGCCGTCGCAAGCTCCTCGAGGAGGTCAAGCCCGGCGTCGTCCGCCGCGGCGTCGTCAAGAACATCACCGATTAC
>SXGR01129728.1_pt1 | contig 17729 bp, 18 predicted proteins | sample 3174711 | NCBI WGS metagenome assembly SXGR01 (sample SAMN11356860, study PRJNA531348) | freshwater metagenome | isolation source: freshwater sample F1-60 | place: China: Fuxian Lake, Yuxi | collected 2017-12-25
GGGCAATCCTGCCAACATTTGATCCGCATGCGCGATGGACATGCGCCAATCCAATCAGAGTCCACAGCGGCGCGCCACCAAATTCATTCCATCTCCTTGCCCTCAAACTTCATTCCACCCTCCTTGTCGAGGGCCATGTTGCCATGGGCACGAGCAACGCGAATCGTGCTGACTTGTATCGTTCCCATTCCACTCAGAATTTCGAGCGCTGCGCATCGCTTCTCCTCCGAAATCCGGAACTGCTGTTTTGCCGTACAGCATATCGGCTTCTCAACCCGACAGCGCGCTCGTAGAGTCCGCAGCCTGTGTCCGCTACATTATATGATTTGCTGCCGAAGGATGGCCGGTGCTCGAACGACGTGTTGCTCGAAAAGTTCCTCGATTACACCGCCGGGAAGAAGTTGGAGTTGTACCCGACACAGGAGGAGGCGATCCTCGCGGTCTTTGAAGAAGGCAATGTGATCCTCAACACGCCGACGGGTTCTGGAAAATCGCTCGTGGCGGCGGCGCTTCATTTCAAGTCGATCGCTCAAGGGCGCAGGTCGGTTTACACCTGCCCCATCAAGGCGCTCGTGAATGAGAAGTGGCTGGCGCTTTGCCGGGAATTTGGCCCCGACAACGTCGGTCTTTCGACTGGCGACGCCACGGTGAACCATGATGCGCCGATCCTGTGTTGCACGGCGGAGATTCTGGCAAACATCGCACTGCGCGACGGTGAATCAGCCAATGTACAGGACGTGGTGATGGATGAGTTTCATTACTACTCGGATCGCGAACGAGGCGTGGCCTGGCAGGTGCCATTGCTGACGCTCCCGCGAGCGCGCTTTCTGCTCATGTCGGCCACGTTGGGGGACACTTCGTTTTTCGAGGAAGAGCTGACCAGACTTACAGGCAAGCCAACGGTCACGGTCAAAGGAACATCAAGACCGGTTCCGTTGGAGTTTTCTTACGCAGAAACGCCGCTGGCTCAAACATTGGAAAAATTGATTCAAGATGGCAAAGGGCCTGTGTATGTCGTCCATTTCACGCAGGCCGAAGCCGCGACGAGCGCGCAGGACTTCACCAGCATCAACGTGGCAAGCCGTGATGAGAAGGCGGCGATCGGCAGTTTCATTGAAGGATTCAAGTTCAGCAGTCCGTATGGGCCCGAGATCAAACGATGGCTTCGTCATGGAATCGGACTGCATCATGCCGGTCTTCTGCCCAAATACCGCGTGCTCGTCGAGCAACTGGCACAGAAGGGATTGCTGAAGGTCATTTGCGGGACTGACACCTTGGGCGTGGGAATCAATGTGCCGATCCGCACGGTGTTGTTCACCCGCCTGTGCAAATTTGACGGGCAAAAGGTGGGGATTCTCAGCGCCCGCGATTTTCACCAGATTGCTGGCCGCGCCGGTCGCAAGGGTTTTGACAACGTCGGCTGGGTGGTTGCCCAGGCTCCGGAACATGCCATTGAGAAACTGAAACTGGACGAAAAAGCCAAACGCGATGGAAAGAAGACCACGAAGCGACAGGCTCCCGACAGAAATTTCGTTAACTGGGACAAGAAGACTTTCGAGCGACTGATGACGGCGGCACCCGAGAGATTGGTGTCCCGGTTTCAAATTTCCCATGCGATGTTGCTCAATGTCCTAGGCCGGCCTGGTGACGGCTGCGGCGATCTGCGTCAAATCATCCGACGGTGCCACGAATCACCCAATCAGAAGAAGACCCACACAAAGCGGGCGTGGCAGTTGTTCAGGGCCTTGTTGGAACGGCGGATCATTGAGGTGAATGCCGAAGCGGGACGGAAACTCAGGGTGAACGTGGCGTTGCCGGAGGACTTCTCGCTCGATCAGGAATTATCCCTCTATCTCATCGACACATTGCCTTCGCTGGACAAGGAGTCGGCGACATACGCGCTGGATCTGCTCACGCTGGTCGAGTCGATCCTCGAAGATCCGGAAATCATCCTTCGGAGACAACTGGACAAGCTCAAAGGGCGGAAGATCGCGGAACTCAAAGCTCAGGGAATGGAATATAACGATCGAATGGAAGAGCTGGAGAAATTGGAGCACCCGAAACCAAACCGTGAGTTTATCTACGACACGTTCAACTCATGGGCGGGACGTCATCCGTGGGTGGGGCAGGAGAACATCCGCCCGAAGTCGATCGCCCGGGAGATGTTCGAGGAGTTTCGATCGTTCTCGGATTACATCAAACTCTACGAGCTTCAACGGTCCGAAGGTTTGCTGCTGCGGCATCTGCACGGTGTTTACAAGGTGCTGGCGCAGACCGTTTCCGACGTGGCCAAAACGGAAACCGTGAGGGAGATGGAAATCTATTTGAGAAACATGCTGAGCCAGGTCGATTCGAGCCTACTTGATGAATGGGAGAAACTGCGCAAGCCGGGATTCCAGCGTGAAAACGAAGTTGCGGAGGTGCGTCCTCCAGGCGCGGAAGAAGCCTCTCGCGATCTCACCAGAGACTCGAAGATCTTCACCGCAGCGATCCGCGCAGGCATCTTTTCTTTTCTGCGAGCGTGGTCGGGTGGCGATTTTGAAGCGGCGCTGGCGAACCTGACAGACTCACTGGATGCTGACGGCAAGGCATGGACCATGGAGCGGCTTCGTGTTTTGCACGATGGTTACGCCGTTGAACATGAAAACCTTTGCCTCGATCCAGATGCTCGCAACATCCGGCACACATACGTCCTGCCGACAGAAGGCAACACTCACTGGCACGTGCAACAGATGCTGGTGGATCCGGGCGGACACAATGATTGGGTTGCGGACTTTGAAGTGGATATTGCCGCATCCCGGGCTGTTCAAGCACCCACACTGCGGCTTCGGGCTCTGGGTTTGCTGACCCGTTGAACGGGGGCGGGCTTGGCGTGGGTATCACTGCCCGTGGACAGGAGGAAATCGGCTTGTACCGGCCCTTGCCAATTCTTTTGGCCGGGCGACAACCAGCATACAAAATCTATTTTCCGTCCACTTTTGTTGTGAGCACCACGCTTGCTTCCTTCCGCAGCTTCTCGATGTAGTCGGGCAGAGACTTTTGCACGGCCTCTTGAAACAAGGTTTCCTTGATCCGATCCCGCACGCTGGCGAGATCGGCTTTCTTCGCCGGGATTTTCTCCAGGCACTTGATGACATGATAGCCGTAGGGGCTGGTCACCACGGAGCTGATCTGGTTTGCAGCAAGCGAAAATGCTGCTCCCTCGAACTCCGGGCTCAACACAAACCGCTTGTCATTCCGCATGATGGTGTATTCCCCGTTTCGCTCCTTTGCATTCCGATCCTCGGAAAACTCCTTCACCAGGGATGTGAAGTCATCGTTCAACTTCGCCCGGGCGAGCACCTTCTCCGCGGCCGCCTTCTTCTGAATCTTCTGGTCGGCGGGTATCTCCTTGGTCGTTTCGGGGTCGAGCGTGGAGATGAGGACATGGGCGACGCGGACCATTTCCGGCTGCTCGAACAATTTCGGGTTGTCGTCGTAGAATTTCTTGATCTCCGGATCAGTGACGGCTTGTTGAGCCCGGAGTTCTCTGTCTATCACTGCCTTGACGATCGCCTGCTCGGTGATTTGCGTCTTGAAGGATGCCGGTGTCATGCCGACTGCCAGCAACTGGCGGTTGAACGACTCCTCGGAAGGCACCTGCTTGATCTGTTCCGCAATGAACTCCTTCGCGATCTGCTCGCCCTTGGATTTGTCGTCCGCGCTCGCCCGCTGCACGCAGAGGCGGGTTGCGATGAGCTTGTCGATGATGTCGGTCTCGATTTTTGGCCGCTCAGATTCGGGGATTCGCTGACCCGATGCCGCCCGGTTGGCGCGGAATGCCGCGTACATGTCATCCACTTCGCTCTGCCGGATCTCCAGATCCTTGCCTTTCGCCACCACCGGGTCGTCGAAGAGCGGCGCGGGTTTCGGTTTGCCGGAATCCGCGGTCTGGGCGCTGACCTGAATCGCGACCGCCGAAAATGCGAGTGCTCCGGCGAGAAATATGGTTTTCTTCATCACGTTCCTTTCAGTTTGATTTTGGCTGGCTGAAATCCCGGGCTCAAAGCTTGACGATCCGCACGTTGCTGATGTCCGGATCCTTCTGAACTTCATCCAGCAACGCCTGAGGCGGCACACTGTCAAGGTTCAAGACCGTGAGTGCCTTGCCCCCGGCGGCTTCCCGGCTCAAGCTCATGCTGGCGATGTTGACGTTGTGCCGACCCATCAAGGTGCCGATGTAGCCCACGATGCCGGGACGGTCCTTGTTGTTCATGATGAAGAGCACGCCTGTGGGCACGATCTCGACCGGTTCGGAGTAGATCCGTACGATCCGGGGTTGATGATGCGCGCCGAAAATGGTGCCACCCGCCGAGACCTTGGCATCACCGGAGTGAACCGCGACATGCAGCCACTCGGTAAAATCGGTTTCTTCGTTGGACTTGATCTCCTCGACCAGCAGGCCGAGGCCGTGCGCCAGTGCGCGAACGTTCACCTGGTTCACATCCTTTCCTCCGGCAGATTCGAGAAAACCTTTCAACACAAAGCGCGTGATCGGATCGGTCGGAAGTTCTGTCGCTTTGCCGCCATAAGTGATCACGATGCGATCATTGCGTTTCGGAGCAAGCTGCGCGATGAGGCGTCCCAGTTTTTCTCCCAGGCTGAGGAACGGCTTCACCACCGCATAAGTCTTGGCATCGAGATTCGGAAGGTTCACCGCGTTGCGAACGGCTCCGTAAAGCAGGTAATCGGTGATCGCTTCGGCAACTTCGATCCCGACGTTTTCCTGAGCCTCCTCAGTGCTGGCGCCGAGATGCGGAGTCATGATGACTTGTGGAAGATCCCGCAACGGAAAGCCCGGCGGCGGCGGCTCGACTTCATACACATCGAGAGCCGCGCCGGCCACCTGGCCGTTTTGAATGGCGACGGCCAGATCAGCCTCGTTGATGATTCCGCCGCGCGCGCAATTAAGGAGGCGCACGCCTTTCTTCATTTTAGCGAAAGCCGCCGTGTTCAACATTCCGCGCGTTTCATCACTCATGGGCATGTGGACCGTGATGAAATCCGCACGAGCGTAAATCTCATCGAGTTCCAGCAATTCGACCTGAAGCGCGTTGGCGCGAGCGATGGCCAAGTATGGATCGCAGGCCAGTATCTTCATCCCAAACGCCTGCGCCCGCCGGGCGACCTCGGTGCCGATACGGCCCATTCCCAAAATGCCGAGTGTCTTGTTGTAAAGTTCGGTTCCCTGGAAAGCCTTGCGGTTCCACTCGCCGGCTTTCATGGAAACATGCGCCTGTGGAATCTTTCGAGCCAGGGCCATGAGCATCGAGAACGTCAGTTCGGCGGTGGAGATTGTGTTGCCCGCAGGAGTATTCATCACGACCACCCCCCGTTGTGTGGCGGCATCGACATCCACATTGTCCACGCCCACGCCCGCACGGCCAACCACTCGGAGACGGGGCGCCGCCTCCATCACTTTCCGGGTCACCTTGGTTTCCGACCGCACCACCATGGCATCGACTTCCGCGACAAGAGGCAGGAGTTCGGCTTCGGAGAGTCTTTTGGTCAGGACTGTCACCTTGAACTCCGGCCGCTGCTGCAAAAGAGCAATTCCCTTCGGTGAAATCGGATCACAAATCAACACGTTCATAAAATGAGGTGCGGAGTCTATGGAATGCCCTGAGACGGGTCAAATGGGGAAACGGCAGTTGCTCTCAGGATACCGCGGGTTGGACGACAAATCCTCCGGGAGTGACGATCTGCGCCGGAAATGTGTTACCCCACGACCTGCCGGATCATTTCGGCGATCACATCGTCTCCTGTTTCTCCCGCCGGGAGGTCTATCCACCGAACGGGCAATTGTCGGCGGAACCATGTCATTTGCCGCCGGGCGAACTGCCACGTCTTCGTCTTCACAAGGCTGATGGTGTCGGCGAGTGAACGTTCACCCCGGAGATGCTCAATCACCTGTCGGTACCCGATGGCCTGCATGGCGGTTGGGTTGGTTGAAAGGCCCAGACGCATCAATCGCTCGGTTTCAGCCGCTAATCCTCCCTCAAACATTGCGTTGACGCGGCGGGCGATTCGTTCGCGGAGATCAGCGTCGCTTCGCCGAAGACCAAATAATAAAGGTTGAGCGGCGGGCTGGACGTTGGGATCTGCTTTGACTTTCCAGGCTGCCCGCTGCTCGGAGAAGGGCTTTCCTGTCAGGCGTATCACCTCGATCGCCCGCACGATGCGGCGTGGATTTTGCCGGTCAATCCGGGCGAAAGTGATCGGGTCGGCTTGTTCCAGTTCGGCCAGCAAGATTGGGAGTGGAATTTTCTCAAGTTCGCCTCGCAGGGCTGGATTTCCTGGAGGGGCATTTCCAACGCCTTCCAGAAGCGCCTTGAAATAGAGCCCGGTCCCCCCGCAGTAGATGGGTCTGTGATTCCGTTCGGTGATGCCCGTTTCCGCCCGCCTGGCGAACTCAACGAATTTTGCCGCGTCGAATGCTTCCCCAAGCTCCAGGATGTCCACCAAATGATGTGGAGCAAGCGCGTGTTCGGCCGCCGTGGGTTTGGCAGTTCCGAGGTCCATTCCCCGATAAACCTGCATCGAGTCAACGGAGATGATCTCGCCGCCAAGCCGGAGCGCGAGTCGGATTGCCAACGCCGACTTGCCGCTGGCGGTGGGACCGCAGATCAAAATGGGATCAGGCATTCGGAACCAGCCATGGAGCGAGTGCTGAATGCATGGGGTTCAGCCTGGGTTATTGCTCGATGTGGGCGGCTGCGCCGGCTCCTGCGCGGACCAGGAGAGCAGAAAGAGCAGCCCAACCCCGACACAAATGGCGCTATCCGCGACGTTGAACGCAGGAAAACCCACTTCACCACCACCTCGTTGATTAATGTAAAAGTAGATGAAATCGATCACGTGCTTTCGCAAGATGCGGTCGATGAAGTTGCCGACGATCCCGCCAAACAGGAGTCCCAGAGCGAGCCTTCCAAGCGTTGTGCCCGCGTGGAAATGATGCCGGGTTGCAACCAGAACCACGAGGGCGACGATCGAAATCAGCGCCAGGATGCCATTGTGGTCGCGGAACAAACTCCACGCGGCACCGGTGTTGCCCCAGTGGACAAACTTGAAGAATCCTTCGATGACGATTCGTTCCTGGGCATAACCCAGAAACTGGAGAACAAGCAGCTTGGTCAGTTGATCCAAGGCAACTATCGCCAAGGCCACCGTGATCGTCAATTTCGCCGGATTTAGTTTCATTCCTCGTCAGCGGAAGAAAAAGCGGCGCTGAAATGGCGCCGCTTTGAACTCATCCCCATCGTCACCAAAGGATTTGTGTCACTTCTTTTTTCCTTTTGGACCTCGTCCCTTGAACGTCAGCTCCGCAATTCCCGATTTGTCCAGTTCGCCCAGCCCCAGTTTCACCATTTTGGAGAACTGCTTCAGGGTGGCGGCGGCGAGGGGTACATCCAATTTTTTTTCCTTCGCCAGCGACAGGGCGATGCCGGAATCCTTGGCGGCGTGTGAAGCGGAGAAGAAGCAGGAGTGATCCCGGTTCAGCATGTCTTCGCCATCCGTCACGAGCACACGCGAGTTGGCCCCGGTTTGGGAGAAGACTTCCATCAACACCTTGAGATCAAGTCCCAGGGCAGCGCCAAGCCCGAGGCCCTCCGCTAGGCCGGCGGTATTAATGTTCATCACCATGTTGACGAGCGCCTTGACCTGCGCCGCTTTGCCCGCAGTACCTATGTAACGGAGGAGTTTTCCCTCGTCGCTCAGTTTTTCCAGAATCGGCCTGGCACGATTGAAGGCTTGTTCGGTGCCACCGCACATGAGGTAAAGGGTGCCCTGGCGCGCCTGGTTTATGCTCGAAGCCATGCAACCTTCGATCGTCAGTGCTTTTGCTTTTCTGGCGAGCTTTTCAACCTCGACATGAACTTTCGGCGAAATGGTGGCGCAATTGATGAAAACCTTGCCGGCGGCCGCGCCCTTCAGCAAGTTGTCCCTCTTGTCCGCGTAGATGCGCTGCATTGATTTGTCATCCGTGACGACGGTGATGACAACATCCGAGAGATCAGTGACGCGCGCCAGCGTAACGGCGGCCTCGCAGCCCAGCTCGCTTGCGATGGCCTGAGCCGCTTCAGCCCGCACGTCATAGACGGCGGTGACGGGGTAGCCGACTTCCTTAAGACGGCGCGCCATGTTGGCGCCCATGCGTCCGACTCCAACGAATCCGATACGTTCTGCCATAATCTTTGTGAGTTGATGATTTGCGTTGATGGTTGGGGCTGCCGGTTGGTCGTTGTGCGCAGACGCGCTTCGGCCGGCCGGCTAGGATTTCTGAAATTCAGGATAAAAGGGATTATTCAGCTTTTCCTCTCCAATGGTTGTCAGCGGTCCGTGGCCGGGACAAACAACGGTATCGTCCGGGAGCGTGAAGAGATTCTGGCGGTTGGTGCTCAATGCCTGTTCATAGGAAATCTGTCCACCTCCCATGGAACTGGCGAACAACGCATCGCCCACAATTGCCAGCGGACGCGACAAACCGGAAACCAGGTAGGTGATTCCCCCTCGTGCGTGTCCCGCAGTCTGGCGTGTCTGGATCTTCAAGCTGCCGATCTCGAATGTCTTTCCCGGCTGGAAACTCTCGGCATCCGAAAAGTTCTCGTCAGCTCCAACGAAGGCACTCGCGCCGGTTTCCTTTTTCAAACGGGCGAGATCCGCGACGTGGTCATGGTGGGTATGAGTGAGCAGGATGAGCTTGATGGAGAGGCCGCGCTCCTTCGCCGCTTGAAGCATCGGCTCCGCATTCGCGCCGGTGTCAAACGCAACGGCCTCCTTGGAGCTCTGTTCCCACACCAGGTAGGAATTCACCGTCATGTCTTCGAACGGCGTGTTGAAGGCGGCGAAACCGGGGATCTCCCCAGCCGGCTTGGGTCTCCAGGCTTTGCGCCCGTGCGCAACGAGGGAGTTTGCAGCAAGTTTGAGTGCTGGAGCCAGTTTGCGCAGGACAGGCTCGTCAAACTCCCCGCCCTTGACCCGCGCAATCTGCTCCACGCCCACTGCCGTTGCGATGGAAAGTTGTTCGTCACTAAGCTTGAGCCCGCGCTGGGCTTTGCCAATGACATCGTTGAAATTGTCTTCGAGAGGAATCACGGGGCGAAATGCTAACAAAATTCCTGAGCCCGTCAAAAGGCTTTTGCCTTTTGAGCGCCAGTTCGACGCCTCCGTGCCCTGCTTTCCTCCTTGAAAACCTCAATGAGCGCCACCTCATCGCGTTCCATTAGGCCTTTTGCAGCGGAACAGAGTTGGACGGGTGTCCTTGGGATATTTGACGCGGCCCTGGCCATTGTTGTCCGTGAGCAGCCAGATGTAATCCTTGTCAACGGCGAGTCCCTCCATGTTGCCTGTCGGGTAAAGCAGGATGTAGCGCGTCTCCGGCTGCTGCTCCATTTCGAGGAAACTGTATTCCGCGAGAACACGATGATTGGCCGCATCAACTTTCAGCACGCATCGGCTGGCTCGCAACAGAACGTATAGAGCGCCGTCGAACCAGGACAGATCCGTATAGTGAACGTCATGCGCCTCATTGCCGGCGGACTGGACGGCGAAGTCATCGACTACTTTCAAACTGTTGAGATCGATCACGATGATGCGGCCCAACTGCCGCTCGTTGGCGACGTAGAGTCGGTCTCCTCCGACGGCAATGCCCTCGAACGAAGCATTGATATCGATGGGGCTGAAGTATTTCCTCACTGGAGCCCAATCGATCGCGAGGCGTTCAACCATGTCTGATTTTGGATCCCACCGCAGCACCCAGCGGTTGGCTTCCTCGCAAATGTAGAGCCGCCCATTGCCATCCTGCGCGATGCCCTCGGTATCGTATCGGCCAACTTTCTCGCGCTTGAACGCTTCGAGCTGCCTTGCCGTGAATGCGTTTGTGAGTGGAAGCAGGTTCACGAAATTTGTCTGCTGCGAGAAATCGATCTGATGGAGGGTTGAGCCCCGATCGTTGACGGTCAGCATCCCATGTTCCTTCGTGATCAGAAGCGCCGAGGCATCGAAGCCCTGGCCTTTGGGGAGGTTCAATTGCCAGGAAGCATCGGCTTTCAAAGTGGAGCGAGGCCAGGCCGGATTTCTGGAAGGCTGAGTCGCACCGCGAATGGAGGAGTCTGCCGCCTCGATCGAAGTGGTGATGACAAGCACGATGAACAAAGCTCGGAAACCGCCCATCACTTTGAAAATCAATCCGGTCTGGCTCACGTTTGAAAAACTCATGGCAAGGTTGTAGCAGTCGATTGGTTTGAGGGAAAGTGCGGGTGAATTCCGCTCACGGCGAAGGCTCGCGCCGATGCGATTCCTGTGGGGCACTATTCGTATCGCAGCGCCTGGATCGGATCGAGTCTCGCCGCCTTGAAAGCTGGAATCAATCCAGCCAGAATTCCCACGCAAGCGCTCAATCCCAGCGCAAGGAGCATTGCAGGCACGGTGATGATCGGAGTGTTCTCCGTAGGTGACAGCAAAGTGAGGAGTTGAACGATACCTTGCGAGGCGGCCAGGCCGAGGACGCCCCCGAGAGCGGCGATGACGACACTTTCGACCAGGATCTGGATGAAGACGTTGGCGAAGGTGGCACCAATGGCTTTGCGAATCCCAATCTCCCGGATGCGCTCGGTGATGCTGGCCAGCATGATGTTCATGATCCCAATCCCGCCGACGAGCAGGCTGATCGCCGAGATGAATCCTCCGCTCATGCGCTGGTTGCGGATGGCTTGAGTGATGCCTTCCGACCAGTTCTCCTGGGTTTGAAATGAGAAATCCTCGATGCCGTGGTGTGTGTGCATCATGACGTTCCGGGCCTGCTGGAGCGCGGGTTCGAGAACCTCGATGTCGGCAACTTTGATGTTCATTGTGGACAGTCGCGGGTCTGGAACCGTGTTGGTGCCCGAGCCACCGGACTTGAGTTTCAGCCACATGGTGTTGAGAGGCGTGTAAACAGTGTTGTTCTTCATGTTGTAAACCCAACTGTTGTTCCCGCGGCCACTGCCCCAGCCGCGGCGCCGCTGCACGCCGCCCGTTTCCTCCTTCGGCTGATCCTTTTCCATCTCGCGAATCTTGCGGTCGAGTTCGCTTTCGTAGCGCTGGAACACGCCAATGATGTGAAAGGGCTGACCATTGATCTGCACGGTCTCGCCCACGACGTTCTCCTTCCCACCCTTGTCCGGGGCCCCAAAAAGCTGGTCGCGCACGCCGGTCCCAATCACGCAGACGTTTCGCGCCAGCTCGTCATCAAGCTCGTTGAACATCCGGCCGTGCTGAATCTCATGTTGATTCATCTCAATGGCGGTCGGCCAGGTGCCGATGATGTTCGCCCAGTCCGGGCTCTTGCCGCCACGTGTGACGGTGGCAAAGCGTCCAAGCCGCATCTCTGGTGTCACGAGCTTGATGAGGGGAGCGCTCCGCTGCAGGGCGTACACGTCACGAACTGTCAATCCGGTGGCCTGGTCCGCCAGGTGGCGTTGTGCGGCGGGAATGTCCTGCTCATCGACGCGTACTTTCTCAAGTCCCCCGATCGCGACGAGCGCCTCCTTCATCCCATTCTCCATTCCTTTCACCAGCGCTGACATCGCCACGAGGCTCGAGACTCCCAGAACGATGCCCAACATCGTCAGTGCGGATCGAAATTTGTGAGCCCAGATTTCCTTGAACCCGATCGAAATGGAATTGAAGAAGTTCATGCGGATAAATTCAGTCTGGCAATGATTCCGCAGGGATGACACGAGCAGGCACACGATCCAGGCCGGCGAGTTTTGGATCCACTTTGATGGCGATCTTGCCGTCGCGGATCTCAATACGGCGCGGGGTCACGGCGGCGATCTCCGGGTCGTGTGTCACAAGGGCGATGGTCCGGCCCTGGGTGCTCAAAGTACGGAACAGGTCGAGAATTGCTTCACCGGTGTTCGAGTCGAGATTTCCGGTAGGTTCGTCCGCGAAAACGATTCGGGGATTGTTGACCAGCGCCCGGGCAATGGCCACTCGCTGTTGCTGGCCGCCGGAAAGTTGCATGGGCCGGTGTTTGCTGCGGTTTTCGAGACCAACCAGCTTCAAAGCCGCCATCACCCGTTCATGTCGCTCACGGCTACCCGCGCCAGCGTACACCATCGGCAACTCAACGTTCTGCATGACGCTCAATCGCGGGAGCAGATTAAAGAACTGGAACACAAATCCGATCTTCTGATTGCGAATCCGGGCCAGCTCCGTTGGGCTGGCGTTGTGGATCATGGTGCCATCAAGCTGGATGGTTCCCTTTGTGGGCGAATCAAGACAGCCCAGGATGTGCATGAGGGTCGATTTACCGCTGCCGGATGGCCCGATGATCGAGATGAACTCCCCGCTCTCGATGTCGAGCGACAGGTCATCCAATGCCCGGATTTCCTCACCACCGAGGTGGTAGATCTTGCTGACGTTGCGGAGTTCGACGAGAGCCACGGTAGGATTATGACCTGGTGAAGATTACTGGCGGACTTTCTCGGTTCCCACCTTCGCGGAGGCAGCACCACCAGCGACCGTCCGCGTCGAGTTCGTCGCCGCCGCCGCTTCGTTATCTCGCTTCTTTTCGGTTTTCGAAAGGGTATCAACGAGCGAAACGATTTCGCCGGGAGTCAATCCCTTGAGCACTTCAGCGTGCTCATAATCAGCGATACCGATCTGGACTTCACGCCGCTCGAATTCCTCGGACTCAGGGGATTTCTTCACGAGGACATAGCGTTCGCCTTTTTCTGTGAACACCGCGGCAAGAGGAATGGCGACCGCATTCTCAGCCGAAGCAACAGGCACGGAAATGTTCGCCGTCATGCCGGGCCTGACCCGGGGGTCGATGTTCTTGAGCTGTACACGGGCGGAGTAGCCCTTGACGCCGTTCTTCACGGCGGACTGCGGGGCAATGCGTTCGACTGTGCCCTTCATGGACAGGCCTGGAACCGATTCCACATCGACCGTGACCTCCTGACCTGTGGAGAGTCGCGTTACGTCGGCCTGATTGACGTGTGCGTTGACGATCATGTGGGTGAGGTCCGCTATGGTGAGAACCTCGGTGCCGCTGTTGAACCCGCCCGAGCCGGACACCGCCTGGCCCACGGAGACAGGCCGCGTAAGGACGGTGCAATCGAAAGGTGCCAGGATCTTTGTCTTCGAGAGGCGATAATCGACGAGCGCCAGACCTTGTTCCGCGCGAGCGAGGCTGTTTTTTGCGAGATCAAACGCGGTCTTGGTGTCGTCTGAAAGCTCCTGTGAAATCAGCCTGGCCTGGAAGAGTTCCTCCGAGCGCTTGAAATCTCGCGAGGCCTTTTCGAGGTTGATCCGAGCGCCGTCAATCTCCGCTTTCCGGGTGGATCGCTCGGTCTGAAGGTCGCGGTCGTCCAATGTCAGGAGAATGTGATCTTTCTTGACGAGGTCGCCAAGGTCCACCGGCAGAGTGGCAATCATGCCATTGACTTCGGGACGAACGGACACCTGCTCGGCAGGACCAATGTCGCCCGCCGCAGTGACCGCGAAATGGATGCTCCGATGCTCAACTACCGCCGTGGTCGTCCTTCCTTGCGTGGGTTCTGTCTTCTTCGGTTTCCAGTCAGGGAAGCGATTAAAAGCCAGTGCTACGCCGGCGAGCACAACGAGTATTACGAACCATTTTTTCATCTTTTAATAACTGCATTCTACCGCATCTGACTCCTGTGAGTATCAGGAGAACGAGGTCGGCCTCAGTGCGTAGCTGAGGCAGGAACGACTGGCAATGACGGCAATAAATTCACTGAATTTGGATGCTGTTCGATAAACTCGCGGGGAAACTGTCGCGGAACTTGCCAACAGATGGATGCAACACTACGGTTCCGCCACTTTCGCTTATGGAAAAAGTCGTCATTGTTGGAACCGGGTGCGCCGGGCTTACGGCCGCCATTTATACTGCTCGCGCCAACCTCAACCCGCTCGTCCTCACGGGTGTCATGCCTGGCGGACTGCTCACCACCACAAGCATCGTCGAGAACTACCCGGGATTTCCTGAGGGCATCGACGGTTACGAGCTTATGACTCGCATGCAAAAACAGGCGGAACGGTTCGGAGCACGTGTGAAATTCGCGACGCTCGATGCCGCCAATTTCTCGAACAAGGTGATTTTGCTGACGGTTGATGGCGAGCCATTGGAAACTGAAACATTAATCATCGCCAGCGGTGCGGGCCACCGGCACCTCGGCCTGGAAAACGAGCACCTGCTGGAGAAGAAAGGGGTGACTTACTGCGCGACTTGTGACGGAGCGCTCCCGGCGTTTCGGAATCAACCCTTGGTTGTGGTGGGCGGTGGTGACTCAGCTTGTGAAGAGGCAACCTATCTCACGCGTTTTGGGTCGATAGTCTATCTCATCCATCGCCGCGACAGTTTGCGTGCCTCAAAGATCATGGCTGAACGCACGCTGTCGAATCCAAAGATCAAGCCGATCTGGGATTCGGAGGTGATGGATGTTCTCGATGTGAAGCAGGATAAGGTGACCGGAGTCTGCGTGAAGAATGTCAAGACGGGCACGGAGTCGGTGCTGTCGTGCGCAGGTGTCTTCGTCGCGATTGGGCACGTGCCAAACACGCAGATTTTCAAAGGGCTCGTCGATATGGACGAAAATGGCTACATCCGGCCAACGCGAGGAACTGAAACCAACGTACCGGGAGTATTCGTGGCCGGGGATTGCAGTGATCATGTTTACCGGCAGGCGATCACGGCGGCTGGGCTGGGCTGTGCGGCCGCAATCGATGCGGAGAGATACCTCGCCGGTTTGAGCAAGTAGGACGCATCCAGCACTTGAGTTTCCGATGCAACGAACGACGGAAGCAGCGCAGGAACCCAGCGTCAGAGTCATGAACATTCAGATTTCACCAGGGGATCTGGCCTCGAAGATTCGGGACGGAGAACTTCCACGGCTCCTCGATGTGCGAGAAGTTGAAGAGCATCGATTTGTTTCCCTGCCGAACTCCACCTTGATTCCGCTCGGCGAGCTTTCGTCGCGCGTGGAAGAGATTGAAAATTGGAAGGAGGAAGCAGTGGTTGTCTATTGCCACCATGGCATTCGAAGTCTGAACGCCATCGCGCAACTGCGGCATTTCGGGTTCACCCGGCTTCAAAACCTCGCCGGCGGCATCGACCGTTGGAGCACCGATGTGGATCCTTCCATGCCTCGTTACTGAATTGCTCCGTTATATTGGGCACTGCGTTCGTTGAACGGTTGAGAGTTCCAGGAATTGAGTTTGTGTTGCTCGTGAAGCTGCTGTAATCAGGCGCCAATGAAAAGAAGGCAGGCACAACTCAAACGCGACACAAAGGAGACCCGGATTAATGCGCGCTTGAACATTGACGGCACTGGAAAGTCTGCAATCAGCACGAAAGTGCCTTTCTTCGACCACATGCTGACGCTTTTCGCCAAGCATTCCACCACAGATCTCGGGTTGAAATGTGACGGGGATATTGAAGTTGACGCACATCACACCGTCGAGGATTGCGGGATCGCGCTGGGCCAGGTGTTTCTCAAGGCACTGGGGGACAAGAAGGGTATTCGTCGTTATGGAGCGGGCTTCGATCCTCGAAACCCATTCAGTGGTGAAGCGTATGTGCCGATGGACGAATGTCTGGCGCGTTGCGTGGTGGATTTCAGCGGACGGCCTTACCTGGTATGGCGGGGATTGAATGACAAGAGTCAAAAAAAGATTCCTGCTGCTGACCGGCATCAGGATATGTCATCGAGCTTTCGTTTCGGATTGGCGCGGGAATTCTTCCAGGGGTTTGCCAACGAAGCCCGCTGCAATCTGCACCTTGAGCTGCTATACGGGGACGAGCCTCATCACATTGTCGAGGCGTTGTTCAAAGCCTTCGCCCGCGCGGTGGATGCCGCATGCCAGCGCGATCCTCGAATTGCCGGTCTTCTTCCGAGCACAAAGGGCAGGCTCTGAGTTCGCCTGAATAGATTAACAGAGAACCCGTCCATAAATGACGCAAGGCGATCATAATGCCAAACCTGATGACGCGCTGGTGCGCGCCTCACAGAATGGCGACATGGTGGCGTTCGAGGAACTGGTTTCCCGGCACCGGGATAAAGTTTATGCGCGCGCCTTCAGCATGATGCGGAACGAAGACACCGCATTGGATCTTTCCCAGCAAGCATGGGTCAAAGCGTGGCAGAGACTGGCGCAGTTCCATGGCGATTCAAGCTTCCTCACATGGATGACGCGGATCGTGATCAATCTGTGCCTGGATCAGCTCCGGAAACAGAAGCGCCTGCGGGCGGAATCGATCGAGCAGCTTGAGGAAGACCTGGGTGGCGTGGAACGGCAGATGCCAGTCATCACGCCGAATCCGACGGAACGGCTGGAACGAAGCGAGTTAAGGGAACGAATTGATCGCGCCTTGGGACATCTGACTTATGAGCACCGCACTGTGCTGATACTGCACGAGTTTCAAGAGCTGGAATACAAAGAGATTGCGAAGCGGATGGAATGTTCGATTGGAACGGTGATGTCGCGGCTGTTCTATGCGCGGCGAAAGATGGCAGTCCTGATGGCTGGCTGGAAAAGGGAAGAATCAAAATGAAGAACGATCTGGCGTTAAAAATACAGGCGTGCGTGGACAACGAGCTGAACGCAACTGAAGCTCGCGAAATGGCTTGTCTGGTTCAGAGTGATGCCGAGGAGAGGGCTCTGCATGACGGCCTGATTGCGATTCGTGATCTGACTGTCGCGAATGAGCCCGAATACAAGCTTCCGGAGTCTGGAGAATTCTACTGGTCCAAGATCAAACGGGACATCGCCAGCAGCGGCACTCTTCCCGTCCGGGAGTCCTCGAAGGCGCCGTTCTGGCCGGCAATTTGGACGCGGATGATTGCCACTTGCGGGGTTGCATTGGCAATAGCACTGCTGATCAGCGTGAACCGCCGGGGACTTGTTGGACCACAGGTCCACGAGATCGAATCCGCATTGGACGAAATGAGCACGATCACTTTCCACTCAGACTCCGCAAACATGACCGTGGTCTGGGTCCAAAACGCCGATTTTAACTAAGACTTTATGCATGCTCTTGGGAACCCTCCGTTGTGCAAGGAAAGCGCTCTGTCAAGTGGATGCCTCAACTGGCTGCCCGGGTTGCTCTGGTTGTGGATGATCGCGGCCGGCCTGGGTGGGATGTCCCAGTGCGTTGAGGGTGCTGAAGGGAAGGCTGATTGGAAATTTGAAGTCCAGTTGATATGGGGAACGAATGACGAGAAACCACCTGGGAGGGAACTCAAAGAGGTTGAAGCGAAGATCACTGATGGCCTCAAGGGTATCTTTAAGTGGAAAAATTACTTTGAAGTGACGCGCAAGAAGATGGACGTGGCCGGCGGCGCCACCCAGCGGCTAAAAATGAGTGATAAGTGCGACGTTGAAGTCCAGAGCCTGGGCGGATCCAATGTCGAGATCAGGCTGATTGGCGAAGGGAAGTGTGTGAACAAGGTAAAGCAGACCATTAGCACAGGCAAGCTCATCACCATCGCCGGTGGTGACAAGAACGACACCGCTTGGTTTGTCATATTAAAGCCGCTGTAAGGGCGGGCGAAATAATAACTTGAGCAAATGTTAGTTAACGGGGTTCGATGACATAGTTCCATTCCCCGTGGAACTTCGCTGGCGTGATATGGACGCGAGCCAGTTCATCGTCCGAGACGCTCACTCCAGTTTCATAC